>Ga0315553_10003016_pt1 | contig 13283 bp, 9 predicted proteins | sample SalMarSW160140MG_FD_203099 | JGI IMG/M metagenome (GOLD analysis project Ga0315553, IMG submission 203099) | Salt marsh sediment microbial communities from the Plum Island Ecosystem LTER, Massachusetts, United States - Salt Marsh Sediment SW1601-40 ... | reverse complement strand
TTCCGCGCGTCATGTACGAGCCGCAGTACCACAATCCCTTCCCGCAGTTGTCCCGCGTGGCGGTGCTCCCCTTCTTCAATCAGAGCACCAATCCCACGGTCAACGGTGTGCAAGTCGCCGAAGCCTACCGCGGCGAGCTCCAAAGGGTCCCCGGCTTCGAGGTTCTGCCCGTGGGGGTCGTCGAGCGGTATCTCACCGACGCCGGCATCCGCATCGACCACACGACCAACTTCCAGAATCTGGCCCAGGTGCTGGGCGTCGACGCGGTGGTGGTCGGGTCGGTAACCGAATTCCACGAGTACTACCCACCCCGAATGGGCCTGGCGGTGAACTGGTTCGCGGCCAACCCGTCGTTCCATCCCATTCCACCGGGCTACGGGCTTCCCTGGGGCACGGAAGAGGAAGAATGGATTCCCGACACGCTGGTGCGCGACGCGGAGTTCGCGCTGGCGCGACAGCAGCTAGCAACGCAAACGCCCGAGATACCGCCCATGCCGGATCAGGAAGCCGATCGCCCCAGCACGTCGCCGGTTCAGCGGGTGAGCGGCACGGTTGCATACACGCCGGAAGGTCAGCCCATGCCGCTCGTGGAAGGCGCCGATGCCGCGGCTCGGCCGATTGGCGATCACGGACCCGGCAGTATCGGACTGCCCGACGATTGGCCCGATCCGCGGGGGTTCGTGCCCAAGCCGCCGAGCCGTGAACGGCCCGCGCCCCATCCGCAGCCGTACCCCGTGATGGAACTGGTGCGACAGTACCAGGGCAGCGACTCGGAGTTCACCGAGCGGCTGGCAAGCTATTACGAATTTCGCGACGACGCACGCGCGGGAGGTTGGCAATCTTACCTACAGCGCAAAGACGACTTCATCCGTTTTTGCTGCTACATGCACATCACCGAACTCTTAGCGGCGCGCGGCGGAGCCGACGAAAGCCGAGTGGTGTGGCGGTGGAACATCGACCGATATGAACGTTAGCGCGGCGGCTCGCTGAGCGGCCGGCGCACCTTCGACCGGCCGCGCGGCATGAAGCGGCGTGGCACCGACCGGCCCACCCCATGCAGGAGCCCTCGGCCCGTGTCTCAAGACATCAACGTGCTGGCGCTAGTGAAGGGCGCCGAACGCTATATCTTTCTGTACGACGACGCCCATCGAGCAGCCACGTTGCGGACGCTCGGCCGTTACGCCTCGAACTCCGAGCTGAGCTTTACGTGGTACGACGCCGCGGTGCTGAGCCAGAAGATTCGTAAGACGGCCGAGGAGCACGACCCCGCGCTGTCGCCGCGGTTCAGCTACCCGCTGCCGACCGATCAAGGCAACGGCGATATCGCGTAGCTGACCCGCCGACGCGGAGACACGGCGACACGGCGACGCGGCGAGTCATGCGAGGCCGACCGCAACGTGGTGCAGTGCCCGCCGAGCCCGACTGAACTCCTGCGAGTTCAGCTACGCCAGGTGTGCTCATGCAATCCGCTATCGCTCGCTTTCTGCGGTACCTGGCTGTCGAGCGCAACGCGTCGGAGCATACGATCAAGTCGTATCGCGAGGACCTGACGGCGCTGTCGACGTGGCTTGCCGGACGATCCGGGCGGGCGCCTTCGCCGGGCAGCCTCACGCCGCTCGATTTGCGGGCCTACGTGGCTTCGCTGTACGAGGCGGGCTACGCGAAATCCTCGGTAGCGCGACGGCTGGCGTCGCTGCGGAGCTTCTTTCGCTTCGCCCAGCGTGAAGGGCTGGCGTCGCACAATCCGGCGAAACCGCTCCGCAATCCGCGCCCTGATCACAAGCTGCCGCACTTCCTGTCGACCGACGAGATTGCCCGCTTGCTCGCCGCGCCGCCATCGGACGAACCGCTGGGGGCACGTGATCGGGCGATCCTCGAAACCATGTACTCGGCGGGTTTGCGGGTGAGCGAGCTGGTCGGCATCAACCTCGACGACGTGGACTGGCACACGGGCGTCGTGCGCATTCGCGGCAAGGGAAAGCACGAACGGCTCGCGCCGCTGGGCAGCTATGCGCAGCGGGCCATCAAGAAATGGCTGCGATTGCGGCCTCGCATGGAAGAAGGAAAGAACGGCAAGGCGGTGGCGCTGTTCGTGAACCGTTTCGGTCAGCGGCTCACCACCCGCAGCGTCGCCCGCATGCTGGAGAAGTACCTCAAGCTCACGGGTCTCGATCTGCGCACCAGCCCGCACTCGCTACGGCACAGCTTTGCCACGCACCTTCTGGATCGGGGCGCCGATATTCGCAGCGTGCAGGAGCTGCTGGGACACAAGAGCCTGGTGACGACGCAGATTTATACGCACGTGGCCACGTCGACGCTGCGAAAGGTGTACGAGAAGGCGCACCCGCGGGCGCGGGCGCGAACGGCGGGATAACCTGAGGGAGAAGTAAGGTGGGACGCGGTTTGCCGCGCGGGCGGAGCGCGAAACCGCAAGCGGGGTGGATCATCTTGGACAAGGTGATCGTGTTGGAAGGGGATCGCGTCACTGCGGGGGAAACCGCAAGCGGTGTGGCACGTGAATGCCGCAATTGCGAGATGTGCGGGATGGGGGGGTGGCGCGACTCGATCCGAATCTCGCAGCGCGGGTAGCACTTCGTCGGTCGTAGGAAGCCGGCTTCTGCGCGACGAAACGGCATCTCTCGTTTGCCGGCGGCGTCTCGGCACGTTCGCCGCTCTTCTTCCGGCCCTTTTCTTCGGGCCCATGTTGCGTGCCGGCAACATGTTGACCGGCCACCCGCTGTGACGTAGATACCCTACGACCACCCGGGTTATGGCCAGCGCGATTGCGCCCGTGGAGCGAGCACGTTGCGCCTCGCGCGCAAGAGGGGAAAACCGACCATGAACTGCGCCTCGTTGCTGTTGGTCGACGACGATCGTCAGGTGCTTCAGTCGATGACCGGCTGGTTGCGCGAGCAGGGCTATGCGGTCGAGCCGGCCGCGAGCCAGCGCGACGCCTTGGCGCTGTTGGAAAAGCACCGCTTCGACCTCGTGCTGGCCGACGTCCGCCTCGGCGACGGCGATGGCTTCGATCTTTTAGCCCATTGCCGGAGCAAGTATCCCGCGCTCCCCGTGATTCTCATCACGGGCTACGGGTCGGTGGAAACGGGCGTGGAGGCGCTGCAGGCCGGCGCCTTCGACCTTTTGACCAAGCCGCTCATCGACGAAGAGCTGGCCATGGCCATCGACCGCGTGCTGTCGCAGAAGAAGGTGCTGGAAGAGAACGAGCGCCTCAAGGCGCAGCTCGACCTGCGGTTCGGCATGGAGAACATCGTCGGCAGCGACAAACGCATGCTGAAGGTGTTCGACATGATCGAGAGCGTGGCCGACACCAAGGCCACGGTGCTCATCACCGGCGAAAGCGGCACGGGCAAGTCGTTGGTGGCTCGTGCCATTCACCGCCGCAGCTCGCGCCGCGACAAGCCGTTTGTCGAGGTGGCCTGCGGCGCTCTGCCCGAGACGCTGCTGGAAACCGAACTGTTCGGGCACGTGGCCGGGGCGTTTACGGGAGCGGCGGGTAATAAGATCGGCAAGTTCCAGCAAGCCGACGGCGGCACGATCTTTCTCGACGAAATCGGAACCGCTTCGCCCGGCATGCAGGTCAAGCTGCTCCGCGTGCTGCAGGAACTCGAATTCGAGCCCGTGGGAGGCACGAAGACCGTTCACGTCGACGTGCGGGTGATTCTGGCGACGAACGAAGACCTTTCCAAGGCGGTAGCCGAGGGCCGCTTCCGCCAGGACCTGTTCTACCGCGTCAACGTGATCAACGTTGATCTGCCCCCGTTGCGGCAGCGAATCGCCGACATTCCCCGCCTCGCGGAGCACTTCCTGGCGGAAGTGCGGCAGGATTCGGGGCGCGACGTTACCGGCTTTACGGACGACGCGCTGGGCGCTATGCGCCGCTATCACTGGCCGGGCAACGTGCGCGAGCTGCAAAACGTCGTCGAGAGGGCCGTGCTGTTGGGTAAGGGACAGGTGATCACGCTGGAAAACCTGCCGTCGGAGCTGGCGGCCGCGGCGCCGCTGCCCGTCGGCGAAATCAGCGGCTCGTCGCTGAAGGAAGCCCTCGAGGCGCCCGAGAAAAAAATCATTCTCGAAATGCTTCGGACAAACAACTGGAACCGCAATGCCACCGCCGCGGCGCTGGGGATCAATCGCACGACGCTTTACAAGAAGATGAAGCGGCTGGGGCTCGACGACCCGGCCCACGCCGCGCGGCACGCGGAGGCGTAACGGACGGACGCGGCGCTGAGCGGCTTTGCCCGCGGCGCTGCCAAAAGACAACATCGTACGTGGTGAGGGCGCTGCACTTGCGCAAGCTTGTTTCGCAAGCACAACGCCCGCGAAGGTGAGCTATGTTTGGGATGGTGTGGCCCACGCGGGCGGCAGACCCAACGCGCGGTCGCGCCGACAACGTGCCGCTGCACCGACGACCCTTGATCCTCTCCCAGAAAACGACCCGACCATGAAAACGCCGGTGAGTGCATCGAGAGCTGCCGAATCCGCGAAAGCGGAAGAATTCGACAAGCTGAAGCGAAAGATCCACGGCAAGCTCGTCGACAAGCTCGACTTGAACCGAGTGAGCGAGCTGGAAGGCGACGTGCTGCGCCGCGAAATCCGCCTCGTGGTCGAGCACCTGTGCGACACCGAGGAGACGCTGCTCAACCGCTCGGAGCGCGAACGCCTCATCGAAGAGGTGCTCGACGAGACGTTCGGTTTGGGTCCGCTCGAAATGCTGCTCAAGGACGAGGCGATCAGCGACATCCTGATCAACGGGCCGAAGAACGTGTACGTCGAGCGGCGCGGAAAAATGGAGCGCTCGAGCGTCGAGTTCCGCGATAACAGCCACCTGCTGCAGATCATCGACCGCATTGTGTCGAAAGTGGGCCGGCGCGTCGACGAAATCTGCCCCATGGTCGATGCCCGACTCGCCGACGGCTCGCGTGTGAACGCCATCATTCCGCCGTTGGCGCTCGACGGCCCGGCGGTGTCGATTCGCCGCTTCGGCGCCAACCCGCTGAAGTTGGAGGACCTGCTGAACTACAAGGCCTTTACGCCCGAGATGGTCATGCTGTTGGAAGGCGCCATGAAAGCCCGCCTCAACATCATTATCTCCGGCGGTACCGGCTCCGGTAAAACGACGCTGCTCAATACGCTGTCGAGCTTCATTCCCAATACCGACCGCATCATCACGATCGAAGACGCGGCCGAATTGCAGCTCCAGCAGGATCACGTCGTGCGGCTGGAAACCCGCCCCGCCAACATCGAGGGCAAGGGTGCCATCAACGCCACCGATCTGGTTCGCAACGCCCTGCGTATGCGGCCCGAACGAATCATCATCGGCGAGTGCCGCGGACCCGAGTCGCTCGACATGTTGCAGGCCATGAACACCGGTCACGAAGGATCGCTCACGACCATCCACGCCAACACGCCGCGCGACGCCATCGCCCGACTCGAAACCATGATCATGATGGCGGGCTTTGAGCTGCCCATCAAAGCCATGCGGCAACAGATCGCCAGCGCCGTCGACCTGATCGTGCAGGCCAACCGACTGCAAGGGGGTGCCCGCAAGGTAACGCAGATCTCCGAGGTGGTGGGCATGGAACAAGACACCGTCATCATGCAATCGATTTACCAGTACTGCCAGGAAGGGATCGACGACAGCGGGCGCGCCAAGGGGCAGTTCGAAGCCACCGGCATTCGACCCTCGTTTATGACGCGTTTGGAATCGGCCGGCGTGCGACTGCCCGCCAGTGCCTTCCGGCAGCGAGTGATGATGGTCGACTGACTTTGCCGCGCCGCGGTGCCGTGCCGCCGCTCGCGGCCGTACGACACGTCGGCCGGCCGCGTGTGCGAATCGGAGCCTTACGCCGGATCGGAGCAACACGTCGGATCGAAGCCGTACCACGGATGGCAGCCGCGGATCGATTAGCACAGGAACCGCTGACCCATGCCGACTATCGTGATTATCGTGGCCGTGTTCATAGGCGTCGCTGCCTTGGCGGGCGGCGTGGCGATTCTGCTGCGCGGCGGCCGCGGCACCGCCGTCGAAGACCGGCTCGACGTGCTCACCGGCTCGGGCTCGGCGTCTGCCGGTAAAACCAAAGAGCAGGAGGCGAGCCTGCTTTTGCAGCCGTTCGACGATAAGAGCAGTTTTATCGAGGACCTGTTTTCGCGGGTGCTCAATCTCGAGGTGTTTCTCGATCAGGCCGACGCACCCCTGAGCGTATCGCGGTTCCTGCTGATATCGGGGGGATTGGCGGCGCTGGGGGCGGGGGGCTGCTTAATCGCACGCGCGTCAATGTTGTTGGCACCCGTCATCGCCTTGGCGTTGGGCGCGCTCCCCTTTCTCTGGTTGTGGCTGAAGCGAAAGCGCCGGTTGGCGGCCTTCGCCAAGCAACTGCCCGAGGCTCTCGAACTCATCGCACGGGCGCTGCGGGCCGGACATAGTCTCGCGTCGGGATTTCATGAAGTGGCGCAGCAGTTTCCGGACCCGATTCGCAAGGAGTTCGCTCGCTGCTACGAAGAACAGAACTTCGGAATCCCGCTGGATGAAGCGCTCGAAAGCCTTACCGTGCGGGTGCCCAACCTCGACCTGCGGTTCTTCGCCACCGCCGTGATTCTGCAGCGGCAGACGGGCGGCGACCTCGCTGAAATCCTCGACAAAATTGGCTCGCTCGTACGCGAACGATTTAAGATTTGGGGCCAGGTGCAGGCCCTCACCGGCGAAGGACGGCTCTCGGGCATCGTGCTGATGGCCCTGCCGCCGGTGTTGTTTCTGGTCATGTACCGGCTCAATCCCGAGTACACGATGACGCTGTTTCAAGACCCGTTGGGTCACCGCATGCTGGCGTTCGCCGTCGTGATGCAGATCGTCGGCGCTCTGGTCATTCGCAAGATCGTCAACATCAAAGTGTAGCCATGAACGAATTGCTGGCCCAAGGACTCAATATGCAGTGGTTGCTCCCGGTGGCCGTGTTCGGCGCCATAGCCGCCGTGGCGTGGCTTGCGCTGCAATGGCTGTCGGGGAAAAAGTCGCGCAGCGAAGAGCGCCTGGATGAAATGCGCGACCCCATGGCACGGCGCCGTAAAGAGGAATCGTCGTCGGTCAAGAAGTCCGACGCCATGACCAAAGTCCTTGAGAAGGCAACGCCCGCCCTGGCCAAGCCGCTGCAACCCAAGAACGAGAAGGACGCCGGCAAACTGAAGAAGCGCCTCTCCTACGCGGGCTTCCGCAGTGAGGCCGCCCCGACAATCTTCCTGGGCCTGAAGTTCGTGGGCCTCATCACCGGCTTTGTTCTCGGCGGCGGCACCATGCTGATCATGTACGGCGTTGCGCTTTCGGCGCTGTTCCGCACCGTGTTCATCGCCGGCGGCATGTTCTACCTGCCCGACATCCTGTTATTCCTGCTTGCCCGGCGGCGCAAGGAATCGATCTTCTACGGTTTGCCCGATGCGCTCGACCTGTTGGTCGTCTGCGTCGAAGCGGGGTTGGGACTCGATCAGGCCATGCGCAAGGTGGCCGACGAGATGAAAAAGTCGTACCGGGTGCTGGCCGACGAATTTGGCCTGTGTAACCTGCAACTGCAAATGGGCCGCAGCCGCAACGAGGTGCTGCAAGAGCTGGGAGCCCGCAGCGGGGTGGATGATTTGCGTTCGCTGGCCTCGATCATCATTCAGGCCGACCGATTCGGCTCGAGCATCGCCCAGGCCCTGCGCGTGCAAAGCGACACCATGCGCACCCGCCGGCGGCAGATCGCCGAAGAGAAGGCGGCCAAAACGGCGGTTAAGCTCATTTTCCCGCTGGTGCTCTTCATCTTCCCCGGCATTTTCGTGGTGCTGGTGGGACCCGCGGCCATCACGATGATCCGCGAAATGTTCCCCGCCATGAGCGGTAGCTAATCCTCCGCGTAAAGCTGCGCAATTTGCAACGAACGCGCAAATCGTGGCGACGCGGGAACATTACCTCCAGCCCCTTCCCGCTCGCGGGCCGATAGCACGATACGGCGCCCTACTTGGGGGTGCTGCGCAATTTCCCACTCGAAAACGCTCGCGCCGGAGGGAGAATCTGCCGATTGCACCCCATTCGGGTGATTGCGGTGAAGGTTGTCGATGGAATGAGTTCCGTAGCCGGAACCCACCGGACGTGCCCTGGCGAATTGATAGCGGGAGACAAGCCCATGCGTCGCATTGCTATTGTCCTGATAACGTTGGTAACGCTGATGACTTACGCTCTCCCGATGCGTGCCGAGTGGCATGAGTTTTGGTACAGCGTCAAAGTTGATTGGCACCGCAACAACCAATGGCCCGAGCCATTTCTCTACGCCGACCGGCAGGTCGCGGTGGAGGCAGAGGCGCGAATGGTGTCCCGCGGCTGGCAGCTTCAGAACACGATCAGCAGCTATCACTTCGACCCCGAGTCGCAAGAATTGACGTCGGCGGGCGAGCACAAGGTGCATTGGATTCTGACCCAAACGCCTGCGGCCTATCGAACCGTGTTCGTGTTGCGCGGAGAAAGCTCCCGGATGACGGCAGCCCGCGTTGAATCGGTGCGACAGTACATGGCCGACGTGTGGCCCGACAGCGCCTCGATGCCGGCCATTGTGCAAACGGACGTTGAGCCCCGCGGTTGGCCGGCCGAAGACATTGATGACACGTACCGCAAGGCGCTGCAGTCGCGTCCGAGCCCGGTGCTGCCGGCCGCCGCATCCATTAGCGGTGGTTCCAACTAACGCGGGCCATTTAAGCCTGAAGCGCCAACGAAGGACGGTTTGCCACGTTCTTCGCTTGCGCGTCACGCTTCATGTCCTTCGCTTGCGCGTCAGGCTTCACGTCCTTCGCTTGCGCGTCAGGCTTCTCTACGCCGTGTATGGCGTAGGATAGCCGCAAATCCTTCCCTCCTTCGCTTCGCGCCCGCAAAGTCGGCCTGCTTTGCTAGCTTTTCCGCGGCTTCCGTAGGCACCGGTCGTTTGGTTCATTTCGGTTGTAGCCACGGTGGCGGCGGAGACGATGGATCAAGAAGCCGCGCCGGTGCGCCCGGCGTCATGGGCCAAGACCTCGCGATCGCGCTGCTGGCATGCATTGCTATCGCGCCAGTGCCGCTCCAAAACATGCCCGGTGCGGCGATTCAATTCCTAGCTCACGGAGGGGGCGCGGTGCACACGACGCCACGTAACACGGCAGTTTGGCTGGGATTGTTGGCACTGCTGGCCAGCACTTCGACGGGCTGCAGCAGCGGTGCCTTTGGCCTGTGGGACACCGGATGGCCGATGGCGCGCAACCGCGGCAGCGAGACGGGCGTATACCCGGGTCCGTCGTACGCCAGCTATTCGCGGTCGAAATCGGGTGCCAACAGCCCCGGTCCCGGACAGCCGATTCCAGCCAAGTCGTTCACGCAGAGTGTGGCCGAGTCGATCCAAAGCACGTCGAGCAAAATCGCCGACGCGCTGACTCTCAAGCCGCGAGTGATCCCCGCCGCGGATCCCATCGCACTCTCGAATAAACCCGATAAGGTCGATCCGCAGGTGTTTGTTGCCACGGGTCGGATGTACGAGAGCCAGGGCGAAGCGGCCATGGCCCTGGAGCAGTACCGCAAGGCGTTGAAGATCGCCCCGAATGACATGTCCGCCTTATTGTGCAGCGCCCGGCTGTACGATCGCCAGGGACAGTACGAAGAAGCCACGCGGCTCTATCGCGTCGCCACGACCAAACATCCGGAGAATGCACTGGCGTTCAACGATTTGGGCCTGTGTTATGCTCGACAGGGCCAGGTGCAGTCGTCGCTGGAAGCCCTGCAACAAGCCGTCCGCCTGGAACCGACGAGCAAGCGGTATCGCAACAACCTGGCGACCGTGCTGGTCGAGGCGGGCCGGATCAACGAGGCATACGACCACATGGCCCGAGTGCACGGCCCCGCCGCGGCGCACTTCAACCTGGGGTACTTGCTCTACGAGCGAAACGACCGCACGCGTGCCGAAGAGCATTTCAGCAAGGCGCTCGAGCTGGATCCGTCGCTCAAGCAGGCGTCGCAGATGCTCGAGCAAATCGGGGCGAACGAGCGAGCGACCGACTCCATCGGCCGCCGCGAGTCGAACCTTTCGGTCACCACGGTACAGGCAGTCGTGAACGAAAGGCCCGTGCGGTACGTATCGCAGCGCTCGCCTTCGTCGACCGACGAACGCACCACCGCCCCAGCCGAAGTGGTGGAAGAGTACCCGCCGATTCGCCTGCCCTACGCGGGCCGGTAGCGGAGTTATTTTTCCGCCATTCGCGCGGCGCACTGCTTCAGCGCCTGCATCACGATCGGCGCGACGCTCGGGCCGCAACTGTTGATTTCGCCGTACTGCCCGCTCTTGCGGCCATAGGCGAACGGGGCGGTGTTGTCCCATTGCCGCTTGGGAATGATGTAGCCGATCTCGTCGTTGGCCAGTCCGATCAGCATCCATTTCTTGCCCGGCAGAATCTCGGCGACGGATGGCTCGGCTGGTGCATCGGGAAAATCGGCGCCCTCCTCGGCGGGATCTACGACGTGGCCGTAGACAAGCTCGGGGTACAGTTCGCCCGGAATGCACGCCACGTGTAACTGCCCGAGTCGCAAGACGGCGACTTCCGTGGCGACAGCCGTCGGCCGGTCGAGCGCGTCGGCCGCTTCGATAGGCTTAGCTTTCAGGTAATCGCCGGTCCACGCATGGACCTTGCGGCGCACGACGCCCGTCGCCCAGGCCAGACGGTAATACGGATTCTCGATCGGCACGGCAATCGCCAGGGATTCGGCGGAAAGCGGCGCGAGCTCAATCGGCTCGGCTGCGTCAAGTGCTTTGGCGGCCAAGTCGGCGACGGCCTCGCCATAGCGGTGCGTGTACTCGAAGTCGCCCACCTTCAACTCGCGCCCTTCGTCGTCCTTGATGCGCCCGCGCGGCGGTGCCATCAGCCCACCCACGGCCCCCGACAAATACACGACCGGCGCATCGTACCGTTCTTTCAGCGCCGCTACCGTCGCCCCGGGAAAGTCGGCGCTGATGAGCGTATTCTTCGATCCCAGCGACTCGGGATGGCAATTCCACTGCACCAGCAATCCCGCCACGCGGCCGTCGTCCCGTCGGTTGAACCGAATTGCCCGCAGCACGCCGTCGATCACGTACGGCTCGCGGCTGTCGCGAAGCAGCGTCTCGTCTTCGGCGGTGCCGAAATGGGCTTCTACCGGGACGGCCGAGCGATCGGCCCGCTCGACGGCGTCGACAATGCGGTCGACGACCGTGGCCAGATACTCGTCGTCGACTCCGCGATGCACGAACGTGCGTCCCCACAGGCCGATGACGTCCGGCCCCTCGTGGTTGTGCGTACTGCTGACCATCACGTAATCGAATCCCTTGAGCCGCTCTCGAATCGACAGAATCGTGTCGCGCTGCAGTCCGACCAGATCCGTGCAGATGAGTGCCACCTTCTTCCAACTGTCAGACACAACGACGGCGCGGGCCATCAGCGGATCGTGCACGCCCGTGGCCTTGCGGCCCGGGCCGTAGCCCGCCAGCCACACGGGTCGGTCGTCCGCCAACTTGGGCGTGATATCGGCCTCGGCGAAGCCCGCCCAAATCGCCGGCGGTTCAGCGGCGCTCGTCGTATGCGAACCGACGCTTGCGATGAGAAGCGCCACCGCCAGCGCAAGCAACACAGCCTGGTACAGCGCAATCCGCCGAGACTCAATCTTCGCGAGCGAATCGGATATCACCGGTCGGTCCTCGCGCAAGACAAACGAAAGCAAATTGGTACCATTCAGTTGGATGCCGGAATGCCCAAGGGTACGATGCCCGGCCCCGTTATGGCATCTCTTGCAGCGAGGCCGCTTTGGCCGCGTCGGCTTCGCTCACTTCCTTGCCGCCCGTGTCGTTCTTGAACAGCACCAAGAACAGAAGCATGATCGCCGCGGCGCCGATGCACGGAATCAACCACACCATCCGCCAGTTCACGGCCTGGTCGGCCAGCAGCGTGCGATTGGCCTCGTAGCCCTGCATGCGTTTGATCTGTTCTTGCTCCGTGGCCAGCTTGATGGCATCGGGAGACAGTTCGACCTCCTTGTCGATCACGGCGACGCGCTTCTGGGCGAACGATTCCGCCTCTTGGCGCAAGGCCGCCATTTTCTGCTGCACCGCCTCAAGCCGCGCAATCTCCTTTTCGTGTACTTCGATTTGCTTATCGATATCGGCACCCGCTTCCTTCTGTAGCGTGCCGATTTCGGCATATAGCTCGTCGATCCGCTTTTGCACGTCGGCCGAAGCTTTGTCGAAGTCGGCGTTGAACTCATCGCTGACGGGATCGCGGCGCTTGCCGAACACGTCGGCCATCACCTCGTTGAACCTGGTGCCGATGTCCAACAGTGTCACCTGATCGCCCTTCAATGCATCAGCGGCATTGCTCACCTGTACTTGCGTGGCTTCATCCGCCTGAGCAAGCTCCTCCTTGAATTCGGCCTCAGGCTTCTCATAGGTGGCGGCGACGAAGCCCGCCTCGGTTTTCAGCCTCGCGGTGAGCGGCGGAGTAAAAGCCTCCTCGACCTGGCCGGCGAGCTGCGCGCCGATGAGCATGCCGAAGCCCAGCGTACATAGCACGAGCAGCCCTTGCGCCTGGCTGCGAATCTCGCGCGGCGCCACCTTGTCGGTATAAATCTGCCCGGTGACGAAGAAGAAGTCGTAGCAGATGCCGTGCAGGATGATACCGGTCAGCAGCATCCACACCACGCCGTCGGGCGCGCCGATGGCGAACAGCGCGTACCGCACGACCCAGGCCAGCATGCCGACCAGCAGCATCCACTTGACGCCCAGAAAGGCGAAGAACAGCGGCATGATCACCATGAACAGGATTTCCGACATCTGACCGAACGACATTTTGAATGCCGGGTTGGCCAGCTCGCCCTGGGCAATGAACTTGCCGGCCATCTGGTAGTAAAAGGCCAGCGGTATGCAGATCAGAAACGAGCAAAGCATGAAGACCAGAAACGCCGGCCGTCGAAACAGCACCAGCGCATCGAGCCCGATCACTTCCGAGAAGGTCACCTTTTTGCCAGCCGCGGGGGGAGGCGTATGCGGCAGCGTGAAGCTGTACAGGCCGAGAACGATCGCCGTCGCCGCGGCGATGTAGAACAGGTTCACGGCCCCGTCCCACCCCTGCCAACTCACCAGCAGCCCCGCCACGATCCACCCGATGGTGCCGAACACGCGGATCATCGGGAATTGCCGCTCGGGGTTGGTCATGTTGTGCAGGGCGATTGAGTTGGTCAGCGCCAGCGTGGG
>Ga0315553_10003015_pt1 | contig 13285 bp, 10 predicted proteins | sample SalMarSW160140MG_FD_203099 | JGI IMG/M metagenome (GOLD analysis project Ga0315553, IMG submission 203099) | Salt marsh sediment microbial communities from the Plum Island Ecosystem LTER, Massachusetts, United States - Salt Marsh Sediment SW1601-40 ... | reverse complement strand
GATACGGAGTCATGTCAGGGAGGCAAGCCGGCGGAAAGATTATGATGCTTACCTTTCTCAGATTGATATCGAATCTTGCGGGAAGAGCCGAATTATACTCGGCGGTTTGGCTGCGCAGCTTCATCGACGCAATCTGTACGCGCTTTTTGAGCATTGGTATCCGGACCGAGTAAACCGATAAAACTCCTCTTCCAAGCGACGAACCTACAAAAACCTCATAAAGAGGCGATAAATTTATGCGTTTTTCTGAGGCAGTCGCGGAAATGCTGCACCAGTCTACGGGTCCTACTGACTATTTAAAAGGGGAAGCGTAAGCCTGATGCGCCAGTGTGATTGGAATTCGGGATGGGAACGAATAAATAATCCACATGCCAAGTGCTCCTATGCCGGGTTGAAGCGGATCTCGAAGAAAATTGCCATCGCCGTCCCCTTTCTACAGATATCCGATTGAGATCCACGGTGAAAACCGGCTTGATCTCAATCATGGTTCGGGTGACTTTAAAGCGAAGAACATCAGCAAGCGTAGATACCGTTAGCAGGCTCAAGCATCCTGGATAGCTATAGTCATGTGGATCTGGTCCATCAGAATCGAATTAAGAGCTTGAAATTGCGAGGTTATTGACCCGTGTTTACGTGTATGGCATAATGCGTAAGTAAATTCAATAGAAGAAAAAGCTTTGATGGAGACGAGTACGCCTGAGTCTTCCTGTCAGCGAGCCCGGGGGTGGTGAGAGCCGGGTCAGGATAACGGTCGGAAAATCCCTCCGGAGCTGCAACCCGAACGCAATACATCGTAAGTAAGGAAGCCGGGATCGCTTACCGTTACCATGGGCGCAGGTATAAACCAATGAGATTATTGGCCGTACTTGACTGAGAGCCTGTTGTTGGCGGGAATCAGGGTGGTACCACGGGAGTAATAAGCTCTCGTCCCTGTTTGGGACGGGAGCTTTTCATATTTTCGGGGTTGAACGGGATTTTTTTAAGTGTTACTTTCTCCCCCTGGAAAGAAGGGAATGAACGATGACGGAGTTGCTGTTCCACGAAGACTCGTTTTTAAAGGCCTTCACTGCAAAAGTGACGGATGTCTCGGAGCACGGTATTTCACTGGACCGAACAGCTTTTTACCCCAGTGGTGGGGGACAGCCTTGCGATTTTGGCGTTATTCAATCGGGGAATCAAACCTGGTCCGTTAAACGAGTTCGCAAGGTAGGTGGCGAGATCTGGCATGAAATTGACGGAGACCCACCCGCAGTCGGCGCGGAGGTGGAGGGCGAACTGGATTGGGAGCGACGCTATCAGCTTATGCGTGTCCACACCGCAATGCACGTCCTTTGCGGGGTGATATGGCGCGATTATGGTGCAAGCGTAACCGGCGGAAATATGGAACCGTTACGTGGGCGCATGGATTTTGAGTTTGAGTCCATGCATAAGGAGCTCGTTACTGAGATCGAAGAGAAAATCAATGTGGAGGTCAACGCGGCTCGATCCATTAAGACTGCAATCTTGCCGCGCGCTGAAGCTTTCCAGATTCCTGACCTGATTCGAACGAAAATCAATCTCCTGCCGCCCGCGATTCAAGAAGTTCGAGTAGTGGAAATCGAAGGGCTTGATCTCCAAGCCGATGGCGGGACCCATGTCGCCAATACTGAGGAAGTAGGTCAAATCCGTATTGTGGACTATAAGAGCAAAGGTGCGATTAATAAGCGTTTGGTCATCGAACTTGAACCGTGAGGTGTTAGATGTTTAAATCTGTAGACAACCAGGTGGATTACATCGCGCTCGAAAAAGAGGTGTTAGAGTTCTGGGATGAAATTCAAGCATTCAAGAAGCTCATTGCACTTAGAGCAAAGGGTCCACGCTGGTCCTTCATTGATGGTCCTATCACGGCTAATAACCCCATGGGGGTACATCATGGCTGGGGGCGGACATACAAGGATCTCTTCCACCGCTTTAAAGCCATGCAGGGGTTTCGAACGCGATACCAGAACGGTTTCGATTGCCAGGGTTTATGGGTCGAAGTCAACGTTGAGCGGGAGATGGGTTTCAACAGCAAGCGTGAAATTGAAGAGTTCGGTCTCGATCGCTTTGTTAATTTGTGCAAGCAGCAAGTCCTGAAATACTCCGCGGTACAGACAGAACAAAGCATCCGGCTGGGGTTCTGGATGGATTGGAACGATCCCGACATCTTACGCACCCTGCAAGACAAGATGGCGGAGGATCCATCGGAGCAAATCACAGTGGAAGGACCGCACGGACCGGTAACAGGCAGCGTTGAATCCCTCGTTGGCCGCTTGGGCATGCCGGAACTAGGTGGGTCATACTTCACTTTTTCAGATGATAACAACTACACCATTTGGGCAGTACTCAAGTCCTGCCACGAACGGGGTTGGATTTTCAAAGGTCGTGATGTGATGCCGTGGTGCGTGCGTTGTGGTACGGGTTTGAGCCAGCATGAGATTGTGACCGAGGGCTACAAGGAAATTGCCCACCCGAGTATCACTTTGCTCTTTCCACTCCGCGATCGAGAACGTGAGAGCTTGCTTGTTTGGACGACAACGCCATGGACGCTCACGAGTAACGTCGCTGCCGCCGTCGGTCCCGATCTGGATTATGTCAAGGTTCGGCAGGGGGATGATGTTTACTATCTGAGTAAAGGGACACTGCATATATTGAAGGGCCCTTACGAAGTTGAAGCGGAGCTTAAAGGCCAAGAAATGGAAGGTTGGACGTATGAGGGTCCGTTTGATGAGCTGCCTGTTCAAAAAGAACAAGGAAGTCCTGAAGCGCACCGTGTGATCCTTTGGGATGAAGTGGGTGAAGACGAGGGGACGGGTATCGTTCACATCGCCCCTGGTTGTGGTGCTGAGGACTTCCAATTGAGCAAGGAACATGGTCTGCCGGTTATTGCGCCGTTAAACGGCGACGGTCTATTCCTCGATGGATATGATTGGCTGTCGGGGATGAATGTCCAGAAAGTCGCTCAGCCAATATTCGATAACCTGACTGAAAAAGGCTTGACCTACAAAATCGAGGATTACACACACCGATACCCGGTATGTTGGCGTTGCGGAGAAGAGCTTGTATTCCATCTCGTGGATGAATGGTTCATCGAGATGGGCAAACAACTCGATAAACCTTATGAGCAGGTCACGGAAGAGGAAAAGTTAGAAAACCTGCGCTATCAGATTATGGAAGTCGTGAAGGAAGAAACCACCTGGCATCCATCTTTCGGGCTGGAGCGTGAGCTCGACTGGCTGCGGAATATGCATAACTGGATGATCTCGAAGAAGCGTTATTACGGGCTGGCACTGCCAATCTGGGAGTGCGAATCCTGCAGGCATTTCGAGGTGATCGGAAGTCGTGAGGAACTCGAGGCGAGAGCGGTTGAGGGTTGGGATGTTTTCGAGGGTCACACGCCGCATCGACCTTACATCGATGCTGTGAAGATTAAATGCAGCGAATGCGGCGCGGTTATCGAGCGCATTCCGGATGTGGGGAACCCCTGGTTGGATGCCGGGGTCGTTGCAATGAGTACGCTCCGCTACAACACCGATAAGGAGTATTGGTCGAATTGGTATCCTGCCGATCTAATCAGCGAATCGTTCCCGGGACAGTTCCGAAACTGGTTTTATAGCCTGCTGGCTTTAAGCACTATTCTCGAGCGGAAATCACCTTTTAAACATGTGTTTACTTATGCGACTCTGCTCGCCGAAGACGGGCAAGCCATGCACAAGTCCTGGGGCAATATGATCGAGTTTAACCAAGCTGCCGACGCAATGGGTGTAGATGTCATGCGCTGGGTCTATTGCAACCACAAGCCTGAGAAGGACCTGCTTTTTGGATATGAGACCGCGACCGAAGCCCGGCGACAGTTCCTGATACCGCTATGGAATGTGTATGCCTTCTTCGTCAACTATGCCAAACTCGATGGATGGACACCGGCCGATGGCGGTGAGGTCCAGTTCAGTGTTATGGATCGTTGGATCCTTTCACGTTCGCTTCAGACAATCGATCAGGTCACACAGGCCCTTGAGGTCTTCGAACCCGACCGCGCGACAAAAGTGATCGGGAATTTCCTGGATGACTTGAGCAACTGGTATCTCCGTCGAAGTAGGCGTCGGTTCTGGGCGAAAACCGGCGTGGATGAAGCTTCGGATGCGGATAAACGTGCAGCCTATTCTGCGCTCTATCAGGCGTTGCTGACCTTGATCCACGTTCTAGCTCCCTTTACTCCTTTTGTTGTTGAAACGATGTACCAAAACCTCGTCCGGAACGTTGATGATGAATCGCTCGAGAGTATCCACCATCGCGCATGGCCGGAGGTGGATCCAGCAAAAGTCGAAGAGGATTTATTGAAGGAGATGAAATTCGTCCAGATGCTCGTCTCCATGGGCCATGCAGCTCGGAATAAAGCCAACAGGAAACTGCGTCAACCCTTATCCGAAGTTGCTTTCGCGGTTGTAGATTCAGAGGAGCGTGCGATTGTTGATCGTTACGATGCACTAATCCGAGATGAACTAAATGTCAAAAAAGTACGCTTGCTCGACGCCGCTGCAGAAGCCGTGGAGTATCAGCTCAAGGCGCTGCCAAAGCAGTTAGGGCAGAAATATGGCTCACTCTTCCCCGCGATCCGAGACGCGGTTGGGAAGCTTAATCCACCTAAAAGTGCATCGGTTCTGCTAGCAGGGGAGTTGCTCGAGGTGAAAATCGAAAGTCAAGTCATCCAGTTGTCGGCGGACGAGGTGGAAATTCGCATCGAAGCTCATGAGGGTTTTTCCGCAGTTGCGGAGGGACCTTACGTAGCAGCGTTGGTTACGGAGCTGACAGAGGAGTTGATCCTTGAAGGTTTGGCGCGAGAGTTCGTACGCCGTGTCCAGGACTTGCGCCGGCAAGCGGATCTTCAGGTGGATGACAGCATCGATGTGCAATATGCGGCGAGTGAAAAGCTCGTTAAAGCCATCGATGTGCACCGCGGTTATATTCAAGGAGAAGTCATTGCTGAGCGTATGCAACCGAGTGAAAAACCCCAGGGTGTGATCACGACCGAGCATCAATTCGACGGAGAATCGCTGCTGGTCGCACTACGAAAAGTCGAAGGTTAGTAGTTATCAGGAGAGAATCTCTCGCCAATGCATGGGCGCATGCGGGTTTCCCAGGATACCCTCCGGGAAACCCGCTTCTTGAATCCCAATTGACAGGGCATTACGGTACAATCAGGTCCATCTAGTGAAGGAGGTCACAACTTGAAGTGAAACGATCCTTGTTGCGTGATTATGGATTCCTGATCGGTATCGCTGGCGTTATCGTTGCCTTGGATCAGTGGACTAAATACCTCGTAAGAACAAATCTGGCAGTCGGTGAATCTTGGGTTCCATTTGACTGGCTTCGACCATATGCACGCATTGTCCATTGGAATAATACTGGAGCAGCTTTTGGGATCTTCCCCTCCGGCGGTTCGATTTTCACTGTAATTGCAGTTCTTGTAATTGGTGCCATCCTCTATTACTTCCCCCAAATCCCTCGTGAGCAAGTGGCATCCCGCATCGCATTGGGGCTCCAGTTGGGAGGGGCGACGGGCAACCTGCTCAGCCGGCTGTATCACGGCGGTATGGTAACAGACTTCGTTTCTTTGGGCAGTTTTGCGGTTTTCAATGTGGCTGACTCCTGTATATCCATTGGTGCAGCGCTTCTTGTTGGGGCAATGTGGGTTGAGGAACGACGAAATAAGAAACGAGTTGAGGCTGACCCCGTCGAAGAGAATGGGAGTCAGAACCTCGAAGGTCATTCGGGATAAAACCATTGGTGGCACAGACAGTTCGCTTCTTCGCACCAAAGCCGGGTGGTAGGCTGGATGTCTTAATCGTGGAATACCTGGCGGATCACTCCCGCTCTCAAGTGCAAATACTCATTCGCAACGGCTCGGTTAGCGTTGATGGCAAAGTTGTTAAGAAAACAGGCTATCGCCTTGATGGCGGTGAGGATCTTCAAGTCACCATCCCCGAACCAATCCGCACGGATTTGCAGCCAGAAGCGGTCCCGATAGACGTTATTTATGAAGATCAGGATCTCCTGGTCATCAACAAGGGACCAGGTGTTGTCGTCCATCCTTCCGTGGGCCACCAAACTGGAACGCTGGTTCAAGCAGTCCTGGCGCATGCGCCCGATATTCGCGGCATCGGTGAGGAAGGACGTCCTGGTGTGGTCCATCGACTTGATAAGGACACATCTGGTCTCATCCTCTTCGCCAAGCACGATGAAGCGCATCAGTGGCTCCAGCAGCAATTTCAGGATCGGCGAGTGAAGAAAGTCTATTTTGCAGTCACGGATTCCAAACCACCAACCCCGTTGGGAAAGATAGATGCGCCCATCGGCCGCGACGCCAAGCACCGTCAGAAGATGGCGGTTGTGTCAAAAAGCCGGGGACGGGAGGCGGTGACAACGTATCACACTCATGAACAGTTCCTTGAGCATTCATTCCTAGAAGTCCGTCCTGAAACTGGCCGTACCCACCAAATCCGCGTTCACTTATCGTTTATTGACTGTCCGATCGTGGGGGACCGGGTTTACGGCCGGCGCAAACCTACTCTGCCTGTTGAAAGGCAGATGCTGCACGCAGGTCAACTGACTATTCGTCTTCTTGGAAATGAACAGACGACAACATTTAATTCACCGCTTCCAGAGGATTTCGAGTCGACACTTAATATCTTGCGCCATGGGTAATACCATCCGCAGGTTCAGTCTGGTGTGGGGAAGCAAGATGGGTAACGGATTGGATCGTACGCATAAACCTTAAGGAAGAACCAAAAGGATGACGGCAATGGAATGGATCGATTTGCGCTCAGATACAGTAACAGAACCAACCCCTGAAATGCGGGAGGCAATGGCGAACGCCGATGTGGGGGATGATGTTTATGGCGAGGATCCTACGGTAAATCATTTACAGGAAATTTCTGCGAAGATGTTGGGCAAGGAAGCAGCGCTCTTCGTGCCATCGGGCACAATGGGGAACCTGGCTGCCATTCTGGCCCATTGCGCCCGCGGCGACGAAATCATCATCGGGGATCGTTCGCATACTTATCTCTTTGAGGCTGGAGGCGTATCAGCGCTAGGGGGCATTCATACCTTTGTTGTTACGAACAGAGATGATGGAACGGTTCCACACGATGAAATCGAATCAGCCATCCGTGCAGATAACGATCACTTTCCAATAACTCGACTCATCTGCCTTGAAAATACACACAATCGCTGTGGGGGGTCGGTGTTGAGCGTAGGTTACACAAAGGAAGTGGGGCGCGTTGCCAGAGAACATGGGCTGTGCATGCATATCGATGGAGCGCGGATATTTAACGCCGCGATTGCCCTGGACGTATCCCCTGCAGAGCTGGTCGCATCCGCCGATTCGGTGACATTCTGTCTCTCAAAGGGATTATGCGCGCCAGTGGGTTCGGTCATCTGTGGCGATGAAGCCTTCATTCAAAAAGCTCACCGTGTGCGTAAAATGTTGGGCGGCGGGATGCGGCAAGCGGGTGTGCTCGCAGCAGCAGGCGTTGTAGCCCTTGAAAGCATGGTGGATCGGCTCAGAGAAGATCACCTCAGGGCATCCCGGCTTGCCGAAACGCTTACTGGGCTCCGCGGATTATCCTTGGATCATAAAATACCGGCTACAAATATGATCTTCCTGCGGCTCACTGCTGAGGCGCCGATTTCAGGGGAGGAGTTAGTGCGTCGATTTGCTGACAAGGGAATTAGAATCAGCGTTTCACGCAATGATCAGATGCGGTTGGTTATCCATTATTGGATTGACGACGATGCGTTGGCTCAAGTCACCGATGCCTTTATAGAAAGCTTCCTCCATGCATAGACGTTTCTTCCCTTATGTGGAATCGATTTTTGTTGTAATGATCTGGGCGGCGTCTCCGCCTTTAATTAAGATTCTCCTCGAGGATCTGTCGCCATCTGAAATTACCGGCATTAGATATGTCAGTGCTTTTCTTTTATTCATCCCATTGCTGTTTGCCTTTTCTCGAGGGATTCTGCGGGTATTAACAACAAAAGATTGGATTCTCCTTACTATTATGGGCCTCACTAGTTTTTCCTTCGGGGATCTAATGACGTCCAAGGGATTGGAAAATATCAATGCGACTACATCTGCTTTCTTACTTAACGGCATTCCCATTCTAACCTTTCTCCTAGGAGCAGCCTTTCTCAATGAAAAACCCGCCTCACTTCAATGGCTGGGTCTTGTTGTTGCACTTGCAGGTGGTGTGGTTTTCTTCGGTCTAAGTATTGATCTTGGTGATTTTTACTCGATTGCACTCACGCTAGTTGGTGTTCTCGCGTACACAGCCAGTGGCTTGGCTGGCCGTGCGATCGCTCGGAAAAGAGTGGTTAACCCCATAGCCCTTTCCGCCCTACCGATAGGTATCGGTGGTTGTATTATGCTATTCATTTCACCTCCCCAAGCATTTCCTCCAAGGGCGTCCTGGGGAATAATACTCTGGCTCATTGTGGTGGCTACCATCCTAGCGCTCCTGTTCTGGAATCACGCACGCCAGACACTGAAAGCATTTGAGATGAGCATTACAGTAAACTTGATACCCATTGGGACTGCACTCCTCTCACCGTGGCTGATCGGTGAGGTGATCCCAGGGCGAGCGTGGGCTGGTATGTTGGTTACATTGATGGGAGTATTACTTGTTGGCTTAACGGGTCGGCACTCTTCTGATTGGGTGACTGATGAGAGCTTTCGTGAAGGAAACCTCTTTCAACCCAAGGAGTGAGGCGAAGGTCGATGTTTTACCGGAAGGCGCCTGAAGATCTGCCCACGAGGAGATTGAGGTGGAACAACGTCCAGCATTCTTGAAGGCATCCGAATTCGACGCCAAAAAAACCTTCCGCATGATTACGCTCAATCGATCTGGGGAACGAGTGGCCTGGCTCTTGGTGTTTGTCTTAGGGATTCTGGACGCTGTGCTATTATCACGTTTAGGTTCCATCTCTTTGATTGCTCTCATCTTTACCATCCTCTTTCTGATTGCCGCACTGTCAAGTTCCTTCTCCAATTGGCTTGACCGGAATACGATAATTACCATCTCAGGTAGTGATCTTGTACATCAGACGCCTATACGCAGGGTGGAGATGACGTGGCGGGAGATCGACTCTCTTAGGTTGACAAGGAGAGGCGCAGGTTGGTATGTGATGGTCGTTGGTGATCAAAGGGTCTTCACTTTTCAAACTCCAACAACCATGAAAGGACCCATTGGACGAGAAGCGAAGACGGGAATTGAAAGCGGGGAGAAACTGGCGGCGATGATCACCAGGCAGGCGGATCTCGTTAAGCTTGAGCTGGAAGGCGATGTTTGGATGTGCCGGCGGGAACGATCGGAAAAGTCTGAGTGAACTCTAACTCCGGCATATGTTATGATTGCATAATCATGCGCAAGAACGGATTTAAGGGACGATGCAGCTACATCTATCACAGGGGCGTAGACCGCCCCCATTGCACGTTCGGCTGTATGTTCCCGTGCTAAGATCCTCAATTCTAAGGAGCACAAGCAAGCAAACCAAGCGTGGGTACATGCGGCCCGCGCTTGATCTTTTTTATGTCAGGATACTTATTGATACTTAGGAGCTGAAGGGATGTCTCAAAGCAAATCGATTGAAGAACAAATCGCCATCTTGATGCAAGGTGTCGAGATGGGGGATGAGAAGTTAAAAGAGGCGATGCAAGCCGAACTCAAAGAAAAGCTGATCCAATCCGCAGAGACGAAGAAGCCGATTCGAGTCTATTGCGGATACGACCCAACATCACCGGATCTTCACCTCGGTCATACCGTGACTATGAGAAAGCTCAAGCAATTTCAAGACCTCGGTCATCAGGCGATTTTCGTCATCGGAACTTTTACTGCATTGGTCGGTGATCCTTCGGACAAAGATGGTGCACGCCCGCGGTTGAGCCATGATCAGGTCATGGAAAATGCTAAGACCTATACGGATCAGGCTTTTAAAATCCTTGATCGTGAGAAAACAGAGGTCCGATACAACCATGAATGGCTTTCAGAGCTTTCCATGGAGCAGATCATCGAAATGGCGAGCCTTTTCACGGTCCAGCAATTCCTGGTACGCGACAATTTCTCAAAACGTTTTGAAAAGGGCGACCCGATCTGGCTGCACGAGTTCTTCTACGGCGTACTTCAGGGGTATGACGCAACACACTTGAAGGCAGATGTTCAACTCGGTGGAACCGAGCAACTCTTCAATTTACTGGCAGGCCGAAAACTGCAGGAGGCCATGGGCTTGCGCCCTCAAGTTGCATTAACCACACCCGTACTTGTAGGAACAGATGGGTATATGCGGATGGCGAAGAGCACGGGAAACTACATCGGGATCGATGAAACTCCCGAGGAGATGTATGGAAAGGTGATGTCCCTTCCAGATTCGGCGATGATGAATTATTTCCGTTTGGTGACGCGCTTGGATCCGAATGAAATCAACGAGATCGAGGAGGGATTAGATGAGAGCAGGCTGCATCCACGCGATGTGAAAATGCGCCTGGCACGCGAGATCGTCGCCATCTACCAGGGTGATGAAGCAGTAGAACCTGCTGAAGCAGCTTTCCGCCGAATTTTCCAAGAGCATGAGGTCCCCGAGGAGATGGCAGAGTACAGCATCAGCTCTGTAAGAAACATTGTTGATGTAATGGTGGATTCTGGGTTGGTTAGCAGCAAAAGCGAAGCCAGACGATTGATCAAGCAGAATGGCGTCCGATTGGATGGAGAAGTTCTCGATGATTCGGACATGGATCTCGATGTAAAACAACCCGCAATTCTGAAGGTCGGGAAACGTCGCTTCCTGAGGCTCTTGCCAGATTAACCCGAGTGGATTTACAAAAGGGACTGTCCAGATGTCATTTATGGGCAGCCCTTTTTGTTTCTAACGAAGATAATTGGCCTTGATTTACCCCTTGATCACCACGACGGGTCGAAGGCGAGCGACCTTGGCGGCGATACCAGCACGAACGACCACATCCACCACAGCATCTACGTCCTTATAGGCTTTTGGCGCTTCTTCAGCAAGGCCGGGCATGGAGCCCGCCCGGATGATAATGCCCTGCGCCTCAAGTCTTTGTCGAAGGTCTTGACCCCAAATTTCCCGCTTCGCCTGTCTACGGCTCATCACTCGTCCAGCGCCATGGCATGACGACCCGAAGGATTTCTTCATGCTCTCCTCTGTTCCGAGAAGAACCCAGGAAGCAGTCCCCATACTGCCAGGAACCAGGACAGGCTGACCGAATGGTCGGTAAACCTCTGGCAGCCCCTCGAATCCGGGACCGAAAGCGCGAGTTGCCCCTTTGCGGTGCACACAAACACGCACTTTTTCCCCATCCACGATATGGGTCTCGGTTTTACCCATATTGTGGGCAATGTCGTAAACCTGGTGAAGGTCCCAATTTGGTACTCTACCAGCGAGCACTTGCTCAAATGATCGGCGGACATGATGCGTCAGTACTTGTCGATTGCAAAAGGCGTAATTTGCTGCGCATGCCATGGCTGCTTTGTACCGTTTGCCCTCCGGAGAATCCAGGGGCGCGCAGACCAGCTCACGGTCGGGAAGTTTGATCCCATATCGTTTCACCGCACTTTGAAATTCGCGGACGTAATCGGAACAAATCTGGTGGCCAAAACCGCGCGAGCCGCAGTGGATCTGGACGGTGAGCAATCCTTCAGCCAATCCCATGGCGTCCGCGGCTGCTTCGTGGAAGATCTCTTCAACGACGTCAATCTCGATGAAGTGATTGCCCGCGCCCAGAGTCCCGAGCTGGCTCTTACCGCGCTGTTTGGCGCGGGATCCAATAACGGAAGGATCGGCGCCGCGAATCTGACCTTGCTCTTCGGTCCGCTCGAGATCATCCCTTCGAGCGTAATTGTTTTTCAACGCCCAAGCACTGCCCTGCCGGCAGACGTGATCCAGTTCTTTGATGGAGAGGCGCACACTTCCACCTACACCGACCCCGCTTGGGCAATTTGCATCGAGTGCGGAAGCAAGGTCGGGGAGTTCCTCTTGTATTTCCTCAACCGAAATTCCGCTTGCGAGCAGCCTCACACCACAATTGATGTCGTAGCCGATCGCGCCGGGGGAGATGATGCCATCCGGATACCGGCTTGCCGCCACGCCGCCGATCGGAAAACCGTAACCCTGGTGAACGTCCGGCATAACAACGACTGGACTCACAAGCCCCGGGAGAGTAGCGGCGTTAACCGCTTGATCGAAGGATTTATCGCCAAGTGCCGCATCGATCAAAGTTTCATCCGCGAATATCCGTACTGGAACGCGCATATCATCTCGATAAGAAGTGGGAATCTCCCAGGTTACTTCCGTGATTTTCATCAGATCTTTCTTCTCTAACATTCTCGTCACCTCCTCATTCTAAACATCAAAGACGATAATCGTCTCAAAACCGGTATCTCCTGTCCGAATATTAAGTTCGTTAAAAGTGACGGCTTTTATTTCTTTCTTAATCGATGCAATTTTCTTCAACTCGATCGTTGCTTTTAAGTGAGATTCTTTCAACGCTTCAATCTGGAAATCAACAACGACAACATCTTCAACCTCGATTGGGTAGAGCAGCTCTTCCAGCCAAGAAACCAGCAACGTTTCGGTGTCAATCGCCGTCAGTTCGATTAATCGGCTTTCTGTAATTCCAGGGACAGGTTCAATGTCGAGCAAAGAAAGCATGCCAAGAGCGGCATTGCGGAACAAATCGGTGAGATTTTGGCCGCGAACACGCAGTGCCCAATCGGCAGTATGCTCGATCTCTTCGTATGCAGATTGCATCACACCTCCAGTATATAGTACGAATTGCCCTTTCAACGGCGAACGGTGGCTAGGTATAATCATAAGAATGGAAGATCGATTAGTTCAGATTGAAAGAGCAATAAAGACAGCTCTTAAAACATCCCTGGGGCATCTCGATCTCCGAGATCTGCCTCTAGAAGAGTTTGCCCACCAATTTGCCGAAGAAGCGATTGGGGCTGCGCGCGTTGATTCTGATGGGCGCCAATTTGCCCCTGATCAGTTCACATTGAGCGTCCACCCGGTAGGTTTAAGACAAATCGGTCAGTTGCCGGACGATCTTCAAATGGAGATAGCCCAGGATTTAAGGCAAGCTCTTCAAGACGCTGGTTTTCTTTTTGGAAGAGAGGTTCATTTCACGCTTGCCACTGACCCGACCCTTCCTCAAGATGGGGTACGCATCATTGGCTGGCACAGCAGCAATCCGCTGGAT
>Ga0315553_10003014_pt1 | contig 13286 bp, 10 predicted proteins | sample SalMarSW160140MG_FD_203099 | JGI IMG/M metagenome (GOLD analysis project Ga0315553, IMG submission 203099) | Salt marsh sediment microbial communities from the Plum Island Ecosystem LTER, Massachusetts, United States - Salt Marsh Sediment SW1601-40 ... | reverse complement strand
GAATATCTCATTTCTTCAGTGACCTGTTTCACCTCCTGCTTGCGCACAAACTCTTCTATGTCATCAAGCGATTTGGTGGGGTCCTGGTAGAGCATCCAGAAAGCCGGACCCAGGTCGGCACCCAGCATGGTCCACTGCCGGTGCGCATAGTAAGCTACTTCGTTATCGTATATTCTGTAATAGGATTCAAATAGACTGTCCCAGTCTTTAAAGGCCAACGTGTATGCCCTGAAGTTTTTGGGCAGTGGAGAGCGGTAAGCAGGAATAGTACCCTCAACGGGAAACTCCGTCGGCCCCGGCCAGGGAGACAGCTTCACGGCACATTTGGTATATACACCCAGACCTCCCCTCGCTCCCAGCGCCCCTCTGACGATACCCCTCATGCTCGGGCCCGGGCCTTCAGCGCAGAACCAACCGCACCCGGAACCGATGGAGCCTGTTCTCAGTATTTCACCATTGGGCATAACCCACTCCGCCCCCAGCAGGTTCTCCCTGAGCTCGCCTGTGTAAATTGAGGTGCCGGCGCTTCCGTGATAACAGGTAGCGCCAACTAAGGTAGAGCAGCTGGCGCCAGCGCCGGTCACGGTGCAATTCAGTCCCCGTTTCATCACTTCTGCCTGGAGTCCGCCGGCGATAACATACGGCTCTATCACTGCGAACATATTCTTCTCATCAATCTCAAGAATATGGTCCATGCGCCGCATATCCAGCTGGATGACGCCCTCAGTTTGGGGAGCACCGTAAAAGTACCATCCCGTGGAATAGGCTTTCAGTTTTATCTTATATTTGTTGCAGGTTCTTACTATTGCCTGGACTTCTTTGGTACTACCCGGCAATAAAGCGGCCTCCGGCCGGGGCATGAACTTGCTCTGGTTGGGACGGACGGTTTCAGCCAGCCACTGGTAAGCGTAAGAGTCCATCACAGCGGGGTCTTGTGAGATGTATTTGGGACCCACTATATCTTCCAAAGCACGGTACGCGTCTGTAGATAATGCCATTTTCTGCTCCCTTCCGTTGTTATAGCGCCATCTGAACAAGGTTTATAATGTCATAGACCTCAATCTTTTCATCTTGGTTTTTGATTGTATCGGTAAAATTTCTTTCACACCACGGGCAGGCGCTGACTATAGCTTCTGCACCGGTGGCCTTTGCTTCGGTAAGCCTTTCCGCGGCAGTCCAGGCGGCAAAGTCAGGGTACGCTTCCAGCACCCCGCCGCCGGCACCGCAGCACCAGGCATACTCTCTGATTCTTTCCATCTCCACCAACGTCAGTCCAGGTATGTTCTTTAGGACGGTCCTCGGGGCATCATATACTCCCCAGGCACCGGTATACCTGGGTCTGCTCGGTTTCCATACCGGAATCTGCCCGTATATTTTCTCTTTAGTACCCTGCCACGGTATATAGGGCTCGCCCAACCTACCCAGATGGCAGGGGTCGTGATAGGTAACGGTCAAGGGCACATTCTTTCTCAGTTTTATCTTGCCTTTCTTGACAAGGCGGTCGATATATTCAGAGATATGAACGACCTCGAAGGTGAAACCTATCTCGGGACAAAGACGTTTGAAGGTGTAGTAGCATTCGGCACACGGTGTAACCACCGTCTTCACTCCGGCATCAGCCCATGCCCGGGTGTTTTTTCGGGCAAATGTGTTTAGCTCTTTGCGGTATCCCCACTGGTAAGCCCGGCCGCCGCAGCATGATTCGTTCTCCCCCATGATACCGATATCTACACCGGCGTTTCTGAGCATGGTGACAGCCATCCTGGCCCTCTTCTGGAGTCCCTTGTCATAGCTGTAACGGCAGCCGGCATGAAAAACCACCGCAGCCTTTTCCTCAGTCAGATTTTTTACATCCAGTCCGTCAGCCCATTTCCCCCTCTTCGCCCGGGGCTCCATCATCATGTTCTTTTCTTTGTGGAGGTTATCGATATAAGGCTTGTGTTGGGGTAGAGTTTGCCCATCCTCGACCAGCTTGAAGCGCATCTCGCGCATTGCCTCCAGCCCACGGATGTTATAGCGGCAGATCTTATCGGACACATCACATGCCCCATCCAGCTGGCATTGCCAGACAATATTTTTCAACTCGTCGTTATAGCCGATCCTGCCCTCGAGCAGGGAGAGACCAACGGATAACCTGCCGCCGAGGGAGTAGGCCTGAAAACCACAATACTCAATGCTGGGACAGGCCCTGGCAAACCTAGCGCTCTTTATGTGATCAAGCGGGATCCACTTGCAGTAGGAACAACGGCTGCAGTCCGTGCAATCTTCCCTGTAGTCCTCTAGAGCCATGTCCTTTTACACCTCAACCTTTCATTTTGCTAGAAACAAAGCTTGCCCGGATTCAGTATATTACCGGGGTCGAATATGCCCTTGATGGTCCTTATCACCTCTCTGTTATGGGCATCCCGGTTATACACCAAATCCGCCCATATGCCGTAAGGCCGGGAGAAATAAGCTCCCTGCCTTATCAAGGCTTCACTGGATGTCTCCAGCAATTTTCTAACGCGGTCAGTTTCTATTCTGTTACCGGGGTCGTAAGGTAGATTGAATTCACAGTGCCAGGAGGTGCCCTGATGCTGCGGCTGAAGGTAAATACCGATATCCGAAACCGGATATCGCAGCGCATTTGCCGCGGTAAAAACCGTATCGATAAATTCGGGAACCTTGTCCAGAGTGGTCATGAAGAAGATATCCTGACAGGCACCTTTGTAAGCTAGTTTCCAGTAGGGTGACGGAGACGGATTCAGTAAGATTGACCTTACCTGCCCGCCCCGAATGCCCGAAACCTCCGGCAGTAATTTTAGGGCTAACTGCTGCACTATGTCCCTGGTATCTTTTTCTTGAAAATCCACCTTTTCTTCAGGGAAAAGGTCTCGCCCGGCAATCCCCATAACGATAACCCATGGCGGAAGTTTATTTTTGAGGGCGTGTATTTCCTTAGCATCCCTACCCAGGATAGCAGCCAGGTCGGTACTGTTTAATATAAGGAATTCATCGCCCAGCCTGATTTTCAGCAGGCGGTAAGAGCATTCTATCAGGTCTTTCAGGTCGTCCGCTGGTATGAAGAAAAACTTGTGAGTCTTAGGCAAGATTTCGCATTTTACTGACGCCCAGGTCACGATACCCATGCTCCCCTGAGCGCCGGAAACGAGCCGGTAATAGTCCACCTGACCGGGACCTCCGGAGAAAACCTGGGCCAGACCCATTTTCCACTGCTGCTCAAGCGTGGGGTAATAGCCACCAGCCTCACCGGTCCGCAGCATTTCCCCATTGCCCCAGACTACCTCCAGGCACCTCAACGGCTCAGGCAGCGTGTAGTTGTACTTGGGTATCAGTGTCGGTTCTCTCTCCAGCAGACTGGTTACTACCGACTTTGACTGGCGGGGGAGCAGTGGATTGGAGAGTATCAGGTCCTGTTCGGCTAAGGCCGGCTGCAGCTGCCCATAGGTTACCCCCGGCTCAATTATCACCATTCTGTTTCTGCGGTCGATCCTGATGATCTTATTTATGCGGCGCAGGTCAATGATGACCGCTTCCGGCACACTCGGCACGGTATCACCACGAAAGTGCGGCTCACCCGAACTTACAGGTACCAGTGGTGTTCTGGTTTGGTTGGCCCATAGCACAATCTTTTGCACATCGTCTGCATTACGGGGTCGTACAACCAACCGTGGAGGCATCGACGGAGCGAAGCTATTATCATGGGAGTAGCTATCGAGGATCCTGCGCCCCTTGATGGACTTTTGTTTGCCTATTACCTCAGTCAGATTAGTACTTGTTTTAACATTCAATTCTCAATCTCCCCCGTTGTAATTATTAAACTGAGTGTGTCCCTTTCTTAATAATATTTGCTTTTACGAAGCAGGCGGTCAATCCGGAAAATCTGGAAAGTTTCTGAACTGAGTCCCACAACGGCTTCATTTATACTGATTAACCACCCTAGTAGTTACAGAGAACAAGGACTGAATATAGCCAATAATAGAAATTTCTTTGGCATATGTCAATGCCACTATTGGAAAATGCAGCTAATAGATAAGAATGGTGGGAATTGATGACGTAGAGATCAGTGGCGGTAATTTACACCCCTTGACGGGACGATATCTATCAAGGTAATGTATTAAAACCCATGTACAGTAATCCTTCAGAAAATCCAAAGAAATAAATCAGGGAGGTAATAATGGCGGTTTTAGAAGAACCAATAAAAGGGATAGTAGAAGTTAAAAATTACATTGATGGGGAATGGGTTGAATCTGAAGGTGAGATTCAAGATGTGGTCAATCCAGTTAATGGTAAGGTGATTGCCAGAGTCCCGATTTCAACCAAGGAAGAGATTGACACCGCAGTTGAAGCGGCCAAAGCAGCTTTCCCTGATTGGCGGAGTACTCCGCCTGTTGCTCGTGCCAGATGCCTCTTCCGTTTAAAGGAGTTACTTGAGGTAAATTTTGAAGAGCTCAGCAGGGTGCAAACTCAGGAGCACGGGAAGACAATCGATGAATCCAGAGGTGAGACCAGGCGCGGTATTGAAAATGTAGAGGTTGCCTGTGGTATTCCCACCCTGATGCAGGGTTATAATTCTGAAGATATCGCGTCCGGTATTGACGAATATCTTATTCCTACGCCACTGGGCGTCTTTGGTATCATCGGACCTTTTAATTTCCCCTTCATGATTCCGCTCTGGTCAGCACCTTACGCTGTCGCGACTGGCAACTGCGTCGTAATCAAGCCTTCAAGCGAGGTCCCCTTAAGCCAGATGAAAATTGCGGAACTTGTGGATGAAGCAGGTTTTCCTCCTGGCGTCTGGAATGTAGTGAATGGTGGAAGAACGGTGGTCAACGGAATGCTGGACCACCCGGATATTGAGGGTATTACTTTTGTCGGCTCAACTCCTACTGCCAAGGATGTTATCTACCCGAGGTGTGGTGCCACCGGCAAGCGGGTCATTGCTCAGGGCGGAGCCTCAAACTTTATGGTAATCATGCCGGATTGCAACCTGAGAGCAACCATACCGGCAATGATGACATCTTTCTTCGGTAATGCGGGGCAACGCTGCCTAGCTGGTCAGAATGCCATTATTGTTGGCGATGATGACCGTTTCTACAACGAATTTATTAACGGTGTTGTAGACACCGCTAAGAAGATAGTAATTGGTAACGGTCTTGATGAGGAAGTTCAGATGGGTCCCCTCCGTGATACCGAGAAAAAGAAGAAAATACTTTCATATATCAGTAGTGGTATTGAAGAAGGTGCCAAGATAAGACTTGACGGGAGGGGTGATTTTAAAATTAAAGGAGACTATCCCGATACCTGTTTCCTGGGCACAACCATCATGGAAAACGTTAAACCTGAAATGAAGATAGTTACCGAGGAGATATTCGGTCCCACTATGGGTATTATCCGTGTCAAAACCCTTGATGAAGCCATTAAAATATGTGACGACAATCCCTTCCATAATGCAGATGCTATTTTTACCTCGAATGGAAGAACTGCTCGAGAATTCAAGTATAGAATTAAAAGCGGGAACGTTGGTATCAACGTCGGTATAGTGGCACCCATGGCATTTTTCCCCTTCAGCGGGATGCGCGACTCCTTCTTCGGAATCTTACACACTCAAGGGAAGGAAGCCATCCGCTTCTTTACAGAAAGCAAGGTGGTAATTGAAAGGTGGCCCTAGCAACGAAGGAGATATAAAATGCCGTTAAATACAAGCGCCTCGGTTATCAGTTTTGCTAAGCAGCTTGAAGCGGATTCTGCTGGCTTTTATGAAAAGATGGCAGAAAGATATCCCAAAGCGGCAGAGCTTTTTCTCACCTTTTCCAAAGAGAATAATAAATATACAACGATGATTCAAAGGGCATACTACGGCGTTATCACTGATGCCATTGAGGGGTGTTTTGCCTTCACTGTAGAAACTGATAAATATACGTTTGAGAGAGAACCCGCGAAGGAACTGGGCCGCACTGATGCCTTAAATCAGGCCATTGATATGGAGCAGAAGCTCATCTCGTTCTACACTGATGCTGCCGAACAATCAAAAGCGTTTATGGCAGATGTGCCCAGGACTTTTTTAATAGTAGCCAAGAAAAGAAAGAATCGTGAAGATAAATTAAGGACGCTTCTTGAGGAGACATGACCAAGCATGGCAAGTATAGTTGAAAGGTGTCGTATTAGCTGCCCGATTTATCATGTTAACGCTTATATTGTGAAATTTGATGATGGTTCTCACGTTATTAAGTGCCCTAATAAACAGAAATGCGGTAGTGAATGCCCATATCTGGAAAACCCAGACTACAAATTCCCCTATCGCAGAGCGCCCAAGTATACGCCTTAGTAATTATAGTAGCTTGTTCATTTGGCATTTGAGCCTCGTCATCTACCGTTAGTCTGATATTAGGATCTAGAGCTTCCCTTTGTGCCAGGGATTGCTACGTCGCTGTCCTGCTCATAATGGCAAAAAGATGTATCACTGACGTGCTGAATGGGATGGTGGGGGCTCTAAATAGAATACTGTGGAAATAGCTATGAGATGGCACAAACCCTTCTCACTCTATTTCTCTGCTCAGCAATGCCTGCCACGATAGATTTTTTAAGGCGTTCTTGCCACAGAATATGTTACGGAGCCAGCCGAGAATTAACGGTCTCTGCCTGGCGATGATATCACTTAGACGGGTTATATCTGGTCACGGAATCATCCAGATTGGAGGCAATAGAGATACCTTGGTTGTAGCGGTTCTCGGCTTCCCTGAGTTTATTGATGATCTGCCCTGGAGTGAAGTCCTCTCTGGCCATTTATCCCCCCTTTCTGTCTTTTTAGACTAACATTATAGTTGGACTCCTTTTTTGGGGGGGCACGTCATCCCACTTATCACTTATGCTGACGATGCACACCCTAGAGGTCAACGTTTTCATGATATCGATTGTTATGTGAAGAATCGACTTTCACGAAGGTTATGATTGTTTCCTGCTCATAGGCCGTTAGTGCTTTGGGCATATTCACCTCCTTCTTATCGTCGCTTGGAACCTATGCTGATAGGGATGCTAAAAGGAATGTTGTATTGCGAACACGCGATGTTGACAGTGCGGGGAGGAAACTACATACTGTGCCCCAATGTTGGGAAAACTAGACTCTTACGAATATTCGAGGTACCGTTGGGTCGTTCTTGGCGTTGCCTGGCTTGCTACGGTGTCCTTGTTCATTACCCATAACATACCGGCTGGGAGGCCTCACGACCTGATTCCGGATCTGGGTTTTAGCCAAGTCCAGTATAGTCTGACCATAACGGGACCAATACTGGGTATCGCTGTGGCTGCCATGCTGGGAGGCGCGCTAGCCGATCGCTATGGAGCAAGGCCAATAGTAGGTATCGGAGCAATCCTCGGTGGACTTGGAGCTATCTTCAGGACATTTGTGGGTAGTTTCGGACCGATGTTTGGCTTAAGTATCATCCTCGGGATAGGTACCGCATTGGTATTCTCAAATCTGCCTAAGCTAGTGGCTATGTGGTTCCCGCCTAAACAGGTTGGCCTGGCGACCGGGTTTTATTATTCAGGCGTTGGTATCGGGACAGCCACAGGCCTCGCCGTATCTGGTGCCTTTGCTACGTGGCAGCAAGCCTGCCTCATTACAGGCATAGCTGCTCTGGTAGCGGCAGCATTGTGGACTATCCTGGGCAGAAGTGCACCAATGACTATGCTGGGAACTGAGCTATCGGTGGGCTTCAGGCAAAGCTTGAGGCATAGCGTCAGGGTAAAAGATATTTGGATACTCTTTATTGTCTTGTTCCTCTCCCTAGGAGCGATTCTCAGTTACATATCATCGCTTCCAGTCATGCTGCAACAGATACATCATGTTCCACCAAGGACAGCAGCATTGTTCTCCTCGGTTGTGGTGTACGCCATGGTTTGTGGACTGTTCTTTCTTCCAATGCTCTCCGACCGACTAGGATTGAGAAAACCGGTAGCGGTATGGAGCATGCTGCTCAGCGCAGTGCTTCTTTTTCTTGCCTGGTTCAGCGCCATTAGTATAATGACATGGATCCTGGGTGCACTAGGCGGTTTCTTCCTCGGATACTTAGCAGTTCTACTGACCTTCCCCGTTGAGCTTCCTACGATTGGCCCCAAGTTTGCAGGCGGCGCAGCTGGCATAGTTCTGACGGGGGAACACATCGGGGGCTTTCTCTTCATGCCTTATGTATTTACGCCAATTGCAGCGTCCAGCCTGACCACTGGGTATCTTGTCATCTCTGTCGCCATAGTCACAGCTGCCATATTTATGATACCACTACACGACACAGGCACAAGGGCTAGGAAGGCTGAGCATAGTGAAGAATAGAGCTTTTCTATTATCACTGGGCAGTAGCATTCAAGTTTCCCGAAGATATGATAGGCCTTCTCGCTTGTCAGCTTTGCATGATGGGATAGTTGGTATGAGCGTCCAGGCTTGGCTTCGGCTCTTACTTTGTGGCAGTGTTGATTCAGTCGAATAGAAAGAGCTATTTGGTTCTGTCGGTCCCGATCGAGCCGGCAAAATCATGCTTATAGAGAAGCTATGAATCATATGGATGGAGTTTAGATGACCTGAGGTTCAAATCCTCTCACCCCGATTTCCAATCTAGCGATTTTGCTAACAAACTGACCTTTTGCCTCCAAAAATCATCGAACTGCTCCGCTGATTCCTGTCATCCATCTGCTACACGGCCACATGTACACCACTGTCGCCAAAATCCAAATAGGTCAGAGACAGGTATCTGAATATCAAGAAAGGGTATGCCCTTTGGATTGGGCGACGGGTTGGCTAAAGGCTATTATCGAACTTCACTAAGCTGGCAAGTGGTATAATTAAGTGACAAAAACAGGCACAATTGCCTGTAAGAAAACCCCCAGCTTAAGCATGTCTTCTATCGCCAGTCAGCTGGTGGTATGATTGTTATGTTATTAAAAAGACAGGAGGTTAAGATGTCTGATGTGATAGCTAAGGTAATATCCCAGAAGGGAACTTGCAATGCTCAATACAAGGTCGGTGACGAGTTTGCCGTGGGGGGCAAGACTCCCCCCAACCATTGTCCAGCGGCTTATTGTGCACTTTTCCCTTCTATCCGAGTCCTGGAATTCGGTGGTTCGTTCCCCTGGGAAAAAGATAAAGACAAGGCTATGGTTGCCTGTCCTGACCCAGAAAATCCGGTGGTGTTTGAACTCAGGCGCACTTCACCCTAAGAGATAATAGCGAGTAGACCTAGACCAGGCCTTGAGTAAGTGAATATAGCTCAGTCGGCGGATTTGGAGAATGGCATCTCAGTTGAGGAGGGCTCAAGTGAATATATCATCTGACAGCAAAACTAGCACAAAGAACGCAACAGGAGGCATTTATGAATTATGATGATTTTCTCGAACTGACAAAAAAGAGGAGGAGCATCCGCAAATTCAAATCTGATCCTATACCCGATGAATATATTGACAAAATCATAGAAGCTGCCCGCTGGGCTCCATCAGGAGGCAATTCACAGCCCTGGGAGTTCATTGTCATAAGGAAAAGGGAGTTAAGAGACAGGATCGCAGAAATAGCACAAGAGCAGTATGGCATTACCCACAAGATGGAGATGCTGAGGGAGCCAAAGCTCAGGTTTCCTAAATATACGACACCGCCCGCGGGAAAGCCAGGATTTGCTACAGCGCCGATATTCATTCTGCCTTGCGGTGACACTAGAACCAAAGAGGTTTATCCCAAATCCATGGCCATGACAATTGGTGACTCAATCTTTGTCACAACTATGGCAAACGCCCTCATATATATGATTCTGGCAGCAAACACACTAGGACTTGGTGCACAGCAGGTATCCGTTATTGAAACCCCTTTTGCACAGGCGCAAATCAAAGCCCTTCTGAAAATCCCCAAGGAGTTCATGGTGTACGAACTGCTGGTGATCGGCTATCCCGATATGGAACCACCCGGGAAGACTATGAGGGACAGGAATGAGATGGTTCACTATGATTTCTTTGATGTGTCCAAGTACCGGACGCAGCAGCAAATCGATGACTACACCGTTTTCTGTCGTACCGAGACGGTTGCCCAGGATGGCACACCATTGCTACGTTGATTCAGTCAACCGGCAGTACATGCCCGGTGGAGAGATTAGTTTTGCCCGTTTGAGAAACACTCAGGATAAGACTGGCCTGCAGGGAGTAACGTTTCTTTTTCTTCCGACTTCAGGCTACTCCGTAGGAGAGTAGTAAGTTGCTCAACATTCCTAACCCAAAACTCGCTTTGTAAGCTATCTAATCGTCACTGTTATTGCTCAGTTAGCTTCAGGGCATATCTGAGAAATTGGCGTTACTCTGGTGTCGAAATAGGTATGTAGAAGGGAATACCATAGTTATATTTGTATCGTAACAAAGACGCAAGTCGCTGGGTTAGGTTTCACTTGAGTCCCGCCGGCCTCTCAGCCAACCCTTTCTTCTGCGCCCAGTCTGTCGAATTATAGGCTGCCATCAATGCACCGTATGGTACCCCACCACCTACCCATGTAGCCGCCCCATGCAGTCCACACACCCAGTTCTGCAGGAACTTGCTAATCCTCAATCTCTTTTCCGCAGGCGCTACCGACTTGAGGTATTTCTTAACATACTCACTGGTTTCTGGATTTTTCAGTTCTTTTTCAGAAGGCATTGTTATTACAAGTCCACCGGCCACATCGCTTGCCTTTTCTATGGCTTCCCAGAAACCATAGCTACAGTACACTAATGCCATCCTGGCAAATGTAATATCAGGCAGGAAAACACCGGAACCAGGGGGGTCTTCCTTGGCTCTGGCTACGGCGGCAACGGCTAAGGCATGGCATATCTCCCTTACTTTGATCATATCTGCTATGTCCATCTGAATATGTGGAACATTTTCTAGCCCGCTGTATTCCGCACTCAGCTGGGCAGCTCCTATCATTAGGTCTAGCCAACCTGCCTTGCAGGCTGCCTCGCAAGTAGAATGAAGTCTAGATGAAGCATCACGGAGTTTACCCGCGAATTCAACCTCTCCACATATAAAGACCCTATCCTTAGGAATAAAGACATCATCGAAGATGACCATGGCGGTTTCTCTCTGACCATAGAGAGGGTTACCAATTTGGGATACATCATCTTCAAATTCCCGTTCGACAGTATAAGGGTTATACTGACAGATATAAGTTATTCCTTTCTCACCGTTAGGGACAGCAAAGGCTACAGCATAATCCTCTTCTCCCTTCGAATATAAGGAACCGGGCAGAATAATGTGCTCATGAGCGGCAACAGCACCCGTCTGGTGAAGTTTTACCCCTCTAACGACGATACCACCATCCTTTCTCTCCAACACCCTCAACGCCATATCAGGGTCCTGTTCCTTGATCCCCTTGGTACGGATGCCCTTAGGGTCATTAACGCCGATACTCAATACTAGGTCACTATCCTGCACAAACCTTAGATACTCATTGAACCTCTTGTTGTAATCTGTACCTAGTTTCTTGTCCATTTCCCAGGTGACACTTGCCAGGTGTGTCAGTGCATTTGAAGCGCCACAACGATAATAGCACGTGCCCAGTTCCTGCCCCATGAGGACAGCCATCTCCACCCTTCTTTCCAGGTCGCTAATACTCCTATTGATGTGGGTTGCTCGGCTGATTTCCTTTGATGTTAGATGTGATTTTGTCGTCAGTATGTCTTTGTATAGAGGGTCATTTGACATCTCGTAACTTTTGGCCGTTCCTTCTATGATGGATATTGCAGTCGGGCTTTGCAGAATGTTGGTTATCCTCTTGCCGCCAAGATATGCTCTTGGGGCAAGTTTCTTGACACTCTCAAGGTATTGCTGAACTGTTTTAATAGCCATCCTTTGACAACTCCCTTGCCCTCTGTCCTTTCAGCCAAACCTATCAAGGCAATTTGGGAGGGCTCCAATCACCGGATGATAAGGTACGGCGACATTTCATAAGACGAAAAGAGTGGTAGAAGTGTACCTACGAATCTCAGTGTACTTTAGTATTATGGGAAATGGTTTGGATCTGGAAACGGTGATTCTACTAATCATTTATAAGCTCCTTCCACTTGGAACAGCTCTAAGTTCGCTTGATTATTTTTCAAAATGCCTCCAGCTAGTTGCTAACACTTCTTCCTACTCTCTAATATCTTGGCCACATAATCGTCGAATGCTTGCGCCTCTACGGCCATTCTCTCCCTGAAATCCGGCCCCATATCCGTATGGTCCCTCCGATCAACTATTGCCCACAGCGGAAAAGGTTCGAGTGAAGGACACCCGCTGGCAAATGGACCTTGTCCGCGGTACTTCCTGAGGCAGTCACCTATTAGGATAAGGTCCCTACCAGGTTTCACTCCCTCGGGAAGCTTCTTCTTAGGCCCTATAAGGATTGAAATGCCTGCATTTTTCTCGTACTCGCCCAGCGACTTTAGCTTCTCCATGGTAAATGCCAACAAAGACTGGCAACTGCTACAGGCGTTTTCTGCGTAGATGTTGTACTCAGGCCATTGTTCGAATCCTCCCAGGTACGGTAACCATAGCTGCTGGAATACTTCTTGTATCCGCTTCCCGCGGATTTCTATTTGGTCTTCATCTACATTCCCAATCCCCCGCTCTCGAGCAGGCTTGTAGTAATCTACCTTTTTGATATCCAGCCCAACCATTCTGCAAACGGTAGCATCCACCGCTGCTGGATCCTTACCGGCGACGATACAACCAAAATCTACGGGGCTTGTGGCGTGGGGGCCGAAACCCTCGGCAGGGCGAATCATATCCACTATTGACAGGTCTGACTTGATAACCGACCACAGGTCTACCAGGGCTTCAGCCAGGTTCGTAATATGCATTTGTTGATGAACCTTATCCTGAACAACCCCTTTTATGTTCTTGAGCGCGCAGGTGAAGACCACGCTGACATGGGCTTTGAAGATGGGCAGGTTCACTATGTGGTCCGCCTCAATAAGAAACCGGGGCAAGGGCACTCTAGTCAAATCTGACCTAGCGTCACGGATTGGAAGACTTATTAGGTCTTTCTCCGCTTTAATATCGATGATTCTGTCTGCACCAGCATCCTGCGCTGCCTTCCGTATCCCGCTTACCTCCAGAGACTCCATTGTATCGCAGCCGATGGCTGAAGCCTCAGCCAGGATAATCTGCCTGGGCTTAGCTTTACGCAGTACCTTAATAACGGCAGAAACAACAGCCGGGCTGGTGTTCACGCTAGTTTCCGGCGGGAACGGGTGCCCGGCATTAGGTTTAATGACCACCGTCGAATTCGGCTTGATTAGGG
>Ga0315553_10003012_pt1 | contig 13294 bp, 10 predicted proteins | sample SalMarSW160140MG_FD_203099 | JGI IMG/M metagenome (GOLD analysis project Ga0315553, IMG submission 203099) | Salt marsh sediment microbial communities from the Plum Island Ecosystem LTER, Massachusetts, United States - Salt Marsh Sediment SW1601-40 ... | reverse complement strand
AAGCGAACAAGTTTGTCAAGAGCTGCTATGATGCGATGGGCCTTATCAGCTTTCTGACGGTTGTCTCAGGTGAATTGCGTGCCTGGCCTGTAAGCAAAGGTACCGTGGCGCTTGACGCAGCTGGCAAAGTGCATACCGATATTAAGCGAGGTTTTATAAGGGCCGAGACTTTTAGCTTTGATGACCTGAAAGAACTTGGTGACGAAAAGGCACTCAAAGCTGCCGGCAAAATCTGTCTCGAAGGAAAAGATTATGTCGTTCAGGATGGTGACATAATCAATTTCAGGTTTAATGTTTAATCCGGCAAAACTCAAAGGCACTACTTGTGAACCGATCCTTTAAGCTATTCGTTGCAGGATTTTTTGTTCTGTTAATAACGGTTTCTGTTCTGTTCCACGTTTATTCTAAAAGACCTGATGCTACTGCGGTCTGGACCTATAAAGTTATAAATACCTATTCTCACGACCGAAGAGCTTTCACCCAGGGACTGGTTTGCGAAAAAGGTGTTTTGTACGAAGGAACAGGGAAGCGTGGAAGATCGGAATTGCGCAAAGTTGAACTGGAAACGGGCAATGTTCTGCAAACATACAAATTGCCGGATGAGTTCTTCGGCGAAGGTATCACGATATACGGGGACCGTATTATTCAGTTAACATATCAGTCAAAAGTCGGGTTCGTCTACGACAAAGAATCTTTTGAACTGCTGCAGGAGTTCAGTTATCCAAGCGAGGGCTGGGGCATTACACATAACGATGAGCACCTAATCATGAGCGACGGCACGCCGGTGTTGTATTTCTTGGATCCTGAAACGTTTGAACGAGTCCGTAGAATAGCGGTTTTCGACAGGGGAAAGGCTGTGTGGGGGCTTAATGAGTTGGAATTTATCGAAGGCCAGGTATATGCAAACATCTGGCCTACCGAACGCATCGCCAGAATTGAACCTGAGACGGGAAAGGTCATTGGCTGGATAGATATGAAGGGACTGTTAGCTTCGCAGGACCGTAGTAAGACGGAGGATGTTCTCAATGGCATTGCGTATGATGCGGCCAGCGGACGGTTATTTTTGACCGGCAAGTATTGGTCAAAACTCTTTGAGATAAAGCTGGTTCCCAGGAAGTAGATATGGCGGGAAATACCCGAGTTTGTTATGTTATAAGAAGATAATATTTCGCTGTCAGGAGACCGTATGAAAGCGGTGGTGCTGACGAGTTTGAGGCAAATGGAACTGGTGGATGTGCCGGAGCCGGCAATAGAGAAGGATACAGATGTCCTGCTGAAGATTGAAATGGTAGGTGTTTGCGGCTCAGATGTACATTACTATGAGACGGGCAGAATCGGCTCTCAGATTGTCGAGTATCCCTTCATAGTGGGCCACGAATGTGCTGCGACGGTCAAGGCCGTTGGCAGCTCAGTCACCAGTGTCAAGGTTGGCGATGCGGTAGTGGTCGACCCGGCTGTGTCGTGCCACGATTGTTACCAGTGCAGAAAGGGCAGGGAGAATACATGCTGCAATTTGCGATTTCTTGGCACCCCGGGACAGGGCGATGGATGCCTGTGTGAGTACATTGTTATGCCGCAGGAGTGTTGTTTCCCGACTAATGGCAAACTCACGTTTGAACAGGCCGTTTTGTGTGAACCATTCGCTATAGGGGTCTATTCTATCCAGCAATCGCAGGTTTCCAGAGATGCAAAGGTTGCGATTTTAGGGGCCGGGCCGATAGGGCTAAGCTGTATGGTGGCAGCAAAGGCACAGGGTGTGGAAGCGATTTATGTAACTGATAAGCTGGATTACCGTGTCCGGGTTGCTAAAGAAGCCGGTGCTGTTTGGGCCGGCAATCCGCAAAGAGAGGATATTGTAAAGGCAATCCTCCAGCGAGAACCGCAGGGCGTGAACGTTGTCTGCGAATGTGCCGGTGAGCAGGAAACTCTTGACGAGGCTGTTGAATTGCTGGAGCCCGGTGGTACGCTAATGCTCGTTGGAATCCCACGTTTCAAACGGGCTTCGTTTATAATTGATAAGCTGCGCAGGAAGGAACTGACTCTAATAAACGTTAGAAGACAAAACGAATGCACGCAGAAGGCGATTGATTTGATTGCTTCCGGCAAGGTCGACGTTGATTTTATGGTGACCCATCATTTCCCGCTCGAACAGACAAAGCAGGCGTTTGATTTGGTGGCCGGTTATAATGATGGTGTTGTTAAAGCTATGATTAGTCTGTAAATCTGTGTAGAGAATAATTTCTTGGAGATTAAGCAGGATGGATTGGCTCAATTTGAAAGAAAAAGTCGCAATCGTTACCGGCGGAGCTGCTGGAGTTGGCAGGGCTTGCTGCGAAGGATTGGCCCAGGTCGGTGTTAAAATCATCGTTGCCGACGTAAACGAAAATGGCGATGAGAAGGTCACCTCGAATTTGAAGAAGAAATTCGGCGGCAATCACATTTCAACAACAACCGATGTGACTGACAAAGCAAGTGTTGATGCAATGGTTAAAGCCGCTCTCGATGCTTTCGGAAAGATTGACATATTGGTGAATAATGCGGGAATTCTTATTCCTCGGCTGCTTGTTGACCCGGCTGGTAAAGAGGAATTGACTGAGCAGATTTGGCAAAAGATGGTATCCATAAATCAAAAAGGATTCTTTTTGTGTGCCCAGGCGGTTGCACGGGTTATGATTGAATCAGGCGAAGGCGGCGTTATTATCAATATGACTTCCGAATCCGGCTTGGAAGGTTCGCAGGGACAAAGCGTTTATGCCGCAACGAAAGCCGCCATCTATTCTCTTACACGCTCATGGGCAAAGGAGCTGGGCAAACACAATATCCGCGTAGTTGGCATTGCGCCGGGAATACTGGAGGTGACTAACCTGCGCTCGGAAGAGTACGAACGCGCTTTGGCCTACACACGGTCAATCACCGTAGAGCGATTGCGTGAAAAGTATAAGGAGGTCTCCATCCCATTAGGAAGAAGCGGCAAACTCAGCGAGGTTGCCGATGCCGTATGTTTCCTGGCCTCCGAGCGCAGCAGCTACATCCACGGCACTGTCATCAACATCTCCGGCGGCAAAACCAGAGCCTAAGCCTGAGGGCCGAAGCTAGAAAAATTGAATAAGGCAAGGGATTCTTATACAGAACCATATGAACATAGTTAGACCGCTGGATGGACCATGAAAAAAAAGTTTACTGAGGTGAGGAATTCAGCTTTGCCAAAAGATGACGCTCCCCCCTTTGGTTCTCAATTGGGATATCTGTACCCTTTGGTGTGGCGCATCCTCAGCATCAACCGCTACTTCTCTCCTTCGATGTGGCTTCCTAGGAGATCTGGCCTAGCAATAGATGTTTACGTCACCTTGTGGTGGTTGATCGAGTGTGCAGTAGTTGCCATCGCGAACAGCGTAGCTTGGCGTGGATGGTTCCCGAGAATTGCGCTGCTTCTGCTGGGATTTCGGCTACTCGATGTCTACTTTGCTCTCTTTTCTAACTTCTTGAAGGGTTACTACAGGAGAAGCTCGGATATCTTATCCGCAAGAAGGGTCTTGCTTCTTAGTGTGATGAATGCCGTAGAAGTCATGTTCGTGTTTGGAGTGCTTTATCGTGGTTGCTCTGTGGTTTTTCCAGAATCCTGCAGATTCGCACCTAACCTACAGAATTTAGGGGAGGCGATATACTTCAGTTTTGTTACTGGGACAACATTGGGCTATGGCGATATCCGTCCTACGGGTACACTTTCACGAATTCTTGGGATTCTGGAAACATCGTTTGTATTGCTTGTTGTTCTAGTATTCATTGCCTCTGTTCGAGGTAGTATCAAAGGCCCTAAAGATATCGAGCATCGCACTCAGTAACTACGTATCATAATGGTAGTAGAGTTGTCCTGAAAAATTAGGGCCGTTTGCTATTTTAGAAGATAGGGGGCAGCTACCCTACTAATGGCTCTGGTGAGTACAAGGAAAACGGTGGTTATCAATCGGGAGTCTGCAAAACCGTGTGCGGAAATGAAAGCAGATGGTTTTCCTCTTGTTTCCACCTCTGGACAAGATTAGAATCCGTTTTAATGAGAAAGGCAAGTATCGTAAGTATCGGAAATGAGCTTCTTACCGGCCAGACTATAAGCACTAATGCTTCATATCTAAGCCAAAAGCTACTTTCAATCAGCATACCTGTTGTTAGCTGCTATACCATCGGCGACGATTTAGATTTCATAGTCCGAACATTGAAATTAGCAGCTGGCGATGCCGATGTCGTACTGGTAACGGGTGGGCTGGGTCCTACCGATGATGATGTGACCCGCCAGGCATTTGCCAAGTTTCTTGGTGTCGAATTACAGTTACGAAATGACCTTCTTGGCGAAATTGAGGCGATGTTCGCTCGCCGGGGCCAACCGATGCCTGAAAGCAATAAAATCCAGGCATATATACCAGCCGAAGCAGAAGCACTTGCGAACAATCTCGGCACCGCTCCAGGTATTATGGCCAGGCAGAAAGGTAAATTGCTTATCGCCTTGCCCGGTGTGCCGTCTGAGATGAAGCAGATGTTTGAAGAATCGGTCATTGCAGAATTGCATAGGTTCGGCAGTGGACAGGCCATAGCAATACGAAAACTGAAGTGCTTCGGTGCGGGTGAGTCGCATATCGCTGATTTGCTTGGCGACCTTATGCAACGAGGCAGGAACCCGCTGATTAACTGCACAGCCAGATGTGGTGTAAAAACCCTTCATATCATCGCGACGGCGGACGATAAAGATAAGGCCGAGCAGATGGCTGAGAAGGACGAGAAATCGCTGCGAGGTATTCTTGGAGAGCTGGTTTTCGGTACGGGAGAACAGACCTTGGCCGAGGTCATTGGTGAAGAATTGGCCCAACAGAAAAAGACAATCGCTGTAGCCGAGTCCTGCACTGGCGGTTGTTTAGCCAAGTTATTAACAGATATCCCCGGCGCAAGCGGATATTTCACACACGGATGGGTTACTTACAGCAACGATGCTAAAGTTGGTGAGCTTGGTGTGCCGGCCGATTTAATTAATAAGTATGGTGCTGTTAGTGAGCAGGTTGCAGAGGCTATGGCTAAGGCCGCCAGAAGTAAAGCCGGAACAGATTTTGCGATTGGCATAACCGGCATAGCCGGTCCATCTGGTGCAAGTGAACAAAAGCCCGTCGGCCTCGTGTATATCAGTGTGGGTTCCGATAACAGCTGCGATACCGAACGTCACGTTTTTTCTGGCAACAGAGATTTCGTAAGACTTCGGGCAGCAAAAACAGCTCTAAACATGCTCCGATTGAAACTGTAGAATTGACTTATTTTTTTGACGATGTTATAATAGAGGTCAGTTGGGGCTAAGGAAATTTGAGGTCAAAATGGCTAAGAAACGCAGACATTTAGGCGAAATACTTTTCAAAGCTGGCCTGGTAGAAAAACAGGCACTCATCAATGCTATTAAGACTTCGAAAACCAACAAAAAACGGCTCGGCCAGGTACTGCTTGAACTGGGCCTTATAGATGAAGAAACTCTCACCAAGGCAATCGCCAAGCAATTTGGGCTAAAATACGTGGATTTGGAGCAAATCACCATTCCGCCCGAAGCAAAAAACATTATCCCCGAAGACCTCATTAAAAGGCATAATGTCCTGCCTCTTAGTATGAACAACGGCAAATTGAAGTTGATTATCAGCGACCCATCAGACCTGGACATGATGGATGCAATTCGCCTTCGTCTGAATACCGAACTGGAGTGTTATCTCGCCAACCCTGTGAAGATTCGTTCCTATATCCAGGATTCGTTCGACAAAGCAAAAAAGGCGGATGATGACAAGCTGCAACACAGCATAGATGCAACGGCTGCCGAGCTTGCTGAGGTTGGTGACGAGTTACAGGCGGAAGCTCTTAGAATCCAGGCTGTCGGTGGTGATGACGAGGGACCAATTATAAAGTTGGTAAACCTGATAATAGATAATGCCTATTATATGCGGGCCAGCGATATACATGTTGAGCCGATGTCTGATAGGGTACGTGTAAGATACCGGGTCGACGGCGTTTGTCTGGAGAGGGATAATATTCCAAAGAATATGCAGGCGCCGCTGATTGCTCGTATGAAAATTCTATCCGGCATGGATATCGCTGAGAGAAGATTACCTCAGGATGGGCGAATTAAACGCATGATTGGGGGCCAGGATATCGATTTCCGTGTTTCAGCTTTGCCTGGCAATCACGGAGAGAGTGTGGTCTTGCGAATTCTACGCCGGGATGCGGTTAACATTGGTATCGAAGCGCTGGGTTTTGAGCAGGATAACTATGAGCAGTTTCAGCGGATAATTAAAAGACCCAACGGAATCTTTTTGGTCACGGGTCCTACCGGTAGTGGTAAAACTACAACGTTGTATGCGGCATTGCAGGAACTTAACAAGCCTGACAAGAAAATCATTACCGCAGAAGACCCTGTAGAGTACAACTTCGCCGGGATGAATCAGTGTCAAGTCAAAGAGGACATTGGTTTAACATTTGAAAAGATTCTCAGAGCAATGTTGCGGCAGGCCCCTAATGTCATATTGATTGGTGAAATTAGAGATGGAGTTGTAGCAGATATAGCGATTCAGGCGGCACTTACCGGACACCTGGTTTTTAGTACGTTGCATACCAATGATGCTCCAAGTGCTATTACGCGTCTGATAGATATGGGTGTCAAACCTTTTCTTGTTGCCAGTTCAATACAGGCCATTATGGCACAAAGACTTATAAGAGTTATATGTAAGAAGTGCAAAGTAGTTGATGAAGAGCCTGACCAGCAATACCTCCGATTGCTCAACATTACGCCTGAAGATATAAAAGAGCATCCGATTTACAAGGGAGCCGGGTGTAGTCAGTGCCAGAATACCGGCTTTAAAGGACGACTCGGCATATTTGAGATGATAGAACTAAACAGCGAAATAAGAGAACTGGCCTTCAAAAAGGCACCGACTGGTGAATTGAGAAAGGCGGCCAAAGCGAGCGGAATGAGAGCACTGGTGGATGACGGCAAGATCAAGATATTCAGGGGAGTAACAACGCCAGCTGAGGTAGCAAGGATAGCGCAGACGGAAGGCTTAGTAGTAGAATAAACAGCGAAATACAGTCGTTAATTGAGGACGTTCAGATGGCAGTAGTTAATATGGACAGGTTGCTGCAGGCCTGTGTTGCACAAGGGGCGTCGGATATACACCTTGTTGTTGGTCGCTCACCGGTCTTGCGGTTGAATGGGCGACTTAGGTCTTTGGAAACCAAGGTTCTTGAACCGGATGATACTACGGCTCTGATGAAAAGTATCACGCCTGATCGAAATCAGCAGGAACTTCAGGAAGAAGGGGGGACCGATTTTGGTTTTGCCTTTGGTGATAAAGGCAGATTTCGTGTCTCTGTTTTTCGGCAAAAAGGACATATTTCGCTGGTTTTACGTCTCATTCCATCTAAGATTATGTCTTTTGATGAGATTGGACTGCCGAAGATATGTGCTGCTTTGTGCCGTAGGCCCAGAGGGATGTTTTTGGTTACGGGCCCGACCGGAAGTGGCAAAACCACTACCTTGGCTTGTATGGTAAACTACATTAACGAAAACTTTGAGCGCCACATTGTAACTGTTGAGGAGCCGATAGAGTATTATCACTCGCATAAAAAATCCATTGTCAATCAGCGGGAAGTAGGTGTTGATGTCCCGAGCTTCGGAGAGGCCTTAAGGCGTGTTCTGAGAATGGACCCCGACGTAATTCTTGTCGGTGAATTGCGAGACTTGGAAACGATCGAGTCTGCAGTCAGGGCTGCTGAGACCGGCCATTTGGTCTTTAGCACTGTTCATACAACAAGCGCTGCGGGGACGATTACCAGGCTTATCGACGTCTTTCCTGTGGACCAACAGGAGCAGATTCGCATTCAGTTAAGCAGCAATTTAATAGCTGTTCTCAGTCAGGCACTTTGTCCTGTAGCTACAGGCAGGGGTAGGGTTGCAGCTTATGAGTTTATGGTCGTGACACCTGCTATTGCTAATCTTATTCGTGAAAATAAGACCTACCGAATCGATTCGAGCATTCAAACCGGCAAGAAGTTGGGAATGCAGCTTCTTGATGAGCACCTCTGGGAACTCTACGAAGCCGGCAGGATTACCTTGGAGGAGATGATAGATAAGAGTCGCCAACCAGGAGCGCTGCAGGATAAGGCTATGGCCAGAGTTAAAGGTCGGGGTAAGAAAAGCAAAAAGGAGAAGATGCAAGCTGAAAAGGAAATGGAGGGCATGGGACCAATTTTGAGGGCGTGATTGCTCACATAAGTCAAACCCTTATTAGAAAACTAAGGAAAGACGAGGTAGAAAAAAAGGGTGCGATGTGTTAATTTTTTTGTGGGAGGAGGCATTGGAAGGCCTTTTTAAAGCCAGCAAAAGGATATAAAGGGGTAAAAACTGCCTTCTTCGTATGTCTGAATAACTAAATGTCTATTTCGTAATTTATTTGCCAAGAAGGTGTTAATGTTATACAATTAGAGCAGCTGGAAAACAGTATCGATTAGGGGAAGACTTAAATGGGAAAAATGAAAACAGCTCGAAAGCTTCCTCCCATGGAACAGTTGAGGAGCAGACCCCTCGGCAGGATACTTGTAAAGATGGGCATCCTGAATAGAGAGAAAGTTCATGAATGCCTGAAAATCCAGAGCCAGCGACACAAGACTGTGCAAATAGGCCAGATTTTTCTTGAACTGGGGCTGGTAGACGAAAACCAGCTACGGATTGCCTTGGCTGCTCAACGAGGGATGGAGTATATAAACACAGATGGTATTGATATTATTCCGGAGGTAATTGAGAAGGTGCCGGCACAAATGGCCAAGACATATCACATCGTACCAATACAATATGATAAAGAACAAAATGAGTTAATCGTTGTTCTTGATAGTCCTGATAATTTTAGAGCGACCGACGACCTGGCTACACTGATGGGTTTTAAAGTTACAGCAAAGATAACTGACCCTGATGCCTTGGAAAGCGCTTTGAAAAAATATTACGAGACACAGGACGAAAACATCAACGAGTTGATAGATGAAATACAAGGTGATAGCTTCCTTGCAGAATTTGAGGGAAGAAACCAGAGCATCGACTTAAATGAGCTAAAGGAACTGTCTGAGTCAAATCCGGTCAAAAAACTACTGAACTTGGTTTTGCTGCAGGCGATCCGTGACAAGGCTTCGGATATCCATTTTGAGCCGTTTGAGGATGAATACAAGATGCGATATCGAATTGACGGTGTGCTTTACGAGATGATTCCTCCGCCAAAGTACATTGCTGCGGCCCTTAGCTCGCGTATAAAAGTCATGGCGGACTTGGACATTGCTGAGAGACGTTTGCCGCAGGATGGTCGAATATCCCTTACTGTCCAGGGTAATCCGGTCGATTTGCGTGTAAGTGTTTTACCTACCATGTTTGGAGAGAGTGTAGTACTGCGTGTTCTGGACAGGTCTCAGGTCAGTTTTGATTTGGGGAAACTTGGCTTGAGAGAGGATGACCAGAAGATGGTACGTCAGCTTATTCGCAAACCTAACGGTATTATAATTGTCACGGGGCCTACCGGGTGTGGCAAAACTACCACCCTTTACTCGGCCTTGAGCGAACTTAATAACGTTGAAACGAAGGTAATCACCACCGAAGACCCCGTAGAGTATGACATTGATGGTCTTATTCAGGTGCAAATGAAACCGGCCATTGGCCTGACATTTGCAAGGTGCCTGCGTTCAATTTTGCGTCAGGACCCTGATATAATATTGGTGGGTGAGATTCGTGACCTTGAAACGGCGGAAATTGCGGCACAGGCTTCTTTAACGGGCCATGTGGTGTTCACTACGTTGCATACAAATGATGCGCCAAGTTCGATAGCGCGACTTTTGGATTTGGGCGTCGAGCCATTTCTTCTAACCGCCACAATCGAAGGTATTGTTGCTCAACGATTAGCCAGGAGGATATGTGAGAATTGCAAAACACCGTTTGAGCCGAATGAAAATCAGTTGAGAGAACTAAGGCTTACGGAAGATGAAATCAAAGGCAAGAAGTTCTATTATGGCAGAGGTTGTGACAAGTGTAATAATACCGGCTATAAGGGAAGGATCGGTGTTTTTGAGATTATGACGTTCAACGATGAGATACGTGATCTGATTATGAATCGGGCCTCGACGAATCTTTTGCGCGTGGCCGCTCAAAAAGCTGGCATGAGGCTGCTTCGTGATCATGGTTTGGCTACAATCTATGACGGCATTACCACTATAGACGAGGTGGTAAAAGAAACAATTACGGAAATGTAAGAGGAATTGGAAAGTAATAGAATGTTCGATTGTAATCGTTAGTTGCAAGTGAGGTGAATTAAGATGCCTGTTTTTCAATATGTAGCGATGGACTCACATGGCGTGGAAATAAAAGATGAAATTGAAGCGCTGAGTGAGAAGGAAGCGATAAGCAAAATACGAAATCTGGGATATTTTCCCACAAAGGTCCGTTCACGAGCTGCAGCGAAAAAAGTGGTAAAAGCTGCTGCAGGTCCAAAACGTAGGCGTGGTGCTGGCGGCAAGGTCAAGGTAAAATACATAAGCCAGTTCGCAAGACAGCTTTCCACGCTTCAGGACGCAGGTCTGCCTATTTTGCGATCGTTGCGTATATTGCAGGAGCAGCAAAGGTCTGCCACATTCAAGAGGATAATTGGTTATGTGGCAGATGACATCGAGGGCGGTTCAACGCTCTCGGAGGCGATGGCAAGGTTTCCAAGATGCTTTGACCGGCTGTTTGTTAATATGATTGCGGCTGGTGAAACCGGTGGTGTGCTGGACCTCATCTTAGTACGCGTGGCTGACTTCAAGGAAAAGGCCTTGAAACTTAGATCACGGGTTAAGAGCGCGATGATTTATCCGATGGTGGTTTTGAGCGCAGCGTTTATCATTCTCCTGTTGCTGATGACATTCGTGATACCACAGTTTGAGTCGGTGCTTACCGAGATGGTGGAAGGGGAGTTGAACCCGGTAACAAAAACAGTGCTCGGGATAAGCTCTTGGATTGCAAAAGGCCCCGAGTGGGCCCCCGAAATATATGGCATACCGATTGGTGGATGGACTGTTCTTTTGATGGTGCCGTTTGTAATAATTTTTCTGCTCAGAATTGTAAAGAAGTTTCGCACTGGCAGGCTGATTCTGGACACCGTAAGGTTGAAACTGCCCGTTATGGGCCAGCTTAGTAGTAGAGTGGCGGTTACGAGGTGGACAAGGACACTGGGAACGTTGATTAGCGCCGGTGTCCCAATTCTCGATGCCATTAACGTAACGCGCGAAACAGCGGGCAATGAGGTCTTTGCCAACATGCTTGGCAAGGTTCACAATTCTATCCGGCAGGGTGATACGTTTGCCGGTCCGTTGAAGCAGTCCAAAACCGTTGATTCGATAGTTGCCAATATGGTTGCTGTAGGCGAGGAAACAGGCGACCTGGACAAGATGCTTTTGAAAGTAGCTGATAACTACGATGAGCAGGTCGATGTGTTGGTCGCCTCGCTGATGTCAATGCTTGAGCCCATCATGATAGTTGTTCTTGGCGGTATCGTGATGGTTATCGTTATGGCTGTGTTTTTACCGATGATACAGATTATCACAAGCCTAAGCGCAGCCGGTTAATAGAAAGTGGATAAACCGAACATTTAATTTTTACTGATAAGGAGACAAAAAATGAAACCGATAACGAAACAATCCAGTGGAAGAAAGGCATTTACTATTGTCGAGCTGCTGACGGTGATGAGCATTATTGTAATTCTTATTGGCCTTCTCGTACCGGCCCTGAATAATGTCAGGCGGTATGCCAGGAAGGTAAAACAAAAGGGCCAGTTCCACAGCATAGAGGCTGCAGTAGAGCTTTTCCGTAACGAGTTCGATGGTTACCCATCCTCCAGCTCGCTGGATCCGACCGGCCAGCCCTACTGTGGTGCGGAGAAACTATGCGAAGCTATGATGGGTCAGGATTTGCTTGGGTTTCACTCTAATTCAATTTTCAGAAGAGATGGTACAGATGGGACTAACCTGCTGTATGGTTTACCAACAACCAGTCCGCTATATGAGGATAATTTAAAAGCGAGAGTGGGACCGTTTTTACCGTCCGAAGGTGTCGATGCTTATAGATTGGAAGACATATACGGTACTAATACGGACCCCCTTCGGGCGGAAAATTTCGTTTTATGCGACGTATATACGCGGGAGATGACAACCGGAACAAAGACCGGCATGCCCATACTTTACTACAAGGCGGAGACAGCAAATAACCTGCATGACCCCAATAGCCTGCCAACACCTTCTGATAATCAGGGTAATATTTACAATTATTGGGACAACCAGGTATTAATTGGGCTCCGTAAGCCCTGGTTGCCGACAGGCGGCACTGATCACAAGCTTTATGATCCTATTAGGTTTTATAAAAATACAACCAATGAGAAGATTACTACAGCGCTCAGGCCTTGCAGAGCGGAAACCTTTATCCTGATTTCTGCAGGATTTGATGGTGAGTATGGCACGGCTGACGATATATGCAATTTCGAATGGAATTATAGGTAGTGACAGCTGTAGACCAATGGCTCAAAGGTCAAGGTTTAAAGTAAGCTGCCTTGCTGTATATTTGTTCTTCGGCAAGAGGTGGCGGAGAAGTAATTGAATGTTTGCAAATACTCATGAGACTTGTGAGGAGGAGAAAGCGGTTATGAGAAGGATAATAATCATTAGTGTAACAATGGCTGTGCTGTTAACCGGGAGTTTGGCACGCGCCCAGGTTTGCGAGATTGTAAACAATAGTTTTGAAGATGATGGCTGGATAAGTGATATCACGGTAAAGGAGCCGAATGGCTGGGACGTCGACTTGCCGGCAGGCAAGTTCCGCGGCTATGTGTATACGGATTGGGCAAGCGACCCTTACGACCCTAACAACCCGGGTCCTTATTACAGCCTGACTGTTTATTCGCAGTGGTTTACGACATTCACTACTGGTGATATGGCAACAGTTTCTCAGGATGTGAATTTGACCAATGTGGATGAAGTGGTTTTTGACCTGAAACTGGACACGCTCGGGAACACGCTGTGGGACCCGAGTGTTTGTACCGCGGTTTTGCTAATCGACGATGAAGTAGTCTGGGAAGCTAACTCTGTAGGCTCGGATGTCAGGGGCGAGTACCTGGGTCAGGCCTATGTTGTTGAGGCCAGATTCAAAGATGGTAGCCCGCACAAATTATCGATGGGCTTAAGGATAAACGTAGCTGAGATGTTGTTCGAGCGCTACGCT
>Ga0315553_10003011_pt1 | contig 13295 bp, 9 predicted proteins | sample SalMarSW160140MG_FD_203099 | JGI IMG/M metagenome (GOLD analysis project Ga0315553, IMG submission 203099) | Salt marsh sediment microbial communities from the Plum Island Ecosystem LTER, Massachusetts, United States - Salt Marsh Sediment SW1601-40 ... | reverse complement strand
ATCCCGCACCTTGTCCCGAAAACGGCAGTAGCTCCGTGCTCCGGCGTAGGACTCGTCTCCCCCCTGATTTGACCGCTGCCGACAGGCGTTCTATACTGAGTGTCCGGGGGGTGAGGGAATGAAAACAAGCAATCGCCGGGCTTATCTGTCGTTGGCGCAGGTAGGCATCCTAACCGTTTCTTTGCTGACGCTGAATCCGCTGTTTGCTCAGGATATCGCCGCTTCGGCCGCCACGGCGGAAGGATTCGAGGGCTTGCAGTACAATCCGGCTGCAGTCGCCGCCGGGCGCTCTCTGGGCGCAGCTTTTGCGGGTACCTGCGGCGCGGCGGATCAGTACAGCTTGAGCGCAGGGCTCTCCGACAGCCTTCGTCTGGATTATCAGAAGAACGGTTCGGATGAGCGGCTGAATCTGCTGTACGGACTGGCCTTGCCCAGGGAATCGGCCTTCCATCTGGGGGTGAGAGCTTCCGCGGATCTGCTGGATTTTCAGTGGGCCGAGGTGGATCTGGCAACTGGACTGCTCTGGTACCCCCATCGCTATCTGGCCGTGGCCGCGACCCAGGAGCACCTGCTGGAGCCCGGCGAACGCAGCTACGTTTTCGGCCTGGGCCTGCGTCCCCTCACCGAGCGTATCACCCTGTTCGGGGATCTGGTTTTCCCCCACGATTTCTCCGCTCCGGATTATGTCCTGGGTTTCCGGGCAGAACCGCTGCCCGGGGTGCGGGCCGGATTTCGGATGGAAAACGGCTTCCGGGATTTCATTGCCGCGATCTCCCTTTCAGCCAACTCCCTCAACCTCGATTTTTCCATCGCCGGCGATCTGGACTTCCAGGATACCCGCCTAGGCGCGGGCATCCGCTACGACCTGCTTCCCTCCCGCTCGGTGCTGGAGATCGGTCCCAGGGTCTACCACCTCCGTTTCAGCAGGCCGATCGATCCCGATTCGCGGCAGAGGGACAGCCTCTACAACCTGGACAGCCTGGTAGCCCGTCTGTATCGGCTGGCCGAACAGCCGCGGCTGGAAACCCTGGTTCTGACCTTCGAGGCCACGACGGTGCTTTCCGTCGATGTGCTGGAGGAACTGGCGGAGGCCTTCGCCTATCTGAAGAGCAGGGGAAAGCGGATTGTGACCTACCTGGACTCCCCCTATTCCGAGTTCGACTACCTGGCCGCCGCCGCGGGCACCAGGGTGGTGGCCTCTCCTTTTGCCCTCATCCCCCTGGTCGGAGTCGGAGCCAGGCAGCTTTACTTCAAGCAACTGTTCGAGCAGCTGGGAATCCAGGTTGAGTATGCCCGCTCCAGCGACTACAAGTCCGCCCTCGACCGCTTCCTGCAAGAGGGCCTCAGCGAGGAAAACCGCCGGCAGCTGGAGGAGTACCTGACCAGCTCCTACGAGCTGATCCTGGACATCCTGGTTTCCTCCCGCGGCCTGTCCCGGGAGCGTGCCGTCCGTCTGGTTGACGGAGGGCCCTACTGGTGTGAAGAGGCGGCCGAGCTGGGCCTGATCGATGAGATCTCCTACTACCGGGACTTCGAGGACAGCTATCTGGAAGGTGGGGAGGCAGCTGTTTTGACCTGTCGGGAGGTTCGGCCCAGGAATTGGCGAAGCCCTCAGATCGCGGTGGTGAAGGCTTGCGGGGCCATCGTCGATAGCGAGACTTTAGGCCCTTTGGACTGGCTGACCGGGGGCAGCTATATCACCGATAAAAATCTGATACCCGTACTGAAGTATCTGGAGGAGGACGGCCGCACGGCTGCGGTCGTCCTGTACGTCGACAGCGGGGGCGGGGACGGCATGGTGAGCGATAAGATCTGGAAGGCGATCATGGAGTTGAAGGAAGTGAAGCCGGTGGTGGTGGTGATGGGCCGTTTGGCCGCTTCCGGCGGTTACTATCTGGCCATGGCCGGACAGCGGGTTTTCGCCCGCAGGACTGCCCTCACCGGGAGCATCGGCTCCTACATCTACAAGCTGGTGATCGACGAGATGCTGGAGCAATTCGGCGTCACCACCGACTCGATCCATTTTGGAGAGAATGTCGAGCTGTTCTCTCCTTTGGCCGCTTTGAGCGACCAGCAGCGCCGGAAGCTGCAGGATCTGAATGACAGTTTCACCGCCCATTTCTACACGGCAGTGGCACAGTCCCGCTCCCTGCCCTATGAAACCGTGGAGGAGCTGGGCGGCGGAAGGATCTACTCGGGCGAGCGGGCCCTGGAGCTGGATCTGATCGACCAGATCGGGGGTGTGTACTCGGCCTTGAAGTTCCTGGAGGATGAGCTGGCCCTTTCAGCTGAGGAGTACCGGCTGCGCTACTTCCCGGATTGGAACATGCTCCTGCGCATGGTACTGGGGCAGATGCAGGAAAGCAGCCTCCCGGCACTTCGACTTCGGGAGTACGCCCTGCCGGCGAGGCTGCTGTCCCGCCGATTCAGATGAATCGCTGGCGGATCTCCGAGCTCACGTAGTCCAACACGGCCACGGTCACGGCGATGAACCAAACGGCGATGCCGGCGGCTCTGTAGTCCAGCAGGCGGATGTACTGGATCAGGATAAAGCCGACGCCGCCGCCTCCGACCAGCCCGATGATCGTGGACATGCGCACGTTGATGTCCCAGCGGTAGATGGAGAAGCTCACGAAGGGGGCGATCATCTGGGGCACCACGGCGAACATGATCGTCTGCAGGCGGTTGGCCCCGGTGGCCTGGACCGCTTCGATCGGACCCGGGTCGATGGCCTCGATCGCTTCTGAGTACAGCTTTCCCAGAGCGGCTACGGAGTGGATCGTGAGGGCGATGATCCCGGCGAAGGGTCCCAAACCCACCCAGACCACGGCGATGATCGCCCAGATCAACGGCTCGATGGCCCGGACGATGTTGAGAACCGTTCGGGTGATGTAGTAGAACATCATCGTGAGCCAGGATCCGGCCATTATGTTGCGGGCCGCCAGGAAGCTGATGGGAATCGAGAAGATGATGCCGAACAGCGTGGCCATCATCCCCATGAAGATCGTTTCCACCATGCGCTCGATCGTCAGCAGGAGGGGCTCGCTGGCCTTGAGCTCGCCCATGGAGGCGAGTTGCCGGGCCTGGACTTCGTGGATCTGAATGGCCGCCGCGGTCGGCGGGATCAGACGGTAGGGCATGACCAGATCGAATTCGAAGCCTCCCTGATCGTCGCTCATGACCGTTATATACGCCCCGGCCTGCCGCACTTGAAACTCATTGCCCAGGGGATCACTCCACCAGATTTCGGTTTCCGTATTGGGCTGGAAATTCCTGCCCGTCAGATGGGTAACCGTACCGGGATCGACCTGGTTGCTCGCGTCCTGTCGGGACAGCTCCCCGCAGTTGGGCTCGGCTTTGAGGTAGGCTTTGCCCTCCACCTCCTCCGGAAGCGGCGGCGGTGAGTCGCTGCACGGAACCTGGATCTGAGCCTCCGCGGTGATGAGGATCTCTTCCCGCACGAACGCCGCCTTCCACGGCCAGATCACCCTGGAGAAGGGTTTGGTGGCGTCGGGGAACTCCCGGATCATCCGGTAGACATCGATCTCACTGATCTGCCAGCCCAGGGCGAAGAAGGAAAAAAGGACCAGAACGAAGATGCCGAATCCCCCCGGCCGTTGCTTCGCCGCCTGCCGGTAGGCGTCCCAGGCGATCCACAACCAGAGAACAATGAGGCAGGCCAGGATCAGGCCGATGAAGAAGGGCCGCCGGTTCAATGCCTTGCCCAGCATGGCGAAAACCGTAGGCTCCAGGTGAGCCAGCAGTCTGATCCGCCAGCCCAGTATGGCGATGATCGCGGTGGTCGAACCGAACAGCAGCAGTCCCCGCTGGATGCTGAGGCCCAACACCTGGCCCAGGCCGGGGAGGATCAGGGAGGCGATCGCGGCCACGGGGGCCGGAATCCAGGAGGGGCGGGCGTTGCGGCTAATGTGCGTCTGTCTGTCCTTCTTAGCCATGGCTCACTCCGTCTCCGCCGCCGCTGCCGACAGTCCTGCGCTGACCCGCACGGCCTCCGCGCCGTAGATCTCCTTGAACTGCTCATCGGTCATGCGGCGGATCTCCTGCTGAGAGCCCCGGTACACGATGCGGCCCTCCCGCAGTCCGATGACCCGGGTACCGTAGCGCTGTACCAGGTCCAGGTAGTGGAGGCTGCAGAGCACGGTGATCTTCTCCTCCTTGTTGAGCTCCTCGAGGTAGCCGAGGATCGAGTGGGCCAGGACCGGATCCAGGCTGGCCACCGGCTCATCGGCCAGGATCATCCGGGGCTGCTGCATCAGGGCCCGGGCGATCCCCACCCGCTGCTGCTGTCCGCCGGACAGCTCCCGGGCCTGTTTGCGGGCCTGGTCGGTGATGCCCACCCGTTCCAGGGCTTTCCAGGCCATCTCCCGGTCTTTGGCGGGAAAATGCTGCAGCAGGCTGGCCACCGGTCTCACGTAGCCGAGCCGACCCGAAAGCACATTGTTCAGCACACTCGAGCGCTTTACCAGGTTGAAATGCTGGAAGATCATGCCGATCTGCCGGCGGACCTGCCGCAGCTGATCCGCCTCGGCCGCCGTGATGTCCTGGCCGTCCCAGAGGATCTGTCCCTCGGTGGGATCGATCAGGCGGTTTATGCAGCGCAGCAGCGTCGATTTTCCCGAGCCGCTCAGGCCGATGATCACGAGGAACTCCCCTGGTTCCACGGTGAAGCTCACATCTTTCAGCGCTACGGTTCCATCATCGTAGACCTTGGTCAGGTTTTTGATCTCGAGCATCTCTATCCCCTGGCTAAGACAGTATCAGAGTACGGGCGGCAGCGCAACAGAGCGGTTTTTTTCTCTTCCCGGACCGCTCGAGGGCTACGAAAAAGGGGAGGGGGACTTTCCAGTTCCCCCTCCCCTGAGTTCCACTCTTGAAACTTGCTGAAAACGATTTTTGGCGATTACTCCATCAGGTCCTGAGCCTTGATCCCGGCAGCCTGCAGCACCTGGCGGAAGGGATCGTAGAAATTGTCCTTGTGCTTTTCGAGGGCGGTCCACTGGTAGGCGGTGTTGAGGGCTTCCTTCCCCTCTTCGGTAGCCACGATCTCCAGCAGGGCGTCTGCAATCTTGTCCCGCATTTCCTGGGGGACCGAAGGATGGAACTGCACACCGTCGTTCGGGATGTTTACCGACACTTCGATCACGGCGATCTTCTCCATGACATCGGGGTGATCCTTCTCGATGCGGGTGCGGGCGTCCACGTAGCAGGCCCCTCCGTCGACCTCGCCATTGTAGACCGCCGCCACTACGGCGTCATGGCTTCCGGCATCCACCACCTTGATATCCCTTTCCGGGTCCACCCCGGCGGCTCTCAGGGTGATCATGGGGATGATCCAACCGCTGGTGGACAGAGGATCCGGGCGGGCGAAGGTCTTGCCCTTCAGGTCGGCGAGCTTGGTTATTCCGCTGTCGGCCCGGGCGATGATCTGGCCGTTGTAGAAAGCATTCCCGAAACGGGACGCCACCAGCTCGGCCTCGACCACGCCCATGTCCGCGGCCATGACGTAGGCGAAGGTCGCCAGGGACGCCATGTGGGCCGCAGGCGGATCGCTGCGCAGGGCTTCGATCACCCCGGCGTACTCGGTGGCAACCATGGTGTCGAAGTACAGGCCCGTCTTCTCATTCAGCAGATCCGCCACACTCTGGGCGCCTGCGGCTACCCGCTCCATCTCTCCGGAGGGTACGAAGGCCCAGATGATCGGATTCTCCTCCGATCCCAGTTCCGGGGCTTTCTTGCAGCTTGTGGGCAACAGGACCAGACCGGCCGCCAGAAATACCGCTGCGGCCAAAAGCACAACTTTCTTGAGCATATTGCTCCCCCTTTGTAAAGGTTGTTTTTATTTCATTGATAACTCTAAATCAGGGTCTGTCTCTCGTCAAGTAAAAGCGCTGCTTTTTGTCTGAGCGGGTGTGGGGTTCGTCTGAAAAGCTAAAAGTGCACCCGGATGGCCAGATCCAGCGCTACGGGAGCGCCGTCGATCCTCTCTCCGATCAGGGGGAAATTGGCGTAAACATGGGTATATACGAGATCCAGCAGATCCAGAAACAATCCGACCCCTGTGGAACCCAGGAACCCCCCAGGTGTATTCCCAGGGTCCCCCCAGTACGAGGTGCCGTAGCCCAGGTCGAAGTAGACGACAAAACCGGGAAGCAGGTCTCTGCCGCCAAATGAACAGATCACCGGCAGATTAAAGCGCAGGTCCAGGTTGTGGACGATCTTCAGCTGGGTGTCCCAGGAGTACTTCTCGAAACCCCTCACCGAATCAGCCAGGCCTTCCCGCAGCTCCGTGCCTCCGAAGCTCTGCATTACGTAGAGGGGCATCTGTCTGCGCGCATCGGCATAGTCGATGGAGAAGTAGCTGCCCGCATAGACGGTGAACACGTTTTTGGCCGCCTCGGGCCTGGCTTCGTAGAGCGTCCAGAAGGTCTTGGTGGAGAGGTTGACCCGCCAGAAGTCGCTGGCTCCCAGCACCGTCGGGAAGTAGGGGCTGACTTCGAAAGAAGCCTCCGCATAGGTGCCCTCGTAGGCCTTGCTGCGCCCGTCGAAGTGCAGGGTATCGTAGCTCAGGCCGGCGAACAGGGAGTTTCCGAAGATCCCGTCGGCGTCGCTGCCCAAGTATCCGGACTGCCAGGCTTCGTGGCTGGCTTCGATGGCCGTAATTTCGCCGTCGCTGCTTCCCCAATAGTGCCGGCCGTTCAGATAGCGGTCGTAGCGGCCCCGGTAGTAAAGGAAGGCTTCCACCAGGTTTCGATCCTCCGCCGGATTCCAGGCAATCCCCTGGCGGATCCCCCCCTGCCACTGGATGTTGGGGCTGTTGAACTCCAGGTTGCCGTTCGGATCCGCGGTGTCCGTTTCCACGAAGTTGGGGGTGTAGTAGATATCCCGAAAGGTGCCGAAACCCTGGTAGCCCCCCCCGATTCTGGTCTGGAGGATCGTTTCCACCCCTTCGAACCACGGTGCGATCCGGCAGCCCAGGGTCACGTCGATACCCGTTGGGATCAGATTCCAGCCCCAGGTGAAATACCTGCGCACGTCCTCGATCCGATAGAAGAAGGGGGCGCTTTCAGGTGCGGCGGGATCCTCCTGGGTGGAAGCGGGGTGCAGGATCGATACCAGGAGGATGAGTACAGCTGTAAGCCGGGAACTCATGTTGAGGAGCTTAACCCGTTCGATTTCCCCGTTTCAAGGTGACGGGTGGGCGTTTTTCCGGTACATTTATCCCCATGGTTCTGGCAATCGCCCTGAGCGGCGGTGTGGATTCCGCGGTCGCGGCGGTGCTGTTGAAAAAGAAATATTCCCGGATGGTCGGAGCCAGCCACGTGATCTGGCCGGATTCCCGCTGCTGCTCCGTCGAGGTTCTGGATAGAGCCAGGCAGACCTGCCGGCTCCTGGACATCCCCTATATACAGGAGGATCTGCACGACGAGTTCCGGGATCAGGTAGTCGAGGATTTCATCCAGAGCTATCTCGACGGAAAAACCCCGAATCCCTGCGTGCTCTGCAATAAGAGCATCCGTTTCGATGCCTTCTACCTGCGACTCAGGAACACCCTCGTTGACCGAGGATTGCTCGAGACGGAGGAGGACCTGCTGTTTTCTACAGGTCATTACGCTCGAATCGTGGGCGGCAGCGGCGGATTGTTCATCGCAAAAGGGGTGGATCCGGGCAAGGACCAATCCTACATGCTCTACCAGGTCGGCAAGCGAATGCTCGGGAGCCTGGTGCTTCCCCTCGGGGAATACCACAAATCCGAGGTTCTCTCTATGGCCGACGATCTCGGCCTCCCCTATACGCAGGTCAGGGAGAGCCAGGATGCCTGCTTCGTCGAGGACAACTACGTGCAGTTCATCGGGAAACAAACCGGCCGCACTGATTTGCTGCGGGAGGGGGAGATCGTGGATCATGAAGGCCGAATATTGGGCCGGCACCGGGGCACGATAAACTACACGGTGGGCCAGCGCAGGGGGCTGGGTCTGGGAAATGGACCGTGGTACGTCGCGCGCATCGACGCGCAGGCAAACAGGCTGGTTGTAGCCAGAGAGACGGATGCCCGGCTTCGGGAGTTTCGCATCGATCGGACAAACTGGTTCATCGACCCGCCGATACACTCCCTGCCCTGCGCGGTGAAAATCCGCTACCAGGTCGACGAAATACCCTGCAGCGTAGAGCCGGAGGATGAAAGATTCCGGGTAGTTCTAACGGAGCCCCGGATCGTTACTCCGGGCCAGTCCGCCGTGTTTTATGATCGGGACCTGGTCTTAGGGGGCGGGATTATTCTCTGAACGCTGCAGTCTATATGCGCTCGGTATCCACGGCATCCCGGGTAACGAGAAAGCGGGTCTGATCGAGATTCATCCAGGAAGCGGGAAGCTCGGAATCCCCCTTGAGGACTCGGGACAGGGTTTGACGCTTGTTCGCTCCGCTTACCAGAAAGAAGATCCTCCGTGAGCGCTTGAGAAAGGCCGCAGTCATAGTCAGGCGGAAGCTCTGCGTTCCGGGGGCGTATACGGCCGCGGTAAAGCCCGGCAGGTTCGGGCTCATCGGCATGGCATCCCGGGTCGGGTCGGGTGCCCCTCCGCGCATGGCCCAACCGTCGGGAAACAGCGACGCGGTATGTCCGTCCTCTCCCATCCCAAGTATGAGCAGATCCGGATACTTCTGCTCACTCTCGAAATGCTCCTTGAGGATCTCTTCGTACTGCCGGGCTTTTGCTATAGGTGAGCCCGTTCCGGCCTGCCATGAATAGACGTGATCCTCCGGGATATTCAGCGGGGCGAGCAGGGCCGCTCGTATCATGCCCTCGTTGCTCTCTTTGCTCTCCTGACCGACCCAGCGTTCATCCCCGAAAAACCAGCGGACCCTGCGGGACCCATCGGGAAAGGCTTGCAGCAGCTCTCCCAGTTTTCGGTAGCAATCCCGAGGTGTGTTTCCTCCGGCCAGAATGACCGCCGGCTCCCGGCCGGCGCTCAGGTCATCTTCGATCGCGGCGGCCAGGATCTGGGCTGCGGACCCGGAGAGATCCTGCAAATCAGCGAACACCTGCACCTTTTCCACGGCATCCCTCGTTTCTTCGGCTTCACCAACGCCCCGGCTATATTGTAACTTGATGGTGCAGGTAAGATCAATGAAGCGTTTGACGATTCGAAACCCCTGGCCGGGAGCCTGGGTCTACCACAGGAAGCGGACCGCTTCCACGATGGAGGACGCCCGTCGGTTGTTCGACTCCGGCTGCCCCGACGGAACCGTGGTAATGGCGGATTTTCAAACCCTGGGCAGGGGGCGGATTGCCGAGCGCCGGTGGATAGCGGATGCGGGCAAGAATCTGCTGTTCACGCTAGTGCTGAGAAGCGGGAGCGGGGGCATCGGTGCTGCCCCCCATAGACTGCCGCTGATTGCCGGGCTGGCTTTGGCTCTGAGCGTCGAACATCTGTACGGGCTGTCGGTGCAGTTGAAATGGCCCAATGATCTGCTTGTGAGCAAAAAGAAGATGGCCGGGATCCTGTGTGAAGCCCTGATTCAGGGCGACAGTCTGGGCGTGCTGGTCGGGATCGGATTGAACTGCAACCAGGAGACCTTTCCCCAAGAGCTCGAATCCAAGGTCACCTCCCTGGCTCTGGAGCTGGGCAGGCAGGTCAGCCTGCCGGATCTGCTGGAAGAGGTGCTGCGGAAACTGAAGGCAAGCCTCGGCGACGAGGATTGGCACGCCAAGGTCGTCGATCGCCTGTACGGATTGAAGAGGGGGTACGGCCATCGGAACGCCGCACCCCCGGTCAATGACGTAAGACAGGCGCGCAGCGCGGTGAACGGCCGGCCGACAGCCGTGTTGCTGTCCCCCGCAGGCCGCGGCGTTGCCCCGCAGCAGGGATCGGAGCTGCCCGGCGATGTGCTGGGTCTGAATCCCGACGGATCCCTGCTCTTTCAGCCAGTGACAGGGGAGCCTGTGTCCGTGTACGGAGGTGAGATCCGCTTCATCGATGATCCGCAGCCGTAGAGAGAGAATCCCCGGCCTACGACTTTTTCCCCCGCCCGCCTGCGCCGCCGAAACGGATGGCGTAGGATAGATCCAGCTTTCGGGTCGAGAGGTTCGCCGCCGGTTGGGGCAGGTAGCTGCCGCCCAGGTTGACCCACAGCAGATACGACTTGCCTTGCTGTTTTTCGACTCGGAACTCGATTTGTTCGCTTTGGATCTCCTGCAGCGGTGAGATCAGCAGTTCCACGCTCCAACTGCCCTGTTTAATTCTCAAGCTTTTGCCCCACAGCGCAATGACTCCCGGAGCTGCTGCTACGTTCTCCCGGTAGGGCTCATGGTCCGGAGCCTGCACCTCGATCACTAGGCGGTCATCCTCGCTGAAGGAACGGAGGCAGAGCTCCAGAGGCGCAACCTCGCTAATGATTCCCTGGGGAAGGGCCGGGTAGCAGGCCCTTATGTCCAGATTCAGGCAACTGCGTTCATCGGCGAAGTAGTAATCCAGGATGATCTGGACGCTCTTCTGCCCCTTGTCCAAGCGCCTGGAGAGAATGGAGCGCAAGCCCGTTTGTCCCTCCCGGTCGAAAGAAAATGCACTGTCTGTTCGCAGCAGCTCCCGCTTGTTGCTGAACGTGAAAACCGACCGCCCGGGTCGACCGGGCAGGGCTTTTCTGCCGTGGTCTATCAGGTTGGACAGCCGTCCCCGGCTGAACGTCGCCTGCAGACCGACTCCAATCAGGGTAACAGAGCCTGCCATGCTTATACTGGTGATCTCTATCGTATCCGTCCCGCGATTTTTAGTCCGGTCAGGGGCAGGGATTGCCGCCGAAGGAGCAGCTACGGACAGGGTCTGCAGGAGATCCCGCATCTGAAGATTGCTCTTTCTCTTTCTATTCCGCAAGGTCTCGACCCGATCCCAGGTCCCGCGTTCCGGGCATCTGCCGACGGGTTCCACGAACTTCATCAACTCTACGGAATCGATCGGGGTCGGAGCCGGATTTCGAGGTTCCACTGAAAACGGGTGGAACTCGGTCCGTCGGTGCCGGGACAACAGGCGCAGCAGGCGCTGCGCGACTTCAGACCCGGCTGAATCGCCGGAGGGGATGCCGTCGCTCAGGTCGACCATCAGGTAAAGGGCATCCTCCCTGCCGCAGGCGGACAGCACCGTGTTGATCCCTTCCGCCGTCACCTCCTCCGGCCGCAGCAAGGCGATCGGCCTAAGTATTGCATCGGAGGCGGCTCCTCGGATTGAAAAGTCCGAAGCGGCCAGAGCTCTCAGCTCTGTCCATCGGTTTTTGCCCTGAGGAGGGCGGAGGCGATAGAGGGGAATTGGGATGCCTATCACGTTGAATCCCTGACGGCTGTATGCATTCTCAGCCGCTTCGGAATACAGATCCGGATGCACCGGCACGATAGCCTCAGGGCGGGCATCGAACAGGTTTTTGAGGGCTGGAAACCAGGGATTCCGGTAGCACCATGACAGCTCCCGCTGCAGTTCCTCCGGCAGCAACAGCGGGTGGGCAGCTGCGCTGAACCCGCAGGGAACGATCCGATCCTGGGCGGTGCCGACTCGCTTCCTGATCGCCTCCATCAGTTTCGCAGTCTTCCGGCTCTGTTTTTCCAGAACCGGGGCGGTTGGAAAATTCCAGTACAACGGGATGGTAAATTTGTCCTCCAGATTTTCGATTTCCTCCAGAAATCCTGCGGCGCGGCTGCTGACCTGTCTGTCAAAGCTAGTTGCGAAACGCAGGCCAAGATGGAGGTGGAGGGGGCGACCTGTACTCATTCCTCCTTTGTAGCAAATCCGGTAGTAAAGTCAAGCGGTTGCAGCGCGGACAGGCAGGCAGACATGAGAAAAAAATGCATTTTTTTGTTGATGATCGGCATAAGAATTTGTATCTTTCACTCAGAGAAACTCTAGCTCCAATTACAATCTACAAAACTTAATACTAAAGGAAGGGTTGAACAGATGGCGAAACAGTTACAATTTGACGAGTCCGCCAGGCGGGCGCTGTTGAAAGGCGTCGACAAGATGTCCTCGGCAGTCAAAGTAACCCTGGGGCCCAAGGGGAGGAATGTCGTTCTGGACAAGAAATTCGGCGCCCCCACGGTCACCAACGATGGAGTTACCATTGCCAAGGAGATCGAACTCGAGGATCCCTTTGAGAACATGGGTGCTCAGCTTCTCAAAGAGGTGGCGACCAAGACCAACGATATTGCCGGTGACGGTACCACCACGGCTACCGTATTGGCATACTCGATGATCAAGGAGGGGTTGAAATCGGTTGCCGCCGGCATCAATCCCATGGAGATCAAGCGGGGCATCGCCAAGGCTGTCGAGGTGGCCGTCGGCGATATCAAGAAGAGCGCGAAAGAGATCAAAGAGAAGGAAGAAATTGCCCAGGTTGCCGCAATCTCAGCCAACAATGACATGGAGATCGGTAATTTGATCGCCGATGCCATGGAGAAGGTGGGTAAGGACGGTGTCATCACCGTGGAAGAGTCCAAATCCATGGAGACCCACCTCGAGGTAGTCGAGGGTATGCAGTTCGACCGCGGTTACCTGTCTCCCTACTTCGTGAACAACAGGGAGAACATGACCACGGTGCTCGAGGATCCGTACATTCTCATCCATGACAAGAAGGTTTCCAGTATGAAGGATCTGCTCCCGATTCTGGAAAAGATCGCCCAGTCCGGAAAGCCGATGCTCCTGATCTCAGAGGATGTCGAGGGCGAAGCCCTGGCAACCCTGGTCGTGAACAACCTGCGGGGCACCCTAAACGCCTGTGCCGTGAAGGCCCCCGGCTTCGGGGATCGCCGCAAGGCCATGCTGGAGGATATTGCCATCCTCACCGGCGGCCAGGTCGTTTCCGAAGAGTTGGGTCTCAAGCTGGAAAACACCGATATTAGCCAGCTTGGTAGAGCCAAGACGGTGAAGGTGGACAAAGAGAACACCACGATTATTGAAGGTGCCGGCAAAGGCAAGGACATCAAGGACCGCATCGGTCAGATCAAGGTCCAGATCGAGGAAACCACCTCGGACTACGATCGGGAGAAGCTTCAGGAGAGGCTGGCCAAGCTGGCAGGCGGTGTGGCCGTGATCAACGTCGGCGCCGCCACCGAAGTCGAGCTCAAAGAGAAGAAGCACCGGGTCGAGGATGCCCTTTCCGCCACCCGCGCAGCCATCGAAGAGGGTGTCATCGCCGGCGGCGGTGTGACCCTGGTCCAGGCCGTGAAAGCTCTCGACGCTTTCGACGTCAAGGCGCTCACCCAGGACGAGCAGGTCGGCTACAAGATCGTGAAGCGT
>Ga0315553_10003010_pt1 | contig 13299 bp, 10 predicted proteins | sample SalMarSW160140MG_FD_203099 | JGI IMG/M metagenome (GOLD analysis project Ga0315553, IMG submission 203099) | Salt marsh sediment microbial communities from the Plum Island Ecosystem LTER, Massachusetts, United States - Salt Marsh Sediment SW1601-40 ... | reverse complement strand
ATGTCCTCGACCGACTCCGGCGTGACCAGCACCTTGGGATGATAGGTCCAGGTGCCGTCCCAGCTCGTGATGGTCACATCCTGCTTGATGTCCATTCAGGTCAGTCTCCCCCCGGCGCGGGTGCTTTTTCCCGCCAGACCATAGTGCAATGCGCCACAAAATGCAGGGGCGGACAAGGTGTTGCGGTGGCCCAAGCGCCCCGTGACGCGGGCAGCTCAAATCATGCGGCCCTTGGCGACGCCCTGGATTTGATGCAGATCAAAGAGGATTTGCGCTGCGGCTTAGAGTGGGTCAGTGAGGGGGTTGAGGGCACATTTGGCCCTATGTCGCGCTTCTGTGCTAAGGACGCGTGAGCAAGCCCCCACCGTTCGGGGCGCGAAACAGAATGAGGACGAATTGACGCGGTATTGCATCATCGGTGCCGGTGCCTGCGGGCTTCCGGTGGCCAAGACTTTCGCCGAGCGCGGCATCCCGTTCGACTGCTTCGAGGCACTCGGCGACGTTGGCGGCATCTGGAATCCCCAGAGCCCACACGTGGTCTATGGCTCAACCTTTCTCAACTCGTCGAAGAAACTGACCCAGTATCCGGACTTCGACTTTCCCGAGGAGTGGCCGCATTATCAAAGCCGGGAGCGGGCACAGGAATACCTCCGCGCCTATGCGCGCGAATTCGGCCTCTACCACCGCATCACCTTCAACGCCAAAGTGACCTCGGCGGAGCCGGTCGACGGGCGTTGGCGCATTCAGATCGAGGGGGAGAAGAGCCCTCGCTTCTATGACGGGCTCGTTGTCGCCAACGGCCATCACTGGCATCCGAACTGGCCGAGCTATCCCGGTAAGTTCGACGGCGAGATTCTGCACTCCCATGACGTCAAGTCGAAGGAGCAGCTCAAGGGTAAGCGCGTGCTCGTGGTCGGCGCCGGCAATTCCGCCGTCGACATTCTCGACGATGCCGCCCATGACGGCGTGCGCGCGGTGCATTCGATGCGGCGGAGTTATTTCTTCTTTCCCAAACTCGTGTTCGGCAAGCCGACCGACTCTTTCATCGACATGACGAGCCGCGTGCCGCTGCCCCGCCGGCTGATGCGCAAGCTTTACCGCCTCGGTCTGCGCGTCCAGATCGGGTCCCATCGTCGCTTTGACCTGCCCGCGCCGGACCACGACCTGTTCGAAGCGCATCCGACCTCCTGCACGCTTTATCTCGATCACATTGTCCATGGGCGCATCATCACCAAGCCCGCCGTCGACCGTTTCGAGGGAAACAAGGTCCTGTTTGTCGACGACAGCGAGGAGGAGATCGACCTCGTGGTCTATGCCACCGGCTTCAGGCCGAGCTTTCCCTTCCTGGATGAGAGCGTCATCCTCGACGAGCAGGGGCGCTCCAAGCTCTTCATCCATACTTTCAGTCGCGAGTTCGACGATTTCTTCGTCGCCGGACTGTTCGAGCCGGCTGAGGGCGGCGTGTGGCAGCTCGCTGATTACCAGGCGCGCCTGATCGCGAGCTTCATCGTGGCTCAAGCGTCAGATCCTGCGGCCGCGGACTGGTTCCGCAAGCTGAAGGCGACGGCGACGCCCGACATCGGCCACGGCATCCCCTATAAGGACACGCCCTGGCACAAATTCGAGATTCATCACTACCGCTTCCGCAAATATATGGACTGGCTGCTGAAGAAACTCGGTGCCTCGGCGACGCGGGCGTTCCCTGGCAGTACGGGCGAAGTGAAGGCCGAGGCCGAAGGCGAGCAAGCCAAGCTCAAGCTCGCGTCCTAGACCCCGAGGATCAGTGGAACGCCCACCAGTTCCAGCTGCCGTCATTGGGGCAGTCGCCGAAGCCGCATTCCAGAAGCGCGGAAATGGTCTCCACCGACGCCATGGCGAACAGCAGGATGGCGGCAATCGCGGCGAGACGCTCGAACCACTCCGGCTCCTCCTCCACCGGCTCGAACTGGCCGCGGAACATCAAGGCAACGCCGATGGCGAGAATCGCCACGGCGAACACGACCACGCCCCAGACATAGAGATCGAGCCCGAAGACAGGAGAGCCGAAGGGCGGGTTCGTCGTTACCTCCAGGGTCGGCTGCCCGATGTCCGTGTCGAAATAGGGGTTGATATGGAGGAGCGTCTGGCGAACGGCGACGCCGATGCCGAACACGGCGGAGACGAGACAGAGCCCGTAATATCTCGGCTGCGGCCCGAACGTGAGGTTGAGGGCGGCACCGAAGGCGACGCCGAGCATGGCGAGACGCTGAAGCAGGCACAGTGTGCAGGGCAGCTCGCGGTAAGAGAACTGATAGATATAGGCGCCGACGAGGACGCCGATCAGGCAGAGCAAACCGACGAAGTTGAGGACGCGTGCCGCTTCGGGCGTGAGGATCGGCTCCTTCATAGCCTGATCCCGAGGTTCTGCGAGAAGTCGACGTCGCCGACGAAGATGACGATGCCGAGGCCGAGCGCGACCAACACCGCGATCCATCCCCACTCGGCCTTACGCCACCACAGCAAGAACGCGGCTACCGCAAGTAGCGCGTAGGTCAGGGTCATCATGCCTGTGCCTTCGGGGGCTGGGCGCTGGATGCGAATGCATCATGAAGCGCGCCCCCCTAGCGCTTCATGCTCCGACTTTGGGTTTACTGTCGCGCTCGGCGATGTCAACGGCTCAAGTGTGCGCCGATGCGATGCATCGGAACAACACCGCCGCCGAATCTGACGACAGTCATCAGATCTCCGCGTTGGCACGCTATTGTGACGATGAAGTGCGTTGCGATGCGGAACCGGCCGAGCTTCGGCGGCGTTGGGGCCAGGAGGGAATGTCCAGTCAAACGAAGCGTCGCCGCGTAGCGGGGCGAAGCGATGTGTCCGTAACGATGGTGCGTGGCGTCGCGTCTCGACCTCATCATGCCGAGATCTTGCGGCGTGGGCCATCGGCTTGGAACGCGTGGCGCAAAAGAAATCCCAACATCATTCCTGATTTAACCGGCGTCGTTCTGGAGTTGGACGAACGTCAGCTGGGGCGCGCCGACGGCGGACCGATTGATCTCCACGTGGCCTCCCTCGAGCGCGTGGTATTTCGCTTTGCCATTCTCTCGGGGGCAAATCTCGAAAGTGCCAATCTGTCGGGCGGCGACCTCGCCCACAGCCACCTCGACGGCGCCAACCTAACCGGCGTCAATGCCGGCCAGTTCCTCCTCGATCATGCCGGTCTCACTGCGGCCCACCTGTCAGGCGCCCGTTTTGCCCGCGCGAGCCTTCGCTTCGTGAATTTTTCCGGGGCGAACCTTGAGGCCGCCGATCTTTCCGGCAGCGATCTCGTCCATGCCCGCCTGTCTGGTGCCAATCTGAGCGGCGCGAATTTGAGCAAGGTTCGGCTCGATCACGCCGATTTCGATGGCGCCGATCTCACCAATGCCAACCTCGCCGGCGCGAGCCTGCACCACGTCAAGAACCTCACCCAAAGGCAGCTCGCGAGCGCCAGAGGCAGCCGCACCACGATCCTGCCCCCGGAACTGCAAGGGACCGTGCCTTGGTCGGCGCGGAAAGACCCGGCCAGTGTGGATCACGCGGAGCCGCCGGTGCCTTTGCCGCAGCCGGGGCAGGGAGCGAGGATCAATGTCCTCGACGCCGCACCGCATGTGAGGCCCGTGTTCCTTATTGGCGCCTTGTCTGCGGTCACGATCGTCGGCTTGGGTCTCGCCGGCGATCAGTTGAACGTCGGGATCTTGGGCGGCACCGCGGTCCCGGAGGCCACCATTGAACAGACCCGCCCCATGCCCCTGCCGGGAGACGCCACACCGGCAAACAAGACGGCACCGTTCAGAGAGGCGACTGCACCCCCCGCCGAGCCATCGGCGCTCCCGCCGAAGGAGGCAAAGACCGAGTCCGTGACGCCGGCACCGCCGGCACCCGTCGATCCAGGCCCTCTGGAAGACTGGGCGGCGGCCCCTGAAGCATTTGAACAGGAGGCGGAGCCGCCACAAGACCTCGCGGCGGACGAGCCCAACGTCTCTGCCGTGGTACCGGCGCCGGTTCGCCCCGCCGTTCTGGTCGCCTCGGCACCGCTGCTCGCGGGTGCGCGGCTTGAGCTTGGCACTCATGGCACTCGGCTTGAGGCGCAAGAGGAGGCCTTTAGCCGGCCTGCGCTCGAGGCGGCGCCGCTTGGCGACACGCCGGCGTCTCATGCCGTTGCGGCTGCGCGCTTTGACCGGCCGGCACTTAGCGTGTCTATCTTTGCCTCCAACCTGGTGGCGCACGGTACGGCGCTGGAGGCACGGACCGAGCTTGCGGTCACCCCGGCGCTGAGCGTGCGGACCTCGGCGCTCGGCCCGGTCATGCACGGCACGGTGCTGAAGGCACGGGCCGAGCTTGTGGTCACCCCGGCTCTCGCCGCGGTGGAAACGGAGCGCAGCGGCACTGGCCACGGCATCTCGGTGGGTTTCGAGCCGGGAGCGGCGGTATGGCCGGCGCTCACCGTCGCTCAGCAAAGTGCCATCGCATCTCACGCCGTCGCGGGAGCTTCACAGGAGGCGGCGATACCTCCGGCGCTCATCTCAACCGAGCGAAGTCCCATCGCATCTCACGCCGTCGCGGACGCGTCGCGCCGTGAGGACGCAAGGGTGCTCCCAGCGCTCGGCGTCGCCGAACCGGCCTTGGCTTCTCATGGCTCCGAGGACATCGCCGTTGCAGCGTCGCACGCTGTCGCGGAGGCGATCCTCTCCCCGGCACGCCATGCCTCCGACACGACAGAGGTTGCGGGCTTGCTCACAGCGCATGCGTTCGGCGCGGATGGTGCCGGACCGTCGCGCCACGAATTGCAACGAACAGAGCCGATCGCCGCGGCTCTCGTCACGCCCGCGGTGTTCGAGGTGTCGACGCCGCCGGCCATCGCCAAAAAGGAACGCGCGGCCAAGGCCAGAGCCGAGGCGCCGGCGGTCGCCGCGGCAACCGAACCGCTGACGCTCGTGGTGTCGCTCAACGAGCAGAAGATCGACGTCTATCGGGGCACCGTGCGGGTCACCAGCGCGAAGGTGTCGAGCGGAATGCCAGGCCATGAGACGAGAGCCGGCGTCTTCAGCATCCTGGAGAAGCAGCGCTATCATCGCTCCAACCTCTACTCAGGCGCGCCGATGCCTTGGATGCAGCGCCTCACGCGCTCGGGCACCGCGCTTCATGCCGGCGTCGTTCCCGGGCATCCGGCGTCTCATGGCTGCATCAGGCTGCCATTCTCTTTCGCGCCGAAACTCTTTGAGATGACGGCGGTCGGCGAGAACGTGGTGGTGGCCGGGCCGCAGCTCGTGCCCGAACTGATCGATAGTCCGAAACTATTCCAGCCGCTGCCGCGGCCGGCGCCGCAGATCGTGGTCCTGGAGCGGGGCGCCACCCCGCAGTCTTCGGGCACCCCCGGAGCCGAGCGCGGCGCGCCCTATGTCATCCTTGCGAGTCAAGGCGGGGGCCAATATTCGCTCGGCGCGTGGCGGCAACAACCGGTCGTCACCGCTTTGATGAAGAGCGGCGAGCCTCACGCCGTGGGCCTGTTGGAGAGCGTTGACCAGAGCACCCATGCCTTCGTGCCGGCGCTCGCCTCGCTTCAAGCCGACGCCAGCGCCAGCGATCACGCCGTGGTGGTGACCAAATCGCGCGCGCCGTTGCGCATGCTGATCACCCGGCGGACCGAGCGTCACCGGCTCATCGGCGTTCAGTATCTGCTGTCGGCGATGGGCTTCCTCGCGCCGCAGAACTTCGACGGCACCTTCGGCAACGCTACGGTCGCTGCCATCAAGGCCTTTCAGAGGGCCCATGACATGTCCGAGAACGCGGCCTTGACAGACGATCTCATTGGCGCGGTCTACAGGGCCGCGGGCAAAAAAGAACCGCCTCAGTGGCATCTCTTCGTCAGGCAGAATTTCCGCCGCCTGTTCGATGTCCCGGTAACCATTCGCGATCCCGGGCGGCCGCTGGGCACCCACATCTTCACCGCCCTGCGTTTCACTCCAGAGGACGCCAAGGCGCAATGGACCGCGATCGACCTCGAAGGCGGGGATGGGACGCGCGCCCTCGACCGCATCGACATTCCGAGCGACGCGCGGCGGAGGATCGCGGCGCGGCTGACGCCGGGCTCGGCGCTCATCATCGGCGATACCGGCGTCGATTCCGCCATACTGCCCGAGGGGGACGATTTTCTCGTCTGGACCAAGGAGACGCCGGCTGCGGCGGTGAAGTCGGCGACCGCGAGAGCCGACGAAGCAAAGGCGGTCAGGACGCCGAAGATCAAGACATCGCGGCCGGCGCCCGTGATCGTCAAGCCGCGCGCCAAGCGGGAGAACCGGGTCGGGCGAAATTGGCGCCGCGCCCCAAGGGGATACTCCTATCAGCCGCGCGGCTTTGGTCGGTCCGGCCTGTTTTCGTCCTGGTAACCCCCGCGCGGGACCGTTCACCTTGCGGCGTCTTGGCCGCTTCTCCCCTGTTACAGTCAGGTTAGACTTGGGGACAGGGCGGCAGAAGTTCGCCCGGAACCAGGAGGAAACGGTATGCGTCAGGGGAAGGTCTTGCTCTTCGCCACGGCCGCGCTGCTGATCGGCAGCGGCCCGGCTTTTGCGATCGAGGTGAACAAGAAGATCGAGCCGCCAGGACAGCCGGCCGAGATCTGGGAAATCGCCGGAGAGTTCTGCTCGATCAAGACTTGGCATCCGGCGGTCGAAAATTGCGTCGAGACCAAGGAGGGCGACGACACCTTCCGCACCCTCACCCTCAAGGGCGGCGGCACGATCAAGGAGAAGCTGCTGGAATCCGATGATTTGAGCTACAGCTACGAGATCGTCGAGAGCCCGCTTCCGGTCAAAAATTACACGGCAAAGCTCTGGGTCGAGGACAGCGACCGGCCGAATCGTACCGTGATCCATTGGGACGCTCAGTTCGACGCCAATGGCGCGAGCGACGACGACGCCAAGAAGAAGATCAACGATATTTTCGCGGCTGGCCTCAAGGGCATCAAGAAAATCGCGGTCGAGAACACCCCGCCGGACGAGTGATGCCTCCTGAAACGCGTCAGGGGACGTCTTTCGGGGCTCTAGACTGCTGAAAATTGGGGCAATTTAGCCCGAGACTTTGGCCGCGGCTTGCCATGCTCTCGCCTCTCTATGGGCGCAAAGTCACGAGGCTCGGCGGGGGCGGTTCGCTTTCATTGGCATGACGGGGCAGTGGAAGCGGAGGGACAAGGCGTTCGCGCTGGCGGCGAGCCGGTATATAAGAGGGATTAACCAAATCGGGAGCGGGGCCGTGAGATTGATCTCACCGAAAGCGCTTGGCGTCTTCCTGGTCGCGATAACGACCATGTCCGGGAGCACGGTCCTGCGCGCGGCTGAGCCCGATGGTCCGGACGCGCTGATCGGGGCGAAGGAAGCCTTGATCATTACGGTCGCCACCCGGGCCGGCGATAGATTTGCCAAGACCGCTTCGCGAGCGGAGCAGAAGGGCGTCCTCGACTATTACGGGGGCCCGGACGCCAAGCTGTTGTGGGTCGATGAGAATGGTCTCAACGCGCGCGCCAAGGCGGTAATGGAGGAGATCGGCAAAGCCGACGATTACGGCCTGCGCGCCTCCGATTACAAGTTGCCCAAGGCCGACGGCCTCAAAGGCGCGGATACGCAGGCTTTGGCCGACGCCGAGATCACGCTCAGCCTTGCCGCGCTCCGCTATGCCCGCGACGCGCGGGGCGGGCGCATCGAGCCGGTACGGATCGATCCCAATCTCGATCCCACCCTGGCGCTGCCGGATCCGCTCCAGGTGATGGAATCGCTCGCGATCCGTTCCGACGCCGCTGCCTATTTGCGGAGCTTCGAGCCGAGCCAGCCGCAATTCGAGGCCTTGCGCAAGGCGCTGCTCGCGGCGCGTGGCGGCAAGTCCGAGGACGACATCGTCACGATCCCCGATGGGCCGGCGCTGAAACTCGGCGTCGAGGACGAGCAGGTGGAGCTGCTCCGGACTCGGCTCAACATCGTGGCGCCTGCTTCAGGCAATGCCAAGCGCTTCGACGAGTCTGTCGAGGAGGCGGTGAAGCGCTTCCAGATGACCCACGGTGCCGCGCCTGACGGCGTGGTCGGCCCCGGCACGCGGCGGCTGCTCAATCGCCAGTCTCAGCACGCGTCGAGCTCGACCAGGGTCAAGCAGATCCTCGTCAACATGGAACGCTGGCGTTGGCTGCCGAGCGACCTTGGCTCGTTCTATGTCGCTGCAAATATCCCCGAGTTCATGGTCAAGGTCGTGGACGACGGCAAGCCTGTGTTCACCACGCGGATCGTGGTCGGCAAGCCCGACAAGCAGACACCCGTGTTTTCCAACGAGATGCAGGAGATCGTGTTCAATCCCTATTGGAACGTGCCGAACTCGATCAAGACCGAGGAGTTGATGCCGTCGATCAGAGGGGGCGGCGATTGGTTCTTCGGCGGCGGGGGCGGCGGCTGGGATACGTCGGTGTTCGAGCGGAACGGGCTTCGTGTTGCCATCGGCAACAGGGAGGTGGATCCGTCGACGCTCGACTGGAGCCGGATCGACATTCGCAGTCTCAATATCTATCAGCCGCCGGGGCCGACCAATGTGCTCGGCACCGTCAAGTTCCTGTTCCCGAACAAGCATGACGTCTACATGCACGACACCACGCAAAAGAACCTGTTCGCCCAGACGGTCCGCGCCGAGAGCCACGGCTGCATGCGGGTGCAGAATCCGGACCAGTTCGCGGTGACCCTCCTGAAACACGTGCAGGGCTGGTCGGCGTCGCAGGTCTCCTCGGCGATCGCCAGCGGCGAGGACGAACATGTGGCGCTGAAGCAGAAGATCCCCGTCTACATCACCTATTTCACTCTGTGGGTAAATGCCGACGGCTCGATCTCGACCTTCCGCGACATCTATGGCCACGACACGCGTATGGCCGCAGCCTTATTCGGCGAGCCGCTGCCGATGGCCTACGAGCAGCCGCAGATGGTCGAGGATTACGCCGTGAACCAGCCGCAGCCCCGGGCTTATCAACAGCAGCGGCGGCGCCGCAACGGGCGCCCGATCAACACCATCGCCGACAGCATCTCGGCCTTCATCAACAACTAGGCCTCCTGCTTCTTCCGAGCGGCGCGGCGGAGTTGCCGCGCGACGAGACGTGGCGCAATCGCGTTGAGCACGAACAGGGCGCGGTAGATCGGCGGCTTGACCACCATCCGCGCCCCTGTCTCGACGCCGGTAAAGATCGCCTCGGCGGCCTCTTGTGTGGTGAGCGTCGGCAGAATGGTGGGGTTGCTCGCCGGGAGATGCTCGCGGCTTCCCGGGTTGTGCCGCCAATAGGGGCTGTCGACGGTGCCGAGCACGACGAGGGTCACGGTCACGCCGCTTCCTTTCACTTCCGCTCCGAGCGCGTCGGCGAGGCCCGCCACGGCCCGGCGCGCGGCGATGTAGCCGCTCGCGTTTGGCCAAGCGAGGAACGAGGCTGGCGAGGTGACGAAGGCGATAGCCCCGTTCCGGCGGCTGAGCATCCCGGGCAGGAAGGCGCGGGTGAGGTTGAAGGCGGCGAGATAAGGCACCGCGATCATGGCGTAGGCTTCCTCGGCCGTGGTCTCGATCAGCGGTAGCCAGCGCCCAGCCCCGGCGTTGTTGACAAGGATGTGCGGCGTACCGAGGTCGCGCACGATCCGGGCGCTCACCTCGGCGACCGCAGTGGCATCGGCCAGATCGGCGACAAAGGGCGTGGCGGAGCCGCCCTCGCGCCTAATGGCCGCAGCCACAGCGTCGAGGCGGCCGGCGTTGCGGGCCACGAGAGCCACGTTCGCCCCGCTCGCGGCATAACGCTTGGCCGTGGCCTCGCCAATGCCGCTCGATGCCCCAGTGATGAGGGCGATGCGCGACGCCATCACCGCCTCGCGCGCTCTGGTGTTTTCAGGTGAGTTGCCACGGCCTTCCGGTTGACATGATTGGCGAAGTCCCGCTGCCTGCGACCTTTTGAAAACTGTGGCGCAAAGGCTACAGCCTAGGGCGAACCGGTCAGGAGCTTTCAGCGAAGTGCTGGCAACGCCGTCCCGGCGTTATATCCTAGCCCTTCTCGATTTGCTGCGAAGGGGGTCAAACATGAAGTCGCTTTGGTGTGTCTCTGCTGTTGCATTGGTTGCGGCGGGGCTTTGCGTAGCGGCGGCCGCGCCGGCCAGCGCGGGGTGTAGCAAATTTGCGGGGACGGCGGACGGCTGGGATAAGGCCGACGCCCTCCAGGGGGCCCAGTCGGCTCTTGCTAATGCTATCGCGGGCGTGCAGGCGAAGTACAAAACCAGGGTCAGCGTCAGCCCGATGAAGGCCAAGCCGCAGCCCTACTGGCGCGAGTCGGTGTCGGCAGATCTCTACGTCAAGCCCGATGTGGTGACGTCGAAGTCGTATACCGTCTGCTGGCACGGCGTGGTGTCGCCGGTGGTCTGTACCTCGGGCGCCAAGGTCTGCTGGTAGCCTCAGGCGCGACTTACCTCAAGCGGGAATCAAGACCGGCGCGCGCGGTTATGCGTGCGCCGGAATGAACACGCCCGTGCTTGACGGCTTCTTCATCATCAGCAGCAGTGGCAGGATGGCGAAAGTAACAATGCCGATGAACCAGAACAGGTCGATGAAGGCGAGCATCTGCGCCTGACGCCCGATCTCGAGGGCAATGCTCGACATCGCGCCCGGTGTCTGCACGTTGATGCCAAGAGAGGACAGATACGGGGGCACCGCCGGGTTGTAGGGATTGATGTAGGAAATCAAGTTGTCCCAGTGCACCTGCCCCTGGCGCACGAACAGCCAACTCACTACGGCAATGCCGATCGAGGAACCGATGCCGCGCATCAGCGCAAATAGGCCGGAGGCCTCGTCGAGCTTGGACTGAGGCACGGTGCCGAAAGCCACCGCGGTCAGCGGCACGAAGAAAAGTCCCATACCGATGCCGGCAATGATGCCGGGCGAGGCAATGGCCCAGGCGTCGGCCTGGAGCGATAGCCCGGCCATCATCATGGTGCCGACTGCGGACAGCACGATTCCGGCGGCGACCAGGATGCGGGAGTCGATCCAGCGCATGAGGAAATTGCCGGTGATGGCAAGCGCGATGGCGCTGGCCACGGCGCGCGGGATGAACAGCATGCCGGCGCTCATGGCCGGATAGCCCATCAGCCTCTGGGTCAAGAGCGGCAGCAGCGCGATGGTGCCGAACAGGGTGACGCCATAGGCGGTGATGGCGAGAAGACCGGCGAGGAAATTGCGGTCCTTCAACAACGATAGGTCGACGATGTTTTTGGGGTTGTTCCAGCCGCGCATGAAGAAGGCCGTGCTCGCGAACACGCAGACGGCGGTGAAGAATTGGATCACCCGCGAGTTGAACCAGTCGCGCATCTGACCCTGGTCGAGGACGAATTGCAGCGAGCCGACCGCGAGCACGAGCAGCACGAGCCCGGTCCAGTCGGTCTTCATGTACTTCAACTCCGAACGCGGCAGCTGACCCATGGCGAGCAGCAGCGCGAACAGACCGATCGGCACGTTGATGTAGAACACCGCGCGCCAGACGAAGGTGTCGGTGAGCCAGCCGCCGAAGGTCGGCCCGAGCACCGGCGCGACCATGATGCCGAGACCGAAAATGGCGAGCGCCTGGCCGTGCTTCTCCTTGGGGAAGGCGTCGAGCAGGATGGCCTGGCTTAAAGGCACCAGGGGGGCGCCGCAGACCCCCTGCAGCAGCCGGAAGATCACCATGCTTCCGAGGTTCCAGGAGACGCCGCAGAGCCCGGAGGAGATGACGAAGCCGATGATGGACAAGGTGAGTAAGCGCCTCCGGCCGAGCCGCGTCGAGAGGTAGCCGGTCAGCGGCATGACCACGGCGGCCGACACCAGATAGGAGGTCAGCACCCAGGTGATCTGGTCGGAGGTGGCGCCGAAGGTGCCGAGCATGTGCGGAATGGCGACACTGACGATGGTGATGTCGAGCACTTCGAGGACCGCCGTGAGCACCACGGCAACGACCAGCGCCGCCGACGGCTTGGGGCTGACATGGTGTGGCTCGCCATGCTCCATGCGCGGCCGCGCGGGCGGCAGCGGCGGTTCCGTGTGCTCAAGGCGCGGCGTCTGCGGTGGTTTGGGCTTTCCTGCGCTGGCCTTCGCCGAAGGCGGTTTGGGCTTTCGCGCGCCGACCTTCGCCGCGGGCGGCTTGGGTCCGGCGGATTTGCGCCGGGTCATTTGCCGTCCTGGGCGGTGTCTATGGTGACGTCGGCGCTGGCGCCGGCGCGGAGCGGGCGGTCCGACGCATCCGGAGGATTGGTGAAGCCGATCCGCACCGGGAAGCGCTGGGTCACCTTCACCCAGTTCCCACTCGCGTTTTCCGGCGGCAGCACCGAGAAGGTGGCGCCGGAGCCCGGGCTGATGCTTTCGACCACGCCGTTGAAGGTCCGCCCGGGATACATGTCGAGGCGAATGGTCGCCTTCTGGCCAACCTTGATGCGGGCGAGGTCGGTCTCCTTGAAATTGGCATCCACCCACCAACGATTGCCTTCAATAATGGCGAATTGCGGTGAGCCGGCCTGAATCGTGGCGCCAGGCCGCAGCGTCACATTGGAGACGACGCCGTCCGACGGCGCCGTGACATGGGTCTTGACGAACTCATGGGACGCCTTTTCGAGCCCAGCCGAGGCGGCGCGGAGCTTCACCGTCGGCGTCGTCACCGTGAGGGGCTTGTCCTGCTCCTTGGCGAAGTCGTCCTCGGCGGCCTTGTAGCCCTTCAGCGCCTCGTCCCATTTGCTCTCGGCGCTCGTGAACTCATCAGCTGGCGGTTGGTCGGGTTTTTGCGCCTCTTTGGCCGTCCGGTATGCGGAGAGGGCATCCTCGAGCGCGTCGCGCTTCTCCTTCAGCTTGTCGGCCGCTGCTTTCAGACCATCGGCCGCGGTCCCCGACGCCGCGGCGGCGGCATCGAACTGCGCGCGCATATTGCGGAGGGCGGCGCCATAAAGGGTGGGGTCGATGTCAAACAAGGGGTCATCGGCCTTCACCCGATCATCGCTGCGGACATAGACGTAAATCACGGGGCCGCTCACCTCCGAGGCCACCCTGACGATGTTCGACCCGGTATAGGCGTTCTCGGTGGTCGGATAGAGCTCGCTGTAACGCCACCAGGCGAAGGCGCCGACAACGGTGACGGCGATGACGGCGCCAAGGGCGACCCAGCGAATGGTGGCCAGATTGTTCGTGCCGGTTCGAGCTTCGGTCGAAGCGTCTTGATTCACGTTGTCCTACCTCGGTTGCGGCGGGGAGAGTGGGGCCGGACGTGGCCTC
>Ga0315553_10003007_pt1 | contig 13306 bp, 11 predicted proteins | sample SalMarSW160140MG_FD_203099 | JGI IMG/M metagenome (GOLD analysis project Ga0315553, IMG submission 203099) | Salt marsh sediment microbial communities from the Plum Island Ecosystem LTER, Massachusetts, United States - Salt Marsh Sediment SW1601-40 ... | reverse complement strand
TTGGGCGCTTGTCGCGTTTATGGTAAATAGTGAATACAACAAATTCTCTCGTATGGTTGTCTGGAGAGGGCTCGAACCATTTTTTTACATCTTCTATAGTAAGGGGCCACATATTTCGAGCGTAACGACGAACATTTGGATTATTTTGCCATTTGCACATTAATTGCACCCATTTAGAATTGCCAGCAACTAAATCAATAATATCTCCCTCAATAAAAGGAAAAACCTCTATCTCATCTTCCTTATTTTCTTTAACTTCAGTCATGTTTTAAACCTTGAATTTATCAATAATTATTTATTTTGAACGAGAAATTTTAATGAAAGTAAGAATTAAAGTTTTTTCTATTTTGTTTTAATTAGATTTCTAACAGACAATAACCAATTTTGATTTTCAATTTGAGAAATTTTCACAAATAGTTTGAACTACGAAAATAATCACTATAAATGAAATTGGTTAAAGATATTCTTTTTTTACTCTAGTAAGCGCTGTAAGTATTAAAATCATAATCCCTATTATTATAAACATAACAAAAAGGTTCCATTCTACAATAAGTCCGATAAATGGATACAAAATCGCCCTTGATATGCTTCCAAACATGTTTATTGTGCTAAGAACGGTAGCCCTATTTTCAGATTCAATTTGCTTATTAATTCCATTTATATAAATTAGTCCTCGAGTGTATCCAAAACCTACAATAAGAAAGAGCATAAATATACCTAGAATGGGAATAACTGCAAATCCTAGTATAATATACGCAATGCCGTTGATTATATTAACACTAATCAATAAATCTTTTTTTTTCTTAACTTTTTTCAGGAATTTAGGAATTAATACGTTGAACATTGCATTAAATACATTCATTCCTGCCAAAATAAACCCAAACATTACTATTGGGATATTGACAGCAGTTAGATACGGTTGATAAGTCCAGAATAAGAGGAAGATACAAATATTTATGAATAATCTATCAAAACAAAGGATTCTTAAAATTTTATTTTTCTTTAGCTCGTTAAATCCTTCCTTTAAAATCGTTAAATATCCTTTAGTTTTCTCTTCTCTTTTAAATGTTGGTTCCTTATAGGTAAGAGAAGTAAGAAATGCTCCGATATAAATTAATCCCAAACAAGTCATAGTAAACTGTAAAGAGATAAATTCTGCGATAATAGAACCTAATGGTGCCGATATTACATTTGCGATTATATACATTAATTGATATCTACCTAAAATCTTTGGTAATTTATCTTCTTCACCCGTCATTTTTAAAGTGCTAAACATAAAAGCTTCGTCTGTACCTGACATTAAAGCAACGGCAAAAGCCCATAATGTCTCGGCTAAAAAGAATAAAAAAATATTTGGAAAAATACTATAAGTAAATGCCGCCGAAATTACAAATAAAGCAGATAAAGCCAAAGCTGTTTTCCTACTCAAATAATCAGCGATAGCTCCAGAGGGGATTTCAAGAATAAAAATCATAAACATGAAATATCTTTGTAAGAGCATTATCTCAAAAAAGGTTAAACCTCCCCACACGGTCATATATGGGTAATAAACGCCCCTAACTGTATGAATCCCCAAAATAAATCCGTACAAATAGAACTTCCAAATATTTCTTGAGATTTTCTTCTTAAATTCTTCTTGGCTCACGAGAGATCACAAATATAAAATTAACCAGAATTCATTTTTTATTAATATATTGATTAAAACTATACTAAATCAATAAAAAAAATAGATATAAAAAGAAAAGAGTTATATAAATTTTTAATTTAGTTTTGAATCTTACATTAATTTCATTGCCAAGTTCATGTCATTATCAGTCAGTTTCTTGCGTCCAGCGTGTCGAGTCATTTCAAGAGCTTTATTTGTAACTCCTTTAGCAACTTTTTCAAGATAATCGATTAATGCATCGACTGCTTCACGAGCAACCATTTCAGCGCCGTTATCTTTCATTAATTTTCTAACTGGTGACCAGGCAAATACTTTTTTAGCCATTATTTCATTCCTCCACTTTTAATTTAGTAATATTTTTTATAAAGTTCTTATGCTTTACTTTGAACTTTATTATATAATATATCTTCATTCATATATTTAAAAGTTGCCAAATTTTTTCGATAGGATATCTTTCGGTTAATAAGATCGCCCGTTCGGCAAAATTGCGATGTGAGAGAAGAAAGGCGATAAGCACGCTGTTGAGCTTTTAGATCAGAGATCTTTTTTAATTTGGAAAATTGTTGACGAATTAACTAAATTCAGCCTGAATCTGAATTGAATATTTATCAAATATTTCAATAATCGAGGGTTTAATTCTTTCATTCATTTTAACAATATTAAATATCGTAACATTAGAAAATTTTATTAATATAATCAATAAATGATGCAAAACTTAGATGATTAAATTTGGGGTAATAAGATAAAATGTAATTAAGAAAAGAATAAAAGTAAGTTAAAAAATATAAAAAACAAAAAAAAATTATTGAATTTCAATCTTTTTCTTTTCTGGTTCTTTAGGTTTTATTTTTGGAATTTTTATGTTTAGAATTCCTTTTTCTAAGTTTGCTTCGATGTTATTCTCATTAATATGCTCCGGTAAATTAAAAGCCCGATAGTACTTGGAAGATCGGTATTCACGCCTAACTAATTGTCCCTTATGTTCCTCTGTTTTTTCCTCTTTAGTTTCTCCTTTAATCTCGAGCATTCCATCTTGAATTGTCAATTCAATATCACCCTTGTTTATTCCGGGTAATTCAGCTGTAATATTAAAATGGTTTTCTGCTTCATGGATATTCGCTAAAGGTGTTCGGAAAATAGGTTCATCATCGCGTACCACTAAATTAAATGGACTGTATCTCTTTCGACTAAAAGGCCAGAAAGTGTTATTGAAAACATCATCAAACATGCGATCCATTTCTTGAAATAAGGAAAATGGGCTTTCACGCCTTACAGTTATTTCTCTTGCTTTTTTATCATCCATTATTTTTTCAGGTGATTTTTCTTTTTTCGTAATTTCAATTTTTTCTTTGTCGGACATACCTCATACCTCTTTTTTTTTTTTGTTAATTAAAAGATGTCAATTGATTATTGACAATCTTTATATTACATAAAATCGCACGAATATTTAAATATTTCGATCGCCCAAATCCCATATAAATATAACTTAGCACCATAAATATCCTATTTTTGAAAATTTTTTTATAAGAAGATTATTAACAAAAAGAAATTGAAAATTAAATTTTTTCAAATATTAAAGCGTATTTTAATGGTTTTAGAATAAAGATTTTCGCATCATAAAGAAATCTTCGGTCTCTTTCACAATTGAAAAACCCTCAGATGTGAATAAAGATACCGGACCGTGATAACTGTGAGCATCTGATAAATCACCCTTTCTTGGGTAGGCTTCAATCCAAGCGAATCCTCTTTCTTTTAAAGTTTTAGTAGCTTGTTTTAATAGCTTTCGAGCTATACCTTTTTTCCTGTGAGCAGGAGCTATTAAAAAACATACTATAGAAGCTACTTTTCCTTCCAGAGTATCTTTAGACTTGCTATCAACAGGAAGTTTATCATACACATCTTTTGAATTGACATTGCACCATCCTACGGGTTCATTGTCTATGAATGCTAAAAATCCATTCATCTTTTCCCTCTCGATTAATGTTTTCGCTGAATTCCGATTCTGTTCCTTTGTGGTTTTTTTCCATTTTTTAATGCTTCTAGTGAAATGATAAAATTGGCAGTAGCATTTAGACCAATCGGGATTATCTGTAAAGGCTATATTGTCGAAAAAATTTAGGAAGTCTTCAATTAACTTAGAACTCAAAGGCTTAACACTTATTTCCATTTCTCTCATTCTTAATTATTTTTATTAGAAATCTCACTCTATACATTCTTAGCTCGTGAATTATAATCAAATTCTTTCTATTTATCTATTCTTTTTTTTAATTAATTAACTTTATTTTTTTCTTTTCTAATTTTAATATAAATACTGAGTAAACTTTTAAAAATATAATAAATAATCGGTATGAAGAAAATAATAGCAATCACTCGTGGTGATGGCTGCGGCCCCGAAGTTGTGAACGAAGGAATTAAAATTCTCAAGATCGTTTCAGAGTTCACTGATTATGATTTTGAATTTAAAGACGCGCCAGCAGGAGGAGAAGTGTGGAAAGAATTTGGAACTAACCTTCCAGACAAATCGTTTGAAGTCATAAAAAATTCTGATGCACTATTGTTTGGTGCTCTTGGTTTGCCTGATTTATCCCCTGGTGTAGCAGAAAGTGCTATTATGAAAATACGGCAAGAATTAGATTTGTATATTAATTTGAGACCCATTAAATTATATGATGTACTTCGCGAAAAATGTCCTTTAAAAAGCGAGTTTATAGGAAGTGGTATTGACATTACTTTTGTGAGGGAAAATACTGAAGGGCTTTATAAGAATATTGGTAATTTGGGAGAAGATTCAGCAGAGAACTTAATGCTTTACACCAGATACGGTTGCGAGCGGATAATTAAATTTGCGTTTGAGTTTGCAAAAAGAAAGAGCCATAAAATTGTTACCTCCGTTGATAAGGCTAATCTTTTGTATACAAGTAAATTATGGAGAAAAATTTTTCACGAAATGAGTGGAAACTATTCAAACATAGAAACGGAAGATATATACATTGATGCATTTACCCAGTGGCTAATAAGAGCACCCTATAGATTTCAAACGGTAGTCACAGGAAATATGTTTGGAGATATTATTAGCGACGAAGGCGCTTTCCTTATAGGAAGTCTGGGAATGGGCTCAAGTGGAAACATTCATCCCGGAAAAGTGTCAATGTACGAACCAATTCATGGTTCAGCCCCCGATATTGCTGGAAAAGGAATTGCAAATCCTATAGGCACGATTTTAAGCGTAAAATTAATGTTCGAAGAATCGTTTAATTCATCCGAAATAGGAAATGATATAGATTATGCTGTTGAAGAGGCTTTATTAGAAGGAAGGACTACTGACATTAAAAATGATAGCTTAAAAACACTTACCACGACAGAAATGGGTGATCTAATTTCTGTTAAACTTAAAAATAAGCTAAAAGCGTAAAAATCTAATATTTTAATTTTCTCGTGGTAAGTATAACATCTAGCATTAGTTTCAAATGTTCGTATATTTTTTCTCTATAGTCTGGACCAATTTTTAAGAATAGAACCGACACAACCTTCTCTTCTATATCCTTATCGATTAAAAATTCTTCCATTAACTGAGACCAGTTTTTGTCGTCAGATACTCGAATACCTACAATTACAGCGCGTTTCTTTCTCACTTTTCTAATTATATTAATGAGTATATCCTTCCATTTAGGATCAATGTGTTCTCTATCGCGAGCGTCGAATATGCAGAATACTCCGTCCGAATTAGCTAAATTAAAATTATTATAGGTAAAACTACTTAAGATTAGACCGTTCTTATAAGTATATAATTTTTCTTCATTGCCATCCTTTAGTTTTGAATATTCACCGAGGTTCTCTAGATTAATTACTGTTTGGAAACCTGGATTCAAACTCATATTTTCAGATATGAATGTTAATTCTAAAATAACTAGTTCTTTTAAGGTTGAGAGAATAGCTTTGGTTAAATCTTCTCGAATTACATCTTTTTCCTTTTTTTTGGTTTTAATGATATAGTGGTAAGCAATTAATTCAAAAGCGTCAATCACATTTTCACCAGTAAGAGCGCTGGTTTCTAAGTAGGTTTCTGAAAGTAATTTCGCTAATTCCTCTCCCTCAGCTGTGGATACTACTCGTTGCTCAGATAAATCGATTTTATTTCCCACGATAACTATAGGGATATTTTTCTCATCAATGAGCTTATTTATCTCTCCATGCCACACTTTGATTTTATCAAATGATTCTCTATTAGTAATATCAAAAACAATAAAAGCCGCTTCTGCACCGCTGTAGTATATCTTGCGAAATCTTTTAAAATATTGCTGCGCGCCTATATCCCAGAGCTGGACATGAATTTCGTTTCCTTGAAAGTTAAAGTTATGAGCAAAAATATTTAATCCTATAGTTGCTCGGTAATCGTGCGAAAACTTTTTTTCTACGAATTGTCGGATTAAAGAAGTTTTTCCTACCTCGTGTGATCCTACGATAATAAATTTAAAGGTATAATTAGCACACTCATCTAATTCTGATTGACATATAGATTCTTTAAGTTTTTCATGCCTTTCTGCTTCAGAATCAAAATCGGGGATATCTAGCTGGACTAATTCATTCCCTTGCATGTTAAGTATTTGAGCAGTTTTCTCGGCTAAAAAATAGGTATAGGGTGCCACTTTTTCAACTGATGCCATGCTATTAAAAATTAAGCTTAAAATTCTTTCTTCGTCTATTGTAATAAACAATAAGCGATGTTCATCCGTGTCGAACGAAGCAGTTCCGAATTTCTTGAAACTGAATTCATTTCTTATCCTTTCTAAAATAGGGTTAATAAGGGTTGTTAGAACAGAGATGATCTCGATGTTACTATCAATATCCTTCCTTTTTTCTCCAGCGATCACGAAACCTTCAAGATCTGAGATAATAATAGCATCTATTTCGGAAAACCGCTCCAAGAAATTATTAAGGATAACGTTAAAAAACTTTTGCTTGTTTCCTAACAATTGAATTTTACACCTTTTTTTGGTTTAGACAAAGAAAAACTTCGTCTTATCATAAATATAACACAACTTGCTTTTAAAAGTAGCTTTTTCAATTTATAAAGTTTTAGTTTACAAAATTTGGGAAAAGTTTAGAGGTTTATGATAGAATTAAACATTACTTCAATTTGGTCGTAGATTTCAAAGAAAGAATTAGAAAAAATCTATTCACATTGAAAAGATATCAGTCACAATATCCTTTACTGGATAAAATTGGGTTCTATCTCCATTCCAATTGATTAGCAGGTTTCTATAGAGTGTTTCAATTTTTAAAACTAATCTCTTAATGTTATGCTTAAAAAATTCTAGTTCCTCTGTGCTAATTAATACACCAATAATATAAACACTTGCAAAAATAGTTACTATTTTATTCTTTTTCTTAATGATCAAAATTTTATTTTCTTTGGTATTCATTAATTCATTAAGCATAATATTTATTGATGATAATGCTCCAGATATGACCTGTTCATCGATAGTTTTTCTTTCTTCTAAAAAAGATTTGCTATATAGATTAATCCCATTTCTATTCAAAATATATATATTTTCGATTTTATCGTGCCAGTTAAATTCAAAAAAGGGAAAAACATTTCTGAACATTTTAAAAATCAAACCAATCGCGATAAGCTGCATACTAATTCCGGTTAATCTAGTTATGAATCCATAATAATACCAAACAAAATCTATTGTAAGTATATGACCAGATAACATAAGTAGAATTGAGAATCCCATTTTCAAACCAATGTTAGGAAGTATCTTTTGTTTTTTACCTTGTTTATCAAAATCTATAGCATAGATAAGCAGAAATATGATGAAAAGCGGTAATAATAAAACTGATAGATAAAGAATACTAAAAAGATCGATTAAAACCATAGAAATGAGAATAAAAATTTGTATTAAAAAGCAAAAAGTGAAAAAATATTTTTTGAAAAAGAATTTTTTATATTTTTCCATACAAAAAGTAAACAGTAAGAAACCAAAATTTATTGATAAATATCCAAAATTTAAAAATACAAATCTAAAACTCCCACTTGACCAAATTAAAAACGGGGAAGTTATCGTTCCAATAGCATAATAATCCCCTATTAATATAAAGAATCTCAAAAGTGAAATTCCATAAAATAGCGCGGAAAATCCAACATTTTGTGAATTTTTAATCTGCACTGGTTGCTTTTTATGTTTTATTTGAAAATATAATCCTAATTCAAAACACAAAATGATAAAAATCCATTCCAATATTAAAGACACAAATCTTAGTGGATCGGTTATAGGAAAAATAATTTCATCATCCTCGTAATATATTTTCCATTATATTATTAAAGCTAATAAATATTTTTTCTTGATCTTCCTCTATATTATCTAAATTTAATAATATTTCCTTGAAAAATGATTCAAATCGTATTCTAATGATTTTTAATAAATGTTTTGAACTAATTAAATCCTTTTTAACAATTAAAACATAAATTAATGAAATAGGAACATTTCCATACTCAAACATTATTAGAAAATCGTCTTGCTGTATCTTATCTATTCTCTCTGTCTTTGTATTAGTAATTCTAGTAATTATTTTTTCAATTCCAGATATTCCTTTTGAAAAAAGCCTATCAATATTTTCGGCATAATTATTTGTATGAGAATTTTGAACTAAATCCAAATGATATAAGCTCTTAAAATCTTTGGGGTTAAAAATAAAAAGTTTAATAAGATTCTCACGCCACTCAAATTCATAAAAAGGTGGAAAATTGTAAACTGAAAAATAAATTATCAAGAAACCTATAAATAGATTCAGTACTCCTGTAAAATACACAATTTCATTAATAATTGGAGGTAAAAAGCGTAATCCCACAATTATAGCAAAAACTAATGCAATGAGACTAATCAAAGCTCCAATGAAAAAAAATCTAATTTTTGTTCTTATCCTTCCTATTGATTTTTGGATCAATATTATTTGAAATCTAATTATATATAAACCATTCAATACGACAAAAAAAATACTTCCAATAAAGATTGGAGACTGTAATGAGGGTAAAATAAAAACGCAAAAAATTGGTATAAAATTTAGTATCACTAAAGTTTTCGCAACTTTTAGATTAATAATTAAATTAAACTCCTCAAGGATAATGAATCTTGAAAAAGATATCGTAGAAAAAAAAGCTAATACCCAACCAATTCTATAAACTATTTCATAAATGGTCTCATTCACAATAAAATTTCTCGCAATTTGAATAAATAAAGCACCAATAACCATGAATAAAATAAACGAACCAAATGCTAATAAAATAATATTGAGCGGAAGATCCTTATCTTTAAGTTTCTTATATTGTGTATAAAAATAAATAGTTAATTGAATACCCATTATAACCGGAACTAAATAAGCTAGAAACTGTAGTTCTTTACCATATTCAATTTGTGCAAACATTTGTTATCTCATTAAATAAAGTCTCAAATAGTTTTTATAGGTGCAAAAAAGCTATCAAATTCAAGTGTAATATTAATGCGAAATATTTAATTATTTAGATTAAATTCTGAAATCTCAAAATGTCTCTTACTAATGTTTCAAAAATAATTTCAACATTTACACCTGACTTAGAAGAACATGCGATATATTGATACAGATTAAGATCTTTCGCGATGCTTACTGCTTCGCTTTCAGTTATGGCAATTTGATCTTGCAGATCTAATTTCCCCCCAACCATTAATATTGGAATTTCTTTTTCACTAGATGCTAAACCTTTCTTAAAAGTCTCGATCCAGCCATCAATATTTTTTAATGGCGCTTTATTACTCAGATCAAACATGAAAATTCCACCAGATGATCCCTTAGAGTACAAAGGTAATAGGAATTTAAATTCATCTTCACCCCCAAAATCCCAAATTTGCAGAACCACTCTTATATTCTCTATATTGATATATTTCACAAAAATTTCAGCACCCATCGTAAGTTTTATGTCCTCTTCGAAATAACCTTTTAAATAACGATGTGCTAAAGTAGATTTTCCTACTCCACTTTCTCCAAATATACATATTTTATAAGCTATTTCTCCCATAGGACTCAACTTTTTTCACTGTTAATTTCAATACAGAGGTGTGATAAAATAATAGACAAAAATTATTTAAATTTTTGTTAATTTCAAGAAAAACATGCTAATTTCTTAAAATATGTAATAATTTGACTTGCTTTTAAAAGTAGTTATTAGAAATTATTAATCTTTTATACTAACTTTCACTAATATTTAATGTAAGATTTCATAAGTTTGTAATTGTACTAAACATCACATCAAGTTGATCGTATATTTCAAGTCTATACTCGAAACCAATCTTAAAAAACAAAAGAGATACCATTTTCTTCTCTAAATATTGATTAACATTAAATTCTTCCATGATATTTGACCAATCGGTTTCTTCTGATACTCTCACGCCAATTAGTGCAACTTTATTTTCTTTTAAATTGCTTATTATGTTCACAACCACATCTTTCCATTTTTGCTCTATGTGCTTTTTATTTCTGGCGTTAAATATGACAAATACACCGTCAGAATCTTTAACATCTATGTTATCGAATAAAAAATTCTTAATAATTAGCCCGTTGGAGTATTCATACAATCTTTTATCTTTATCATCTATTAGTTTTTCACACTCAAATAATAAATTCACATCATTTAGTATTTGCAATCCGGGGCTCCAGTATGGGTTTTCAGTAATAAAAGAGATGGTTAATTTTGCTCTTTTATTTAATAACGAATTGATTTGATCCATTAAGTTCGTTTTTAATTTTTGCTCCTCTCTCTCTTTGTTCTTCATTATATAATGATATGCTATTAAGCTAAACGCGTCCTCAATATTTTCGCCCGTTAATGCGCTACTTTCAATGTAAGAGAAGTCAGTTTCAGTATTCTCCTTTGTGAGCTCTTGAACAAGCTCAATACCCTCTTGATATACGACGCTTCTCTGATCTGCTAAATCTATTTTATTGCCTACAATTACTATTGGGATATTTTTTTTACGGAGAAAATTTTCAAGTTCTTTATACCATACTTTCACATTTGCAAAGGAATCTCTTTTACAAACATCGAACACAATGAAAGCAGCTTGCGTGCCTATATAATAAGTCTTTCTAAAGCGTTTGAAATACTCCTGTGCTCCTACATCCCAAAGCGAAAAGTAGACTTCATTACCATAGAAGTTTAATGAATGAGAGAGGACATTTAAGCCAAGAGTAGCCCTATAATCAAGAGAAAATTTATTTTCTACAAATCTTCTTACAATTGAAGATTTTCCCACAGCTTCATCGCCCACGATTATAAATTTAAATTTATAAATTCCTCCAGAATCTAAACGCATTTGATAAATCTGTTCTTTTATTCTACCTACTTCACTCGTAGTATCAATCTCCGTTCCAAAGTGAGGTATATCAAGCTGAATAATATCTTCCTCGCTTGCGTTAATAATTTGAGCTGTTTTCTCTGCAAGAAAGTAAGCGTAGGGGCTAATTTTATCAGTAGAAGCCATTGCATCTAAGACTACGCTAAGGGTTATATCCTCGTCAATACATATAAACAACATTCGATTGTTTTCGGTATCAAAACTCGCTGATCCAAATTTTTTGAAGGCAAATTCTTCTCTAATTCTTCCTAAAATAGGATTGATTAAAGCTGTTAAAACAGATACTAATTCCATATCAATAGTTGCTCTTTTTTGCCCAGCAATTATAAATCCTTCATGATCGGATACAATCAAAGCTTCTACATCTTCATACATTAATAAAAATTTTGTTAGGAGCTCATTGAACAAATATTTTTTGTTTAAAGGCATAATCGATTCGAGGGTAATACGAATATATTAGAGTGAAATATTAAAAACAACATATACTTAAAAATAATAATTTTATAATTTATTAAATAGTTTTCTGATTGACATGGCTACTTGTATAATTTGTCATTTGGGTATCATTAAAGGCGTAGATTCTTCTCACGATTGTCCTAACGGGCATCCAGCTCACTCTGATTGTTTGAAGGAATGGCTTCTTCATTCTCCTAATTGTCCGTTATGTAGAGAACCGTATCCAAATGGAGTGCTTGATGAATTCAAAGATTTTATAAAATTTAGAGAAGATGAGAAGCTAGCAACATTAGATAACGAACTCAAAAAAGAGGAGTTAAAAAAAATGGAAGTCGTTGCCTCGAAAATGACTTTTCAAAAATTCATCGAATCTATTAATATCCTAATTAACGAACAAGAGTATGACTATGCTTTATCGCGGTTAGAATTGCACGAAGATAAGAACATTTCAAATAAAAAAGATCAGGATATTCTATTCCTAAAAGGTAAGATAAATTACATGCGAGGACGCTTTGATCTTGCCATTAATCAATTATTTAAATTAGTAAAAGAGAATTATAATTATCCTGACGGATTTTTATTTCTTGCAAAGGCATATGAAGCTCTAGGTTTGGACGATAAAGCCAAATGGGCTTATGAAAGAGTTAATTAGGATTTAAGTTTTACTAATATTATAGTATGAAAACTTTTTGTTTAACAATAGCGGGTTCAGATCCTACCTCTGGTGCGGGTATTCAAGCAGATATTAGGACATTTGATAGATGCGGAGTTCATCCTTTCTCAGCAATTACAGCTATCACATATCAAAACGCGACTGAATTTATAGGATACAAATCTCTCTCTGACGATCTAGATAACCAGTTGGACTCAATTTTAGGAAGTTACCCAGTTAAATACGTCAAAATAGGAATGATTCCCGACATAAAAGCTTTAGCTATAATTGTTGAAAATGTGAAAAAATACGAATTAATCACCGTATTAGATCCAGTTTCGGTTTCTAGCGCAGGTGCTAGGATTTCGAGAGAAGGACTGGAATTGGAAATAGAAAGAGATTTGTTTCCTCACCTTAAAATACTTACTCCAAATGTTAATGAAGCTAGTTTTTACACTAACTCGGACTTGCTTAATAAGCATGAAACCGATATCGAGGAACTCAAAAATGCAGCCAAAATCCTTGTAGAAAAATTACATATAGAAGGTAAACATCCTAAAGAAGAAAAAGCAGTAGTTATTAAGAGTGCCGGAACAACTATAGACAAAGTCTTTGATTTAGTATGCATCGGAAGGAACGGTGAAAGAGAAGAAAATTTCGATTTCAGGACTTATACAAAACCGAAACTCTCTCTTAAAGGAAATATTCACGGTACGGGGTGCGTTTTTTCTTCTGCAATAACGGGATTTCTTGCGAAAGGTTATCCCATTAGAGTAGCTATCGAAAAAGCAGAAGCTTTCTTTGATTCTCGATTTCAAAAATTCATCGAATTACCTAATGAAGGAAGGATCGTAGACTTAACCCTTTCTGAACCAAAAATTAGAGTAATAAACCAAATTAAAGAAGTTTACAATTATATTTCGAAATCGAAGAAATTCAGCATCTTAATTCCGGAAGTCAGAATGAACATTTCTGGATCACTGCAATCAGCAACAACTCAAGAAGATATTGCTGCTATAGAAGGTAGAATAACTCTAATCAATGGATATCCTCAAGCGTCTGGAGAAATCAAATTCGGAGTATCAGATCATACTGCACGTTTGATTCTCTCTGCTAAAGAATACGATAAATCGATTAATTTTG
>Ga0315553_10003003_pt1 | contig 13316 bp, 10 predicted proteins | sample SalMarSW160140MG_FD_203099 | JGI IMG/M metagenome (GOLD analysis project Ga0315553, IMG submission 203099) | Salt marsh sediment microbial communities from the Plum Island Ecosystem LTER, Massachusetts, United States - Salt Marsh Sediment SW1601-40 ... | reverse complement strand
TGCTCACCGGCGGCGACCTCGATAAGGCTGGGCCGTTGTTCTACCGCCCCACGGTCGTCACCAATGTGACGCCGCAGATGGAAATCGTGCGTGAGGAGATCTTCGGTCCGGTCGCGGCTCTGGTGCGCTTCGACACAGAGGATGAGGCCGTTAGGCTTGCCAATGACACCCCGTTTGGGCTCGCCGCCTATCTGTTCAGTCAGAACTTGAGCCGCGCCTGGCGCGTGGCCGAGAGACTCGACGCCGGCATGGTAAGCGTTAACGAAGGCATTCTCTCCAACGAGGTCGTGCCGTTTGGCGGTGTGAAGGAATCCGGTCTCGGCCGCGAGGGTGCCGCCGAAGGCTTAGAGGAATATTTGGAGATCAAATATATCTGCCTCGGTGCCATCGATGCGTAGCGGCGCGCCCGAGGGAAGTGTGCGCTAATGTCCTTCCTCCAAGTGGGCGCCGTGGTGACGAGGCGTCGATTGGAACAGAGAAGCTGAACCCACTAAGGGGGCCTCTCCCCATGAATGCGGGTTCCGTATGGGTGGCTTAGAGCCCCTGATTTGGACCTATTTCCAGGCTTCTCGCGGGTAGTGGAACCGTGTTCGGTATAGGTGGCTTCGAGCCCCCGCAACCACCTTGATTTGCAGGGCCTTCTCTTTCGAGGAGGGCTTTGTTTTGGCGGCCTGGGAGACCGCCAATATTCCCGCCAGATCCCCTCGGAGCTCGATTTCAAGCTTGCCGCCCGCCGGCGTGAGGATGATCGAGCAATCAAGCCGCGAAGCAGTTGGAAGGCCTCCCGTCCGGTACCGGGTTCATTGAGGGACGCTTCTAGCTTCTCGACCTTATGCCCGTAAATCGTGGCCAGCGCGGGGTGGAGCAGTGGCTCCGAAGCAGGTGCAAGCTTCATGCTGTTGCCGCCCTCCCGAAGTGCGCCAGGCAACGGATGCCGGAACTATTCTCCGGATGAGCATGTCGGGAAATTCATCGGCGATTTCCATATCGACCGAGACGTCGTCGATACGTTCTCGGCCGCCTGACGCGATTCGGACGGTGAACAATTATCTAGCGCGCATGAAACGGAAGGTGGGTCGGTCGCTTAGGCCGTGATCAAATCCGACGCGTTCAAGGACAAATGGAGTGGATTCGAGTGTACGCGGTGCGGTGCTGGTCGACTAACCGTGAAATCTCGCCGCGGCAGGACCCGCAATTCGTGCCGGCGCCCAGCGCCTGACCTACGGCTTTCACGCTCATGCATCCCTGTGCCACGGCACTGGCAATCTGATTGGTCCCGACGCCGAAACAGGAGCACACGACCGCGCCGCGATCGATCGAGCCGAGGCCGGGCCTACCGGCGATCACTGCCATGCGCGCGCGCTGTCTGGGATGCTGCGTGCGAAGCTGCTCGCACGCCCAGGCCCTCGATACGGCGACGGGTTCCGGTGCAAGAAAGAGCGCGCCGATGAGTCGATCGTCCTTGAAGCAGGCGAAGCGGTGGTGACCTGTTGACGCGTCATGATAGGCAAGCGTCTCCGCCCCCGGCGGCGCCGCGAACAGCGAGGCAGCGACGCTGAGCCAGTCCTGACCGCCTTCGGCAAAGGCCAGCTCAAGTCGGAAGCCGCCCTCACATCTGGCGATTGCCCAATATGCGCAAGCCGGCGCGGCTGGACGCGCGCCGCAAACGGCAAAACCGTATTTCGCCGCTTCGAGGCGCTCGATCCGCGCCAGCACGCGCTTCGAGGCGGGTTGGCCCGAATGTGGATCAGTGACGGCGGGAACGAGCGTGCCGACGCGGGCGCTGGACGCGAACTGATCGGTCCAATGCATGGGAACGAACACGGTCCCTATTGGGTGTCGCCTCGACAGCAGCGCGCGCACGAGTATCGAACCACGCGCCGTCGAGACGCGCACGATATCGGCATCGCCAATACCGAAGGTCCGCGCGTCGTCGGAGTGGATCTCGGCGAAGGGTTCGGCGAAATGTTGCGACAAGCGCGCGCTCTGTCCCGTGCGTGTCATGGTGTGCCAATGGTCGCGAACGCGCCCAGTGTTCAGAGTAAGCGGAAAGGCGGGGTCGCAGCCCCGCACCATCGATGGGCGGACTGGCACAATGCGCGCCTTGCGATCTTCGGTATAGAAACCGCCACTTGCAAAGAATCGCGTTTCGGCAGGAGCGCCAGGCCGCGGGCGAGGCCATTGGAACGGCTGCATCCTCTCGTAGCTATGTCGATCGATGCCAGCGAATGCGCCGATGTCGAAATCACGCTCGCCCTCATTCTCGAAGGCCGACAGCGCCGCGTGCTCGGCGAAGATCTCGGCCGGTGAGGTGTAGGCAAACGCTTCGGCAAAGCCCATCCGCTTCGCCACCTCGCAGATGATCCACCAATCCGGCTTCGCAACGCCTGGCGCGGTGATAAACGGTCGCTGCCTGGAGATGCGTCGCTCCGAATTGGTGGTGGTGCCGTCCTTCTCGCTCCATGCTGTCGCCGGCAGCTTCACATGAGCATGGCGGATCGTGTCGGTGTTGCGCACCACGTCGGATACGACGACAAAAGGACAATCGCTTAGGGCCTGTTCGACCACGCCCGCGTCCGGCATTGAGTCCACCGGGTTCGTGGCCATGATCCATAGCGCCTTGATGCGCCCCTCGGCGACGGCGCCGAACATGTCCACGGCTTTCAGCCCGGACTGATCTGCTATCCTTGCCGATCGCCAAAAGCGGCGTACCCGGTCGCGATGCGACGGGTTCTCGATCTCCATATGGGCTGCGAGCGTGTTGGCGAGGCCACCGACTTCGCGTCCTCCCATGGCATTGGGCTGTCCGGTAACGGAGAATGGGCCCGTTCCAGGCTTGCCGATGCGCCCCGTGGCGAGATGGCAATTGATGATGGCATTGACTTTGTCGGTACCGCACGCAGATTGGTTGACGCCCTGGCTGAAGACAGTGACGACCTTTTCGGTGGCAGCAAAAAGCCTGTAGAACGCAAACAGCTCTTCGACCGTGAGACCGGTCCGGCTCGCCGTCGTTCCAAGTTCTAGCGGACCCGCGGCAGCCAGAGCAGCTCCGAGGCCGGCCGTATGCGCCCGCACATAGTCCTGGTCTATGCGACCGGTCGCGGCGAGATAGGCAAGAAGGCCGGTGAACAACGCTACGTCGCCATCGCTGCGGACCGCGAGTCGCAGGTCGGCGATCTCCGCGGTCATGGTGCGGCGCGGATCGATGAGGACCACGCGCATCTCGGGCCGCGCTTCCTTCGCCGCCGCGAGGCGCTGATAGAGTACCGGGTGGCACCAGGCGAGGTTGGAGCCGACCAGCACCACGAGCTCGGCAAGCTCGAGGTCGCGATAGACGCCGGGAACGGTGTCGGCGCCGAAGGCGCGGCGGTGGCCGGCGACCGATGACGCCATGCATAGCCGCGAATTGGTGTCGATATTGGCCGAGCCGATGAAGCCTTTCATCAACTTGTTGGCGACGTAGTAATCCTCGGTAAGCAATTGGCCCGAGACATAGAAGGCGACCGAGTCTGGGCCATGCTCGGCGACGGCTTGCGAGAACTTCGCCGCAACGAGGTCGAGCGCCTCATCCCAATTCGCCTGGTGTCCGCCGATTTCGGGGTGAAGCAGCCGGCCTTCGTGGCCCAAGATGTCCGCGAGCGCCGATCCCTTTGAGCAGAGTCGACCGAAATTCGCCGGGTGATCAGGATCGCCGCGAACGATCGTCTTGCCGTCAGGGGCGAGCTTCGCCAGCACGCCGCAGCCTACCCCGCAATAGGGGCAGGTGGTCCGGACCGGCGGCACGTCGAGGAAATTCTCCATCACGCCACCAGGTCCGACAACATCTCGCCGGTGACGAAAAGCTGCTCGCCGTCGACCTTGACGGGTACGGTGCGCACTGCTCCTTCATCGGCGCCGAGCGCCTTGCCGCTCTCGAGCGAAATCACCCAGTTGTGCAGAGGGCAGGTGACTGATGCGCCATGCACAATGCCCTGACTCAGGGGTCCGCCCTTGTGAGGGCAGCGGTCCTCGATGGCGAAGACCTGATCTTCGGCGGTGCGGAACACGGCGATCCTGCCTTGCGGGGTCGTCACGCAGCGCGCGCCGCGCCGGGGGATGTCGGTGAGCGAGCCGATTTTGATCCAGCCCAAGATGTTCACTCCGCAGCCTGGAGAAGGCCGACGGCGGCCATGGGTGCAAACTCATGCTTGTCCTTGCCGGAGACGCGCTCGGACCAGGGATCGACTTGTGCGAATTGCTGGGAGAGTACGAAGCGGTCGAAGAACGCCTCGCGCTTCTCCTTGTCGGAGAAGATCTGGTTGCGAATTTCTTCGATGCCGATACGCTTCGCCCATTTGTAGATGCGCTCGAGATAACGCGCCTGCTCCCGATACATTTGCACGAGCGCGACGATCACTTCGAGGGCCTCGTCCTCGGTCTTGACCAGGCCAAGCACCTCGGTGCCCTTGATGTCGAGACCCGCGGCGCCGGCGAAATGGATCTCGAAGCCAGCCTCGACGCAAATCACGCCGACATCCTTGCAGGTCGCCTCGGCGCAGTTCCGCGGGCAGCCTGACACCGCCATCTTGACCTTGGCGGGGGTCCATGAGCCCCACATGAACTTCTCGATGCGTATGCCGAGGCCGGTCGAGTCTTGCGTGCCGAAGCGGCACCAATCGGAGCCGACGCAGGTCTTCACCGTGCGGAGACCCTTGGCATAGGCGTGACCGGAGACGAAGCCTGCCTTGCCGAGATCGGCCCACACCGCGGGCAGGTCTTCCTTTCTAATGCCGAGCATGTCGATGCGCTGGCCGCCGGTGACCTTGACCGTGGGAATCGCGAACTTGTCGACCACGTCGGCGATGGCGCGGAGCTCGTTGGCGCTGGTTACGCCGCCCCACATACGCGGCACCACTGAATAGGTCCCGTCCTTCTGGATATTGGCGTGCACGCGCTCGTTGATGAAGCGAGACTGGTAGTCGTCGGCATAAACCCCGGGCCATTCGCAGACGAGGTAATAATTGAGCGCCGGGCGGCACTTGGCGCAGCCGCAGGAGGTCTTCCATTCAAGCTCCTGCATCACGGCCTCGATGGTCCTGAGGCCAAGGACCTTGATCAGCCGGCGCACATCGTCATGGCCGAGCGGCGTGCAGGGGCATATTGGCTGCACCGCTGCGGGGTTATAGGCATCGCCAAGCGAAAGCTTGAGGAGCTGCTCCACGAGGCCGGTGCACGAGCCGCACGAGGCCGACGCCTTGGTGTGAGTACGGACATCGTCGAGCGACGTCAGGCCCTTTGCCGAAATGGCAGCGGTAATCTTTCCCTTGCACACGCCGTTGCAGCCGCAGATCTCCGCATCATCCGGTAAGGCTGCAACGGCCGCCATAGGGTCCAGCGGGGTCCCTCCCTGATAGGCTTGGCCAAAGATCAACGTGTCGCGCATCTCCGAGATGTAGACCTCACGCTTCTTGAGGTCGGTGAACCAGGCGCCCTCGGTAACCTCGCCGAACAGCACCGTGCCAATGATGCGATTCTCTTTCAGCACAAGGCGCCGATAGACACCGGCCGAGGCGTCGCGCAGCACGATTTCTTGGCGGTCGTCGCCATCGGCGAAATCGCCGACGGAGAACACGTCGATGCCGGTCACCTTGAGCTTGGTCGGCGTGTCGCTGTGGGTGAAGGAGGCGTCCTTGCCCGCCAGCCGTGCTGCGGCGACGCGTGCCATCTCGTAGAGTGGCGCCACCAGCCCATAGACGTGGCCGCCGACCTCGGCGCATTCGCCGATCGCCAGGATGCTCGAGTCCGAAGTCTGCATCCCGGCGTCGACCAGGATGCCGCGGTTCACCTCGAGGCCGGCCTCCGTGGCAAGCCAGGCGTTCGGCTTGATGCCCGCGGCCATGACCACGAGCGTGGCGGGGATGATGGTGCCGTCGGCAAGCTCGACCGCCTCGACCTTGCGGTCGCCGAGAATGGCCTTGGTATTGGCCTTGGTGATGACTTTGATGCCGCGCGCGTCGACCGCCTTCTCCAGAAGGTAGCCGGCGGCAGGGTCGAGCTGCCGCTCCATCAGTGTTGGCATGAGGTGGAGCACGGTCACGTCCATGCCGCGCGCTTTGAGCCCGGCGGCGGCCTCCAGCCCGAGCAGGCCGCCGCCGAGACGCCAAGCGTCCAATACATCACGGTGCGCGCGCCGCTGCGGTCGGACAGCACGCCGCCATAGGCGCGGAAGATGCTGGCCGGGATCGAGAAGGCCCCGGCAACGATGCCGGCCGTAGCGATGTCGAAGTGATAGACGCCGATGACATAGCGCGGCAGCCACAACGCGAGCGCGACGAAGGCACCGAAGGCGAAGAAGTAGTAGAGCGCGAAGCGCCAGACCTGAACGTACTTCAGTGCGGCGAACTCGGCGAGGAAGCCTGTTTTCGTTCCGGTCCGCCCGCCCGTCGACTTGACGCCTGGAGCATCCGCCGCAGAGAACCAGAACACGATCGCCATGACGGCGAGTGCCAGAACCCAGATTTGCGCCACCATCTGCCAGCCCCATGCCAGAAGGACAAAAGGCGCGAGGAATTTGGTCACCGCCGCACCGACATTGCCGGCGCCGAAAATGCCGAGCGCCGTGCCTTGCTTCGCTTGCGGATAGAAGCGCGAGACATAGGCGACGCCGACCGCGAAGGAGCCGCCGGCGATGCCGACGCCAAGGGCCGCGACCAACATCTCTGGGTAGGTCTTGGCATAGGCGAGCAGGAAGGTGGCGGCCGCGGCTGAGAGCATGGTTGCGGTGTAGACAAGTCGTCCGCCATATCGCGTGGTCCATACCCCGAGCACGATACGCACGAGTGATCCGGTGAGAATCGGCGTGCCCACGAGCAGCCCGAACTCGGTCTCGGTCAGGCCGAGCTCCTGTTTGATCTGGATGCCGATGATGGAAAAAATCGTCCAGACGGCGAAGCAGATGGTGAAGGCGATCGTCGAGAGCCAAAGCGCTCGGGTCGGCGCGTCAACGCGGATTGCTTGTCGTGATTCGGAAACGGTCATGTTCTGCTCCGGAGGCGCTCGAGGCGCGCTAAGACAATAAAAAAAGCTGCCCATCACGACCTCGCCCCCGCACTACGGGAGCGAAATCCTGATTGGCAGCTTTGCCAGTGACGCCCGCCAGTGGACGCCGACGATTGCCCTAACTGCAGGAACCGTGCCGATTCCTCTGGAGCCACACTTACTTAAGAAAATCAGGCAGTTGATAGAATGCGGCCGTCTCTTACGAGCGAAGAGTTCCGATCAAGGCGTTAGCAATTGCCTATGTGCGGCGCACAAAAATTGGGCTCGGGGGCTGTTGCCGGATCAATGATCGCGCCGCGGGGACGACTGCGCGTCGATGTAGTCGTCGATGCGATCGGGATCGAACAAGCCGCCGTCGAAGAAACCATCCGGCCCGAGAATGAGGCTCGCGCCGGCCGAGCCGACCGGCGTCGCCAGCCTCAGTGCGCCCTCGACCTTGGCGTTGGCACCGGGCAGCGCGACGCCCAAGGGCTCGAGCGCGGCGCGATAGATATCTGGACGATAGGTCTCACGCGCAATCCTCTCATTCGTTCTGTCGTGCCTGACCTGTCCCCACCGCACCATCTGCGTATAGAGCCAGAGCGCGTGGCTCTTCCACGGGAACGTCGCGGCCTTGGCGAGAGGCACGAAGAACTCGTCAACGGGCGTGACCGTCGCGCCGCTGACACGGATATCGCCGCTGAGCGCAGGCATCATCCATTCCGCCGGCCGGCCGATATAGGCGGGGCTTGCAAGGAGCGCGGCGAGTTCCTCATGGTTTGCTGCATCCGCACACCATATTCCCGCCCGGTAAAGCGCCCGAAGCAGCGCGCGCAATGCCTCCGGGTTGCTTTCCGCCCATTGTGCCTGCGCGCCAAGCACCTTTTCCGGGCTGCCGCGCCAGATTGCCGCCTTCACGGTGGCGATGTGCCCGCTTCCTTGCGTAACCGCAGCGGTGTTCCACGGTTCGCCGACGCAATAGCCGTCGATGTTGCCGGCCGCGAGCGCATCGGCCATCAGCGGCGGCGGCAGGATGACGATTTCGATGTCTCGGTCCGGGTCAATGCCGCAAGCGGCAAGCCAATAGCGGAGCTCGTAATTGTGTCCCGAATGGGGATGCACGACGGCGAAGCAGAGCGGCGCGAGTTCGCTGCGGGCACGTTCGGCAACGACGGCCTTCAGAGCCCGTCCGGCCCGCGCTGGATCAAGGTCTGGTCGCGCGCCGTGCGCCTTCATTTCTGCCCACAACGCATTGGCAACGGTCACCGCATTCCCGCCGAGCCCAAGCGCCAACGGTGCGATGGTGCGTGAGGCAAGCGGCGTCAGGCCGAGATTGCAGGCGAGCGGCATCGGCGCCAGCATATGCGCCACCTGGAAATGCCCGACGGCGAGCCGATCGCGAATATTGGCCCAGGAGGTCTCACGCACGAGCAAGAGATCGATCCCCTCGGCTTCGGCGAAGCCCTTCTCCCTGGCGGCGACTAGAAGCGCGCTGTCGAGCAGCGGCATGAAACCTGCTGTGATTTGATGGCGCTCGCTCATGCGTCTTCTCCCGGTCCGAGCAGCCCTGCCGCCGTCACCAAGCTTTGGGCGATGTCGGCAATTTTGCGGTTCTGATTCATCGCCGTCTTGCGCAACAAAGCGTAGGCCTGTTCTTCCGACAATCCTCTCGACTTCATCAGAATGCCCTTGGCGCGCTCGACCAGTTTGCGGTTCTCAAGTTCGCTGCGGGCTTCTTCGAGTTCGCGAGAGAGCCGGGAGAAGGCGTTAAACCGGCTGATCGCCATTTCGAGTATCGGTTTCACCCGCTCCTGTCTCAGCCCGTCGACAATGTAGGCCGACACGCCGGCCTCTACCGCGGCCTCGATCGACGCACGGTCGGAACGGTCGACGAACATGGCGATCGGCCGCTTCACCGCGCGGGAGAGCTGGAACATGTTCTCCAGCACGTCCCGGTTTGGATTTTCCAGACTGATGACGATGACGTCGGGATTGATCTCGGCAATGGTGCGCGCGACCCCAGTGATGTCATCCACGACCGTGACGTTAGTATGCCCGGTCTCGCGCAAGCCGGCCTCGATAATCGAGGCACGAATGCGGTTCTCGTCGATGACAAGAATGGCGAGTGAGTTCCGATTCATCGCCGCATATTGCCTTTCGCGTGGCAATACGCAATTGCCCAGCGGTAAGTCTGCTCGTGACACAAGGCGGACAGACGTGGGCAGTCAGTTTTCTGACGCGTAGCGGACAATGGTCGAGGCGTTTGGAGATGCTTCGATAACCAGTTGTCTCGACGCACCGCGAGCGTCTGGGCTCGCCACTCCAGCAGGGATCAGCTGGCGATCCGCCGAGGTTTATTGCTCCATCGCCACTTCCGCTTCAAGATTTTCAAGATCGCGAAAAATCGAAGCGATAGCGATTAGGCGGCCATGGCGTTTGAAGCGCAAGAGGCAGCCCTTGCTCCCGATGTCGCCGTCAATCCCGATCTCGTCCCATGACTCCGCGTGACCCAGGTAGTTGATTGGAACATCATAGTGCTGACTCCAGAAGAATGGCACGGCGGTGAAGGGCATCGCGTAACCAATCATGTTGAGAGCCGCGGTCTGGCCTTGACGCTCGGCGACGACCCAATGCTCGACGCGGATATGTTCGCCTGAACGTGGGTCGGGCCATCGGGCTATGTCGCCTGCGGCGTAGACCCCCGGTGCGCTCGTCTCAAGAGTCGCACGAACGACAACCCCTCGGTCGAGCGTAAGCCCAGCCTTCTCGGCAAGGTCCAGCCGCGGTCGAACGCCGACGCCGACCACGACGAGATCGGCCTCGATTCTGTCGCCTGACTCCAACGGGACCGACTTGCCCTCGATGGCGATGGCCTTGTTTTCGAGGTGAAAATGCACGCCGTGCTCCTCATGGAGACCCCGGATGAAGTTACCCATATCGGGGCCGAGGATCCGCTCCATCGGCCGTTTATCGGGCGCCACAACGTGAACCTCTAAGTTGCGCGTGCGTAGCGCGGCAGCGACCTCAAGCCCGATAAAACTTGCCCCTATGACGACGACCCTGCGTGCCGCCTTGGCGCGCTCAAGGATGGCCTGGCAGTCAGCGAGAGAGCGCAGCGTGAAAACATGAGGCTGATCGGCGCCGGGGATTGTGAGGCGGACAGGCTCGGCCCCCGTCGCCAGTAACAGCCGATCGTAGGAAACTTTGCCGCCGCCGGTGACGACGACTTCGCGGGCCCGAATATCGATCTGTAACGCTGTCTTCCCTGTCCGCGTTTCAATACCGTTGTCAGCATAGAAGCGCTCATCCCGGAGAGGCACGTAATCGAAGGGAATGGTGCCCGCGAGGTAGTCCTTGGACAGGTTGGGGCGATCGTAGGGCAGGGCGTCGTCGCTGCTCAACATGACGATGCTATTCTGGAAGCCCTGCCGCCGCAGCATTTCCGCGGCGGCGAAGCCGGCTGCACCGCCACCGACGATGACCATCCTTTCGGGCTCGCCAACTGTCTTGCCGTGTGGTTTAGGGATTGCCGATTCCCGCCTTTCGCGCACTGCGATCTTCCCGTCGCGTTGCTCGACATTCCAGCAAGCAATTGGACTGAGCGCCGGTGCACGGAGAGCTTCCCCGGTGCGCAAATCGAAACAGGCGTGGTGCCAGGGGCAGCGCACCGTGTCGCCAACCAGGAGACCCTCGGCAAGAGGGCCCTGATAATGTGTGCATTGAGCACCGACAGCGAATATCTCGCTACCGCGGCGCACCAGGAGAATTTGCTCGTCGCCGACATGACCGAGGAGCATTGCTCCGTCGGGCAACTCGTCGAGAGTAATGCCTTGAGTGAGGTCTGGGCCAGCCAGTTTGGCTCCTTGCTCCATTCTTCTGCCTCATCGTCCTAGGATCGCGTCGATGCTCGGTCGAGGTTCAATCAACCATGCTCAGGAATTCTTGCCGGGTCAGCGGATTGTCACGGAAGCAGCCCAGCATTCGGCTCGTGACCAGGTCCGTGTCCGGTTTATGCACGCCTCGAGTGGTCATGCAGTGATGCGTCGCCTTTAGAATGACGCCAACCCCCTGAGGTTTGAGGGCCTCGTCAATTGTGTTCGCAATCTGGGCCGTCATTTTTTCCTGAATCTGAAGGCGCTTTGCATACGCATCGACCACCCTGGCAAGCTTGCTGATCCCGACGACACGACCGCTCGGCACGTATGCCACCCAGGCTTTGCCGGTAATCGGTGCCAAGTGATGCTCACAGTGGCTCTCGAAGCGGATGCCACGGAGCACGATCATCTCGTCATAGCCTTCGATTTCCTCGAAGGTCTTCTCCAGGATCAAGGCGGGATCCTGGCGGTAGCCGGCGAAAAATTCGCCGAAGGCGCGAGCGACGCGAGCGGGAGTTTCGATCAACCCCGGTCGCTCTGGATCGTCGCCTGCCCATCGGATGATCGTCCGAAACGCGCTTTCGACATCGGCCCTGTCGGGCCGGCCGACGTCGACGCATTGCGAGGCTCGCGCAAGTTCCAGTGCACGCACATTCGAGCTCATCAAGTGTTCCTTGTTTGCTGGCCGGCGAAAGGGCTTACCTCCGCCTGCGTTTCCCATCCGAAGCGTGCAGCGATCGACCTCCAGCACCGCCATATGACGTTGGCGATCCAAGCCTTCGTCGACCTCTATGGGCTATCGGCGATGACGGAGTGCAGGTCAGATGCGCTTTGTTGATGATCAAATCGGGCGAGCACGCGGTCTGTGAGCGCCTCGCAGTCGGCGCCCGCGAAAGGAAACGTCTCCGACAAAGCAGCGCATAACTCCGGGTCGAGTTCTTTTTGTAAGCGTCGGCGAGCCCGGAACAGACGGGTCTTTACCGTCTCCTCCGGGATTCGCAGAACTTCGGCCGTGTCCTCGACGCTTAAGCCCTCGATCTCACGCAGTATGAACACCGGTCTGAACAGGTCGGGCAGCCGCGCAATCGCCGACTCCAGCAACTTGGCAATTTGGCGCCGCATCAAAATCTTTTCCGGCGATTGTGTCACTGATCCTGCCATCAGCTTTTCCCGATATTCTTCCAAGACAAGAACTGACTCTTGATTGAGCAGCCGAGACCGCGCTTGCGCGCGGCTCTTTCGGCTCAATGCCTCGTTGATGACAATTCGAGTGAGCCATGTTGAAAGCGACGACCTTCCGGCGAAGGTCGCGACGGCGCCGAAAGCCTTCATGTAACCGTCCTGGACGGCCTCTTCGGCTTCCGAGCGGTCCTTGAGGATGCTCCAAGCGGTACGATAGAGCCTCTGGTTGTTTCGAACGGTCACCAGCCGCATCGCCGCAAGGTCCTTCGCGGCGATGCGACCGGCGAGTTCGACGTCAGAAAGCGTGGCGTAGTCGCTGGGGCTTTGCTTCAACATGCTTCCTACTCGAGCGGTTCGTTTGACCATCGTCCGCACCCAATCAGGATTTTGCTAAAGCCAGTTGCTGGGCCAGGCGTTCGGCGTGCTCGAGATGAACCTCAAACATTTTGAGGCCATTCTGCAGCAGAGATTTTAGCTCAGAATTTTGAGCGTCCGGAATCAGAGTAGCGCTGAGAGCGCTGTTCACCGTCTTGTGAAACGCGACCTCGTGGTCGACATAGGCCTTATCAAAGGCTGCTCCGGTCAAGTCGACCAGTTGCGTCCGAGTTGCTTCCGCCTGTTCAGTCAAGCTCTGGCTGGTCGGGTTACCTTCGGGCGTCACCTTCAGCTTCTTCAAGAGGGCCAGCGCTTGATCGTTGACCGCGGTGTGATCGCCAATCATGCGTTGGGCAAAGGAGCGCACGTCCTCATCTTGAGATTTTTCAAGAGCCAGTTTGCCGGTTTCAATGTCAATCACCCCCGCGGTGTAAGCGATGTGCGCGATCTCCGGGTCGGTTGGCTTGGCGGGCGCGTCGGCCCAAAGCAGCCCGGGGCTCAGCATCACGAGGACCATTACGAGCGGGGTAAGTTTGTTCTGCATAGGTCGAAACTCCTTGAAGGGCGCTTTCTCTCAGGCCTTGCCGATTAGACGGCAGCCTGTACGAAAAGGTTCCCGGCACCGTGGGTGCTTGACGCGGGCAAGCGCTCGGTGATCCGTGAATCCGTGTGCCGATACGCTTCCGCCAAATGGTCAAGCGCGGGGTCGCCCCAGCCTCAGCTCATGATGAGCGGCACAATGACGCCGTCGCACGGGGTGCCATCGGGGGCTCAAGGGCGGCCAACCTCACGCGACTAAGATGGAACGCGTGCACGCGGCTTTTTTCGTCTTATTGATGACTGGTCCACGGGTTTGGCGGCAGAGGT
>Ga0315553_10003001_pt1 | contig 13318 bp, 15 predicted proteins | sample SalMarSW160140MG_FD_203099 | JGI IMG/M metagenome (GOLD analysis project Ga0315553, IMG submission 203099) | Salt marsh sediment microbial communities from the Plum Island Ecosystem LTER, Massachusetts, United States - Salt Marsh Sediment SW1601-40 ... | reverse complement strand
CCTGATGCCGGCGCTTGGATTCGCCGACGATGCGGCGGTGTTGGCGACCGTGGTCCAGCTCGTCGCATCGCATATTTTGCCGAGCCATCGTGCCGCCGCCCGCGATGCGCTCGATCGACTGGCACAGTGACCGCTCCGATGCGGGAGGTGGCGTCCTGAATCGGCATACTATCGTCGCCTGTTCGCCTTCCCGACGCCAACAACTTCAGTACGCTTGACGCGTCCGGCTTCGACGACGAGCAGCAGTCGATGGTTGGAATCATATCCGTAGCATAAAGAGTTACGATGCATATGCGCATCGTAGGAGGCTTGACGATGACGACATTGATTCACTGGAGGTCCGGCTCGGTCTGCGGCATTCTGCTTGCAGCCGCCTTCGGCTTAGGCGGACAGTTGAGCGCCATCGACCTTGCGCACGCGCAGACGCGGTCGGCCGCAGTGTCCGGCAGTTCACAGCCGCAGCTTCTCGGTCAATTCGGCGATTGGGGCGCTTACGCCGCGAGTCCGGGCGGACGGAAAGTATGCTTTGCCCTCGCAAAGCCTGCCAGCGCCAAGACCGACCCGCCCAACAGGGCGCGCGACCCCATATATCTATTCATCTCCTCGCGGCCGGCCGACAATGTGCAGAACGAAGTTTCCGTGATGTTCGGCTACCCCTTAAAGCCTAACGTTGAGGCGTCGCTGGAAGTCGGCGGCTCGAACTTCTCGATGTACACGCAAAGCGATGGCGGCTGGGTCAAGAACGCCGCGGAAGAGCCGCGGCTCGTCGAAGCGATGCGCAAGGCTAACGATATGACGGTGAAAGGCATTTCCACGCGCGGCACGGAGACAACCGACGTGTACTCGCTCAAGGGGCTCTCTCAAGCGCTCGACCGCGTCGCTAAGGAGTGCCGCTAGTTTCAATGGTCGCATTTTCTGCGGCGAACCGGTTCCCACTTCGCCGGAAAATGCTCTAATCGGCCGGCTGGCGCTGCGGGGCTGCCGCCTGCGGCGGCGTCGCTTCGGGCATGGCGTGGCGGAACGGGTCGTCGCTCCGGCCCTGCTGGCGACCTGCCTCGAACAGCGCCTTCATGTACTCCGGATCGAACAGGCCGCGGCTCGGAACGTCGAAGCCCTGGTCTACATAGGCGACGTTGAAGTCGGTCCCGCTCCGACGCGCCGCGCCCGCGATGAGGATCGCGGCGCTGCGGCTCGCGCGCTTGACGCCAATCGACAGCGAACGGCCCAGCACGCCGACAAGGCTACGGTCGGTCATCGCGAATTCCGTCATCAGCTTGCTGTTGAGGATCAGCGTGACCTGCGAGGCGGGCAGGCGGGGCGAGGAAGTGGCAAGCAAGATCGAATCCGGCGCTATATAGATAGTGGCCGCGAGGCCGCCGTCGGCATGCAATTCCGAGAAGCGCCGCCCGTTCGCCTCGACCTCGACCGGCACCGGCGGGAACAGCCCCGGTATGGCGCTGGTCGCGACCAGAATCTCGCGGAAGAGCTTCAACGCGGCGTCGCCGCCGGCGGCGGCGATCGCGCCCATATTCCAGGCGACCGGCCGGCCGGAATCGAGATCTGTGGTGACGACGATCAGGCGTCGTCCACGGCGGTGTTCGGCCGCGATGGCGGCGAGGAGCTGCGGCGTGATACGCTTGGCGATGAATTCGTGCAACGGCCAAGTGTCCAACAGACTGTCGACCGTGCGACGATCCTCGAATACGTCGGCGGCGGTAATGGCTGTGAAGTCGCGCTTGAGGTCGGGATCGCGAGCAGAGCCGAGAAAAGCGAACGGCGCGAGCAGGGCGCCAGAGCTCACCCCGGTCACCACCGAATAGTTGGGGCGCCGGCCGGTTTCCGATAGCCCCGTCAGCAAGCCGGCGCCAAATGCGGAATCTTCGCCGCCGGCCGACAATGCGAGCCACGGACCGTTGAGCTGCCCGAGCGCGCGCCGGTATTGCTCTTCGGAATCGGCCCAAAATCGTGCATCTGGAATGCCCGGAATGACGGCGGCGGCTTGCTGCTCCTGGGTGAATTCTGCCCGCGGAGGCGGGCCTTTGGCTTTGGTTTGTGGGATCGCTTGCGGCTGTTGCGCTGCTTTGGGAGCGCGCTTGGACCGGCGTGCGGCGATCTGCTCGTAACGCAGCTTGTTCGACGCAGCGGCGCGGGGCGCACAAGCGGCAGAACCATCGGCGCGGTCGGGCTGCAAACAGGCGGTCCCGCTCGCGCTTGGCGCGGCAAGCCCGAGATCGGCGGAAAAGATCATGATCGCCGTGCAGATGAGACCAGCGGCGAGCATCTTAGAGCGGCGGGTCGACTGCATTCATTTCCCTGTTGCTTTCCATGGCGGCCCCGTTTGATGCCAGCCGCTCCTGAAACGTCGGGCCTTCTAGCACGACCGCCAACTTTTGACAGCTATCCGCGCCGCACGACGAAATAGGCGCCGAGCAGGGACAGGATGCCGGCCAGGCACATCACCGCGAGCCCGATGCCGACGCTTGCTGCGGGGGGAAGGCCGGGCGGCGCGGCGGCCTGATGCCCGATGAGCGTCAGCGCCACGACCGCGGCGGCGCCCGCAAGCCAGCGGATGGTCTGGGAGTGCACGGGATGGGCGGCGAGGTACTTTGACAATACGGCGATGAGGGAGCCGGCGACGAAGGAAATGCCGGCGATGAGCCACCAGGCGAAGGCGGCGCGCAATTGCGCCGTCTGCGGCCCGCGTAGACCGCGCCAGACCGCCCCGAGATCGAGACCGAAATGGGCTAGTACTACCTGCGCCGCAACCGAGAGGCACACGCCGCTAATGAGAGCGACACCAAGGACGAATAAGCGCGGATACGATTGCTGGTCGTGGGGCATCGGGATTGAACGGGCTCAGGCTGTTCGATCGGCGTCGGCGGAACGGTTTCGTTTATGCGGCGCTCGCCACGCAGCGCCTCCGGGCTTAAAGCATCTTCATGTCCTTTTCGCCCGGCGGGTCAATACATCAAGGGTCGTGCCCGCTGAAGCGGCAGGCCACGTGGCGCCGTTCGAACCGGCCCCGAGTGTGCGCGCGGGCGAGCGCAGCGTGCGCCAGTGATCGGAACAAGGGCTCCGTTGCTTTGTTGACCCACGAGCGCAAGTCGCGGACCACCCTCGGAACGCGCGCCGCGGGCTATCGGTCGGTATCATCAACCAGAATAGGATGATCTATGGGTCTCTTCGCGAAAGATCTTAACACAATGGATGACCTCTTCGTCCATGCATTGCGCGATATTTACTACGCCGAAAACCGATTCGTGAAAGCGCTTCCCGACATGATCGAGAAGGCCTCCAATCCGCAGTTGAAGCAGGCATTAAGGTCGCATCTTGGCGAGACGGAAACCCAAGTCCTGCGTCTGCAGGAAGTCTTCCGGATGCACGGCGCGGAAGTAAAAGGCGTCGATTGCCCGGCGTTCGACGGCCTCATCGAGGAGGCCGACGATCTGGCCGACGAGGTCGAAGATCGGAAGGTGCTTGACGCCGCTTTGATCGCGGCGGCGCAAGCGGTCGAGCATTATGAAATCGCACGTTACGGCTCGCTGATCGCCTGGGCGAAGGAACTCGGTCGCAGCGACTGCGCCAGCGTGCTCGAAAAGAACCTCGCGGAAGAAAAAGCCGCCGATCGCCGGCTCACGGTCTTGGCGGAGTCTGGAGTAAACACAGCCGCGGCAACGGTCTAGGCCCGTCTATCCGCTCGGCTGAACCTTGAAGCGTGTAGAAAAGGTGGCGCGGTGGGCCTACCGCCGCTGCGCGCTCCAGCGCCCGGAGCAATACCCGATCGAGCCTCGGCCTGACCATACGCCAGCTCCGCGCCCGCGGCCGAGCCGCCCGCTGCCACGGGCGTTTTGAGTGCCGCTCGTCACGATGACGCTCACACGACCATTTCGGCTGACCCGGCCATAAACATTGGCTATTCCGTCGCCACCCCTGACGTACCCGTTGACGATGCTCACGGCGGATCGGTAGGCGGGTTCGCATGCGCCCCGGTGGGTAACGATCACGACGCTCCAATATCCGTCATAAGGAGTGGCGGCGATCGCTTCGGGCACGGCTATCGCTGCGAGAGCGACGGTCGCCACGCCGAACAATGCAAAACGAGTCATGGAAACCTCGTGGCTGGTCTAAGCGGGAGCATGCATGCAGTGCTCTTGAATCAAGCCTTAAAGGGCGGCTGCAACGCAGGGAGCGGAACCGCCTTAGCAGATTCAAGCTGCGAGGGTGAAGTGCTGTGGAAAAATGCGCTTTATGCTCGCCGCCGGCGCCCGGCGGCGAGGGGCCGGTCAGGACTTATCGACGACCCACCATGGACGGTAGGGAGGATCGTCGTCGGTGGGCTGAGGAATCCTGTCCAACTCGCTCAGATCAAAGGGGAGAGCGAGAGGCGGCGTCGCCTCTTCGTACTCGAGTTCGAGCGTTTCATCGAACAGGGGTCGGGCGATCAGCTTTCGGTTCATTTTGTAAAGCCGCTTCGGTCGGCGAGAGTATCTCGGGTGAAGTGCCAGTAGTTCCATCACGTTGGATGGGCTGGGACGCCCCGTTCGCCCTTCGCCGCTTCCGGGTAATAAACGAAGGTAAAAGTAATCTGTTCCGCCTAATTCGGATTAATTCAGCTAAAATCTTGTTCGTCCTAAACAGCCGATTAACGGACCAGCCAGCGGGCGACCGGTTCTCGCCTCGGCAACCCCGCGTCGTTTCGCCGCGTTAGGCTGTCCAGGCTCCGAGGCTGCGGGGGCTGACGAAACGGTCCAGCCGGCCGGTACGGAAACTCACCTCGGCCCAGCTATCGACGGCAAAATCGATCACAACCAATGCGCCGGTGGGCATTTTCTGATGCAGGTTCGCGCGCTGGTCGATGTCACCTGCGGCAATGAGTTGCGTTGCTATGTCTTGCAATGCAGGATTGTGGCCGATGATCATGACCGTGTGCGCATCCGGCGCCGTTTCGTGCAAAACAGCGAGAATTCCTTCTGCGTCCGCGTCATAGAGCCGTTTCTCGAGGGTCGCCTTGGTCGGATTGGTGAAGGCCTTTTGCACGATTTCCCAGGTTTCCCGCGTTCTCTCCGCGGTCGAGCAAAGCACCTTGTCGGGCACGAGATGGTGCTTCGCCATATAGGCGCCAATCCGCTCGGCGGCCTCCTTGCCGCGGGGGTTGAGCGGGCGCGCGTGATCGGGAATGCCGAGGATTCCTCGGTCAGATTTGGCGTGGCGGAGCAGGATCAGACGGCGCATGAGCCAAGATTCGACGGGGCGAGGTGAAAAGTCCAGCTCCTCACAGAGGCATATCGAGGCTATTCGGCGACTGGGCTGGACCGAAGGCGCCGAATGCGACAGCGAGCGTTCGGGTTTTTGGAAGAGCGCCGGTCTCGACCGGCGCTCGGGATAATCGCTTGCTGGCGTCGCCTACGGCGAGCAAGACGCTCGCCGTGCGCGATCGTGAGCGAATTCAGGCGTTGGGCCGGAATTCGCTCAGGCGGCGCAGGGCGCCGCCATCAATACATGTATTGGCCGCCATTAATGGCGAGGTCGGCCCCGGTGATGTAGCCGGCCTTGTCGGAAGCGAGATAGACCACGAGGTCGGCGATCTCTTCGGGCGGGCCAAGATGGCCGACCGGAATGAGCGGCAGGATCTTCGTGTCCATGACTTCCTTCGGCACCGACATAACCATCTTGGTTCCGAGATAGCCAGGCGAGATGGTGTTCACGGTGACTCCCTTGCGGCCGACTTCGAGCGCCAGCGACTTGGTGAAGCCGTACATCCCGGCCTTGGCGGCGGCATAGTTGGATTGGCCGAATTGGCCCTTGGCGCCGTTCATCGAAGAGATGCTGACGACACGGCCCCAACCGCGATCAAGCATGCCGTCGATCACCTGCTTGGTCATGTTGAAGACCGAGTCGAGATTGGTGCTGATCACCGCGTCCCACTGCTCCTTGGTCATCTTCCGGAACATGGCGTCACGGGTGATGCCGGCATTGTTGACGAGAATGTCGACCGGACCGACATCCTTGACGACCTGAGCGACGCACTCCTTCGCGGAATCGAAGTCGGCGACGTCGCACTTGAACGCCTTCAGCTCGGTGCCCTTGGATTTGTGCTCGGCGAGCATCTCGGCGACTTTGGTATTCCCGGGCGAGTGGGTTACCGCGACCTTGCAACCGGCCTCGACCAATTTCGTGCTGATGAAATCGCCCAGACCGCCCAAACCACCTGTGACTAGTGCAACACGCATGTATCATTCCTCCTTTATGAAGTTGGCAGACATCGTCCCGAATTGGAGGTCAGGACGCAATATTCACGTGGTCTCGGCCTCCGTCGTTCATGTCGTCCAATCTGCAGAGTGGGCCGACGACCCTCGCCAGATTTTCCTGTATCCCGTCGCCAGAAATTGGCCCGTGCTCAGTGCAACGGACCCGACGCAAAACGACCGGGGCCATGCACCAAAACTCTGACATTACCGACATTTCGACATTGAACCGGCGAATTCACTGGAAGGCGGGCGCGTCTATTCGGACCCCATGCCGAAACGATGTCGCGCGGAGATGCGCAACGTCCCAATGCCGATAGGCTATAAGCTCGCGCCATCGGCAAGTCTAGAATTTTTGCTGGCGTCGTCGCGCTCATCAGGGCGCGGCCGGCGGGCAGGGTCATCCTGCGAGCGCGCTCAGAAAAATGAGCAGCGATGCGGCGCATCACTCACCCCAAACGAGGAACAGTCCGATATCGCCGGGCACGCCACCCGGGAAATCGATCACCCGGGCCGTGAGCCGGAAGCCTTGCGGACGCAGTTCCTGCTTCCAGCGGAGGTAGACCTGGGCGGGAAGGCCGCGCAGCGTCGCGGGCCAGCTTGGGTCGGGCACGTTCACCGCGCGCCCGTGATCGGTGCAGAGTTCGCAGGGAAACTTGAGCAGCATATGCTCTTTTTCGCCCTTGGCGGCGGCGCTGCGCGCATCGTGCAGCATATGTTGCCAGGCGGCGTCGGTGAGATCGGCAGCCAAATTCTCGCTGACTTGATGATGGCGCTTCTCGCGCGCGAGGCGATGCGCCTCTTCGCGATAGCTCGTCTCTTCCTCCTCATGCCGGTGCACGACATTGCGGAAACCCTCGGCGGAAAGCACATCGGCCGGAGCAGGCGGGGCCGGGGCCGCCGGCTGCGACCGCGGGTGGCGCGTCTCAAGGCGCTCGGACGGAAATATAAAGGCGAAACGGCCGGGCGACGGCTCCGGCTCCGGGGCGGGCTCGTTTGATTGCGCCACGGCCCGTACAAGATCGGCGCGGCTGACGATGCCGACCATGCGTCCCTCACGCAGCACCGGAGCCCGCTTGATCCGCTGCATCGACAGAACCTCGGCGACCTCGACCAGGTCGGCGGTGTCGGGGACGGTGATCACCGGCGCCGACATGATCTGGCGGGCGGTTCGGTCCTGGCTCTCGACATGGGACACGAACTCGGGGCTCAGTTCCTCGCCTTCGGCCAGCATCCGCAACCACCAGTCGCGTCTCGCCTCGCGCTCGGATTCGTCGCGGGGCATGAGGTCGCCCTCGCTCACCATGCCGACGAGCGTGCCGCTTTCGTCGACCACCGGTACGGCGCTGATCCCGCGCTTGAACAGCAGCATGGCGATCGAGTGCGCCGGCGTGTCGGGTCGCACGGCGATCACCTCGCGAGTCATGATATCGGCTGCCTTCAATAGCTTTCGTCCGCGCGCGGTCGGGGTTTGGATCATGGCGATGTGGAGGCGAGGGTTAACGCATTGGTAAACTGAGCCGTTCCGATCACCTTGACCTAGCGCAAGGATCGCCGGCCAGACCGGTTAGCATCGCGGCGGGGTGGTCCGGGCGACGAGCCTGCGCGTTGCTGCGATGGATTCGGGGATTGAACCATCGCTTCAGCGAGTAGGCAAATGGTTGGCAAAAGGAAGCAGTGTCCCTAGATTAGCTCGACGCGGTCTACGGGGCTCGCGTGGGGTTATACGCCCTTGCGCAATAAGGTCCACTTCATCATGCGGGCGTTGCGTCCGGTGCGAAATCTGAGCCGGCATCTCGGGTCGATATGTTGCGTGGCGTGCCTCGCCCTGAGCCTGTCCGGCGTCGTCGGTCGGGTGCAAGCGCAGGCGCAGGCGGCGGGAGAGGCCAGCCTCTCGGCGCGCATCAATGCCGAGTTTCAAGAGGTCAAGACGAGCGTGGCGGAGGTGCAGAAGCAAGCGCCGCGCCTCGACCAGGCGCTGGAGACCTTCGCAGCGCATCTCAAAGCGCGCGCCGACCTCTCTGCGGACGAAAAGGCCGCGGCCCTCGCGCGGGTCGAGCAGGCGCGCGCCGTTCTGCGCAGCCACGGCGAGACGCTCCGGCACGCCGCGGCGCGCTTCAATGGCGCGACCGGGGGCACGGATACGAGACAGGATATCGACGCTTTGGCGGAGCTGTTGAACGTGGAAGGCGACAAGCTCGTCAACGCCGTCACCGATCAGACCGCGCGCAGGACCGGAGATCTCGATCAATTGGCGGCGGCGCATGCAGCCTACCGCAAAGCGGTGACCGCACTCGTCGACGCCGCGCGGAAGATGCAAGAAGACAGCAAAAACAAACGAGAAACATCAACCGGCAAGGCTGAGAACCGGTAGCAGCCGACCGGATTTTTCGCCTAGCTTTTATGGCGAAGACCAATCCCTGCGTTGAATAGGGGAAGACGGACGATGACGACCAAATCCATAGCGCTTGCAGCGGCGCTTGCCTTCACCTGCACCGGCGCCCAAGCACAAACCTACGGGCCCTGCGGACCCGAGCGCACGATCAACGCGCTGGCGAACGCGGTGCTCCGTGTTGCGCCGATCTTCATGAAGCCGCGCGCCCATGCAGAAACAGTCGGGGCGGCGCCGTCAGCGCCGCTGCCGCCAGCGAGCCTGACGCGCGAGCAGTGGAAGCAATCGTTGATCGAGCAGGGCCGGATGTTCTGCGCGCGCTACCCCGACGATAGCGTTTGCGGATCGAATCCCTGAGCAGGGATAATGACCGGCGCCATCACCTTGAATTGAGGGGTGAGCCGGCGCGGGTCGAGGGCCGAGTTCGGAACGCCGCCTGCTAACGACGTGCAGCGAGCAGCCGGGATCGGCGTGTGGGGATGCGGCTGGAGAATACGACTCTCGGCGAAAATGAGGAGGGCGTCATGATCGCGAGCACGACACCACAGTTCGACATTGCTGAAGAGATGCGTGTTGTGACTGAGCGAAGCCTCGAACAGGCGAAGCAGGCTTTCGATAATTACATGCGGGCGACCGAAAAAGCGGTTTCCCTGCTCGAGACGCAGGTCGAGGCCAATCAGCGGGGGGGCTGGACATCAGCAAGAAGGCGATGGGCTTCGCCGAGAACAATGTCCGGTCGGCTTTCGAATTCGCCAACAAAATTGTTCAGGCCAACGACATTCAGGAAGTGCTTCGGATGCAAAGCCTGTTCGTTCAAGTGCAGATGCAAGTCTTGCGCGAGCAGGTCACGAGCCTCGGTGAGACGATTACCAAGGCCGCGATGGAATGTAGCGACCCGGGGAGAAAGCGATCCTCATCGGACTGATCGGCAAGGAGTTGCCGATCCGGGCGCTCGGCCGGATCGACAATGAACCCGAGCGATATCTATTCGGCCGCGATCGCCGCTTCATAGGCGGCGCTGAGCGATAGCCACTCATCCTCCGCCGCCGCAAGTAGCGCCGCCCGCTCGGCGCGTTCCTTGGCGAATGCCGCCGCCTGCGCGGGATCGCGGGCGTAGAGGTCCGGCGCCGACAGCGCCGCGTCGATCTCATTGATGCGCGCCGACAGCCGGCCCAGCTCGGTCTCAATCGCGCCGATGCGACGCTTAAGCGGCGCGAGTTCGGCCCGTTTTTCAGCCGCGCTGCGGCGCTGATCCGAACGTGATGGGCCGCGCGATAGGCTCGGTGCGCCGTTCTTGCGCTCGGCGTCTTCGCCCGCCAGCACCCGCCGGCGGTAGTCGTCGAGATCGCCGGCAAAGGGCGCTACCGTGCCGTTTGTGACCAGCCACAATTGCTCGGCGCAGGCGTCGAGCAGATGGCGGTCGTGCGAGATCAGGATCACCGCGCCGGGATAGTCGTTGATGGCGTCGATCAAAGCGGCGCGGCTGTCGATGTCGAGGTGGTTGGTCGGCTCGTCGAGGAGCACGAGATGCGGGCCGGCGAAGGTTGCGAGCCCCAGCAGCAGGCGCGATTTCTCCCCGCCCGAAAGCTTTCCGACCAGCGTGTCGGCGGCGGCCTCGGAAAATCCGATTGCACCGGCTTTAGCCCGCACCGCGGCTTCGCTCGCGACAGGCATGCGCGCACGGACATGATCGTACACGCTCTGCGCCTCGTTCAATTCATCGAGTTGATGCTGGGCGAAATAGGCGACGCTCAGCCTGTCGGCGCGCGTGACTTGGCCGGCCGCGGGCGCAAGCCTGCCGGCAATCAGCTTGGCGAAAGTCGACTTGCCGTTGCCGTTCGCGCCGAGCAGCGCGATGCGATCGTCCGCATCGATCCGCAGCGTCAGCCGGCGCAGCACCGGCCAGCCCGGCTCGTAGCCGACGGCAACGTCGTCGAGCGCGACGATCGGCGGTGACAGCGGTTTTGCGGGCGCAGGAATCATAATCGGCCGCACCTCGTCGCTGATCCGCGCCGCGATCGGGGCAAGCTTGGCGAGACGCTTGATGCGCGACTGCGCCTGCCGCGCCTTGGTCGCCTTGGCGCGAAAGCGCTCGATGAAGGCGGACAGGCGCGCACGTTCCGCGTCCTGCTTCTTCGCAAGCTTGAGGTCGAGGGTTTGACGTTCGCGCCGGGCGCGCTCGAAAGCACTGTAGCCGCCGCGATAAAGTGTGAGCCTGCCCGCTTCGAGATGCAGGATCGAATCGACGGCGGCGTCGAGGAGATCGCGGTCGTGACTGACGACGATCGCGGTGTACGGATAGCGGGCGAGGTGGTCCTCGAGCCACAGCGCGCCTTCGAGGTCGAGATAGTTGGTCGGCTCGTCGAGCAGGAGCAGGTCGGGTTGGCGGAACAGCACGGCGGCGAGCGCGACGCGCATACGCCAGCCGCCGGAAAATTCGGCGCAGGGGCGCTCGAGATCGCCATGAGCAAAGCCGAGTCCGGCGAGGATCGCGGCGGCGCGCGCGGGCGCGGCGTGCGCGGCGATGTCGGTTAGGCGCGCATGGACTTCGGCGATGCGGTGCGGATCGGTCGCAGTCTCCGCCTCCGCGAGCAGCGCGCTGCGCTCGCGATCGGCGTCGAGCACGAGATCGATGAGCGGCTCGGGCCCGTTCGGCGCTTCCTGCGGCAGCGTTCCGATGCTGGCGCGCACCGGGGTGACGACGCTTCCGGTCTCGGCGCCTAGCTCGCCCGCAATCACGCGGAACAGAGTGGATTTGCCCGCACCGTTGCGGCCGACAAGACCGACCCGCGCCCCGGCGGGAATCTGCGCCGAGGCGTGTTCGATCAGCAGGCGCCCGGCCACGCGGACGGACAGATCATTGATGACGAGCATGCGCTATTGAACAAAGAGGCTGCACGACGTTTCAGGACTGTTCATAAATAATCATAAGCCTTGTATTTGCTGGACTTTTCATAGTTTTCACCTATTGATTGGTGGCACAAGATGTCAATGGGAAGCGCATTTCTGCTTGCCAGGTGCTTCCAGTGCCGTCCTTCTTGCAATGGCGCTCGCAAAGGCTCCCGCCCGCGGCGTGCATGACCACGGGCGGGCAAGATGACCGCGCTCATCGTCAGAAACCGCGTCACGATCGCGACAGTCGATTATAGGCCCAGCGATCGGACTTACATCGCTCGGCGCGCCGCGACGGACCGCTTAGTGGCGATCGCCGATAACGAACACGAGGCGCGTACGGCTGCGCAGCGCGACCACACCGGGCGATAGACCGCCACAATCTGCAAGCCTCCTCGCACAGTTGCCGCCTTTCCTCCACGCATGGCCGCATGTTGCGCCGTCGAGGCGAACTGATCCGGCTCGCCGGACTGCGGCGAGATTGGCCCGACCTCGCCAAGCTCGCCTGTGGCATGGCCGACTGTCTGGCCTTCGGCCGGCTCGGCGTCGATTACGAAACGTTTCAAGCGCTCGCGCGAAAGATGGCGACAATCAAACAACCGAAAAGAGCTTGCAAAGCCTCACATCGGGGGCAATGATAACTCCACTGCCCCCGCCGCTTCAAAATCGTACCACGCCGCCGTCCTCAGCGAGGTTGGCGTGCAATGCGGCATAAGCGGCTTTAATGCAGAATTTACAATAAGAATAGGAAAATGCTGATGACGGGCCAGATCGCTTTCGAAGAGATCAATAAAGCAAAGACCAACCTCGATGATATCTATAATCAACCGGACCCGAGGGCGTATTGCGGCAGATTGGGAAAGCTCGACTACGTCATTCCTGAAGTCGCAAAGCCTATATTTCGGAAGCTGATCTCCGAGGTTCGGCAACGCCGGGGCGACCCTGTTCACCTTCTCGATCTAGGGTGTTCCTACGGAATCAATGCGGCACTTCTCAAATACGATTTAACGATGACCGACCTGTATGAGCACTGGGAAGAGAAGAGACTGGCGGGCGTAACGCCTCAAGAGATCGCCAAGCGAGATCGGCAATATTTTACCAGCCTCGACGAAGTCGATAAAGTCAAGGTAGTCGGTCTGGATCAGGCTGAAAGTGCTGTCGAATATGGACAAAATGTCGGCCTCCTCGATGTCGGTTACGCTGTGAATCTCGAGAAGGAACCGCTGACCGAGCAGGTGAAAGAAGATCTGAAACCGGTTGATCTGGTCGTGTCGACCGGATGTGTTGGATATGTGACCGAAAAAACCTTCGAGCGTCTGCTACCGGCCGTTACGCAAGGCCAGCCGCCTTGGATGGCCAATTTCGTGTTGCGATTGTTTCCTTTCACGCAAATCGAGGAAACCCTGAACCAAGGCGGCTATGTGACTGAGAAGCTCCAAGGCCACACCTTCGTTCAGCGCCGGTTTGAGTCTGACAGGGAACGAGAGCTGATGCTCGAACAACTCTGTAAACAGGGCATCGACCCGACCTCTGCCGAGGCCGAAGGCCATTTGGTGGCTGAGTTCTATCTTTCGCGCCCCGCGAGTGAATCGAACGGCGCAACGATAGAGCAGTTGGTTCTCGCATGAGTGCGGTGCGCGGCATCGCCGGTGGTTTGGCGGTTCATTCCGTCTCGCGAAAATAACTAGCGAGGATGCGCGGGACCCCGGTCACGGCCCGGGATCACGCGGCGACACGATTGGCGCTCCACGTGCCTGCTGCCTTCAAGATGAGGTTGGGGTCGCTGTAT
>Ga0315553_10003000_pt1 | contig 13320 bp, 11 predicted proteins | sample SalMarSW160140MG_FD_203099 | JGI IMG/M metagenome (GOLD analysis project Ga0315553, IMG submission 203099) | Salt marsh sediment microbial communities from the Plum Island Ecosystem LTER, Massachusetts, United States - Salt Marsh Sediment SW1601-40 ... | reverse complement strand
AGGTAATAACAACAGATTTGTAGAAAAGATGTTTCTTTGTGTCTTCACCCATGAGGTTACCGGCGCGCTCATCAATCCAGTCCTGTGCCTGTTTTCTGATCGCACCGAACCCTGTGTCAACTATTTTTTTGTATCCGGGTGAAAGATGTCCTGACTGCATCATGATAAGCGGGGAACCCGGCACATTTTTGCTGACATTCAAACGGCAAAGATCGTCATATCCGTCCGGCTGCCATGCGTCAGCTATTCTTGTATATGTATGTTCTTTCCAGTAATCGGAAACGCTCTTTAGTTTTTCAACGTCTTCGGGTGAAATAGTAAGTCTTACCAGATCTTCCTCCGGGTTGTGGTAGAGACCATCCTCCTCAATGAGCCATGAACCAGGTTTTGATGGATCGTTTGTAAAGGGGTCTATGCTAACGCCCTGCCATTCTACAAGATGGGTGTTGCCGAGAAAATACTCGCCGCGATTCCCGACAATGACTTCAAAGTCTTCCACCCTGAGCTTTTTTCTTTTGCAGTACTCATACATAGTCAGGGGTTTTTTGATAACAGGGACAACATGTTCATATTTTTCATGTGCCTCGGTCATTATGACCGCTCTTTCAGCATCGTTACGAATCACTCGATCACGAATCAACTCTCTCATATGCTGAATACGCTTTGTTACCGGTCTTGATTCAAGTATCATTCTCTACCTCCAAACAAAACATCAAGAGTCACCGGCAAAACTGACCCCTTTATAATTGCTATTACACCCATTGTATTCTCTCTATGGTCATGTCAGATTGCACATCACCGGTATTTGGAACACCCTCCGGCTCGATAAGAACTGCCTTGTATCCGTTCTCGGAGGAAGGCTTATGCTCAACTCCTTTAGGGATGACTATCATCTCCCCGCTATTAACCTCCACTTCTCGATCACGGAAATTCATGACCAGTGTACCTTCAATGACGATAAATGTCTCATCGGTGTCAGGATGGCTATGCCAGATAAAGTCGCCTTTGAATTTAACGATCTTGAATTCATAGTCATTCATCTTGGCAATCAACCCTACCGCATAGTCGCCGACCGGTAGCTTCTCAAACTTGTCCTTTAGACTGATTTTTTCAGAATGCATTCTTCACCCTAAGCATGATTGGCTGCCCATTGTCGGGCTTTGGGCAACAGCCCGTAAAAGTCTGATCCCCATGTTTTTTATGCAACGATAGGGGTTACATAGGGAAAATCAATCTGGATCGTGGAATATCCCCGGAACAGGAGTAATATGGTCCGAACAACTGTCCGGGAATAAGAATCTTGCCTGCCAATGCAAAGCAAAACGTATTCCCCTTAACGGATATTTCTTCTCTACGCGTTCAACCAATTCATCTCCCGTCTTGGCCGTCGCCAAGATCTCATCGAAATCATTCAGATAATCAACGGTAAAGCTGATTGTGGCAGTGGGGTCTGTACTGAACTCATCGAAGAGGGTATGACCGGGGATGACAATTGCCGGCTCCATCTTCCTGAGTTTTTCAAGGTCGGCCTTCCATAACTTGCGTCGTTCCACGTCACTTTCAGCTGTCCAAATAAAGACCTGATAGAAGACCATGTCCGTGGGTATGGCGGCTCGCATTGAGGGAATCCAGACAAGAGTTTCGTTAGCCATATCCGCCTGCCAGCCATCGGAAATTTCTATCTTATGCCCCTCGATCTCCAGATAGTCCTTGGTTAAAGGCATTGGGAAATATATACGACTGGGAACGTCTTTTCCAAAAAGATTTCCCCAAAGCATCATCTTATCGTCCGCGCTGTATACTATGTCTTTTGCCACGCTTTTCGTGGCCACTACCTTTGCGTCCGGGAATGCGTTCTGAAGAACCTCCGCTCCAAAATGATGGTCCGGATGGAATTCGGGGATAAGGATGTGCGTAAGATTCTTTCCTGTATCCAAAATGCCGGCGGCAAGTCTGTGGGCGTCACTTAGAAGAAAAGTGGCGCTTACGAGAATAGCATCCTTTTCCCCATAGATTAGTGTTGAAGTACTGCTGAAGCCGTAATGACCGTGAAAAAAAACCTTCATTTCCAGGTCGTCCGTTAAATCGCTTTTAACTGTTATCTGGTTGTATTCGACATCGGTGGGATTCTCCCCAAAACAAATCCTTGGAGAGATCTCTTGATTTTGAACCATGTGACTACCTCCTTTCATAGTTTATTTGATAGGGTCCTTCACCTTACCTATTGTCCATCCGGAAACGGGGATCTTTGTTCGAGGTCAAGTCCCAGATCCCGGACTTTGAGTGGGGGCATGCGAAAAATTATACCACAGGCATAGAGATCTTCCGAGGACAAAATTCTTGGCATAACAACGCCAATCAGCCGCGCGGTTCTTTGCGTCGGCTGAATGAGTATAGTTGGGGAATAACAATCCGATGCCGTGGAGGCTTCAGCGAATGGCAACACCACGGTTACGTAAGTAGTCCTTCAAGTCGCCAATGCCAATGGTCCCAAAATGGAACACAGACGCGGCAAGCAAGATTGCAGCACCCGATTCCACGGCCTGATAGAAATGTTCCAATTCCCCTGCTCCACCGGAGGCCACCACATCGGCCGAGACCGCTTCCTTAATCGCTCTGATCACCGGCAGATCATAGCCGGTCTGCACGCCGTCGCCCGCTTTGCTCGTAGGCAGAATGACCGGAACACCGTATCCGTCAACACGCTTTGCCCATTCGATCGCGTCTGCGCCAGTGGCTGTCCGTCCTCCATCAATATAGACTTCATAGCCTGATGGCATAGCCGCGCTCTGATCCACGTCGATGGCCACCGTCACCTTCTCGGCGCCAAGCGTCTTGACCATTTCTTCGACAAGTTCAGGCTTCCGAAAGGCGGCGCTGCTGGTTGACACCTTGTTTGCTCCCGCGCTTAGCACCAACTCGGCCGATTTAACGTCAGATATTCCGCCGCCGACGGTAAATGGCACTGTCGTGACTTCGGCAACGCGTTTAACTACATCAAGCATGGTGGCTCTACGCTCCACCGTGGCTGTGATATCCAGTAGCGCCAGTTCATCAGCGCCGTTCTCACAGTAAGCTCTTGCGCATTCAACCGGATCACCAGCGTCTCGTATGTCCACGAAATGGACACCCTTGACAACGCGTCCGTTCTGCATGTCCAGGCATGGCATGATTTTGATTTCTTGATCCAATTTTCCCCTCCTCTTTAACTTATCTTATAGAGCTATCCTCTTCCCTCACTATCTATCAACAGGCATTATCTGTGCCTTTCCGCCTATCGATGATTTTCATCACATACTTCACATTGTTCTGTGTACCCCAACGCTCTTGTTACGGCGAAAGCCACCCAGTGGCTATTGAACTGTTTGCTACGTAACGACAGAACTCCGAAAACACCTTTAGTCCGATTCGACTAGATCTGATAACAAGCCTATTGATAGGGCATATTTGAACGCCGGATTGAATCGCATTATCGTGCAAAAATTTCTATAGATGATAAACCCTTCACCATCGCCGGGGTCTGCTGGCAGTAAGGCGGCAGGAATGGATCGACTGGGGAGATCAGAACCGTCCATCCTACGTACACCCAATGCCTGCCATTCCTGTAAATCTTTCCAGACTCCAATACTTGGATATCTCTCACATCGTTGATCAGGACTCAGCTCAATAGGGTGCTCGGAGAGAAATTCTTGCTCATTTTTTGTTGGCAATAACACGCGGCGGCCCCAAGTTTCGTCGTCGTTCCAGCCAAATGAGGAGAAGTAGTTGGCTATAGAAGCGAATACATCTGCTTCGGTCTCCCAAATATCTCGCTTTCCATCCCCATTGTAATCTACAGCATAACGAAGATAACTCTCCGGCAAAAACTGAGACTGCCCCATTGCTCCTGCCCAAGAGCTTTTCATTCTCTCATAAGGAGGAAAGCCACTATCCAAAATGGTTAAAGCAGCAAAGAATTGCGCTCGATAAAAATCTGCCCGTCGTTTATCGTATGCGAGTGTTGCTAAGGTGCTAAAAACAGGCTCCTTTATTGCGAAAGTGCCAAAATTAGTTTCCATCCCCCAAATGGCAACGATGAATCGAGGCTGCACACCATATTCTCGAGCTATTTCATGTAATACGTTTTGATGCTCTTTCATGAGCTCTATGCCGTTGATTTTTTTCCAGTTGCTAACCCGGCTACTCAGGTAGTCTGCATATGTCTGGACAACCTCTGCCTGATTGCGATCATTGGAAACAATACGCTGTACTGGCTCCTTGATTTCAGAAAACGCAAAATTGATGGATTCCTCGCTAAAACCTCTGTTCTCAGCTTCTTCTCTTAATGCATCGAGCCATACTTTGAATGAGTTTTCTTCTTGTGAATAAGAAGGTACTTGAATGGCAAGTATGCTAAGAAATATGAGTCCAACCAGTTTCTCTTTCATATTTATCCTAATAGGCATATTGAGTGTAAGCTCCAACGTTTCGAGTTACATAATGAAAAGGGTAACTTGGCGGGTAGAACTTAGACGTATGCAAAAGAGTCGGAAACAACGCAATGTATAAAAGCACCAACGGTTATTAATACCCTCTCAAGTTCACCCGTTGGTTATGTTGTGATGGTGAACCATCACTATTACCGCTTAGATAGCAACAGACTTACGAATTTGCTTTCTGAGGAGAATTCGCCTACACATGAAATCGAAAATATGGCTCGGATGGCGTCAGGAGAGCTGTCTCGACCTCTGCGTTACAATACCGTTCAAGCATTCGGGCCACGCGATCACGGACTGATATAGCCCGTTTCTCACTCTCCTCTCCGAGGCCATCGATGTTCATGACCATGGCTTGTGTTTCTTCTGTAATCCGGGTCTGATACCCATTACGCCAGTTCCAACGCCGGCACATTACCTCTCGGGTTTCCGCAACCACGTAAATAATCTCCCCGGAATCCGGGTGCTCGGTTTTCTCCGGATCATTGAGGGGGGTGAACTTTTCATCCCCTTCTGCGAAACGGAGTTCAAGGGTTTCTCCCGCCCGGAGTATGTCATCTCCACCGACCGGCAAGGCACCCCGAATCGAGTTGTCGTTCATGATCGCCACCGCCTTGTTGATGAAAGAAATGGACGCGCCGGGTTTCTGAACCCGCTTTAGGAGCGCAAGATGAGCGGGCGGGTATTTTTTCGGATTTAATCCCAACACCCGGTAGGTTTCTATCCAGGCAGCCGATCTTGGATCTGATGTCAAATCGACGGGATTAGCGGCTGCGTTGACGAGAGCATCATTCAGAAGAGACTCGAGCGGTGTGGCTGATCCCCGATTGTTCATCTTAGATGCTACAACGATGCCGCGACGAAAACTATTGAACTTATCGAAAACTCGGTCGTGCACGCGTGTTTCCGGCATGGGTTTCGGCTCCTCGGTATTATTCCCGGATTCATCAGATAAAAAGCGGGTTTGTGTTCTTGGGGTCGGACCAGGCTATAGTATTGTAAATAGGGACGCTGTAAGGTCTTAAGGTCCCAGTAAAGAGGTATTGTTCGCCGGTCCCCCTATTCTTTATTAACACTCGGTCATCCCCTTCGACACTTATTGCTATCATCCACCATTAACACTCCAATACCCTCCACGTCAACTCATAGACCTAACAGCGTTTTACGCTTCAATGAGACAGTAAATTGCCATCTATACCATAAATGCATAAAAGCATAGACGTCCGTCCCCATTAGCCCCCTGACATTAGAGCATAGACGCGGTGCTGAAGGCACTTCGTATTGCCTTTTGCACATTTCCGGCGGTACTGCAATCGCCTATTATAAAAAATCTGTCGCCCGCGCCATAAAAGCTTATAACCAGGTCGTTCCTGGGCCTCATGCCCACGGCGATAACCACGTTGCCTGCCTCGACAGTATGCTCCGTATTGTCCGCTCTTCTATAGGTTACGTTGCTCATTCCGATATCTGTACAATAGGCATTTAACTGATACTCAAAGTTCGGGAGTTTCTCCCAGGCATCCCTGAACATATTGTAGAAATGGAGGGGTGGAGCATTGGACGCGAGCCTGTCCAGAACCTCTAGCAGGACGATGTCGTGTCCCATTTCCGCAAGATGCATCCCGGTTTCTACGCCGACTTCTCCTCCTCCTATAATAACAACCTTCTCCGCCAGAGCATCCTCGTTTCCGTAAACGTCCTGGGCAAATACAACATTCTTCCCATCCACGCCAGGAATTGGAGGAACAATCGGCTCAGCACCAACGGCAACGAGGACTGCATCGTGTTTTTCTTTTTTAAGTATTTCAGGAGTCGCCTCTGTATTCAGAAGTACCCTTATGTCTGCTTTTTTAGTCTGCCGTACCAGGAAGTCTTTGAAATCTCTCAAGGGCCATTTGAAGGAAACATTATTAGTTGTATTGAGAAGGCCTCCCAGGGCATCGCTTTTTTCATAAAGCGTCACATCATGCCCTCTTTCGGATGCTATCAAGGCCCCTTTCATGCCGGCCGGCCCACCTCCCACAATAGCGACCCTCTTTTTATCGGTAGGCGGTTTGATCATTCTTTCAATCTTATGTTCTAATCCCCAGACAGGATTAACAGAGCAGACACTGTTCCTGGAGGCGGAGGGACTGCTTATCAGGCAGGCATTACACCTGATGCATGGCACTACATCTTCACCCCTACCCTCATATACCAGGCGACCGTAATCCGGATTACTTATCAGGCATCTGGCCATGGATATGAAATCCGCTTTTCCGGAGGCGATGACGTCATCACAAACATCAGGGTCCTGAAATCCGCTGACAGCTGCCACCGCGACGCCCGGATCACTCTTTTTGACAGCTTCCGCCATATGTAAATAAGGCGTGCGTTCCGATATGAAGCCTGTTGGATGGTTTGGATCCACATCCGGTCCCCGTATCTGAAGCAAGTCGATATGCCCTGACAGTATCCTGGCCAGTTCTATAGTCTCCTCCAGTGTTCTCCCTCCCTGTGGTTCAGCGCCGCTTATACTCGCTAAAACAAAGAAATCATTTCCGCATGCCTTCTTGATTCGGTCGGCAATCATCAGAGGAAAGCGAGCCTGATTTTCGAGGTTCCCGCCATATTGGTCGGTCCTCTTGTTGGTAATGGGAGACAGGAACCTACCCAGTATGGTTAGCCGGTAGGCCATGTGCAGGTATATTGAATCAAAACCTGACTGTTTCAGTAGAACTGCCTGACGAACGAATGTTTCAGCGACTTCATCCAGTAGATCAGCGGGAATTTCCTCACGTAATAATGGGGGGCCGAATCCGAAAACATCTTCAGCAGGTATTCCGGTACTGACGTCGTATTTTGCAGGCACAGATCCGCCAATTTGCATTGAAATTTTGGCACCGTAGAAATGAACGGCTTCGCTCAGATGGGAAAGATAATTCTGACAATTTTCACTTTCAACATTAAATCCCGAAATCACGCCACCTGAAGAAGCAGCGTCTTCATCTTCACCTTCTGGCACGATCGGTGTGCCAACATGTGATAGGACCACCAGAGCGACTCCGTTTTTTGCCTTATTGGCATAATGGGTGATCGTTGCTTCAGTAGGATAGTCTTCCGAACCCTGGACAAAAAGAGGTGCGCTTGGAGACGCTATCAATCTGTTTTTAAAGACAATATTGCCTATTTGAATCGGTGACAGCAGGTTTTGATATTTTCTTGACATAATCATTACTCCCTATACATGAGTCGCTGGCTGTATGAATTCATCGGTCATCCCCTTTGGGACTTACTGCTATCATCCACCATCACCACTCCAAAACCCTCCACGTCAACTCAAGAACCTAACACCGTCCCCCTCTATGCACATTCGCGCCGCGAGGCTCGTCAGCTTCATCGCGTTGTTCGGCGACACTATCATTCCTCCTGCGGGTCTTGAAGACCCGCGAGCGTGAAACTCGGCACGTCTGTCGCAGCCCACGGGCGCAGGGGAACACTCAGCGCGACGTGACGGCGAGGTGGGTCTTGATCCATGCAATCCGGTCCGCAGGGCCACGAAGCTGCCTCTCCCAGTCAGGCGCCGGATCCTTGAAGTACGACTCGTGCCGGAATGTGACGACGCCGGTCAGGTCACGGAAGTCCCGCTTCGCGCCGAAGTTCGACTCGAAGAAGATCGGGTAGTTGATCCGGTCCGATAACTCAACCATTTCATGGCGCGCAAGGTGCGTCAGGATCGCCCCCGTGAGAGCCACCTGGTGGATAAAGATCCGCTTCGCCAAATCCTGCCTACACATCTCCGTCAGTTCCGGATCGGGGTGCAACATAGAGAAGCACGCGGCCCACCTACCTAGAAGTCCCCGCTCCGGCCGGACCGCCAGGCATCCGGCATTGACATACGTGCGCAGAGTGTCCCCGTCAGCAGGAGTGACGACGGGAAAGATCGATGACTCTTTGACGCCCAGCAGTGCGAACGCCCTGCCCCAGAATGCGTCCATCGGCTCGTTGTAGAAGAGACCGACGTTCTTGTGCATGACCGGCCGATAGCCGAGGTTCGTCCCGGCGGGCAACAGGAACTCATCCGGCTGCTGCAGCACGACAGTGTCGTCGTCGAGCCACGCGAGAATGGTCGCCCTGCCCACTGCGTCGGCCTCCGCCTGAGCAGCCGCGTACACCTTCGCCGCAAAGAAGAACCAAAGCACCGCCGCCGGCGCAGTGCAGTGCCGGACTTCCACGCCGAGCGCCGCAAGCGACTTCAGTGTCTCGGACCCTTCCGCGACGAGCCCTGCGGGAGCGTAGAGCCGGACCGAGGCATCCTTGTATGCACCGGCGAATGTGCGGATGCTGGTGGCAAGGAGTCGAACGTGCTCGACCTGTTGTGCGCTCTCGGCAAAGCTGGCGAAGATGATCGGTTGTGGGTCAGGCGGCGGGGGATTCCCTTCGCCGGCAGGGCTTGCTAGCGCGAGTACGGTGACCGAAGCGATCACGAAGAAGATTCGGCTCCTCCACGTCATGGGTATCCTCCTCACGTTCACGTAGAAGCACTTCACGATAGCTCCTCCCAGAACGCTCGCTGCACTCGAGAGGTCCGCCGAACAACGCGCTGCTCAGGGGCAGCATGGTTTATACGCTGTCCCTTGAAGCAGACTGTTGGCTACAGATTCCATTTGCTTACAATTGTATGTAATACTATTGGTGTTGTGAATGATATAATCAAATATATCGAATCCCTGTAAAGCTATAGATAAGACCACACAAGAGCAAGAATACTCCCACTAATCCACATACAAATGAAATAGTGCCTTTATGGTATAGTGATTTTTCGTAAGGATCCAACTCAAAAACCTAACACCGTCCCTCTTCATTATCTGACCCTTCAGCTGATTCAAGCAAAGCAACAATGATAAATGTAGCGATTGGACCGATAAACAAGGAAATCAGCCACCATAGAAGACCACTGTGTCCCTTACTTTGTGCGAGTCCCGCATTAATCAGAGTTAGAGTCCCCCAACCAACAAAAAACTCAGAGCTTCCTTTCATATATGCCTCACCTTACTATCACCAATACGGATTTGAGTCGCAGGTGACGAGCCTTCGGAACTCTAGTTTAGTTATAAAGTACACAAATGTGGACAACAGTCAACGGGAGACTTGGCCCTTCAATCTATTACTTTACCACAGTCGATTCTTTTATTGCTTTGACAATCTGAATGGCATCCCTTTTTACTTTGTCCAGATTTTCCTCATTTGGCAAACCGCGAATGTCTCCAAGCCTTCCCTTGGTACTGGCCTCATTATTTCCATGAAATTCGCCAACCACGTACCACTCATCCAAAACATTAAACCCTAGATGCTCAAAGAACTGACCAGCATATAGTCCCGCCGGTATGGCTTCATGGGTGCCTGTATGAGGACCAGAATAGGTGCAAAATATCAAGGCATTTTTACCTTGCACCCTTGGTGCGCTCCACATGATACGGCCTTCTTTACGGTATGCGCTGAATTTGTCTTTTAGGAATTTGTCCATTTGCTTAGGAGGACTCCACTGGTAGGATGGAAAGCCGATACATACAAGATCAAAGGAATAGAAATCGACATCCCCAGCATCTTCCACTTTAAACATAGAGACCTTCGCCCCGCCATCAATCAAACCTTCTTTGATAGCCAGCGCCACTTTTTCAGTGTTACCAGTATTTGTCCAATAAATGATAGTTGCTTCCATCAGTTAACTCCTATTAGTGCTAAACATGGTCTTAAAGGATGAATGAAGATTATCATGGCATCACTCAATACAGTGTTGAGTCGCAGGTGATGAGCCGTCAGAGCTTCAGTTCCGCAATTAAACTGGGACAACAGTCACCGGCAGACTTGACCTCTTCTTTGATACTCTGGGAGTGAAGGAAAGGGGTCAAATCTACGTTTGACTGTTGCTCAGGGTTCTAATTAGTTTTTCAACACGTAGCCTAATGCCCTTATCCCTACTCATCTCATATTTGACTCTATCAACGATACTGCTTACTGTGCTGTTTTTGTTTATTCCAAAAACTTCGCCCGTCGCCTTTAACGTATCACCCCTCAGACGCCTTACAAGATAGATAGCAACGTTTCTTGGCTCATTGAAATACCCTCTTCTCGACATATAGAGATCATCAATTCTTATCTCATAAAGATTTGCGACAGCGTCAAGTATTCTATCCCGATCAGGGGCGAGTGATTTTGCTTCCGGAACTTCCTCATGGATCTTGTCAGAAAAAAACAGATCTTTGACCTTGTCTAGAAACTTCTTCGTCCCCAACACCGGAGGTAGCTTTCCACGACCCATTATTCTATTGATCTCATCGGGGACCTTCTGGGTGACAAACTGTTTGTATAGTCTGATACTCTCTCCGTGATTACTTGAAAACAAAGACAGCGGAAACCTTTTATACAACCAATCCCACTTCTTGGCTTTGGATAAATATCCTTTATGGCTGCTCCAATTATACTTCTGAAGATTGTCAACCAAGCCTGCGTCTAAGGGATTCCTATGTATGTACCTGAGTAGCTCCAGAAGATAGCTATCAGCCTCTATAAGGATTGCCTTGAATCTACCTCTGAAAAGTTGACCATCACAATGATGAGTTTTGTTGTAGCGTTGCGTATAAACACCATTAAGGTGACGCATGGCTCTGGAAATATTGGAATCGGGAGTCTGAACTAATAAATGATAGTGATTCGACATCAAGCAATAGGCTGAGACCTCGACATTGTAATCTTCAACGATTTCCTTGAGAAGATCAACAAAGGCTACATAATCCTTGTCACTCCCAAATATCTCATCACAACGTCGACCACGGTTCATAACATGATACCATGCATCTGGATATTGAATTCTTAGTGGTCTAGACATGACGTATAAATATCAAAACAGCACACAACATTCAACAGTAGATTTGACCCTTTTTCTTGTTTAAGGACGTCTCCTTTTGCACTACCTTTTCTTTTTCAAGCTCCGAAGGGGCGATACAGCTTGTGTCGCCCTTTCAGTTCTTAATCCTGGGGCACGATATCGCGAACCTGAATAAGCCACTTACCATCTACGCGAACAACTTCATTAACTTCACGGCCCACACCTACAATGGTAGGCTGTGTATTCTCCCCGCTTCCCGCCATAAAAGCAATCCAGTATCCATGAAAAACCGCGTGATCCTTATCAACAAATTCGATATTGTGATTCGTGGTCATATGATACATGGACCCCGCTCTCTGGATATTTGTCTGGCCCACGGTAGGGCTTTTCCGAAAAGCTCCCATCATTTCTCTGAGCGCCTGTCGTCCCTTTACCGCATTGTCCCCCCGGCCAAACTGTCCATCCTTCGTGAACGTGGCGACATAGGCTTCCACATTGCCCGTATCTAGCGCTCTCGCATAGTCCCACATAAGCTTATTGATCTGCTCGCGGTCCTGAATCTCGTGCAACACATCGTCCTCGTCTGCTACGGTCTCAGCCGCAATGAAGATAAGAGACACAGCCATGATCACAACTCCCATCAGAATTTCAAACTTTTTTCTTGTCATAGGTCGACCTCCTTTAGCGCTATGGCGCATTTGTTAATTTCTAAAGTAAACCACGTCCTTTGGGCGTAGTCACTGATTATGAATGCCTCAATAAAGACATGGAACAGGTCTTCATTCTTGACAGATCACTATCTTTTTAGTTCTTATCGATTTTGTCTTTTAGTTTCTTAATCAATATCAACACTCTTTGAGATGAAATCACCTACGATATGTCAAGAGTGCAGATCTGAACCCTATGTTTTTTTAGGAAGACGTGTTTTTTCTCTTGACGCGCCCTTTAATGGGTGACCCCTTTTACTCTTCTTAAACCGCCTAGCGCGGACCCGGATGATCGTCGCAGATCCCATCAAGACTCCCCTTTACCCGATCAGATCCTCTTTTCTGAAAAACAAATGACTTCTCCGTCAATGGTGCTCAGGAAAACACTCTCGTTGGCAGCAGCCATCCCATCCCATACCGGCAATGAATCCAATTTGTACTCGGAGAGCTTTATACCTGTTTTAGCGTCTACTGCCCAAATGATAGAGCCACCTTTACCCTTTAACATGGCATCCTGTTCTTCAAGCTTCTGACGAACAGCCTCATCATCCAGGGTAAAGAAGGTATCCTCTTCACTCACGATATCGGGAGGCCCTGCCACGAATATGGTTTTACCAGCGACAATCAAACCTCGTGCCTGAAATGGGGGATCGGCAACTTTCCATTTATACTGAACGGCAGTTTGTTCATCTTTAGGCAGTCCTTGCCTCAGTTTCCAGTCCGACATATACTTGACCACAGTCTGCCATTCTCCGGAAGGATTGATTATCTTTTCCATGGAACTTTTATTACCCGCCATTTCAGCGGCATAGAGTTGAAAGTCAAAAACCAATGACTCGACATAAAATTCGGGTTTATAGCCGAAACCATATACGGTATTGTCACCAACAGCGATAAGACGTCCGCTCGGAGTCGTTTTGCCCATAAGTGCCCAGTGACCAGCGCCGGATTTTACGGTTTTCCCATACATCATGTAAGACCTGTAAAACAGAGAATCATCAAGAAATCCCAAGGGTGAGAAGACATGAGCACCATCGCCGCTCTGATCCATCGCGTCTCTTACACCTATAAATGTCCTGTTCCCGTCCATATCAAATTGCTGGGATCTCATATAAAAGTGTTTGCCGTCACTTGACAGGATATCGTTCAACCCGACAGGCATATCAAAGCCTTCGGTCAAATACTGAAGATCTTTGCCTGTATTGGGATCGAATCGATCAAGTACTTTTTCAGAGAGTTTTTCTCCGGTTCTGGGATCCAACTGCAGAAG
>Ga0315553_10002997_pt1 | contig 13327 bp, 15 predicted proteins | sample SalMarSW160140MG_FD_203099 | JGI IMG/M metagenome (GOLD analysis project Ga0315553, IMG submission 203099) | Salt marsh sediment microbial communities from the Plum Island Ecosystem LTER, Massachusetts, United States - Salt Marsh Sediment SW1601-40 ... | reverse complement strand
AAGAGAAAAAGAAAAACTTGAAAAAATATTAACCGGAATCAAAGATATGGAAGAACTTCCAGCTGCAATTTTCGTAGTTGACCCTAAAAAAGAGAAAATAGCAATTGCTGAAGCCATTAAACTTTCTATTCCCATAGTAGCCATTGTGGATACAAATTGTAACCCGGAAGAAATTGATTATGTGATTCCAGGCAATGATGACGCGATTCGAGCAGTAAAACTAATTTCATCAGTTATAGCTGATGCAGTTCTTGAAGGGAAGAAATCAAATATTGGAAAAGTAACTGAAATGGTTTAAAACATAATATATATTTAAACGAAACAAGGAGATAGGGATGAATATTAGTGCCCAGATGGTTAAGGAATTACGGGAAAAAACAAGTGCTGGAATGATGGATTGTAAGCAAGCCTTAAAAGCAACAGAGGGAGACACGGAAAAGGCAATTGAATATTTACGTAAAAAGGGAATAAATGCCGCTTCTTTAAAATTTAACCGGCAAGCCCTAAACGGAAAAGTAGAATCATATATTCATTTATATGGCAAAATAGGAGTTTTAGTCGAAATAAATTGTGAAACAGATTTTGTAGCTAATACTGAAGAGTTTAAAGGGTTCGTAAAAGATATAGCTATGCAAATCGCAGCCTTAAACCCTAAATATATTTCCAGAGAAGATGTTCCAAATAGTATTATCAAAAAAGAAAAAGAGATATTTTTCGCACAAGTAGAAAAAACAGGTAAACCTGCTCCGATTATTGAAAAAATTGTGGAAGGTAAATTGGAAAAATATTTCAAGGAAAACTGCTTAAAGGAACAAATATTTATTAAAGATAATAGCAAGGATATTAATCAATTATTATTAGAGTTAATTTCTAAATTAGGTGAAAATATTGTAATCAAAAGGTTTGCCAGATTTCAACTCGGCGAGGAAATCTAGGAATTATAAAAATTTGGATTCGTTAACTAGTTACTTAGTTAGCTGGTTAATTGGTTAATAAATTATTAGTATTAAAATAGCTGAATAGTTAATCAGATAACTAACAAACTAACTAATTCTATACGCTAAACGCTCTACGCTGGTTTTATCACTAACGGCTAATTAATGGTGAAGGATGAAAAATTATGAAGAAGCCCAAATATAAGAGAATTCTCTTAAAACTAGGTGGTGAATCTCTCTCGGGGAAAAAAGGTCGTGGTATTGATGTACAGAAAATTAATTTCATCGCTAAAGAAATTGCAGAAATAAGAGAATTTGGAATACAGATAGCCATGGTAATTGGCGGGGGGAATATCTTTAGGGGTCAAGAAGGGAGCGAAAAAGGTATCAATCGAGTTTCAGCTGATTATATGGGCATGTTAGCAACCATAATTAATGCTTTAGCCCTTCAAGATTCTTTAGAAAAATTAGATATTGAAACAAGAGTACAAACTGCAATTGAGATGAAAGCAGTTGCAGAACCATATATCAGAAGAAAGGCAATTAGACATTTAGAAAAAAATAGAATAGTAATTTTGGCTGCTGGAACAGGGAATCCTTACTTTAGTACAGATACTGCTGCTGCCTTAAGAGCAATTGAACTCAATGCGGAAGCGATTCTTAAAGCTACAAAAGTCGATGGTATATATGAATCTGACCCATTAAAAAATACAAATGCAATAAAATTTAATAATTTAGGATTTCTCGAGTTCTTAAATAAAGGTCTAAAGGTTATGGACGCAACTTCCATTACTTTATGCATGGAAAATAATATTCCTGTAATCGTTTTTAATTTTAATACTGTTGGAAATATCAGAAGAGTTGTATTTGGTGAAAAAATAGGGACAATAGTACAGGGAGGATAGATATGTTGAAGGATTTATCAAACGAAACAAAGATTAAAATGGAAAAAACAATTAAAGCATTAAGAGATGAATTTAGTCATATAAGAACAGGAAGAGCTTCTTCAAACCTAGTAGATCGGATAAAAATAGACTATTATGGTACATTGACTCCTCTAAAACAAATAGCAAATATTTCTATTCCAGAATCAAATTTAATAGTTATTCAACCTTGGGATAAAAATTGTCTTTCTGAGATTGAAAAAGCTATATGGAAATCTGATTTAGGATTAACTCCATCTATTGATGGTAATGTTATTCGACTTATCATACCACCATTGAACGAAGAAAGAAGAAAAGAGTTAGTAAAACTAGTAAAAAAAGAAGCAGAAAATGGGAAAATAGGCATAAGAAACATAAGAAGAGAAGTGAATGATTCAATAAAAAAAGAAGAGAAAGAAAGTAATATTTCAGAAGATGACAGTAAAAAGTATCAAAATGAAGTCCAGATATTAACAGATGAACATATAAAAAATATTGATAAATTATTAGAGATTAAAGAAAAAGAAATTATGGAAGTATAAAGAATCGTTTTTAAATCATTTAATGAAGAAAGGGGATCGTTAATGGCTTATAAAATTACTGATGAATGCATCAAATGTGGCTTATGTGCAGATGAATGTCCTGTAGAAGCAATTTCTGAAGGAGAAGAAACTTATGTAATTGATAAAAATCAGTGTACAGATTGCGGAGCTTGCGCCGATGCTTGTCCAAGTGAAGCAATCATAAAGGAATAAAAAAATATAACCCCCTTCATATTTTATTATATATTAATCTCTTTTTATTTAATATATCTTTAAGGGGGTTTTTTTATAGGTGAAAATGATTAGTAATTGTGGAAATATTAAAAATGAATTATTAGATAAGAATAAATTGCCTCGGCACCTGGCTATAATAATGGATGGAAATGGTCGGTGGGCAGAAAAGAGGGGATTACCTCGAAGTGCAGGGCATAGGGAAGGCGAAAAAGCTGTAAGAAGAGTGATAGATAATTGCTTAAATTTGAACATTCCCATATTAACCCTTTTTGCTTTTTCTACGGAAAATTGGAAACGGCCTAAAAATGAAGTAATCTACCTACTAAAATTATTTGAAAGAGTTTTGGCTAAAGAAAAAGCAAACTTGATTAAAAATAATGTAAAAATAAATTTTATAGGGAGGCTAAACAATTTACCTAACTCGCTTAATGAAAAGATGAATGAACTATGTGAATCTACCAAGAAGAACAATAAGCTTATTTTAAACATTGCTATTAACTATGGTGGGAGAGCTGAAATTATTGATGCGCTCAAATCTATTACACAAAAAATAGTGGAAAAAAAATTAGAGATTGAAGAAATTAACGAAAATACTATAAGAGATAATTTGTATACCTATAATCTTCCCGATCCCGATCTACTCATTAGAACAGCTGGCGAAATGAGAATTAGCAATTTTATGATCTGGCAGATAGCTTATTCTGAAATTTGGGTAACTCCTATTTTTTGGCCTGATTTTGATAAAAACAATTTAATAGAAGCAATAAGAAATTACCAAAAAAGAGTGAGGAAATATGGAGGAAAAATATAATAATTTTTTAAAGAGAACTGTCATCGTTATTATAGGAGTTTTCTTGGCTTTCTTAACCATATTTTGGAAAGGATTTCCCTTTTTCATCATTATTATAATCATAGCTTTGTTGGGGTTGAAGGAATTATATGGTATGGCCTACAAAAAAGGATATAGACCATCATATATATTAGGTAGCGTAATAACCTTATACTTTATTATGATAACTGTTTGTAATATTTATTGTTTAAATGACTCTATTAAAAATATAATTATTACTTTTTTTATTCTACTAACTTTTATTTCTCAATTGTTTAAAAAAGATTATTCCAAGATATTGGCCGAGATATCCATTACAATTTTTGGAAGTATTTACTTGGGATATCTGTTATCCTTTATACTAGTAATAAAAGATTTACCCAATGGAAATTATTATCTTATTTCTCTCTTAATTATTACTTGGGCTAATGATACCGGTGCTTATCTTATCGGCACTAAATTTGGCAAAAATAAGATATTTCCTCAAATAAGCCCTAAAAAAACCATTGAAGGATCAATTGGGGGGATTATATTTGGCATTGCCGCTACATTTGCCTTAAAAAACTGGTTAAATTTAACTTTTAATGAATTGCTTTCTCTCGGCTTGATTATATCAATCATAGCACAAGTGGGTGACTTATTTGAATCCGTATTAAAAAGGGGTTCGGGAATTAAAGATTCAGGAACCTTGATCCCCGGCCATGGAGGAATCTTAGACAGTCTTGATAGTCTTATATTCACGGCTCCCATATTTTATTATTATATGACTTTTTTAATTTTAACTTAGTAAATATTTTTGAAAGTACGAGATCTAATGATGAGAAAAAAAATTGTGATATTAGGTTCAACAGGCTCGATAGGTCAACAAACTTTAGAAGTTATACGAAAATATTCAAATGAATTTGAAGTAGTAGGTCTAAGTGGCTGGGAAAATACGAATATTCTTAAAGGGCAGATAAGTTTATTTAGGCCTAAAGTAGCGGTGGTTAAAAATGAATATATTGCCAGGACATTAAAAAAGGATTTAAATAACTCGAGTGATATTAAATTATTATGGGGGACTGAAGGATTAATAGAGATATCAACCTTGGATGAAGCTGATATTATTGTAGTTGCAATAACCGGGATTGCATCCCTTATACCTACTTTTGAAGCTGTGAAAAAAGGGAAAAGAATAGCTTTGGCCAGCAAAGAAGCGATGGTAGTAGCTGGCGAAATATTAGTTAATGAAGCAAGGTTGAGAAATGCAAAAATATTGCCTATAGATAGTGAACATAGTGCAATTTTGCAGTGTTTAAAAAATGAACCAAAAGATTGTGTCGAAAAAATTATTTTAACTGCATCCGGAGGAGCGCTTTATGATTTCACGGAAACTGCTTTAAAAAATGTTTCAATTGAAGACGCGTTAAATCATCCCACCTGGAAAATGGGAAAAAAGGTGACTATTGATTCGGCTACTTTAATGAATAAAGGATTAGAAGTAATTGAGGCAAGATGGTTTTTTAATATACCGACAAACAAAATAGAAATCGTCATTCATCCCCAGAGTTACATACACTCAATGGTTCAATTTATCGATGGTAGCATTCTGGCTCAATTAAGTAACCATGATATGAGGATTGCCATACAGTACGCCCTGTTTTTTCCCAATAGAACTGTTAATAACTTTTCCCGATTGGAATTAACCAAAATAGGCCAGCTAACTTTTAAAAAACCAAATTTTAACAAATTCCCTTGTATCAAACTTGCCTATCAAGCCTTGGAGATCGGAGGAACAATGCCAGCGGTATTAAATGGAGCAAACGAAATTGCAGTTAATGCTTTTTTAAATAGTCAAATAAGCCTTTCCACAATTCCCTTGGTTATTCAATATACTATGAAAGAACACAAACCAAAGTATAATCTTAATATTAGTGATGTCTTGGATGCTGACTGCTGGGCTAGAGAGAAGGCTTTAGATTTTTACAAAAATAAAAATAACTAAATCGTATAGGATTTTCTTTTTTTACCTAAGCCCTTATTGGTATATAATATATGGTGAATGGTATTTAGTAACAAAGCGAAAAGCACAATAGCATATCTCAGAATTTAAAATTAAAATATGTATCTGGTTTCGTTGATTATTTGATTACTTGCTTAGTTAATTACTTAATAAATTATTAGAATTGTACTATTTAACTAGTTTATCTTTTAGGTTATCTTTCAGAGTAACGACTAATAAATTTTGGAGTAAAAATGTTAACGGTAATTGCCTTTATATTTGTTTTTAGTATATTAATATTTTTTCATGAATTCGGTCATTTTATTGCAGCGAAAGCATCTGGAGTAAGGGTATATAAATTTGCCTTTGGTTTCGGTCCAAGAATATTGGCATTTACAAAAGACCAAACAGAATATGCAATCTGCTTAATTCCTCTTGGTGGCTATGTAAAAATGGCTGGGGAAATGGGACAAGAAGATGTTAAAGAAGCATCAGAAAAAGTACCCGAAGAACAAAGATTTGACAAGAAAACATTGGGAAATAGAGCATTAATAGTGGGTTTGGGTCCTTTTATGAATATTGTAACCGCAGTCGTTATATTTAGTCTTATATTTTTTGTAAATGGTATTCCACTAGTCACCAATGATATATCGACAGTTATTGAAAATGGTCCTGCCGAACAGGCCGGCATACTTCCCGGAGATAAAATTATCGCGATTGACTCAATAAATATGGAAGACCCAGATAGGATTGCGGATATTATAAATAATAGTTCAGGAAAAAAGTTACAAATAACCTTGGATAGAGGAGGGGAAATCTTTGATGTTTTTGCAACCCCTGAATATGATGATAGTTATAAAAAAGGCTTAATCGGAATTACCTTTGAAATATCTGTCAAAAAGATTAATATTTTTACGGCTTTTTCTAAGGGCTTAATGACCACCGGAAATATTATAAAACTAATATTTTCCAATACAATAGAAATGGTTACCGGTAAAGTCCCTGTTGAGATAGCAGGACCTTTGGGCATAGCTCAAATGACCGGAGAAGCAGCAAAATTAGGTTTTTTAAACCTATTATTTTTTACCGCAATTTTAAGTATATTTATAGGATTATTTAATCTTCTTCCTATCCCCATTTTAGATGGCGGGCATTTATTAATTTTAGCTATAGAAAAATTAAGGGGTAAACCTCTGGAACCTGATAAAATAAACTTAATGTACTTAATTGGAATATCTCTTATGATAACTGTTTTTATTATTGCTACTTATAAGGACATTTTAAGAATTTTTGTCAAATAGAAAAGGAAGGAAATTATAGGCGATGTATATGAGAAGAGAGACCAGGAGCGTGAAGGTGGGTAACCTGGAAATTGGTGGGAATGCTCCGATTTCTGTTCAATCCATGACTAATACTGACACGAAGAATATTTCAGGTACAGTATCACAGATAAAAAGAATGGAAAAAGAAGGTTGTGAACTGGTAAGAGTAGCTGTTCCAGATTTAGAATCGTGTTACTCGCTACCATTGATAAAAAAAGAAATTAATATATCCTTGGTTGCCGATATTCACTATGATTATAAATTAGCTATAAAATCTATTGAGTTCGGTGTAGACGGATTGCGGATAAACCCTGGGAATATCGGCAATAGCGAGACAATTAAATTAGTTATAAAATCAGCAAAGAAAATAAATTTGCCTATAAGGTTTGGTATAAACTCCGGTTCCTTAGATAAAAATATATTGAAGAAATATAAAAAAGTAACTCCTCAAGCTTTACTAGAAAGTGCTGTGAATGTTATCAAAATATTAGATGAAGTTAACTATCATAATATAATATTTTCTATTAAATCCACAGATATAATTACTACTATCGAAGCAAATAATATATTTTCATCAAAATATGATTATCCTTTACATTTAGGGATCACTGAGGCAGGCCCACCTTTTCAAGGCATTATTAAGTCATCTGTGGGAATTGGTGCGCTATTGTTTCAAGGAATAGGTGACACGATTAGAGTATCAATAACCGGAGACCCCGTAGAAGAAATAAAAGTGGGATATGAAATATTAAAGGCTTTACACCTTAGACAAAGAAGTCCGGATTTAATTTCTTGTCCTACCTGTGGAAGATGCAAGGTAGACCTGAATAAAATTGTAAAAAGAGTGGAAAGGCAAGTTTATAATATAAATAAACCATTAACTATTGCGGTGATGGGTTGCCTGGTAAATGGTCCAGGAGAAGCAAAAGAAGCTGATATAGGGGTTGCATTTGATAAAGATAAGGGAATACTTTTTAAGAAAGGCAAGATAATTGCTCGATCTAGTGATAAAATAATCATAAGAAGATTATTAGAAGAAATTAAAAATGAGTAAAAAAAGGTTATATTTTCGTATTTGTATATAGCTAAAATCTACCTAAATAATAGATTAATTAATTGTTTTTACATAAGATAGTGTAAAATTTTAGTAGGTAGTATGGCCAGAAAGAAAAATATCTTTTTTTATTTTGATTCCCGGTTTTTATTGTCTTTGCGAGATACGATTCACGAGATACGAGATACGTATTTAACCTTGAGAATAATTATATGATATGTTATAATTTTTGGTAATTATTAATTAAAAAATAGCCTATTTATATATATTATTCTACCTTATTTTATATCATATCATGATAGGCTATTCATTATTGAGGGGTGAATTTTTTGATAGACAAAACCATTTTAGAAGTTAAAAAAACTGAACGAACTGCAGATAAAATTATTAAAGATGCCGATGATAAAGCTGCAATAATTGTTGACAAGGCACACAAAGAAGCAGAAACGCTAATTGAAAGAAGTAAAGAAGAAGCTAAAAAAGAAGGAAAGATGATCATTGAAAGAGAAGAAAAATTGGCCAGAGTAGAAGCAGAAAAAATTATCAAAAAAAGTGAAAAAGAAAAAGAAGCTCTAGCTAAAAAATCTTTAAAAAAGATTGATAAAGCGCTAAAAATAGTGATTAAGAAAGTAATGGAAGGTAGATAATGGCTGTTAGCAAAGTAAAAAAAGTAAGTATTTTTACTCATCTTGAATTAAAGGACGAGATTATTGAAGAACTCCAAAAAGCAGGCTGTGTCCAAATAATAGAGGTTATACCCAAATTAAAAAAGTCGAGTTTATTAGATTTTCATGTGGTTAATAATGGAGAAGGTATATCCGCATTACCAGAAGTAAAATATTGCATAGATTATCTATCAAATTTCATAGGTAAACCTAAAAAATCCGAGAAAGCTACAATCACCACTAAAAAAGTTTACGATTATAAAAAATTGCCTTTGTTGTTTTCTCAATTTGATTATAAAAAGATTTATAGTAAGTGCAAAGAACTAGACGGACAATTAAAAGAACTAAAAAATAGGGAAAACCATATCGTAAAGATACAAGAACACTTAGAAGAATGGAAAGAATTAAACCTAAAAGTAGAGGATTTAGAAGGAACAGAAAATACTAAGATCATGGTGGGAAGTCTCTCTATAAAAGATTTTGTTTCATGTTTGGAAGAAATAAATAAGATAGGAAAAGAGATTGAAATAATAAAATTCGCGGAAGATAAAAAACGATGTAAGATAATAATCATTTCAATATCTGAATATTATGTTTCTATTAAAAAAGTGCTGGATAAGTATAATTTTGATTCTTTTCCAATTCCTTCAGAATTCGTAAAAACCCCAAAAAACATTTTGAAGGATATTTCCAAAGAATTAAACCGCATTAAAGAAAAAAGAGAAATAATTTCCGATGCAAGTAAAAAATTGTATAGAGAAAATTTATCCTTATATCTTGCTTTTGATTATCTATCCATTTTAGAAGGCAGAAAAGATATAGAAAAATATTTAAGGATGACCAAACAAGTTATTATTATTGAGGGATGGATTTTAGAAAAAGACATAGATAGAATGAAAGATAGGTTATTTAATAAAACGGACGAACTGGAGATAATCTTTAGCGATCCGGATAAACAGGATGATATTCCCGTTGCTTTAGATAATGGTAAATTTGTAGAGCCTTTTGAATCAATTACAGAACTATATGGAATCCCCAAATATAAGGAATTTGACCCCACTCCCTTATTTACTCCTTTTTATTTTATTTTTTTCGGAATGTGTTTATCCGATGCCGGTTATGGCTTGGTTATTTCTGTTTTATCTTATTGGGCTATGGTAAAATTAAAATTTGAAGGGATGGTAGGTAAATTTTTTAGATTATTCTTCTTATGTGGAATATCTACTTTTATAATAGGGGCAATTATGGGTAGCTGGATGGGGGATACCCTTAACTATCTTCCAAAAAATATGCTATTTATCAGAATTTTTTTAATCGATACGATATCCTTACTCGACCCGATAAAAAATCCTATGCCTTTATTATTGATATCTCTATCTTTGGGAGTCATTCAAATTTATACTGGGTTTATTATTAAATTTATGTCAAACGTTAAGGAAAATAGAATTAAAATAGGCTTGATGGATCAAGGCTCCTGGTTGTTATTGATTTCCGGAATGCTTCTATTTATTTTAACAAATACTATCAGTTCTTTATCAGCGTTTTCAGTTATTGCAAAATATATCATTTGGGTGGGATTGTTTTCTATCATTATTACACAGGGAAGGTCAAATAAGAATATTATCTTAAAAGTTGCTGGTGGCATACTAAGTTTATACGATACTATAGGTTACTTTAGTGATATTCTTTCTTATTCACGACTATTTGCTTTGGGATTATCTACTGCAGTATTAGCAGTAGTAGTAAATAATTTTGTCATGTTATTTAAAGATATTCCAATTATTGGAATTATTGTAGCAGCTTTAGTTTTTATTATTGGACATCTGTTTAATATGGTCATAAGTGGTATGGGTGCATTTATCCATTCAACTCGTTTACAGTACGTAGAATATTTTACCAAGTTTTATGAGGGTGGTGGGACTCCTTTTAAACCTTTTAAGGTCATCACTAAATATATACAGATTCAAAATAATCATTAGTAAACAAATCTAACGTAGAGCGTATACATTTGGTTATATAGTTAGTTGGTTAAGAAAAATAGAATTCAGTAGTCAGGAGACAGAATTTAGGAAGCAGAATAAAAAAAACAGAAATGCCATTGAGAAAAACGAAATAAGCCTGTCAAGGATAGATTCCCGCTTTCGCGGGAATGACACAGATAATGATAGCGGGTCGAATAAATTCGATACAAAAAAATCGTAAAATATATAATAGATATTTTATTTTTGATACTATACGCTAAACGCTGTACGCTCTACGATAGTTTTATTAATTAACGACTAATTTATAATAATATTAATAGAAATAGGAGGGAAATATGATTACACAAGGAATAGTAATTGCATTCTTAGGTTCTGCAACAGCTATCGGGTTAGCCTGTTCTGGTTCTGGTATCGGAGTAGGCATAGCTGGAGCGGCTGGAATAGGCGTATTGACCGAAGAACCGGAAAAATTTGGTATAGTATTATTTTTACAAGCCTTTCCAGGGACTCAAGGTATTTATGGTTTACTGGTTGGATTTTGGGTGTTAATGAAAACGGGTATCCTTGGAGGTTCGCCAATCCTTTTGAACTTAGATCAAGGATGGCAGATATTTTTTTCCTGCATACCGGTAGGGGTGGTGGGCTTTTTTTCTGGATGGTATCAGGGAAAAACTGCTGCTGCAGCCATAGGTTTAGCCGCAAGGAATCCGGAAGGGGTTGGAAAAGCAATAGTAATGGTTACTATGGTAGAAACTTATGCAGTATTTTCTTTGTTAGCTTCTCTGTTACTTTTCAATGGGATCACTTTATAAAAGGATGAATATGATATGACTATTAAAGATATAAGTAAAAAAATTATATCTGATGCCAGAATTCAAGAAGGTAAAATTATTGCTCAAGCAGAAGATAATGCAAATGATATGATAAAAAAAGGTAAAAAAGAAGCGGATAGTATCAAAGATATAATATTACACAAATACAACCAAGAAGCATTCTTAATGAAGAGTAGAATATTAACTGAGGCAAATTTGGAAGCAAAAAAAAATATTTTATCGGAAAAACAGAAAATTATCGATAATGTTTTTAATAAAGCTTCGGAAAGTGTTTTAAAATTAGAGGATAAAGATTATCGGAATATCATTAAAAAAATGATATTAGAAAATACCGAAACTGGGGATGAAACTATTTTTATTAACCATTCGGACCGGGAAAAAGTTTCCAAAAGTTTTATAAATGATATAAATAAAGAGCTGAAATCAAAAGGGAAAAAGGGAGAATTAACATTATCTACTTCCTATCTTCCGATAAAAGGTGGGATAGTTATCGGTTCTGGTAAAATAAGAAAAAATATTTCGTTAGAATTTTTATTGAAAGAAATTCGGGAAGAATTAGAAATACAGATAAGCAAAGATTTGTTTGATTAATATTTTATTAATGATATTTATTATGTAGTTTAATGAGAGAAAGGTTTGTTGATGTTTAAATATTTTACTGCAGATACCAATAATCAAGAAGAATATGCTTTTGCTAATGGGATAGTTAGGAAATTAGAAAAAGAATTATTAACTAAAGAACTATTAGATAGGATGATAAAATCAAGTGATGCTTTATCTGCTTTAAAGATATTGACGGAAAGTGATTTAAATGATTATTCTTTTGATCTCAATAACCCAGCAAATTTTGAGCATTCATTAAACCAAGAACTATTACACACTTATGACATAATAAAAAATATCTCTAAGGTTTCTACTTTTAACTTTCTTTATTTCACCTTTGCTTGTAAGTATGATTTTCACAATATTAAGATGCTTGTAAAATCGAAATACCTAAAAAAAGATATTTCTAATGAATTATTATCGCCAATTGGAACCATAGATATAGAAAAACTTAATTTAGCAATTAAAGATGAAAAATATGAAGATCTTCCTGATTCTTTTGAATTTCTAATTAAAAAAACCTTCTCAGAGTATAGCAAATTTAAAGACCCGGAGATAATAGATTTTATTTTAGATAAAGAAAGATATATCATGATATTTAATAAAATTACAGAGGTAGAAATAATTGAAACAGATGAAGATTTTTTAAGAAGGTTTATTAAAATAAATATAGACCTTAATAATATAATGAGCTGTATTAGGGCTAAGATAAGAGGGGAGAGAAAATCCCTTGCTAAAGAATTTTTGATACCAGAAGGTGATTTTAAAATAGAAAATATAATTGAAATATATGATTCTCCTTTGTCTTCCTGGTTTGAAAAATTAATCCATACTGATTATAAAAATATAATAGAAACAGGAATAAATTACTTTCAAAAGAATAACTCTTTAATGGAATTAGAGAAGCTAAGAGATAATTTTATTCTAAATTTCTCAAAAATAGGAAAATACATTACTTTTGGCATTGAACCATTAATAGGATTTATTACCGCGAAAGAGAATGATATAAAGAATATTAGAATAATTTTATCAGGTAAGTTAAATAAACTATCTCCTGACCAAATAAAAGAAAGAGTACGTGATACTTATGTATAAAATTGCCTTAATCGGAGATAGAGATACGATAATCGGTTTTAAATTACTGGGTGTCTCTTTATTCCCCGCGATCAAAAAGGATGAAACATTAGAAATATTAGATAAACTAGTAAAAGAAGAATATGCAGTTATATTCGTAACTGAAGATATAGCATGTCAAATATTTGAAGAAATAGAAAGATTACAAAAAACATCTTTTGCCAGTATAACTATAATACCCAATAAACTAGAAAAAAAATGTTTAGGTCTAAAAGCATTAAGAAAAAGTGTAGAAAAAGCCATAGGAACAGATATTTTATTTAGAAAAGAGGTAGAATAATGGAAACAGC
>Ga0315553_10002995_pt1 | contig 13330 bp, 13 predicted proteins | sample SalMarSW160140MG_FD_203099 | JGI IMG/M metagenome (GOLD analysis project Ga0315553, IMG submission 203099) | Salt marsh sediment microbial communities from the Plum Island Ecosystem LTER, Massachusetts, United States - Salt Marsh Sediment SW1601-40 ... | reverse complement strand
CTGTTAAGTTTTTCTAAATTATCATCTTCCTCAAGATACCAAGTTACGCGAATTCCGCCAATAAATCCAATCGCACCTGAGATATTTTGTTTAATAAGTGTTTCTCCTATGCTACTATCCCCCATATCGTATGAGGATGTTGTACACGCGTCGGAGTAGAACAAAGAAGGCATGTACAAATTACTACTTGATAGAGCATTAGTGTAAGTATAATATATCATACTATTATCATCAGTCAATTCAACTGGGCTCCCATGACCAGCAAAAATAACTGTTGAATATCCTGCATTAAATTCGTTACGAAAACTTGTATCGGTAAGAGAATCAAGGGAATTTGGCGTTGGTGGGGTCGCTGGCGCAAATGAAGAGGTGGTTTTAACTAAATGAGTAAAATTCATCTCGCATATTGTGTAATTTTCCCAAATTAACTCTGTTAAGCGTGCTTCGTCTTCAGGAGGGATGTACGATGAAATTCCTCCCGCTAATAACATTTTGTTCATCCAGTTTCCAAGAAAAGGATCAGTTTCGTATTTAAGAGTTTTATTTACCATCACAGCGAGTTCAAACGCATCATCGGCGGGTAATCTACCAACATATACTTCTGGAATCCATGAGATCTCGTCGAGTGCTTCTGTATATTCAGCAGATTCGCCCCAAATGCTATTATTATTACTATCCCACGATCCTGTTAAATCTGCATAATAATAATCAGTAGGTTTGGAATAAGCATTCCAGCCTGAATATTCCGATTCTCCACTCACTACAACAACATCTGGGTTATATACATATCTTATGGGAATTAAACTCTCTTCTGCATCGCCCGCTAGAAGGACCCACTGAATATCCTCCTTCTCGTAATAATCTTTTATCATATTTCTGATCTGTTCTGCTTTATCCCTACCTTCATATTCTGTATAATTAGATAAAATGATGGTTTTGACACCTTTCTCATTTTTCCAGTTCATTAAAGGTGTAACAGAATCCACAAAGCTCGAATCGTTTACGATTATTAACATTTCTATTTTTTGATTAGTCCAAGCGTCGTTTAATGCATCATAATCGATTCTTGGTAATGATAAATTGTCTAAACTAAGAAGAGAGTTTGATATGTTTATATTTTCTATTATCTCTTTTTCTCTAGTGTATTGTCCTTCAATTTCAATCCGGAGAGTAATTACTGGAATGATAAACACTATTATAAGTGAAAAAACAATAAATTTCTGAAACCCACGCTTCCCCATGGAAAATCAAAATAATAAAAAGTGACTAACTATATAATTTTTTTCAGAATAAAAAATATATTTACACATATTATAAATAATTAAAAATAAGTATACGATTAAAAAGTTAAAACTCAAGTATTTATTATGCCACTTAGATTTAACACGTGCCCTTATTGTAATCAGAGGATAGTGTTTAGGATAGAAGAAAAGGATGTAAATACCTCTCAATATCCTGCTCCAATTTATATTCATCATACGAGTGAATCTTGTGGAAAAACTTCAACTTTTTATGTCGATAGTCTGTTGCGAGTGTCTTATAAAGAGTTAGAGAAGAAACCTGGGGCAATAAAAACGCTAGAAACGATAAAGTGATTTCTCCTTGTTTAAAATAAATCCTTTTTATAACATTCTAGTTTAACAAAGAGATAATTAAATACTCTTCCTTCACCCAATTAACTAAAAAATATGGCGTGGGGAGAAATACCCTTAAAAGGTTATATGATGAATGGGAGAACTAGTGTTTACAATTAACAAAGTATAATTATTTATTTTCTCAAGAGAATTAATAAAATTAAGGAATAATTAGTAAGAAATAATTATAATAAAAAACTAAATCTATTATGGTTTATCATCTAGAAGATGTAAAAGGCATCGGTTCTGAAATGGCTAAAAAATTAGTAGAAGCAGGCATTAAGTCTGTTGAAATTTTAGCTTCGTCTAAGCCAGAGGATATTGTGAAACTAAAGATCAAAGGTATTGGCAAAGCAACAACATTGAGATTTATAGAAAGCGCAGGATTATTATTGAAGGAGAAATCGTCAGAAGTAGAAACTCCAAAACTGGATGCAGAAGAGAAACCCACCAAAGAAGTAACAACAACAAAAAAGGCAAAGCCAGAAAAAAGCACTAACCTCAAAGAACTAATAAAAATACAAGCAGAATGTAATATTGGACTAGTGGGCCATGTAGATCATGGAATGAATTAGTCATTTCGACAATTCCTATAAAGACCACACTAGTCAAAGCTTTAACTGGCGATTGGACGGATAGACACTCTGAAGAACAAGAACGGGGTATTTCTATTAAATTGGGATATTCTAACGCAACAATTTTGTATTGTTCTGAGTGCAACGAATATTTAACATACTATATGGCAGAGATTGCTAGAAAAAAAGGGCAACCTAGATTCACTTGTCCAAACTGTTCAAAAACCTTAGAATTTAAAAGAAATATATCATTTGTTGATGCTCCAGGTCATGAAATATTAATGGCTACTATGTTGAGCGGAGCCTCCTTAATGAACGGTGCTTGCTTGTTAATTTCAGCTGATGAAATATGTCCTCAACCACAAACTAGAGAACATTTAGCAGCGTTGAATATCGCAAGTATAAAGAACATTATAATCATACAAAATAAAATTGATGCTGTCTCAAAAGAACAAGCTTTAGAAAATTATAATCAGATTAAAGAATTTGTGAAGGGCACTATCGCACAAAATGCCCCTATTATTCCAATTTCTGCTGTATTTGGAGCAAATCTTAATTTAGTAGTTCGAGCATTTGAAGAAATAATCCCATCACCAATAACTCAAGAGGACGAGGAATTCCAATTTTTAGTTGCTCGTTCATTTGATATAAATCGCCCTGGCACACAAATAAACGATTTAAACGGTGGTGTAATTGGTGGATCGGTTTTAAAAGGAAAGGTTCAAGTTGGGAAAGAAATTGAGATCAGGCCAGGATTACGAGTTAAAAATGATTATCAGCCACTCAGAACTAAAATAGCTAGCATAAGCCAAGGAACTAATTCTTTAGAAGAAGCCAAGCCAGGAGGGTTAATAGGATTAGGAACCATGTTAGATCCTGCTTTGACGAAGGGAGATTCTCTAATAGGACACTTAGTTGGTAGACCTGACACTTTACCTGAGATAATTTTTGAAGTCGAATTACAAGTAAACCTTTTGGAAAGAGTGCTAGGTGTGGAGGTACAGATGAAAGTTCAACAGTTAAAACATAACGAGAAGTTATTACTCGTCGTTGGAACGGAAAAAACGGCTGGAACTGTTATAAAAATCTTAAAAAATTCATATATTATTAGTTTAAACCCACCAATTTGTGCTCCAGCGAATTCGATTTTTGCGATTTCAAGAATTATAAATCGGCGTTATCGTTTAATAGGTTACGGTAAAGAATTAAACTAAAGAAACAATAACTAATTCTACTAATTATTATGGCGAGTATGAGAGGAAAATTTCTCTGATTTTCCCTTTCACTAATTTTAATGATGCATCTGCTTTATCAAAAATGTTTTGCAGAGTATTTATTACGTCCGAATCACTATTAGAATTAATTGCTTTTGAAATTTTTTGTCTCGTTTCGTATAATATTAAGGTATCTCCAATTTTTGCTAAATAATGAAGTACTATCTCTATTTTATTTTCTTTAGATAAATCTGTTTCTTCCTTAATCTCTTTAATTTCATAAAACACTTGATCCATAATTCTCTTGTCAAGAAAACTTAAGAAGTTTTCAATGTTGTCAATGAAAATTACTATCAATTTTTCTGAGATTTTTTCGTGTATTTAAAATATAAGAGTAAACCTAACAGTATTAAAATGCCGTTAATTCCTCCAAATATTAGAATCCAAAGTGGAAAATGAAAAACATCTGTAATCAAATAGTTAACTTCTCTAAAAGTATTAATTTGAAATTCTGTACTTAAAATAGTGCCTTTGTATACTTTAACAGTATAGTTCCCATTAGGAACATTTTCGATTAAAATCTCTCCGTTTTCATCTGAGTATGCATAAGCCATTGGTTGGGTAAAATCGTTCGAGATATATGTACCATATTTTTTTCCATAATAATTTAATTCTATCCTATATCCAACTAAAGGCATACGAATACTATCGGTAAGAACGATTTTAAGGTCATTAGTAGCAGAATATTTTAAAGAGCATGGATTTGTTTCGCCAACGATGATATATGGAATAAAAAGTTTTAATCCTTTCCTTTTTACCGCATTCTTAGTAAAAAGCAAACTGTTCTCGATGGTTTCTTGCGTTATAGAAACGATCACATCCTGTACATTCACATTTCTTGCAAATAATGAACTATTACTAATTATTTGATCTACGATTATTGTCTTCTCAATTAGTGTAATATCTTTAAGAAAAATGTGCTTTGGACCAGAAATAAGCGATGGAAAATAAATTCTTTCGCGAATATTTCTCTCTCCTATTAACCTATCTATTGCCCAGCTAAAATCAACCGAATTTTCAAATATTATAGTAAAATTAGCATTAAATTTTAATGAAAATAATTTTTCATCAGCAGAAATTGATACGTTTATCTTTTTATCTGGTTCCAAAAAATCTAATTTAGTTTGATCATCTATTTCTAAAATATGATCAAAAAACAACTCCTTATCAAGGGGATCTACAATTATTTCTAAAACGAGGTTATCAGCAAGTTCTGGAGGTTTTGTTAGGTTACCCGTGATTTTTTTTCCAATTAAAGTAAAGTTATAATAAAATGAAGGGCTAAAGTCTTGAGTTTGTTGTGTTAACAACAAGACATCGCTAGGGTTTTGAGTTAAATCCCAAGTTTCTAGGGTGAGAGTATACTCAAATATGAAGTAGATCGAAAAATTGTGAAAAGTTATTGAGAAGAAATTCTGATAGTCGAACACAAAATAATCATCAGAATCAATCGAGTAATCTCCTTCGTTCAGTTCTTCGATAATAGAATCAGTACTATTTTTCACAAGTACTTGATTAAGGACTCTCGGATATAAGACTGGTTTATAGATTAAATAACCCTCAGAATTATCTATGGAACTATTAAACTGAACACTAATAGATTCGTTAATCAGCACTTTTATCTTGTTCGATTCTGGGAAAGAATTATCGAGATTATTAAATTGGGCGATTTTAATAGTTTGAAGATATCTAGTTTCTAAATATGAGATATTTAACGCTCCAGAGCTTAAATCGTCTACGAGATTAGGATAATTATCTGATTGATTAAAAATACCTTCTTCATCAAATGAAAATTGTGTAATAGTTATGTTCCCAAGTCCCTGTTCAGGAGTGTTAATAATTGGAGAGTAATCATCTTCCGAAAAAGAACTACGTTCGGGAATTATAGGGATATCATTATTATCAAGATTTAAAGAGCGGTAATTTGAAGAAGGACCAATAAGAAACAAAGAGATTACTGTGCTCATTAGCATTATAACGACTATAATAGATTTCCAGTAATTATTGCTCTTCATCTTTATTTTTAAAGTGAATTTTTTTGATCAAAAAATTAAATAAAATTAATTAATTATTCTTAAGATTTTAATTTTTACTTAAATTTCCGTGAATGTCTTCTTATACGAATATTTATATTTATTGAATATATTTTTATATCATTCATAACCGCCTTTAAAAGGCATATCTATTACTTAAAAACACATTTTTAATAATAAAGTAATTAAGAAGCTTAATATGATATATTAGTTTTTTCCAATTATACCCGATTAAACATATTAATGTCGAAAATCCTATTAAATGATTTTTATGGGCACAAAACCAGATCGCACTAAATTTTTAAAACACCTCAATACTGCTGTAGACTTTTTCGAGGATTATTCTCAAAATCTTTATAATAACATGATTGCAATTTCACATAATGACGCAGATGGGATTAGTAGCCTGCAAATTATTCAAAATTTGCTCCAAAAAATGAAATTCAATTATGATTATTTCATCTATAATAGATCTGTTTCGTGGGGAAGTTATTTAAATGGAATTTTACCGAAAACTCAAAACAGCAGAACTGCACTAATATTTACTGATGTGGGTTCTAATCTAGCTGAATTAGTGCCTATTATTAAAAAACGAAAAGAACATTTTTACATTCTTGATCACCATGAAGTCGATTGCGATATAGATTTGGAAGAACTTCCAGAAAATTTATTCTTTGTTAATCCAACGGTTTTTGGATTTGACGGTTTAGATCATGTATCGGGTGCTACTTTAGCTTATTTGTTTGCTAAAAAAATAAATTTATCGATTATAAAGCAAGGTTGGCTTGCCGTTATCGGAATTGCGGGAGACTCCTTACGGTCCATGGAAAAGCTCCAGTCTTTTAATAAGGAAATTTATCAAGAAATATGCGACGAAGATCTTGTCATAGATCAGGAAGGGTTAATTCTTTTTGGAAGTATGAATGAATCTATAAAAAAGGGTTTAAAATATAGTATTTTGCCTTTTCTAATTGGATATGGTGGTGAAAGTGATCAAACCATTAAATCCTTTTTAAATAGCATAAACATAAACCCCAATAAAAAAATTGTTGATTTAGAGCAAGATGAAATTCAAAGAATTCTTAAAAGTATTGATATTGGTATTGGACACTTTGCTTTATTGCCTCAAAAGCAAGGTTTATTAAGATTTGTGTTTGAGCACGCTATATTGCTAAACATTCTATCATTTAAAAATATTAGCGCTGCTATTTCGATTATATACCAAAAATCTATTACGCGATACGCCAAAGAGCTTTATAATGAATATATCGATACACTGGTTCAAAATTTAAAAATATTAGCAAATGAATTGCCTCGTTATGAAACTAAAAGCACAATTTTCATAGATGCAGGAAACGGTAAAATACCCCCGAGCAATTGGTCAGACACAGCAAGTTTTACTTCCGTTAACGGATTACTAAATCCCGATAAGATGATGTTCCTAGGTGGACTCGAGAAGAAAACTCAGATGGTTAAACTTAGTGTGAGGTGCTCTCGGAAATATTTAGAAAGCGGTCACATGGGTGTTAATAGTGTTATAAGTACGATAAAACAAAAAATTGGAGGAACGGGTGGTGGTCATAAATTAGCAGGAGGTATAAGATTATCTATACCCTCATTTAAAATACTTAAGAATAATGCTGACGATTTTACTTCATTATAGGGTTAAGGAATCATTATCATGGTTTTTTCCAAAGATAGCTCAGAGCGTACAATTTTTTTAAAGATAAAAGTTAAAACAAACTCTAAAGTACAAAAAATAACATATAACCAATTTATTGATTCTTGGATTTCAATTAATTTAATCTCTAAACCCGTTAAAAATAAGGCGAATAAAGAATTAATTAAATTATTAAGTAAAAAGCTAAATGTTGCAACCAATCAGATTCAAATAATTGCGGGACCGAAAAATGCGAATAAAACGATACAAATTAGATTTGATGAGGATATATCTCAACCAAAAATATTAGAAAAATTAACAAATTAATTACGATCCAATTTTTCGCATCTTACCGCATCTTAAACAGGTGATAAAGTGAGTCATACCCTCGTCTGCGCTTCTAGTTTGCCTCGTTTCTAAGTGTGCTTTGTCGTAGCCACAACTGCATTTAAAATTTTTAATTGCGCTTCTTAAATTTTCTTCCTTCCATTTCATTACTTCAGTAAGGTTTGAGACTTCATTTCTAATTGGTTGTTCTATTTTGGTTTTTAGGATATAAGAATCTATATTTTCCTCCGAAAGAGGTTTGGTACAGCCACATTTACATTTAAAAACTTTCTGACCATTCACTGTCGAGGGCAACATCATAGAGCCACATTCATCGCAAAATTGCATTTTTTTGGACGATTTAAGAAATTTTATTATACTTAAGATAGTATTTCAATAACAAAAATTTTTCCTTCTAAATCTAAAAATATTTACCATTCCTCCAAAGAGATTGACCGATGATTCTAATGGCTTCGAAATTTAAAAAATCAAACCAAATAACAAAGCACAGAAAATTACTCCAGCCAAAAGGTCTGCGGTTGTGCCAGGGTTTAACTTTCCATTTCGTTTTTGGATGTTTTTATCAAATTTAATTGTTAAATTTAATCCTTTATTAGTAGAAATTCCTCCTTGTGAAATGATTTTTGAAGCCATTTCTGAAACTTTCATTGCTTCTGGTTTACCTGCTTTACGGATAATCAAGGTATCAAAATGATTAGCTAGTAATTTCATATATGTATTAACTATTGTTTTATTTATATTTCGATGTTCCTTAAAACTATCAAGAAAGTAAGGTAAACCTTCCTTTAAAACGATTTTAAATCCTGTAGCATACTCTCTGCTTATTAAATCGTAATCTTGAGATTTATTAAATATTTCTTTAAGATTTATATCATCACGGATGATTTCTTTGTATGCCCCTGGATCATTAACATCATAATTATCAATTTGGCCTAATCCTCCTGGATTGCTAATTTTAATTGCCTCATATAAATTTAATGTGTCATTAACTGTTGTTTCTTCTATAATCTTGGTTAAAATTGACTCAAAATCTATAAGTCTATGTTTTTTTAACTTTATACATATTGAAGCGGCAGATGAGAGGGGAGCTAAGATGAGAATATGCCCTAATATTACATTTCCTCCGGTTTGCCACTTCATCATTTCTATAACAGATTCTTTAAAAAACACACCTAATTCGATGTTACTAAATGATTGCTTATCATTTTCAATAGTACTATAAACTTTTTCGCATAGAATTCTAAAATTAGGCTGAATAGCAGAAATTCCTGCTAGAAAGTGCTCAAAACTTGTGCTTTCAAAATTTTTCGTTCTGTGTACATTTCCTGGTTTTGGCCATCCAGAAAGTTCTAACAAACTTGAAAGGTTTATGCACCTTAGCAAATCATCGATTGACTTGATGACAATTTCTATACTTGACACGTTAGAAATATATATTTTAATATTAATATAGGTTTGTTATAGATGAGTTAGTAATAGGTTAATTCTAAAGATCTTTTCTCCTTAATTCTATAACCTTCAATATCTGAGGTATTATAAGAAATCGGTCTGTATTTCTCTGTTAAATTTTTTCGATATAGAAACTTCTTGATCCTTAATTTAATTACTCTTTTTGACATTTTACTTGGAACAATCAATTCGATACTGTTTCCACTTCGAGAAATTTCTATTTGCGGTAACTGTTCTTCGAGAAATCTTAATAGATCCTCAATATATTGTTCCTTTTCAAGGCTTAATTCTTTTACATCAATTGTTAATTCTTTAGTATTATCTTCACTCAAATTCTAATCACTCTATATTATAATTAAGGACATTATTAATCTTTTTCCAATAAAAATATGACAAAAACAAGGTTGAGTAGATAATATCAAAATAGAGTTATATCGGTGTTTCGTCTCCCCACAAATCTAATGCTTGCTTTAATTCGGCATGACTTTTAGCGTATTCATTTACGCTAATGTTATCCATGTAAGCATTAATTGCTTGTCTTAAGGCTTTCGCACCGCTTTGTGTACCACCAGGGTGACCAAACACACCTCCTCCGACTTGAACAACAATATCTTTTGATAAAAGCTCGATTAAACGATGAATTATTCCCGGATGAACTCCTCCTGAACATACGCTTAAAACATTCTTCATTCCATGCCAAACCTGTGGTAGGACCTCCAAATCGGCTTCATTCGAATTATTAGCAATTTTCTTAAAATTATTCAACACTTCTCTTTTATCGCCCGATAATTTTCCCAAACCTCCTATGTGAAGCTGATCTACACCTTGTATTCTCGCTATTTCAGCAAGAACTTTCATGCTCATTCCATGATTAGGATTTCTATCAAAAGCAGCATGAAACGCTCTATGAGCATGTATAGCTAAACCCAATTTTTCACATTCCTCTCTAACAGTTTGAACTGCTGCCCAACCAATAGTCAATATGTCGATCATAACATATTCGTTGTTAAAATCTTTCACTAGCTTCGCACGACGCTTCATTTCGTCTACTTCAGCGGAAATATTTATTAAGTAACTCTTTCTCTCTCCGGTTTCATTTTCTGCTTTATCCCTCATTTTCATGCTAAGATCGAGCCTTTTTTCGAATCTGTTAAACTTTTGATTTGATAGGTTTTCGTCGTCTTTTAACAGATCTACTCCTCCTGTCCAGATTTCGTAGCCATGTTGAGCGTGCTCCTCAGCATAATACCCTACTTTGGGTTTCGGAACAGTAGCTGTAATTGGTCTCTTCTTAATTTTAAGTAAATCCCTAATTCCCTTTATTCCATACTGAGGTCCCTTAAAGGAATGTATTAAGTTTTTAGGCCACTTCACATCGACTAACCTTAAACCATCTAAAGCTTTCATACCAAATATATTTCCGGCAATAGAACTTAAAATTTGAGGCATATTACCTTCCTCAAATAAATCGTTGGGATATGCGATTTTTACATAATTATTATTTATTTCATAAACTTTAGCACATAATGCTCGAATATGTTCAGGAATTTTAAGCGCCGTCCAAGTACCGTTACTGCTTTCAGCAGCAACCCTAATAGCTACTTTTTCAATTGGAAAACCGCTTGCAGGTTTAAGTTTAAACAAGCAAATAAGGTCTTCCTCATTTGGTTCATATGTTAAATCTAAAAAATCTTCATATTTAATTTCTATATCACCTTAAACTTAATTTAAATCATCTCTGGATACAATTTTTCAAAGTAATTATGTACATGGCTACTCGCAAAAATTCCCGCCTCTGTAATTAGACCGTCTATATACCTCCTACTTACAGTTTCAAAGGCAGGATTTAAAATTTCCAAACCTGCTGGTGGATTCTCCCATATCTCTGAACTTTCTCGCATTTCAATTTTTTCTATAACACCAAATGAAGTTTGAGGATTATATTTCAAAAGGGGAGTAGCAACATAAAACGGAACGTGTTCTTCATGGGCAACTAAAGCTAATAATCTTGATCCTATTTTGTTTAAAACAGTTCCCTCACTTGTAACACTATCTGCTCCAATAAGAATAAGACTAACCTCGTTATGATTTACAGCCCACCGCATAGCACTATCCACAACATGATAAACTTTTATTCCAGCGTCTAATAACTCTTTCGCTGTTTTTCTTCCTTGAAGGCGGGGTTGGGTTTCGGTATTTATCACTTCAAAGTGCTTTCCTTGCGCTCTTGCTTCTAATAAGATACCCGTTACAACAGACGAGTGACAATGGGTCATAATGATGTAGTCATCATCTGATTCTACAAAAGGAATTCTTCTAGCTCCAATTTCAGCTATCTTTTTTTTCGAATTTTGAATTATTGTTTGATATTCATTTTTATAGCGATTTATTAACTCTAAAAAGTGATCTTCTTTGAATTCGTGTTTAAGTTTTTTCAATCTATTTGTTATGAAATTTAGTCCATTTCTCAACGCTGGTTCAGTGGAGCGGGCATTAAACAGTATCTCCTTTGCTTCTTCTAATTTATTTAAAAACTGTTCTTCAGTATTATTATCCGTTAGCCTTTGGGCATAACTATTCAAAAAATCGATAGCCATTAGGGCTATATTTGTCGCTCCCTGTATTTCTAACGATTTAATCTTTTCAGCATCTTTTAACAATTGTTTAATTTCATTCACCTATTTATTTCTTATTTAATATAAAAACAGCCACTACTTTTCACTGTATTCTTTATTACTGGTACCACCTTCATAAGAGTCATTATCTTCTTTAAAATCCTCAGGATCGATTTCTATAAAAAGAGGACCAATATAATTACATGAAGTACACTCGTACATATCTGGTGCTAACCAACCAGAAACATTGACAGCACTTTTTAATGTTGCATGCTTACATTTTGGGCAAATTTTAATATGCGTCATTTTATTATTCTTAAGTTATTTATTCTTATATTGTTTTTTAGCGTGAAAGGGAATTAGCAAAAATTAATCTTCTGATCTTTCTCATCTAAAAATTGGTAGCTATATTCTATAATCATAAATAACATTTAGTCTCTTTCATTATTAATATAGTAATCTACCATTTAGTAGAAACGATTTTTAACTTAAATTTCTAATTTATATTTGAAAAACTAAAAATATTAAAAAAAATGAGTAAAATTGACCTAGAGCGAAAAAGCTTGCCCAACGAGCCAGGTGTATATTTTTTCCTCAATAAAAAAAGGACTATTATTTATATCGGGAAAGCTATAAATTTAAAGAAAAGGGTAAATCAGTACTTTCTCAAAACTAATTATAACGATCCATACTACGAAGAGAAAATCAAGGAACTCGTTAAAAATATTCAATCTATTGAATATATAGTTACAGAAAACGAAAAAGAAGCAAAAATACTAGAAAATATACAAATTAAGAAATATCTACCGCGTTTTAATGTGGTAATGCGCGACTCAAAGACATATCCTTGGGTTGGGTTTTTTTATTCAGAAAAATTTCCAAGAATCAGAATCATAAGAGGTCCAGAAAAATATTCAAAAGAAAACTTTTTTTTGGGGCCTTTTACTGATAAAAAGGAAATCACTAGAATATTACGTGATTTACGTAAGATCTTCCCATATTGTTCTTGTAAAAAAAGAGTAAAAATAAAGAAAAGACCGTGTCTGTATTATCAATTAAAACTATGTCCGGGACCTTGTATCGAAGCTATAACAGAAGAAGATTATATACAAAATGTGAAGCAAATAGAGATGTTTCTCAAAGGACAAACAGATGAATTAAAAGAGCAGATTAATGAAAAGATGAAGAATGCGGCTCAAAAACAAAGTTACGAAATAGCTGGTTTTTGGAGAGATAAACTCCAAGCTATTGATAATTCAACAGTCTCTCAAAATGTTTTATTAGATCGTAAAGAAAATAAGGACATTATAGGCTATTTTAAAGACGATGAGCAGAAATATATTGCAATGGTAATAATTCACATTCGCGATGGAAAAATAGCTAATAAAAGCGCTTTTCCTGTGAATATAGCAGATAAAATCGTTCAAAAGAATGCTATTTTCCCTTCGATATTGGAACAATTTTACCAAGACCTTACACACAATTTACCTGATATAATAGTAATTCCCGAAATATATGAAGAAATTAATTTGTTTAGGGAAATCCTTGACGAACATAAAACAAACATAAAAATAAGGGTTCCTCTTGAAGACGAATATGGTTTACTTAGAATAGCTAATAAGAACGCAAAAGTAATAGTAGATCAAGAAATAAAAATGGAAGAAATTGAAAGAAAAGAAGAAAACCAAATTCAGAAAGCTCTGGAAGAAGCTAAAGAGATATTTCATTTACCTAAAATACCA
>Ga0315553_10002993_pt1 | contig 13338 bp, 10 predicted proteins | sample SalMarSW160140MG_FD_203099 | JGI IMG/M metagenome (GOLD analysis project Ga0315553, IMG submission 203099) | Salt marsh sediment microbial communities from the Plum Island Ecosystem LTER, Massachusetts, United States - Salt Marsh Sediment SW1601-40 ... | reverse complement strand
GAGCAAGGCTACTCTGCCTCCGACCGCGCCAGCCCTGGGGCGCTCTCTGAAGAATTCGACTGCCTGCTGCACCCAGACGCGGTCAAGAAGGCAATCGTCATCGACGAATGCGATCAGCTCAGAACAGATCTCGCGCACGGCTCTGTGGCGAGCATAGGCGAGTCCCTGTCGACTCTCTTGTATAATGCTCAGTTCAGGGATGGAGCCGCTATCGATGCGACTCTGAACAACCTCACGGGTGTTGTCTGTGCAGTTGTTGTCTACCACGAGAACAGACCAATCGACCGCAGGATCGACTTCCTGCTGCTCGACAGTGTCCAAAGCACGATCAAGCAGAGAAGCATGGTTGTAGGTGCAAATGACGACGACGATATCGCTCACAGGTAGCCTAAGCCTTTCAATCGCTGCACGATGATATCGTCATCCGCCACTCTTCGGCTAACCGGCATGTCCGCGGCTAGGTCCATTAGCTCGGGCCGCAGCGTGGCGACTAGGTGCTCATGGCCCGCACCGAACCCGCTCGATTCACGAGGATCGCTTTCTATGTTGTACAGCTCGAACTGGTTTCTCAGACGATCCCAGACAAGCTTCCACGGCGGCTTCCGCAGGGCCGCGAAACACGATACAATCTCGGCTTCCTCCGATGTGGTGGACTCCATGAGAGTCTCAGCGTAGGCAGGTCTCGGTAACCCATGTGTGGCAGATCTCGCCTCCAGCAACGTCCTTAGGCTCGCCCCGTCTGTTGTGATGCCCTCATCCGCTATGCGCAGCAGATCAAGTATGGAGGGGAAGATATCTACGATGCGAACTTGAGAACTCACTGTCGCCCCCTCGCCCATCTTCGGGTAGATAATCAATGGAACGCGCAAGGTCGTGTCATACAGATACATCCGATGAGAGGGCTCACCATGTTCCATGAAATCGTCACCATGATCAGCGAGCACAACGATGAGGGTCGTGCTCAGCTCTCCGTGCGCGGAGAGGGCCGTCAACAGTCGCCCGATACCGTCGTCAATCTTGGCGACTTGCCTCAGCATGAAACGGCGACCGTACCCTGAGTATCTGGGGCCGATTTCGAAGTGGTTCAATTCGGGTCCGACTAGCCGTAGCAGCGGGCGCGCCACTGCCTTCACGGATCTAGCGGCGAGACTACCTGGTGCAGCTAGCGACAACGGTCGGCTCTGACGCGAATCGCCGGCCACGCCATGCGATGCCTGCTTGTGTACGTCATGTGCGTCGAAATAGTGAACGAATAGAAAGACTCGGTGCTGTCTGACCGACCCGAGCCACTCCACTGCCTGCTCGGTGACCTCAGCCGCGTCACGACGCTGTCCCAGGAGCCAGTTGGTCATTCCTGTGTCGATGTCGTCATCATAATGGTCGAAACCCTTGCATAGGCCAAACTCTCGAGCGAGTGCGTGCGACCCTACCACCGCACCGCATTTCCAGCCCTCAGCCGACAGAACCTCCGCGAGTGTAGTGACGCCGGGAGCCAAGCAGGAGCCAAGGATCGTTCGCACACCGTGTTTGGGCGGAATGAGCCCCGTGAAGAGCGACGCGTGCGCTGCTGAAGTGAACGGGGCCTGGGTTATCGCTTGGTCGAACCGATGGCCGCTGGCAGCCAGGTGGTCGATATTAGGCGTGCCGAGAGGTCGAGGAAGCCTGAAGCGCAGGGGAAAGCGCTGGGGATAGCAGCCCAGTGCCTCAGGTCTAACGCAGTCGAGCGAGATGATCACTACATTTCGTAGTCGCTCACCATGTTTACTAACCACGACTTGCTCTCCAATACGCTCTCCAGCAGAGACTCCGTTCTCGATGTGCTGGACACTGAACCGAGGCGCTCAATACTACAGCCTCCTGTATATGCCGGCCGCCACTCGCCGCAGAGAATCGCGTGCCCGCGCGGAAACCAGGGTGGTCGGAGATGAACAGCGCTTCCTGAAACTCCGGGAATCCGCTGCGAAGGTCTGATCGTCCTCGAAGTACTCGTCGATTAGTCGGTCGAGCTGCACAGTGGCAAGATCGACTAGTTGCAGGTCGACCTCGACGAAGTCTAGCTTGAGTATCCTGGTCAATGTGCCGTCTGTAACCTCTTGATCCTTCGTTGACACGTTCTCTCTGTGGGCATAGGCGCAGTTGAAGAAGTCCCCGGGAAACATGCGCTCAAGCGTCACGCACGCTTCGTCGAATCTGCTCAGCGGAAAACAAAGCACCTGTTTGCTCTGGACACGTTCCCGGATCAGATCGATTCCACGTTGGTCGGCAGAGCCGCTGAGGAAGCCTGTCTGACTTCTTATGTGCATTCCCTCCTGGGGAGATCTTAGCAGGTACTGTGTGTAGGCGTCTATGTCCAAGGTCTTCGTTTGTGGAAAGATCTCGGTGTTGTACCTGTGATAGAAGTAGTGGGAAACGAACCGCTCGATGGGATCTCTCACAAAGGTGATGGCTGTCACAGAGGTATCTTTGTGATCGAACGGCAAGTCTAACGATAGCCGATGAGAGGCCAAGCATTTGAGATCAGGGTACCAATCTATGATCTGCTTGACTTGGCTGGCATTGTACTGGTAGTTGTTTAGGATTCCATACTCTGCCGCGTAGCCAACCCCGAAGAGGTTCCTGAGAATGGTATTGAAAGTGCTCCCGCCGCATTTGGGGATGTGGATGAAAACGTAGAAGTCTCTTCGTCTCATCATGTCACTATCGTGGCTGAGGTATGGTCTCTAGCCCCGAGTGTCCCCCCATACCCAACCAGCCCTATGGCCCGCTGGGAGTCAGGCAAGGTAATCTCCTGTGGCGCGGGACACCTGCTGTAGCTCCTGCCTGTGCCTTGCTGTCAAAGGATCCCCAGGCTTCTTGCCTTCCTGACAAGTCTTGTGCATGCCCGGCTGCCAAGAGAGATGAGCCTGTTGAGCACGTTCCCCTCCGCGAATCCTCTTCTCGTGGCCTCTATCCTTGCAGCCAGCCCGGGTGAGGGGTCATTGTTCTTCTCGGGATCGATGCCTCGAAAAGGGATGGTCACTAGATTCACTGCGCGATAGTCGATGACAGCCTGTTGGACTCTGTAGGATGGGGTGGGCTTCAGTGTCCCTGGATGCCACGGATGATAGAGTCTGAGGTCCGGATGCCACTTGACGTGCAACCCCAGATTCTTCAGGCGGGTATACACATCGCGGCCGTTGGCGTGGAACCCGGATGCGAAGATAGGATGCTGCTCATAGCCGTTGATCCCCAGCAGCCACTGCTTTCGGACGGTGAGGCATGCACCATAGTTAGCTGGATTCCTCAGCGCACAAACTCTGCGGAGATGGTCGAGCTGCACCTCTGACAAGTGCTCCCCTTCTGGCTCATCGTATCGGTGAGCATACATCACCAACTTGTCGTTAGCTTGGTGTTCTTCCCATACCCTGTCGAGGAAGGAATCCTCAACCACTACATCCGCATCCGGAAGCACAACCACCTGTCCCCGAGCGGCAACAATGCCGCGGTTGAAGCAGTAGGAGGAATGATAGATGCCATCTCTGTTCAGAGTGATGATCCGGAAATTGGGGCACTGTGCCATTCTCTCCGCCAGCTCTGGTCTCGCCACGTTGTAGTATTCGACCCACAGTAGTTCGTAGTACTGGGGTGGAATGGTCTGTTGTCCAAAGAAGTCAATAGAGTGAAAGCTCTCTCGAAAAGAGCCGTCCACCATCACTATGCTCAACCGGGTGTCACTTGCCACGCTCATCTACTAGTCTCCTGCCTTCACATCTCAGGCACAGGAAGCCCTGACAGGGAGCGAGTTTGCATCGACAGGCGTGACGTCAGCGGCCTGTGTGTGTCAGGGTACCTTCTCGCCTCACTCTGCCAACTCGGCAGGCGCTATCCGGTGTTCTCGCCGGGCATACCAGCGTGACCCAAGGGTCAAACGCCGCTTCTACTGGATGTCTGTGCCATCAACGACAAATCTAGCTGCGCGCCAGAGTCTGCCTCACCGCGACGGTCCTTTCCACTTCCGCGTGGCTCACTGGCGCAATCGTTGTGGTCGTGAGCTACGACGTTCTGCGTGACTGGATTCAGGTACTTCCACACAACCCTTGACCTATGCCCTCCGCAGCGTCGCACGCCTCGGCGGCCTTCCGACACTGTGTGCGGGCATCACTCCCATCAATGGTGACCGCCAGTCTGTCATCGCTAGCGTTGGCTACTTCATCGGCCCTGCGCGGTGACAGAGGTCGAGACCACAATGCACCACACGCTGCTTTCGAGTCTCAGGCCTCGTACGCCGGCCGCGCGACCGCACCCTTTAGAAGACCCTCCCGCCGATCGCCAACCACAGATCGCCACGGCATACTCTCTTGCTCAGCAATAGTCGGCGCCTGAGGTTCCTCGCCGATCTACGAAACATGCTCCCCTCGTTGTTGATTGCTGGGCGACCATACCGAATCGACGCCAAGCGAATCCGCGATCGGTCAACGATCCCAGACAGCGACCGAGCGCTATTGGACAGCCCTCGGATGTAGGGCGCATAGATATGCCGTTTGACCACAGGGCTGGCTTGCGCCCCGAACCCCGCCAGACCCGGGTCGTACACCCATCGGTCCAATTGCTTGAAGTTGTGAAAGTGAAAGAACACAAGTGGCTGTGAGTCCACCAGCACCCGCCCATTGCGTGAGACCAGAGAGTAGTTTTCGAGGTTCCATGGGGCCAAGCCAGCACCTTTGTGCTGGAGGGCAACTACCTGTCGGAAGCGCACCGGCCAATCGTCAAGGTACTTCTGGTCAGCGAAGCGCCCGTGCTCCACACGGTCATAACACCACTCCAGGCACCTCTCGCGCCACCAGTGCAGACAATCCCTCCCGTGCGTGTCGTTTCGAAACGTCAGGTAACCGACATTATAGATGCCGTATTTCTCCCGGTCCCGCAATTGCTTAGGGAATCGGTGGCCCACGATGACCACCGACTGGTCTCCCATTTCCTCGTAGATGGGTTGCGGGCTTGAATAGAAGAAGAGGTCTCCATCCAAGTAGGTGATCGAGTCAAGCGTCGGGAGACACTCGAGAAGATAGAGGAGCCAGGAGGGCGTGCATGTGAAGTAGTACTCCACCTGGCTGCGATGTTCCTTAGTTGCCAGTAAGTCCTGGTCATCGCGCTCCAAGGCCTGAAGAGGAATCGGACGTAGATTCGGCAGGTCCAGTTTGAAGAGGGCGTCATAGGTCAGGTTATCGAGACAAAGTACCCAGAGTACGAAGGGACTGGCATGCCGTGCGAGAGACCTGTACAGAGTCAACCCTCGCACCAAATAGTGCTGGTCGAAACATGTGCAGAAGTTGTGCATGGGACCCCTCAGATCTCCGCGTGTTTCACCCATGACAAGGACAGGACCGTGCCCAGCGCTGCCCAAGAGAGCTCTCTCAGAGCCCTGGATGCTTTCATCTCCAGCACGCTTCTCTTAGTATGGTGACTGGACCGAGAAGCCACCCAGTCAAGGCCAGTCGGCTAGTTCTCTCATCGCACGATGAAGCTGCAAGCACCGTACCGTCTGGAAGGGAAAACGAAACATCAGGCAGAAGTTGCCAAGGGATTTGCGCTCCTTGAAGGCTGTCGGTGCATAGACACCGTCGAAATCCGGTACTGGTAGTCGGATGTCCAGCTTTGAGAAGAGGGCCGAGACCGCTGCTGGCGCGTTGTGCACAAGCTGGTCTATGTCTACGAGGAAACAACTCGCCCGGTGTCGGTGGTAGAAGTCCAAGATACGTTCATTGTGCAAACGCCACGAATGAAATGCTCTCGCGGGACGTCGCATGAGGCTCGGGTCCGTGCCGCGCCGGAGCAGCGAATCGACGACAGATACGGGATGCCGAAAGAGGAAGAGGAAGTTGGCCTCAGGGATCATCTCTCGCCAGAACGGAAGGAATAGGCTTGTGCGACAGTCTTTCCATCCCCACACTGGAGAGTTGGCCTTTCGCTGAAGCATCTCCTGAGCCCTGCGCCTGAACTCAGCAGGCACCTGTCTGGTGATCTCCAGATCGCTGGTGGGAAAAGTGCCGACCTTGAAGTGGGCAAGTAAGTCCTGATGAAACCTCAGTATGTCTACGTCTTCATAGTAGCCCCTAGGGTTCCCGATATCACCGGGTTGAAGAGCCTCTCCTATATCAACTCCGCACGTTTGCAGGTAGTTTGCTACCATTGATGTCCCGCTTCTGTGCATGCCTGTGACTACCAGTGTTGTCGCCATCACCGAGATCCTTGCAGACTGGAGCTTCTGACCTCTCTTAGTGGTTCAAGGCACCATGAGGCGCACTATCGGGTCACTTTCGACGGCTGAGTCCGCACGCACGTCCTTGTGTGGTGCTATCCTCGTGGCTACCATGTACCTGTCCGTCTCTCTCGCTCGCGCCTTGAGGGAGACCTTGATTTGCGGTCGATTCCTACCTGGAGCATAGTACAAGCTTGCGCGGTGAGGGCCACGAATCATGAATCTCAATCGATGGGAAATACCGCCCCAGGCTCGCAACGAAGTTCTCCAAGGTATACCAGTGGTGTGTTGGCTGGATCCATTCCTTCACGTAGCGGTCCTCTTTCGGCGGGAATTCGACGATCGCGTTCTTCCGCGTGTATTCAGAGATGAGCCTGGCGATCGGTTCGAAGTGCACTCCTTGCTCGAACACGAGATGGTGGACGAGAGCCAGCACGAGAGTGACGTCGGATCGCAGCCTTTCAAGGGCGCTCGCCTTTCCGAGCCCGATGCTGTAGGGCGGCGTAGGATATAGGAAGTCGAGGAGTAGGGGCAGTACGGGCAACCTCTGGCCCCGCACTCGCTGGTACAGGTCACACACTGACGCGTCATCGGTGTCGAAAGATACCGTGCTGTACCCCATAGAGGCCCCCAACTCTGCGTACCAACCCTTGTTGCCGCCGACGTCCAAGAGACTTCCTGGCGCCAGACGTCGTAGCAAGCCATAGACCGCCTGGGCCTTCTGTGAGAACTGGCGCGGATCATCTATGGCTGGCATGCCTCCCTGTCCATACTCTGTCCAGTTGCTCCTCCGAGGTGTTATCGACAATCTCTCAATGAAGTCAAGAGTCTTCTCGAGCGCCGCGACCGTGCCGACATGAGAGGCTCTTCGCCTGATGAGGGTGTAGCCTGGTGGGATCCATCGGAACGGACGCCGCATGCTGACGCGCTTCAGGTATCCAGCTCCAACCTCCCCGTATATCGCCCTGCCCAAGCCAAACCGACCCTTTGAAAAGAGCCAGAGCGGTAGCAGCGAGTGGTATCTGAATTGATCGAACCGGAAAGTACCGTGAGAGTCAGTGGGGACAATGGAGCCAAAGTCAATCCAGACAGGCCTGCCATCAACGAATTGCACATTGCCCGGCTGGACGTCCTTGGTCACCAGGCCGTGCTTCGCCATCTCGAGGTTCAACCTGCATACCATCGCGGTAGCATCCCGGATCATGCTAGAGCACCATTCGGTCCAGCAGGACAGCACCGGAATTCTCCTGTGCTCTACCACTAGTTCGAAACCTTCGAGTTCGACATCGGCAATCCAGGTCTCTACCAGGCCAGCGGCGAAAAGATCAGAGATGAAATCCGACGTCAACAGTTCACGGTACAGATCGGCGCTCGATGCCGATATTGCCCGGAAGACTCTGCCGTCGTGGTGAAAGACGAACCCGGCAGGATCGACCACGGACCCCGTGTCGAACTGGATTTCAGAGAGATTCAGTCGCACGGTATGCTGCCCCCGCCTTGAATGAATGAAGCATCGGTCCCCCTCCCGGCTCAGAGCCGGCCATCCCTTCTCGATTCTGGAACGGACACGCGTGAAGCCTCAGGGCCATTTCCGCTGAAGCGGCCCGGGCTGTGTGTCATTCCCATTGGTTGCTGCTGAAGTCCTCCCGGGAATGCCTGCGTTCTGTGGAAACCGGCCGGAAGGGCACTCTTTGGGACCATTTCTGCGCAATCAGCCGCACCATGCGCCCCGGAGATGCCTCGGCACTCTACCGGTCCTGAGTCAAGTCAGCCACGTCCCAGCGGTGCTTCAGCAGGCAGACTCTTCTGTGCCTCTTGAGAACCCCACTGCCAAAGAAATCTCCCCCCAAAACCTGTATCTCGGCCGCGTGTGTGACGTGATCTGCCAGCTCGTGCTCAGCCAAGATAGCGAGGTTGAGGCGGTAACTTCCGGCCGGCAGTGGTAGGTCTTCTATGAGGCATCGAACAATGCCCCGTGGAGGGAGTGTCTCTGGAAGTCCACCGCTTTCGGAGCTATCCAGAAAGAAAACGCGACGAGAGAGCGAGTCGTACACTCCGACCAAGAAAGACGGATCGCGCAGAGCATGCTTCGCCGCATAGGCTATCCGGAGCTCTACGGTCTGCCCGCTCTGCAGCATACTGAGATGGGCGCCTTGTGAATCCACCCACCAGATACTTGTGGTCTTGACCGCCCCTGTTCCGCCTCGGTCATTTACCGAGGTAAGGTCTCCAGTCCGCGCTTGGTCCAGCAGGTCACCGTACCGCGCGATCACGTTAGAGACTGGGCCGTCGACATTCTTTCGCCCGTTTTCCAGCAATAGCGCTCGCTGGCAAAGGCCAGCCACGGCGGCCATATTGTGACTCACGAACAGCACCGTTCGGCCCTCGCTCGCCACGTCCCCCATCTTGCCCAGGCACTTCTTCTGAAACGCGGCGTCTCCCACGGCCAGCACCTCGTCCACCAGCAGTATCTCCGGCTCGAGGTGGGCGGCCACGGAGAAAGCCAGGCGGACGTACATCCCGCTGGAGTACCGTTTGACCGGCGTATCGAGAAATTTCTCGATCTCGGAGAAGGCCACGATCTCGTCGAACTTCCTATCGATCTCGACGCGCCTCATGCCCAGGATGGCCCCGTTGAGGTAGATGTTCTCCCGCCCCGTGAGCTCGGGGTGGAAGCCGGTGCCCACCTCCAACAGGGAACCAACGCGGCCTTTGATCTCGGCGTACCCTTCCGTAGGCTCTGTGATGCGCGAGAGGATTCTCAGCAGTGTGGTCTTACCGGCGCCATTACGGCCGATGATGCCCACTACTTGGCCCCTCTCTACGTCGAAGGTCACGTCTTTCAGAGCCCAGATGGTCTCCTCGGGCGGCGCGGGTCGGCCAAAGCGCCGCAACCGGCGTGCGGGGGCTGCGGCCATGTCTATCAGGGTCTCGCGCATCGTCTTGTAGCGAGCCTGCGGACCGCCGATGCGGTACTGCTTGCTCAGGTTTTCGATGTGAACGGCGACGTCACCCACGACCATTTCCGAATCGATATACAAACCCCAAGTCCGAGTCTTGGGATTGAAGATCACACCACGTCAGCGAATGTCTTCTCCATCCGGCGGAAGTAGTACAGCCCGCCGATGAGCAACAATACCACCACCACCGCCGAGACCGCCAGGAGGGATGTGGGCGGCTCCTTGCCCAGCAATGCCCAGCGAAACCCTTCCACTACGCCAGCCATGGGATTCAGCCCGTACCAGGTGCGCCACTGCTCGGGCACCAGGCTGCTGGAGTAGGCGATCGGTGTGGCGAAGAGCCAGAACTGAGTCAGAAAGGGAATCGTGTACCGCACGTCTCGATACTGTACGTTGAGGGCCGACAGCCACAGGCCCACGGCCAGGGCCGTCGCCACAGCGAGCAATAGGAAGAGCGGCAGAGTCAAGACGGCTATGGTGGGAGTGAAGCTGTAATAGATCATCATGCCCAGGAGGACCACGAAAGCGATGCCGAAATCCACCAGCCCTGCCGTCACGGCGGAGATGGGTATGGCCAGACGGGGGAAGTAGACTTTGGTGATCAGGTGGGAGCTGCCCACGAGGCTGTTGCTGGCCCGGTCCAGCGCGCCGGAGAAATAGCTCCAGGGTAGCAACGCACAGTAGGAGAAGATCGGGTAGGGGATACCGTCGGAGGGTACCTTGGCCAACTGCCCAAAGAACACGCTGAAGACGACCATGGTAAGGAAGGGCTGGAGGACGGCCCAGGCTGCTCCCAGGACCGTCTGCTTGTATCGTACCTTGATGTCGCGCCACGTCAGGAAGTAGAGCAGCTCACGATAGTTCCACAGGTCCCGCAGGTTGAGGGCGACCCAGCCGCGTGAGGGGCGGATCAGCGTGGTTGGCGTCTCGTGATCGGTGGGCGTTACGCTCCCCGTTTGTTGGTCGTCGATAGTCGTGTTCATGGTGAGTTCTCGTGTCTTCGATTCTTCTCTGCGGCCATCCGACTCCAGCCGTGGATGTGCGATCTTGACTCAAGCCTGGCCTCGAGAGCAAGGCCAGGCCTCATCCTGATGGATCGCTTGGCCGGTCTTGTGTGGCCCGTGAGTGCGGCTGCGCGTTCAGGTGTACGGCTTTGTGGTGTTGGGGCAACACAAAGAAACGGCCCGCGCTCAGACTTCGCCCAAGGTGAACCATCGGCCGAGACGGTCTTCTTCGCAGGACCCTTTCCTTTGTAGCCGAGCTTAGCCCTGCTATGCCCCATTATACTATGCTGTAGTACAGCAGTCAATAGTACCAACCTCCCAGCAATCATTGTCTGATTGGACCGGGAGTCGTCGGACGCCGTTCAGGGCAGCCAGGATCTGAAAGCGCGGCTACCGGGCTTCAACCCTCACCTCTCTGCGATCATGTCCTTCACTTTGGCGGCAATCATGTCTATGGCATTGACGTTGAAACCACCCTCGGGGACGATGATGTCGGCATGCCGCTTGCTCGGTTCGACGAACTCCAGGTGCATGGGGCGAACTGTCTCCGTGTACTGTCGAATCACCGACTCCACCGTCCGTCCTCGCTCGCTGAGGTCCCTCTGGAGCCGGCGGATGAAACGAACGTCAGCGTCGGTATCCACGAAGACCTTGATGTCCATCAAGTCCCTCAGGGCTTTCTCGGCAAAGATGAGTATGCCTTCCACGAGGATGACCTTTCGCGGCTCGACACGGACTGTCTCGTGCCTGCGCGTGTGGGTGGTGAAGTCGTAGAGAGGTACGGCCACAGTTTGCCCTGCCTTAAGCGATCGGAGGTGCTGCGCCAGTAGTTCGCTCTCCAGGGCGTCCGGGTGGTCGAAGTTGGCGTTAGCCCTCTCTTCGGGTGGGAGAGAACTGCGGTCTCTGTAGTAGGAATCGTGCTGCAAATAGGCTATCTCGTCGCGCCCCACTCTGTCGAGGATCGCACTGGAGACCGTTGTCTTCCCGGAACCAGTGCCTCCCGCCACACCGATGATGATACCGGAACCCGAATCTCTCTTCTCTGCCTCAGACACGATGCCAGACCTCCGGATTATCCAAACACGAACCTGCGTACGGCCTCGAAGTACTGAGCCGTTCCGACTAACATCAGGTCGTTGTGACCCGCAGCAGGGATCATCTCCAGTCTCTTGTCGTCCGCGCCCGAGCTGCGGAAGAGTTCCCGGCCGTCCGCTGCCGGGATCAGGACGTCGCTCTCGCCATGAATGATCAGTGTGGGAATCGTGACCCTCTCCATCTTGCGGGCGTTGCCGAAGCCGTCCCTCGATTCGGTGACACCGGACACGTGTACGCCCATGCGCTCCAAAAGGGAGAAGGTGTCCGAGAAACCGCTCTCCACGATCAGACCAGCGAGCGAGTCTCCGTGGGTGCTGGCGACTTCGATGGCGGGTGCGCTTCCCAGGGAACGACCCATGGCGAAGAGCCTGGAGGGGGCCAGACCATGGCTGCCGAAGATGCTCTGCGCCGCCTGGAAGAGGGTGACCGCATCGGTGAGAAGATTGCTGCACGTAGGCGAACCACCGCTGTTGCCGTATCCCCGGTAGTCAAACACGAGCAGCGTGATCCCCAGGCCAACGTAGAGCGACGCAATGGGGTCGTAGTCGGCAGCGATCTCGCCGTTCCCGTGCCAGAAGAGGATCGCGGGAGCGTCTGGCCCCGCTTGGTACAGTCGACCTCCTACGGAGATGCCCGGTTCGACCTCCGTGGAGATGGAGCGCACACCGGAGGGGAGAGTAGAGGGGGAGTCGTCGGGTCGCGGGTGGAAGGTTGCCCGTAGGACCCCCGGTCGATCCAGGACACTGTGCGATGGCTCCATCTTTGGCACGGTCTGTTTTGCTGCTCGAGGGGCCGCGCACGCCCTCGCTCATCGATGCGATCTGGTATCCCTTCCGGCAGTCACGACCTAGCACCCCAGGCCAGGATTGGAAGAGGCTCAACACGGCATCAGAGTGTCAACAGGGACCGGAAAGCCTCTTCCCTAGTGCTTTCGTAGGGGCCGACGACGGCGAGATTGAGCTTCTCCTGGTGGAATAGCCGCCGCGCCACCCGTTGCACGTCTTCAGTGGTCACGGCATCAATCTCCTCCAAGACCTCGTCGAGGGATAGGACCCGATCCTCGAGGATCTCTTGCCGGCCGACCCAGGAGGCGACGGAGAAGGAGTCCTCCATCTGCAGCTTCAGTCGCCCCTTGGTGAACTCCTTGGCCTTGTGCAGCTCCTCCTCGGCCACACGCTCTTGCTTCATCTTATCCAGTTCCACCAGTATGGCCTGCAAAGCGCCCTCGATGCGGCCCGAATCCACACCGGCGTAGACGCCCACCAAACCTGTGTCTGTAAGGGGCGAGACGTACGAGTACACGGAGTAGGCCAGTCCCCGCTTCTCACGTACTTCCAGGAACAGGCGAGAGCTCATACCCTGCCCCAGTACGGTGTTGAGCAGGCTGAGACTGTACTTGTCCTCGTCGAAGCGAGAGATGCCGGGGAGCACGAGGGCAAGGTGGGCTTGCTGCGTGGGTTTGTGGGCCAGCTTCACCCTGCACGTTTCTTGCTCTTGATCCATGGGGAGACAGCCGGCGGCTGGAGCCACCTGCCAACCCTCGAGTCTGGACTCGGCCTCGCGTACCGCTCTCTCGTGTTGGATGTTGCCGGCTGCGGCCAGCACAGCGTTGGCCGGCTGGTAGTGCCGGCTCAAGTAATCGCAAATCATCCCTCTCGTGATTCCGGAGACGCTCTCCTTGGTGCCGGCCTGGTCTCGACCCAGGGGATGATCGGGCCAGATCAGATCGGTTGCCAGAAGATGGACCCAATCCGAGGGGTGATCCAGGGTCATGTTGATCTCTTCGATGATGACCCCGCGTTCCTTCTCCAGTTCTTGTTCCTCCACCTTGGAGTGGAGCAGCATGTCTGCCAGAACATCCAGGGCTATGGAGAAGTGGTCCTCTCCAACCTTGGCCCAGTAGGTGGTGAGCTCTCGGCCCGTGCCGGCGTTGAATACGCCCCCGATGCCCTCGATGGCGATGGCGATTTCCCTGGCCGTAGGTCTCGCGTCTGTGCCCTTGAAGAGCATGTGTTCGATGAAATGGGTGATGCCGTTCTCT
>Ga0315553_10002991_pt1 | contig 13346 bp, 9 predicted proteins | sample SalMarSW160140MG_FD_203099 | JGI IMG/M metagenome (GOLD analysis project Ga0315553, IMG submission 203099) | Salt marsh sediment microbial communities from the Plum Island Ecosystem LTER, Massachusetts, United States - Salt Marsh Sediment SW1601-40 ... | reverse complement strand
GATTTCCGGAACCATTAATTACACCGACAACAAAAGCTGAACGCGGACATCATGATGAAGATATTTCACGAGATGAGGTCATTAAGAGAGGACTTATTCCCGAAGACGAATATAACCTTATCGAAAGATATTCAATGGAGGTATTCATGAGAGGTTCTCAAATAGCAGCAGAACATGGCTTGATTCTTGTTGATACCAAGTATGAGTTTGGAAAAAAAGACGGGAAAATATATTTGATAGATGAAATAAATACACCGGATTCTTCGAGGTATTTTTATGCCGACGAATACCAGGAAAGATTTGATAAGAATATTCCTCAAAAACAGTTATCAAAAGAATTTGTAAGGGAATGGCTGATGTTACATGGATTTCAGGGTAAGACGGACCAGAAAGTCCCCGAAATGACAGATGAATTTGTAAATCAGGTATCGGATAGATATATTGAGCTGTACGAAAAAATTACAGGTGAGCATTTCATAAAAACTGATATTTCGAATGTACATGACAGAATTGAAATGAATTGCAGGAAATTCCTTGAAACATTATAAGCATCCACGAGATGAATATTAGGGAGTATTATAAAACTCTACCCGTTCTGTTATTTTTTCTGGTAATCACGCTTCAGTCAGCAGCGCAGGTTGTGGTTGAACGATCGAAGGACAAGGTAATTATCTCAGGAACAGCATATTACATGCACCAGGTAAAGAAGGGTGAAACAGCCTATTCAATTTCAAAGGCATATGGAATTACTGTTGAGGAGCTGACAAGGGAAAACCCCCCTGCACTGTACGGTATAAATGAGGGACAACTGCTGAGAATACCTTACAGGGATGTCCCGGAAAGTCAACCGGAGCAAATGGTGATAGTAAATACACCCAGGGACGATTCAAAATATATATACCATACTCTTCAACCGGGTGAAACAGTATATGCTCTTTCAAAACTGTACGGTGTTTCTGAAAATGAAATAACTTCAGCAAATCCGGAAATAGATATAAACAAGCTTCCGGTAGGTGCTGAAATTGCCGTTCCACGAAGAGAATTCATGACAGGCAGGCATGAGTTGGAGGTACAGGAGAAAACTCCTGTGTTCCATAAGGTGATCAGGGGAGAGTCGCTGTCATCAATAGCTGAACAGTACGGAGTTACACTCAGGGAGCTTAGAAGAGAGAACCGGAATATAAGGTTTCCTCAGGTAGGTGATTATATAAGGATACCGGTTATTGCAACACAGGAAACAGAGGCACCTGGCTTACTGTTAGCAGATAGCCTGGCATTTACTACTGATCCACATGAGTTATTGCCGGCACCATCAGCCTATACACCAGTCGAAAACCTTAAAGGTTCAATGGATATTGCTGTATTGCTGCCTTTCTATCTTGAAGAGAATAATGTAAGAGAAGATATAGACTCCTCAAATATTGTGAGAGGTAATAGAACCTACAAAACTATTAGCCGTCCTGATGAGTGGATCTATCCACGGAGCATAGGATTCATAGAAATGTATGAAGGAATTCTGCTGGCTGCGGACAAGCTCCGTGCCCACGGATTGGATCTGATTATTCATGTATTTGATATTAAGAGTGATACAATTGAAGTAACCAGACTAATCAATGGAAACAAGTTATCGAACATGGATCTGATCATTGGTCCTGTTTATTCCCATAACCTGGTTGCCGTCGCCGCATATGCCAGTAAACTTAGGATCCCGATCGTATCGCCGGTACCTCTTATGAATAATTCAGCACTTATTGACAATGCGTCTCTCTTCATGGCCAATTCTTCTCTTGAAATAGCTCAAAATGCAATCGCAAGAAAGATAACAGAATACTACAACGACAATTTTGTTTTTGTACATGCTGATACCACGGGATCAGATCCGGGAATAAAGTATTTCAAGGAAAGGATATTAAGCGAGCTTAGCAATCGACTTCCATATGAGGAGATCAAATTCAAGGAGTTCCTTTTTTACAGCAGATCGGTATTCAACAATGACTCTATTAACAGGCTTTCACAGGCACTTTCAGAAGATTATGGAAACGTAATTATCATAGCATCTGAAAAGGCTCCCGTAATAAGTGAATCATTGATGGATATCCATGCTCTCGCAAAGGACTATGAAATAAAGGTTTTCGGTTATCCTGCTATGCGGGCCCTTGATAATCTTGATCCGAAATACTTATTCGACCTCGACGTCCTGATATATACACCATACTGGATTGATTATTCAAAACAGGATGTAAGGGATTTTACTTCCGACTTCAGGAAGAAATTCTCTACAGAACCTGCAGAAATGAGTTATGCATGGCAGGGATATGACATTGCCTATTTTTTTATAAGCGGACTTGCAGTGCATGGGAGAAAATTTATTTCACATCCCGAGATTCATAATCCTGACCTCCTTCAAACAAGATTTGATTTTCGCCGAAAAACAACAAAAGACGGATTCGAAAACCAAAATCTGTTTCCTATCAGATACACAAATGATTATGAGATTATCATGATAAGGGAATATGAACCGGTACAGGAATGATGAGAGTTGATAACTGAAGAATAAATTCCTGCCGTACTTAATGTTAATAAAAATTAACAATCGGGAATATTTAGATCATAACCATTGTCTATATAACATAGAATAATGAGAGGATCCTATAAGCTGGCTGGCGATGATGAACTGGTTAAGGCTTCACTGGATGGCGATAAGCTGGCATTTGGAGAGATAGTGAACCGATACAGGAAAATGGTTGCACGTACAGTAAAAGGGATGCTCGGAGATTCAGTATACTCCGAAGATATCGGGCAGGAAGTTTTTATAAATCTTTACAACTCTTTGCCCGGTTTCAGGGGCGAGGCAAAGTTGTCAACATATATTCAGAGAATAGCAGTTAACCTTACTCTGAATGAGATTAAAAGAAGAAAAAGGTTCTTTTCAATGTTTTCCCATAAGGGAAATGAAGAAATGAGTGAAGTTGAAATTGCAGATTCAGGAACGGAGGAAAAGGTGGAAGCAAAGGAAATTGTGAACAAAGCATTATCGGGTCTGGATCCTAAATTCAGAATAATTGTGACAATGAGGCTGTTACAGGGTTATTCCACAAAGGAGACAGCCGAGATACTTAACCTTCCGCTGGGTACAGTTCTTTCGAGGCTTTCAAGAGCCCAGGAACAATTAAGAGAAAAATTAAAAATGTTATGAAACCCACACGTATTTTAATACACAACCGAGCTTGCGAGCTCAGCGAAGCTAAATACAATATTATAATAATCAGCTGCATGTGGGTTTGACTTCGTCGAGCCCTTCGGGGTTCATCATACCATTAAAATAAATTATTATATGATGAAACCTTCAGAATTAAATAAGCTTATGATCCAATCACTGGATCCGGGAGCGGATACGGAAGAAATAGCCAGGAAGCTGGAGAGCGAAGGTATCTCCTATGACTTCAGAGATGGATTTACAGAAAAGCTTACAAACAGGTTATTTTCGGAACTACTGGTTGCAAGTCATGATCTGGAATTCAGGAGAAACCTGAGCCTGGTCTTTTATCGAATCGCTATTACAGGAATTGCAGCAATTGTAATTTTGATGTTGTCGATATTTATTGCACAGGATTCGTTCTCATTCAATTCATTCCTGGGTCTGGGTGATTCCGTTGATGAATCGATCGTATACCTTTTGACCGGAAATTAATATAAAACAACCATGAAAGCAAAACCAGTTTTATTAGTTATACTTACACTGCTCATCGGATTTATCCTGGGATGGCTGACCTCAACCCAGGTTCGGTTACACAAACTTAAACCTGTGAGATTGTATTTTTCAGAGGAGCATTTCAGGGAGGGATTCTATAAAGCCATCCAGCCTGATGAGAAGCAGAAAGCTGAAATAGAAAAGATCCTCGATAAATATGCCAGGCTGAACAGTGATTTCCAGGCAAACTTCAGAAAGGAGTTTGAATCAAATATAAAGGATCTCAGGAAAGAGCTCGATTCAAAGCTCACAAAAGAACAGCTCGCAAGACTGAAGGAAATGGATGAACAGCGCCAGGAGATGATAAGGCATAACAGAAGAAACAGAGATGATTCTACCTTTACCCGGAGACCGGAACCGGAAAATTACAGGGATTCACAGAGAAGGCCATACCATAGAGATATGCAGCAGGGACCTCCTCCCGGACCGCCACAACCACCTGATACCGTCGATTTATTCGATGATAAATAACAGGTAATCAAGCAGTATGGGGAGATCATCGGGATTTACACCAAGCGTAATAAGCAGACTCCTGTCCTCTCCGAAAAAAGCCAGGAACTGATCTTTCGATATTTCACCACTAACAATGCTCTGCCGGTACAGATCAATAGCCTCTTTTTTCCTGCCGCGGCATAATGCAAGATGACCCATATTGATCAGATCATGAGCTTTTAGCTTACCGGCTGACAGCCTTTCATAATATTTCTCTGAATCATCAAACCTGCCCAGGGCAAAATAACAATATGCTATAGGTCTCAGTATCTTTATATTACCAGGATCGTTGTATTCAATCTTGAAATAATACTTCAGTGCTTTTTCGTATTCCTTGAGATCAAGAAAACAGTGTGCCGTCATTATTGTGGTATGAATGTTTCCCGGCTCCATTTCACCGGCCTGTATATAATATTCCATGGCTTCCTCATTCCTGCCCAGCCTGCGCAGACACAATCCGATTTTCTTTAATGTCCATACTTTCCTGTTGATAAGTTCAGCCATCCTATAATATTTGAGGGCTCCCTCGTAATCAGAATCCTGCTGGTAACAATAGCCTATCTTTTCGTACAGCTCGGCATCATCAGGTTCTTCCTTTACACGCTTAAGGAATAAGGAAAGAGCATCATCATAGAAATCCTTGCTGAAAAAATAGTCTGCAAGGCCTGCTTCTGCTTCAGGTGCATTGCATGTAAGCCTGAAAAATTCAGAATTATAAATATCAAGCCTGCCTGTGAAAATATCTTCAAATTCCTGGCGGTAGGGTGAGAGTTTGAAGAACCTGTAAATATCCTGAAGATACTGTGTTACATTGGTTCTGAATTTCCTGTTCGGATCTGTAATTGAATCGGCATCATTCATCTGCTGTAATCCCTCAAGCTCCATCCGGAACACCTTGAGCATCATACTTTTCTGGGATGCAGGCAAATGCTTGAGGTTAAGGATCAGGGAATACTTATCGGAATTACAAATAAATGGAGTCTGGTACATTGCCTCGGCAAGCTCATTTGTTCCGGGGCCCAGGACCTCATCCCTGAATATTTCATTTAGTACCTCATGGTCGGGATGAAATGGAACAAACCAGTTTTGAAAATCCTTGAAAAAGTCAAAATTCTTAAGATTGGCAAAGGCCGACATATAAACATCAGCTCCCTCCATCTGCAGATTTGTCAGCTCCTCCATGGTTTTGAATATCTCCTCCGAATCATTGAACATCTCCGACCAGTCGGGGTTTTTCTCATCATCTTTGTCTTTCGGCAGAATATTGTCAAGGTCCAGCTTCTCCTCAATCCTTGGCTTAAGCTTTGCTACCTGAGGCAGAATTTCATCATGAAGCTTTCTGCTGAGCTTCTCAGTCTCACGCGACCTTATTGTTTGTAATACAATTATCCGGCAATGTTCCCTGAAAGCGGGAGTCTTCGACATTTTACTGATCTTTGAGCTTATTTCAGGGTAGAGAAGGACTCTTCCGTTATAATAATGCAGGTTTAATATTAGTCCCGACAGTGCTCGCTCCATCACCTGCTCCTGTCCCGATTTATAAATATCCATATGGTGAAGCAGCTTCTCCGACTGCCATGTCCTTAAAGAACTTAATGTGATTGCAGTTGTAAAGATACTTGACTCGTACCATCTGAATTTTCCTGAATTTAGGATGATGTCAATAAGGCTCGCTTCTGCCTCACCGTAATAATCTGTCAACCAGAGATGATTGAATATGTTCTTGATGAGCTGCCTATGCTTTTTTGAGATCTCCGATTCAGGATCGGGATTGATCTCATTGCTGAGTTTCAGCCATTCATCCAGCTCCGACTTAAACATCAGGTCATCAACGGTCTCAACTATAGTCTTTCCACTCAGATTTTGTTCTTTCTCTGTCTGCTGCTTGATCCAGTAAGTGTTCCATCCTGAAAAATGTGACAATATGTCCTGCCTTACCCTGTCGGATAACTCAAGTATCGATTGAATAAGCTTAAGATATACCTTGTTACGCTCCGGGTCATCGATGCCTTCTATTGTATATGTAAGCATATTCCTGTAAGTCATAACCAGGTTTTCATACTCATCACGAAGATCGCCGGAAGTTACTCCGGTAATCATATCTGACAGTATATCAAGGCTATGCTTTATTTTTCTTTCTTTAACAAAAGAACAAAGCTGCTTATGTTGATCTATTGTTTTTTTGATTTCCATTTCTAACTCAATGGCAAAAGGCTGAAATTAAAATTGCTGTAATTGTTACATCGAGATGTATATATGCAACAATCGGGCCGTAACAAATCCGCACCAGCACCAGGCACCAAGCAACATAATATAATTATCTGTTTCTCAATTGTTTGAATTCTGATCCCGGTTTCCATTCAGGGAAGAAATCTGAATTTGCAAGTTCATAACCGATGGTAAAAGCCAGGGCGGCGTCTTCAGCAATACCCTCGAAATTCCAGGTTTCAGGATCATAATTATCAGCAGCTCTGTGATACCTGTTTTCAATATAATCCTTTACATGTGCCGCTGCCCATTCCTTCCCATGTTCACGGCTCTCAGTGCTTCCCTTCGCATATAATGAGGGTACTCCCTTGGCTGCAAAGCTGAAATGATCCGATCTGAAATACATTCCGGTATGTACATCAGGATCTTTTGTGATATACCTGTCCTGTGCAGCGGCAGCAATTGCTGTAAGGCTGTCGAGATCAGATTGTCCGTAACCGGTTATTGTTACATCTTTCATACGGCCGATAGGCAGGATAGCATCGTTGTTTATGCAGGCTGCTGTTTTTTCCATAGGGATAGAAGGATAATCAGTGTAATAAGCTGACCCGAGAAGTCCCTGTTCTTCAGCTGTAGGGAAGAGCAGGATTATACTTCGCAGGGGTTTCTTCTTAAGAGCTGAAAATGCTTTCCCTATGGAGAGTTCCCATGCTAATGAAGATCCGTTATCAATAGCCCCGTTATAAATTGAATCACCATTCTCTTTTTCGCCGATGCCAAAATGATCCCAGTGAGCTGTATAGATTATACATTCATCAGGATTTTCTGATCCTTTTAAAATGCCAGCCACATTTGACGATTTATTATACCTGATACTGTTAAGGATAGTCATCGAGATATTCAGTTTTAGCGGAAACCCCTTGAATCCTCTTTTACATGCTTCCAGCCTCAGGTTACTTACATTATAGCCGCAGCTTTCAAAAAGTACATTAGCAGCATCAGATGAGAACCATCCGGTATACTGGCAGAGCGACCTGTTCGAATCGGCAGTTTGCAGATAGAAGGTAGGAGTGATTGAACTCTTGCGCGGAATATTGTATCCATAACCTGCACCTTCTGTCTCATGTATTATCATGATCCCGGCAGCACCCTGCCTGGCAGCCTCTTCATATTTATAGGTCCACCTCCCGTAATATGTCATCTCCCTTCCCTTAAAGAGCAAAGTGTCACTCGTATATAAACCCGGATCGTTAACAAACACAACAACGGTTTTCCCTTTTACATCAAGGCCGGCATAATCATCCCATCCATATTCCGGGGCAACAATTCCGAAGCCTGCAAATATTATTTCGGAGTTATCGATCTCAACAACTTCTTTTAACTGGGGTGAGATGACAGTGACTTCATCAGGGACATTGAAACTGATAGCCTTATTTGTTGATTTTGTGATAGTTACAATGTTAATGGATGAGCTGATCTCTGCCAATGGCACTTCCTGGAAATAGCTTCCGTTAAATGCAGGCTCAAAACCTATGAGTTCAAGCTGCTTCGCGAGATAGTTAATTGTAAGTGTTTCACCCTCAGTAAAAGGTGCCCTTCCCATGAAACTGTCGCTGCCAACTACAGAGAGATATTTCTCAAGATCAACGGTACTGATACTTTTCAGAGCATTGTTGAAATCGGCTTTTTTTGACGTGCAGGCAGCAGGAACCAGCAGGATAATTAAATAAATGAATAATTTTTTCATCGTAGTAGTATTAGTAAAACAAACACAATTTAATGCAAAAAAATAATAAGTTCAAAAAACCCTTATCAGGTTTTTGTACACTCGTTCTTATTCTTATTTTTACGTATCATTTAATTATGCATTGATTATTAAAAATACACACTCATGAGTAAAATCAGTTTAGTGAAGATCTTCATGGTCTTTATTCTTTGTTTTTTATTTACAGGCAATCAGACAATTGCACAGAGGCCTATGCGAAATGCTGACCAGGTTGCTATTCTTGGTTGGACCGATGACACTCATTACCTGATCCGCACCTTTGATGCAGACAGGAATCCTGTAATTCAAAATGTGAACATTAAAACAGGAAAAGGCAAAGTTGTTCCACCCTCAAAATCGGAGCGCGAAATTCTTGGCGAGTTACTGCCTGAGGGTGTTAAGTTGGAGATGAACGACATTATAAGCCCGGATAATAACAGTGTGATTCTGATAAAGGAGAACGACCTGTTTTATTTTGAAAAGGGCGATATTGAACTCCAGCAGATCACTAATGACACACTGGAGGAAGTTAATGTGCGCTTTTCTCCTGATGGTTCAAAGATCGCATATACCAGGGAAAAGGATCTGTATGTTTATGATCTGATTAATGACAGGGAGATAAGGCTGACCACAGATGCTTCGGAAAGGATCTACAACGGTTATTCCTCATGGGTATATATGGAAGAAATTCTTGGAAGGTCAAGCCGCTATGCTGCTTTCTGGTGGTCGCCTGACGGCTCAAAGATCGCTTATCTGAGAACTGATGAAAGCGATGTGCCGATCTTTACTCTCAACAGACTTGATGAACCTGACGGGATACACGGACTGCTGGAACAGGTGCCTTATCCTAAAGCCGGAGATCCGAATCCGAAAGTCAAAATGGGAATTGCAGATATTTCAACTGCTAAAACTACCTGGGTTAAAACTGATTACACTGTTGATCAGTATATTGCATGGCCATTCTGGACACCCGACAGCAAAAAACTGGCGATACAGATTGTGAACCGCGATCAGAATGATTTGACAATAATACTTGCTGATCCTTCAACTGGCGATTACACAGATATATATAATGAGACACGTATAACATGGGTGGAATTTCGTGAGGATATTTATGTGATGAATAACGGAACAGGATTTATTATCAGGAGTTACAAAAACGACTGGGAGAATCTGTATTATTACGGATGGGACGGACGTCTCATAGCACAGCTGACTGATTTTGATTTCAGGGTGAACTCAATTATCAGGGTCGATGAAAACCCCGGGATGGTATATTTTACTGCAACAGGACCCACATCAACTGAAAATCACGCTTTCAGAGCAGGTCTTGATGGTAAAAACCTGCTTCAGTTAACCGGTGGAGAAGGAAGTCATCGTGTAGACATTTCGCCAAAAGGAAGTTATTATACTGATACCTGGAGCAGCATTTCGGATCCGGGTTCCATAGACGGATATAATAAGAGTGCAAAGCTTTTAAAGGAGATTCATAGATTTGAACATCCTGACTACAACCCGGCTGAAGATTCAAAGGCTGAGATGGTTAAGATCATGACATCCGACGGATTATTTAATATGCCGGCTGTCATAACATACCCGCTGAACTTCGATCCGTCAAATAAATACCCGGTTATATTTACAATCTATGGCGGACCCGATTCCAAAAATGTATATAACAGATGGCAGGGCGATAATCCTTCGTGGTACTCTCAAAATGGTATAATAACATTTACTGTGGACCACCGGGGTTCGGGGCAGTTCGGTAAGAAGGGACTTGATTACATGCATCGGTGTCTCGGTAAATGGGAAATCCTTGATTATGCCGATGCCGTGAAATGGCTTCTTGACTTACTTTTTGTCGACGGAACAAGGATGGGGATAACCGGTAGTTCATACGGCGGGTATATGACATGCCTGGCACTTACAAAAGGAGCCGATTACTGGACACATGGCTTTGCAGGTTCTTCCGTTACCGATTACAGGCTTTATGACAATATTTACACCGAGCGGTATATGGATACGCCCCAGGACAATCCCGATGGTTACAAAGATGGTTCTGCCCTTACATGGGCAAGGGATTACAAGGGGAAACTCTATATGACACATGGCGATATGGACGATAATGTGCATATGCAGAATTCAATTTATCTCATATCAAGGCTTCAGGATGAAGGGAAAAGATTCCAGTTTATGTTGTACCCGAATGGCCGTCATGGATGGGGAGGAGCCAAAGCAATGCATTCACGGAATGAGGCTAATAATTTCTGGCTCGAAAACTTTTTTGGTACTAAACCTTGATCCTTAAACTTAAACTCTTATCCTTTTAAATATGATTATAGGCATCCTGAAAGAAACAGGAACTGAAAAAAGGGTGGCAATGCTCCCGGGTGAGATCACGGTGCTGAAAAAATCTGGAGTTGATGTTATCGTGGAAAGAAATGCGGGAGAAAATGCATTTGCATCAGATGAAGAGTACAAAAAAGCAGGTGCTGAGATTTCTTCCCGGAAAGATGTTTTTGCAAAAGCATCACTTGTTATTTCAGTTGACCATATTCCGGAAGATGATCTTAAGTACTGCATGGACAAACAGATTCTCTGTTCTATTATTAATCCTGTGGAAAATGCACAGTGGCTTGAGATGGTCCGTATACAGAAACTGACAGTACTTGCCCTGGACCTGATACCGAGAATAACAAGAGCCCAGACGATGGATATCTTATCATCAATGGCGACTGTCTCAGGTTACAAAGCTGTTCTGCATGCGGCCTCATTGTCGCCACGTTTTTTCCCGATGTTCATGTCGGCCGCAGGTACCATAAAACCATCACGTGTGCTTATACTGGGCGCCGGAGTAGCAGGGCTCCAGGCTATTGCTATTGCAAGAAAACTGGGTGCTGTTGTTGAGGTATTTGATGTCCGGGCAGCTGTAAAAGAGGAGGTAAAAAGCCTGGGAGGAAAATTCATAGAGGTTGAGGGTGCCAGGGAAGATGCCGCTGCCGGAGGTTATGCTGTGGAACAATCGGATGACTTTAAGAAGAAACAACAGGAACTTATCCAGCAGAGAGCTGCAGCATCCGATGTAGTTATAGCCACAGCTCAGATACCGGGGAGAAAAGCTCCGCTTCTTCTTCTGAAGGAGACAGTTGCCGCTATGAAACCCGGCTCAATTATCATAGACCTGGCTGCATCGACAGGCGGTAACTGTGAACTAACGGAAAATGGTAAAACGTTGAATGTCAACGGTGTTACGATAATAGGCAAATCCGACTATCCCTCAGATATGCCCACTGATGCCAGCAAAATGTTCGGATCCAATATCATTAACCTGCTGAAGATACTGATCGACAAAGAGGGTAATCTCATATTAAACATGGAGGATGAAATAATCAACGGTACAATTGCGGTCCACGCAGGCGAATATGTGAGCCAGCGGGTGAAGCAATTACTTAATATCAAATAATCCTGATAATGGAAAGTATACTTGACTTTATTTTACAGCACAGGGAAGCAATATTCATTGTTATTCTCTCGATCTTTCTGGGTATTGAGGTTATTAGCCATGTCCCGGCAATACTTCATACCCCCCTGATGTCCGGCGCCAATGCAATTCATGGTGTGGTGATCATAGGAGCTATAATTGTAATGGGACATGCAGAAACAACAGGATCAATGATCCTGGGCTTTCTTGCTGTGGTCCTTGGAACACTGAATGTCGTCGGCGGATTTGTTGTCACCGACAGGATGCTGGAAATGTTTAAAAAGAAAAAGTAGTCAATACAATAAAAGAAAGATCAGTTAATGAGCGATATATCTCAATTCCTATATGGTATCTCAGTGCTTGAGATAACTTATATTGTAGCTTCAGTACTTTTTATTTTCGGGTTGAAGATGTTAAGTCATCCCCTTACAGCCAGAAGAGGTAATATCCTGGCTGCTTTCGGTATGGGCTTCGCTATCATTGCCACTATTTTGTTTCACGAGAAGGACGGTGAGCCAATCGGCAACATACCATGGATCATTGCTGCAATTGTGATTGGAACGGCAATAGGGTGGATAATAGCGAAGAAAGTCAAAATGACAGCCATGCCCCAGCTTGTATCATTCTTCAACGGGATGGGGGGCGCTGCAGCAGCACTCATCTCAATGATGGAGTTCCCGCATGTAAGTCCGGAACTTATTGCCAGAAGCGGTATGGCCAATGGTCATGTGCTGGCTATCCTTCTTGGACTTATGATCGGGACCGTTTCATGGGCAGGAAGCATGATCGCATACGGCAAGCTCGACGGATGGATAGGCGATCTGAGGGTAAAAGCCATGAGATATGTGAATCTCACCATTTTAGCTGTGTTGATAGGTTTCATTGTTTTTATAATGACACGTGATGTTCAGTCAAGTTCCGAGCTTACTCCATTTATATATATAATGTTTGCTGTAGCGGTAGTCTATGGTGTTCTTTTTGTAATGCCTATAGGCGGTGCTGATATGCCTGTAGTGATATCCCTTCTGAACTCCTTCACAGGTGTGGCTGCAGCGATGGGAGGCTTCCTGTACAATAACCAGGCAATGCTTACCGGAGGAATACTTGTCGGTTCTGCCGGTACCATACTTACTGTATTAATGTGCCGGGCCATGAACAGATCGCTGCTGAACGTGATTGTCGGTGTATTTGGAGGGGGTGGACAGGCAGCTGATTCGGAAGGGGGTACTGTTAAGGAAATAACATTGTCAGACGCTGCCGTACTTCTCAGCTATTCAAAAAAGGTTGTGATTGTACCGGGTTATGGACTGGCAGTAGCACAGGCTCAGCATATATGTCATGAGCTCGACAAGCTTCTCGATGAAAAAGGGGTGGAGGTGAAATATGCAATTCATCCTGTGGCGGGCCGTATGCCGGGCCACATGAATGTGCTGCTTGCAGAGGCCGATGTTCCTTATGAACAGCTTATTGAAAGCGATGAGATCAATCCTGATCTGCCAAATACAGATGTACTTGTTGTTATCGGTGCAAATGACGTTGTTAATCCTGCTGCAGAGGATGATCCTTCAAGTCCTATTTACGGTATGCCGATTGTTAAAGCACGTGATGCGAAAAACATAATTGTGATGAAACGCGGAATGGGGAAAGGATAT
>Ga0315553_10002990_pt1 | contig 13346 bp, 11 predicted proteins | sample SalMarSW160140MG_FD_203099 | JGI IMG/M metagenome (GOLD analysis project Ga0315553, IMG submission 203099) | Salt marsh sediment microbial communities from the Plum Island Ecosystem LTER, Massachusetts, United States - Salt Marsh Sediment SW1601-40 ... | reverse complement strand
TGCGTGTGCCTACGTCCACGGTATCCCTCATCGACCTCACGGTGGAAGTCGAACGAGAAACGACCACCGACGAACTGCGCACCCTGTTCAAGGAAGCTGCCGAGGGCAGACTGAAAGGCATACTTGGCTACAGCGAAGAGCCTTTGGTCTCGGTGGACTTTAAGGGCGATTCCCGATCCAGTATCGTGGACGCCGAGTACACCCAGGTCATGCAAGGCAACATGGTCAAGGTCGTGTCCTGGTATGACAACGAGTGGGGCTACTCGACCCGGCTGGTGGACCTGGCCAATTACGTGGCCGAGCGGCTCTAGGCTCTCCGCCACGGCCAAACCCACGGGAGCGCCCGCCGTCTTCGCCAAGCGAAGGCCGGGGCATCTCTCGCACCTGCTGATGGCGCAGGGGGGATTGTGACCAAGAAGACCGTCAGAGACATTCCTGTCCAGGGCAAGCGCGTCCTGGTAAGGGTGGACTTCAACGTGCCGCTCGAGAACGGCCAGGTGACCGACGACACCCGCATTCAAGCGGCCCTCCCCACCATCCGATACCTGCTGGAGCAGGGCGCATCGGTGATACTGATGTCGCATCTCGGGCGTCCCATGGGAGAGGTCCACGACGAGCTACGGATGGATGCTGTCGCCCGCCGGCTGTCTGAGCTACTCGGTCTCGAGGTGGTCAAGCTCGACGACTGCATCGGCCCTGAGGTAGAAAAGGCTGCCCAGGGACTGAAACCGGGCCAGGTCCTCCTGCTGGAGAACCTCCGGTTCCACCCGGAGGAAGAGGCCAACGACCAGGGTTTCGCGCAGAAGCTAGCATCTCTCGCTGACTTATATGTCAACGACGCCTTCGGCACCGCTCATCGCGCTCACGCCTCGACTGCTGGTGTGCCCAACTACCTGCCAGCAGTGGCCGGCTTTCTCATGGAACGAGAGCTGCAGATGCTGGGCCAGATCTTGGCGGATCCCGCCCACCCCTTCGTAGCCATCCTCGGCGGCGCCAAGATCTCGGGGAAGATCGGCGTGATCCATAGTCTGTTGTCGAACGTGGATCTGCTGCTCGTGGGCGGAGGGATGGCCAACACTTTCCTCAAGGCCCAGGGACACGAAGTGGGCCTTTCTCTGGTGGAGGACGACAGCCTGGGTGAGGCGCGTGAAATCCTGGAGGGCGCTGGCGACAAGCTGGTGCTGCCCGTGGACGTGGTCATCGCCGATGCCTTTTCGGAAGATGCCAACGCCCGAACGGTGGGCGTCGACCAGGTGCCATCCGACTGGCGCATCCTGGACATTGGGCCCAGGACCGTGGGCCTGTTCGAGGAGCGGCTCTCCTCGGCCGCTACGGTGGTCTGGAATGGCCCCATGGGAGTGTTCGAGTTCCCGCGCTTTGCCGCTGGCACGGTGGCCCTGGCGACCAGTCTGGCCAAGACGCGCGCGACCACCATCGTAGGAGGCGGCGATTCAGTGGCCGCCCTGCAGCAAGCCGGGCTGGCGGACACGATCACTCATGTCTCCACGGGAGGTGGTGCCTCCCTGGAGTTCCTGGAAGGCAAGACCCTGCCCGGAGTGGCAGCCCTCGAAGACAGGTCGTAGGTGATCCAAGTTGACCGACCAAGAGACTCTATCATCGTTGGTGATTCCCAACACCACCAAGATCGTGCTGCTGGTCATGGATGGGCTGGGAGGCGCACCGCTGGAACCAGGTGGTCTCACTGAACTGGAGACCGCCCACACGCCGCATCTGGACGCCCTGGCCCGAGACGGCATATGTGGCCTCCACGACCCCATTGGTCCAGGCATCACGCCGGGCAGCGGTCCCTCGCACTTGGCGCTGTTCGGCTACGATCCGATTCGCCATCAGATCGGTCGTGGGGTGTTGGAGGCCCTCGGCATCGGCTTCGACTTGGAGAGCAGCGACCTGGCGGCGCGGGGCAACTTCTGCACCGTGGACGAGGACGGTTTGATCACCGACAGGCGCGCGGGACGTATCCCCACGGAGAAGGGTGCCGAACTGGTGGAGGTGCTGCGCTCCATTACACTGCCCAGTGTACAGACCTTCGCCGAAGTCGTCAAGGACTACCGTTTTGTCCTCGTCTTGCGCGGCGAGGGCTTGTCCGGCCCCCTCACGGAGACAGATCCGCAGCAAGTGGGGGCAGCGCCCCTGCCCGTCAAGGCGTTGCGCCCAGAGGCGGAACTGGCGGCGTCCCTCGTGAACCAATGGATCGCACAGGCGAGGGAACTCCTGGCCGATCGGCACCCCGCCAACATGGTGACCCTCCGCGGGATGGACAAGAACCCCGGCTTGCCGAGCATGAAAGAGGTGTATGGGCTTCACGCAGCCGCAATCGCGGTCTACCCCATGTACCGGGGCGCGGCACGACTGGTGGGTATGAACATCCTTCCCACCGGCGAAAGTCTGGAGGAGGAAGCGGAGACCCTGCGAGAGTCTTGGGCTGACTACGATTTCTTCTTCCTCCACGTCAAGAAGACCGACAGCGCGGGAGAGGACGGCGACTTCGCAAGAAAGGCTCAGCTCATCGAGCAGGTCGACGCAACCGTGGTCCCGGCGCTGCTGGAGCTCGAGCCGGATGTCCTCGTCGTCACCGGCGATCACTCGACCCCAGCGCTCCTCCGCTCCCATAGCTGGCACCCAGTGCCTGTTCTCCTCTACTCGAGGCACTGCCGCTCCGATGCGGCCAGCGAGTTCTCCGAGCGTGCCTGCGCCAATGGTGCCCTGGGACGCTTCCCTGCCACAGACATCATGCCCCTGGCTATGGCCAACGCCCTCCGGCTGGCCAAATACGGGGCCTAGCACCTTAATCGTGGCCACGGCTCCGCGCCAAGCTATCTGCCGAAAGGAGAGACTCTATGAACGACGAAGTCAACTCTCGCATCTTCAGACAGTATGACGTGCGAGGAGTGGTGGACGAGGACCTGACCGACGAAGTGGTGGAGAAACTGGGCAAGGGCTACGGTGCCCAGATGGTCAACCTGGGCCACACGAAGGTGAGTGTAGGGTACGATGCCCGCGTCAGTTCACCTCGCTTCCGAGACTCGTTGATCAAGGGCATCCTGTCCACCGGTGTGGACGTGGTCGACATAGGAATGGTGCCCACCCCTACGCTGTACTTCTCACTCTTCCACCTGGACATACAAGGAGGAGTGATGATCACAGGCAGCCATAATCCTCCCGAATTCAACGGATTCAAGCTGGCCGTAGGCCACGCGACGCTGTACGGACCGGAGATCCAGAGAATCCGCCAGATCATCGAAGCAGGTGAGTATCCCAGAGGAGCCGGACAGCTCACAGAGCTCGATATCAGGCCTGCCTACCTCGCCACGCTGAAGGAGCGAATCGGACGGTTCGACAGAGAGGTCAAAGTCGTCGTAGATGCCGGCAACGGCCTGGGGGGCATGTTCTGCCCACAATTGCTTCGCGATCTAGGGGCCGATGCCTCGGGGCTCTACTGTGAGGTGGATGGTACGTTTCCCAACCACCACCCCGACCCGACGGTGCCGGCCTTTCTTACAGACCTCATCGCCCAGGTCGCCAGTCAGGGAGCAGAGCTGGGTATGGCCTACGACGGTGACGCAGACCGGCTGGGGGTCGTCGATGAAAACGGCAACATCATCTGGGGCGATCAGCTTCTGATCCTCTTCTCCAGAGAGGTCCTGTCCAAACAGCCCGGAGCCACCATCATCTTCGAGGTGAAATGCTCTCAGGCTCTACCTGATGAAATTGAGAAGGCCGGGGGCAAACCCCTGATGTGGCGCACCGGACACTCCTTCATCAAGAAGAAGATGAAAGAGGAGAACTCCCCTCTGGCTGGCGAGATGAGCGGCCATCTCTTCTTCGCTGACGAGTACTTCGGCTACGACGATGCGATCTACGCATCTCTGCGCTTGGTGCGGCTCCTGGCTCGATCTGACAAGAGGATAGGTGAGATGCTGGCCGACGTGCCCAAGTACTACTCCACGCCGGAGATGCGAGTAGACTGCTCCGACGAGGAAAAGTTCCAGATCGTCGCGAGCATCGTCGAGTATTTCAAGCGACAGTATGAGGTGGTCGACGTGGACGGAGCCCGCATCCTCTTCGGCGACGGCTGGGGACTGGTGCGTGCCTCCAATACGCAGCCTGCGTTGGTCCTACGTTTCGAGGCGCGGACCCCGGAGCGCCTCCAGGAGATCGAGGACACAGTTGTCTCCAAACTCACCGAGATCTCAGGTCTAGAGATAACCGCTTAGATACGTGGGCGACGGAGATGTATGGCCCCCGTAAATGGCAGAGAAAGGAGCAGGGCCATGAGCGACCGGACAAGACGCAGTGAGGAATGGGAAGAGATCGGGCGTGACATCGAAGCCAAGATCAGAAAAGAACTCGCGGCCTGGGCCGGGGCCGACGCAGCAGACGGTTGGGAGGCCATCGGCCAGAAGATGGAAAGCAAGATCCGGGCCGAAGTCGCCACCGGAGTGGGAGGCGAGTCGGAGGAAGACTGGGAGGGAATCGGCCGCCACGTCGAGGAACGTGTCAAGTCCGGGCTCGGCCAATGGGCTGGAGCGGGGCCCGAGGACGATTGGGACACCCTGGGCCAGAAGGCGGCGAGCAGAATCAAGGCTGACGTGGCCACCACCGTGGGCGGGGAACCTGACGAGAGCTGGGAAGAGATCGGCAAGCATATCGAGAACCACGTCAAGTCCGGGCTGGGACAATGGGCTGGCGCCGAGACAGACGACGACTGGGCCACCGTCGGGCGCAAGGTCGAGGAGAAGATCAAGTCTGCGCTGCGGGAATGGCTTGACGAGTAGGGACAACCCCCTTTCGACAGATATGGGACATCATTGGAGCTGGAGAACCACACCAGGGCTTCGATGCCGACCCCGGGGAATGGACCGTGGGCTGCGAGTAGAAGGTCCTCACCACGCACTGGGTTGGCGCGCGGCCGCTGTCGGTGGGGGCAAGTACACAAGAAGCATCCGTCACATCGGGCTTCAGTGGCCTCTGCAAAGTCAGCGAAAGACTCTTGTCCGGCGCGGGAGCTGTCCCGCCTGAGCGGTCCAACTCCTCTAGACCACAGGGTTGCCTAATGGTGCTGCTTGCCGTAGAATGCACACATCAGCACCCAACGGGGAAGGAGGCCGAGAAATGAGCGAAGAGTACCCAGACAGAAGGAAAGACGAGAAACAGGAGAAGGAAGAGAAGGACAGCGGCCAGCGCGAGTGGGACAAAGGCGAACAGTGGACGGGCGGCGACGCTCTCGGTCCGCTGGTCTGGGGCCTGATCATCATCCTCGCCGGGCTAGTCTTCGCGGCGGCCAACCTGGGCATGTATCCGTGGCTGACCTGGGAGAACGCTTGGAGCTACATCTTCCTTGGCGCGGGGCTGCTCTTCTTGCTGGAGATCCTACTCCGGATGCTGATGCCCACCTACCGCCGGCCAGTCAGGGGGCGTATCATTCTGGCCTTCGTGGCCCTGGCTATCGGTCTCGGTGGACTGGTGGGATGGGAGTTGACCTGGCCCTTCGTGATCATCGCCGTCGGCCTGGCGATCATCGTCGGAGTCTTCATCAGGCCCAAGCCCTAGCCCACTAGGGACTAGAGCCGACCCAGGTCCATGGTCACCAGTTGGTCCCACCAGTAGCGGAGGCGCGTGATCGGCTTGTCGCGCCCGATGCAGCGGAAGTAGGGCGGCTGGAAGGCCTTGATTAGATCGCCGATCTTGTAGCGGGGCAGGATAGGCGTGGAGACCACGAGACTGCCCGTTTGCCCAGGGCTCATCTCGTGCATCATCTGCGCGCCGTCTCTGGTCTCGACCTCGAAGAAGAAGAGATCGTAGTTGGGCACCCAGGCGCGCTTCTCGTCCCGCTGCTGGCCGAACATCCCCTCCGTCGTGCCGTAGATCTCGGCGACGTCCGCAGGCCCATAGAGCGCCCGGAGGATAGGCCGATACTTCGTGTTGATCCCTGGCACACTGCCCAAGGTCATGATGCGCACCCGCCACAGGTCCTTGGGATACACGCCATGTCTCTGATGGAGATAGCGGCCGAAATCCACGACCGTCGGGGCCACCCCTCCCACGATGGTCACGTTCTCTTCTTTGCACCGCTCGTAGGCTAGCTCGAACCGCCGCTCCCAGTCCGCTATGGTCTTTCCGCCACCGAGGGCGTCGACTTCCTCCTGGCTGGGGAGGGAACGGAGAGGCGTGCCTGCTGTGGTGTGCTTCAGGTAGATGCCGGAGCTATAGCCGTACTCCACCTCCCGATCACCCATCCGCACGGTGCCCACCACAGAAGGGAAGTTCAGGTTCAGGTTTACACCTTGTAACGTATCCAGTTGGCCAGTTCGGGCGATGTAGTTCATCAGGGCGCGGCCGGCGCTGACGCGCATCTCGAGGTCGGTGGCGGTCATAGGAATGAACTTGGACTCGCCCTTGGTCGTCCCCCGCGTGATGGCCCATCCAACCGGCGGTTCGTAGAGCAACAAGTCCTCCCCACCTGCCATAGTGCGCTCGATGAGGGGCTTGAACTCCTCGTAGTCGACCACGGGAAAGGCAGCTCTGTACTCCTCGATGGTCGCGACTTCCCCAGCGCCGTGCTCTACGCCATACCGTGTCTGCGCATATCCGTCCAGCAAGCGCCGGAGCACCGTTTCCTGGGCCGACTGGGGGTACTCCACGGCCTGATGCCAGGGTCCTAGGAAACCCGCCAGCATTTCGCGTCCTGCTTGGAGCTCTCCCTGTCCTGCGCGCTCACCCAGGTTAGCCATGCTTTCTCTTCCTTGCACCGACCTACTACTAAGGGCCTCCGGTCAACGGCACGAACTGCGCTATCCGGCCGGTCACCGCCTCCTGTATGCGCCGGAGGTCCTCCTCCGTCCGACCCTCCATCCTCACCGATAACACCGGCTGGGTGTTCGAAGCTCTAACCAGGGCCCAACCACCATCGAACCTGATGCGCGCGCCGTCTATGTCCAGCACCTCGTGGGTCTCGATGAACGACTCCTTTATCGCCTCCACGATGCTGAACTTCTCCGTCTCGGAACACGGTATCCTCATCTCCGGAGAGCTGTAGTACTGCGGCAGTCCGCGGACCAGCTCCGACAGGGACTGCTCCGTCTTGGAGAGATACTCGACGAGCTTACCTGCTGCCAGCAAGGCATCGTCGGAGTTGAGAGGGGGATCGTTGAAGAAGACGTGGCCGCTGAGCTCCACACCCAGAACCGCGTTCTCCTGCCGCATCTTCTGGAGGATGTAGGCGTTTCCGCACCGGGTCACGAGAGGGATCCCTCCGTGGGCCGCTACGTCGTCGATCAAGGATTGCGAACACCGTACGTCGAGCACTACCTTGCCTGGCCCGCTGACCAGGAACTCTCTTGCCAGAAGAGCCACGTACTTGTCAGGGAGCACCATGTTTCCTTCTTCGTCAACCACACCGAGCCTGTCTCCGTCGCCATCGAATCCAATCCCGACGTGCGCGCCCTCTCTCACAACCGTCGCCTGCAACTCCCTGATGTTCTCCTCGACCAGAGGGTCCGGCTCGTGGTTCGGGAAGCGACCATCGGGCTCACAGTACAACGGCACCACTTCACACCCCAGGTCTTCGATCAGTTGGCTGGCGAGAAGACCCGCCGTCCCGTTGCCTCCGTCTACTACCACCTTCAGCCTGCGCTGAGGACGGACACGCTCCCGAATACAGTCGAGGTAGCGCGGAAGCACGTCTACCTGCTCCATGGACCCCTTGCCAACCTCGTACTGGTTCTTGGCGATCAACCTCTCCACGTGCTGCAACGCCTCTCCGGCGAGTGGATAAGGCCCAATCTGAAGCTTGAGACCATTGAATTCCGCGGGGTTGTGGCTGGCAGTGACCATCACTGCGCCGTCGGCGAAGACGTGATCGATAGCGAAGGAAAGCGCAGGCGTGGGCACCACGCCGGTGTCCACCATGTGACAGCCTGTGGAGAGCAGTCCCTTAGTGACTGCGCCGAAGAAGCGCTCCGAAGACAGCCTGACGTCGCGACCGACGACTACCTTGTTTCGTCCGGTTGTTCTCTGGATGTAGGTCCCGAAGGCCTTGCCTATGGTCTCTATGGCCCCCGCCGTCAGATCAGCGTCTGCCACGCCCCGGATATCGTACTCCTTGAACACAGCGCGACTGGCAGAGAGCTTTGCCTGGAACGCGTAGTCCCTGAGGATCCCAGACACCGCCGCGGACAGCTTGAGCGGATCGTGGCGCAGGACGATCTTCTGGACACCGTTGGCGCCCTTCTCCGCCACCTCCTGCACGAGGTCCCTCTCGATGAGGAGCGCCCCCTCTACAAGCACCAGTTCCTCGGGCGTATCCTCGAACAGTATGATCTGGGTGTCATCCTTCACCACGGGCACGGAACCCACCGGCTCGGCGGAAACACTCCGGTAGCGGGCCAGCACCGAGTCCGCTATCTCCTCAGTTCTGCTGACCAGCACGTAGTCCAGCCGGAACCCACAGCTATTCTGGATAGCCCGTACGTGGTCGGCGACAGAGTACCCTTCTGTCACGTTGGGCTGGGTCATGATGTTGCACACGAATATCTTCCTGGCGCTGCTCCGCTTCAAGATCTCGTTGATCTCTGGCACCAGCATGGTGGGAATGATGTTCGTGAACAACGAACCCGGCCCGATGACGACGGCGTCCGCCACATCAAGCGCTTCGATCACCTCCGGAGAAGCGGTCACCGGCGCTCCCGGCGACTCGTCGGCCATCGACTCCAGCCACACCTTCTTGACAAGGCTACCATTCTGACCCCGCAAGATCTGCGACTCCCCGGCCAGGGTCCTCCCGTCTTCAAGCTCGGCGACAATCTGTACCTTGTCGGTGGTCGAGAAGAGCACCTCCTCCCCCGAAGTGCCGAGGCCCCGGCGCAGTTTCGAAAACGCAGCCCCGCTCCCCAGAGGGGGAACGACCCCCGTGATCTGCCAGGGAACCTCCTTGGCAATCCGCAGCAGCATGGACAATCCGTCCGTGCCCGCGAAGACCACGACTTTGGGCTTCTCGCTGGGGCCGTGGTAGTAGTCGTACACCACGTCGACCAGGCTCTCGTTGCTGGCCTTCTTGGCCACGAAGGGCGCCACCAGCGTGTGGCTCAACTTGAGGAACGAGACCACGACCAGAGAGACCCCGATCACGCCCAGGAGAATGCCTCGCTCCACGTGGGGTATAAACTGTAGTGTCAAGTAGTAGACCCAGGGGGGAAACGGCGCCGTCCGATAGAGATGCGCCAGAACATAGGCAAAACCGAGACTCAGCAGCAAGATGCCCAGGAAGAGGGCCACCAGCCAGCGTTTGATGTGCCAGCCCGGCAACAGGAAGCGCAGCAGTCTGCTGCCGGTGATCCTGCTCCTCAAGTCCCGGTGGGATGTAGACGATTCTTTGGCCATGATCCTCACTGTATTGCGGAGAAGCACTCTCTATGTAATGGCGATCGATCATCCATTGGCTGCAAACCCCAGTACCCCCGAAGAGATCTCCTCTGCACAGCACGTGGCGATCTCCCTCATAATGGAAGTTTTGATCTCGGCGAGCGTCTCCGGCGTCCGCGCCTCGAAGACGAGGGCGACGTTGGGCGTGGTATGGGACGCTCGCACCGACGCCCACCCCTGCTCGAACTCGATCCGCAAGCCATCGAGATCCACCAACTCGAAGCGATCCCGGAAGTGCTCCCTGATGCGGTCCATCACCATGAACTTGTGTTCGTCAGAACAGGGAAGCTTGACCTCGGGCCCCGAGCAGTATCGAGGGAGGTCCGCCGCCAGTTCCGAGAGCCTGCGCCCTGAGCCAGACAGCGCCTCCAGCACCTTGGCTGAAGCGAAGATCCCATCGTCGAAGTCGAATAGCTCGTCGTTGAGGAAGATGTGCCCGCTGGCCTCTCCCCCCATCAGCGCGCCGGTGCGCTGGATCTCCGCCATGACCCGCGTGTAGCCGGTAGGCGCCATGACGGGGATCCCGCCGTGTCGATGAATCACATCGATCAAGGACCGAGAGGATAGCAGGTCGAAGACAATAGTGCCCTTCCGGCGTTTCAGGACCTCGCCGGCCATCAACGCAAGTATGAGGTCGCCCGACAACACCTCGCCCTCGTCCGTGACCAGTCCCAAGCGGTCTCCATCGCCGTCGTAGGCGAAGCCCACATCCGCATGGTGCCCTTTCACAGCGGTGACGAGGTCCTGCAAGTTCTCCTCCTCACTGGGGTCCGGGAGATGGTGGGGGAAGCGACCATCCAATTCGCAGTACAGCTCCGTCACCTCACAGCCCAACTGGCGGAACAGCTCTGGCGCCACGAGGCCCGCTGCACCATTCCCTGCATCGACGACCAGTTTGAAACCCTTCTCCACGCGCGTGCGCTGCCTGATGGCAACCAGATAGTCATCGACGATGCTGGCTACCGCGACGCGACGCCCCACTCCCTCGCTGAAGGGGCCGTTCTCTGCCACTTGCTTGAGATGCTGGATGTCCTCGCCACTGAGAGGCTGATCTCTGGTGCGAAGCTTGAGCCCGTTGTACTGTGTGGGGTTGTGGCTGGCTGTGACCGCCGCACCGCCATCCGCGCCGAGTTCCTTGATCGCGAAGTGCACCATCGGCGTGGTGACCAGGCCGATATCGTAGACCTCACAGCCGGCACCCACAAGACCGGCTATCAAGGCGCGGCAGAGGTCCGGAGAGCTGATCCGTCCGTCTCGTCCAACGACGACTCGCCTCCCTCCTTGGTCCCGGATGATGGTCCCGTACGCGGCACCGAGAACCGTGCACACCTGGGGATCCAGATTCTCCCAGGCGATACCTCTGATATCGTACTCGCGGAAAATGGTGGGGTCCAGCCGCAACTCGGCTCTCCTCGAGGGTGACGCACAGATGCTGCGACTATTCTACAGCAGGTAGCAGGCGCTGGCAAGCCCACCCAGCGGCAAGGCACCCGGAACGTGCATGCGTCGCTGGGAGAGCTCGCCACGCACCCGAGAATCCTGTGACGGCAAGTGCCGGCGCTATGTGGTAGAATAGTATACAAGTGCGATGGATCATGCACCGGCGGAGCGCGCAGGCCCGGACTCCGGGAAGGAGACAACGCAAGATGAGAAAGGTCAAAGGATACTTCCTCAGCACGTGTGGTTGGTGCAGGAAGACCAAGCGGTTTCTCGACGAGAACGAGGTCAGCTATGAGCACGAGTACCTGGATCTGTTAGGCCCGGGTGACAAAGCGCGAGCACTGGCTGAGGTCTCTCAGTATAACCCCCGGAGGAGTTTCCCAACGGTGGTCGTGAGCAATGGGGAGACCCAGGTCGTGATCGGCTTCGACGAAAGCCGTCTGCGGGAGGTGCTAGGGTTATGAGTTCACAAGATGCCGAGGCGCTGTACGAGCGGCTCAAGCGGGAGGCGGAGGCGGGAGGCTACCTCCTCAATCCCGACGAGGAGTTCGTCCTGGGCCTTATGGAAGGGCTGCTCACCAACGAGAAACGGTACGGCTACCAGTCCTGCCCCTGTCGTCTGGCGGAGGGCGTGAGGGAGAGCGATCTGGACATCATCTGTCCGTGCGACTACCGCGACCCTGATCTGGACAAGTACGGGGCCTGCTACTGCGCCCTCTACGTCAGCGAGGAGATAGCTGCGGGGAAGAAGGAAGCGGAGCCAGTGCCTGAGCGGCGCGGGGCCAAGCCTGCACCCGCGGAAGAGCACGAAGAGGAACTAGTCGGCTTCACACGCAGTGGCTTCCCTGTGTGGCGCTGCAAGGTCTGCGGGTATCTCTGCGCCCGGCCCCAGCCGCCCTTGAAGTGCCCGATCTGCAAAGCGGACAAGGACCGCTTCGAGCGGTTCGGGTAGCACTTCACCACCTGCCGCGACTCCGACCAGCCAGCCACATCTGGAACCCTGGGCCGGCAAGGCGCGCGTAGTCTACCCTCCCCTGATAAGGCGCAGGAGCTTCACCTCGTCACCGGCGCGAAGGACGCACTCCTTGGCGACCTGACGCCCATTGACCATGGTGATGGTCGATCGAGGGTTCACATCCAGAGTTCCCGACATGGTGTGCGCACTCTGCCCCGCCGGTCAGCGAGGCTGCCGGAGCACGACGACCACCGAACTACATGGGGCGCGACGGGCTGAGGCTACTTGTCAAGGCAGCGCCTCAACCAACCGATCGACGTCCTCCTCGTTGTTGTAGAGGTGCGCAGATGCCCTGATCGCTCCTTCGCGCAAGGACACCACGATCCCAGCCTCGGACAGTCGCTGGAGGAGCGCCTCGGACTCATACTTGGGATGCGCAAAGGACACTATACCAGATCTCTCCTCCGGGAAGAGGGAGCTTACGACTCGATACCCCTTCTCCTGGAGCTTGTCGATCAGCAGATCTGTGAGCCGCAGTACGTGCCTTTCGATGTTCTCCACGCCCGCCTTCTCGATGATGTCCAGGCTGGCGTCCAGCCCATGCAATCCCAGGTAGTTCATGGCCCCGGCCTCGAACCTCTGGGCACTGGGCCACAGATCGAACTTGTAGTCGAGGCTCATGTCGTCGACGACGTTTCGATGGCCCACACAGCTGGGCCAGAGATCCTCCAGTAGCTCCTTGCGGCAGTAGAAGCACCCCACGCTCACCGGCCCCAATAGATACTTGTAGGAACCCGCCGACATGAAGTCCACCTTGTATCTGGACACGTCGAACGACAGCCCACCCAGCGCCTGGATGGTGTCCACCACGAAGTAGACACCTCTCTCCCTGCAATACCGGCCGATGGTCTCGAGATCCATGCGGAAGCCTGCGGTCCATTGCACGTAGCTCAGGGCAATCACTCTGGTGGCATCATCCGCTGCCGCCATGATGTCTTCTGCAAGCACGCGCCCATCCCTGGCAGGTACGATCCGGACCTGGACTCCATACCTCTCCTGCAAGCTGAGCCAGGGATACACGTTGGCCGGCAACTCGATGCTGCACGTGACGACGTTGTCACCTTCGCTCCACGATAAACCGCCAGCCACGGTGGCTAACCCGTCCGACGTGTTGCCCAGCAATGCGATCTCCTCGGGTACGCCGCCAACCAGCCGCGCAAGCTTCTCACGCACCCGCCCTTCGCACTCGTGCCATTCGTCGAAGAACTCCTGGTTGGAGCGGCCAAACTGGTCGAGTACACACTTGTCGATGGCCTCCTTCACCGGGAGCGCCAGAGGACTGGTGGCCGCGCAGTTGAGGTAGACCATGTGCTCAGTGACGGGGAACAGTTCACGTAGCTCTCTCATACTTCCTGCCTTTCCTGGGCCGTGGCACACGTGCAGGCTCTTGCGACGGACTGAATGATACCACGTTGCCAGGGCAGTTGTCGACCACGGCGAACGTCGAGCG
>Ga0315553_10002988_pt1 | contig 13354 bp, 14 predicted proteins | sample SalMarSW160140MG_FD_203099 | JGI IMG/M metagenome (GOLD analysis project Ga0315553, IMG submission 203099) | Salt marsh sediment microbial communities from the Plum Island Ecosystem LTER, Massachusetts, United States - Salt Marsh Sediment SW1601-40 ... | reverse complement strand
GATGAATTTCCCCGTAGCCGGCGGCACCTCCGGTCACATGGTGGGAGGAGCCCTGGCAGCGATCCTTTTAGGCCCCTGGGCGGCCATGATCGTGATGACCTCGGTCGTGGGGGTGCAGGCCCTCATGTTCCAGGACGGCGGGCTGGCAGCCCTGGGGGTCAACGTGTTCAACATGGCGGTGGTGGCCTGCCTGGTGGGCTACGCCGTGCACGCGGGCTTCATCCGTTTCAGCCATCTCGCTCCCTGGGTGCGCTACGTGGCCGTCTTCGCGGCCAGCTGGCTGTCGGTGGAGATCGCCGCTATAGCGTGCTCCTTCGAGCTGGCTCTCTCCGACACGTCTCCTCTCAATGTGGCCCTGCCGGCGATGGTGGGCGTACACGCGGCCATCGGCATCGGAGAGGGTTTAGTCACGGTGGCGGCGGTGGCCTTTGTTACTGCCACTCGCCCTGATTTGGTCGTGGCGCAAGTGCCTGTGATGGAGGACTAGAGGATGAGACTCCGCCATTACCTTGCTTTGCTGGCAGTCGGGATAGGGATAGCCCTGTTGATTACCCTCTTCTCGCCCTTTGCTTCGTCCGAGCCCGACGGACTGGAGAAGGTGGCTGAGAACGAAGGCTTCATAACGGCGGCCGAAGACGCGCCCTACGAGGTCATCGCCGACTACGTCTTTCCTTGGGTTGACAACGAAAATCTAGCGACGATCCTTGCGGGGATGATAGGCGTATTTGTTGTAGCCTCGATCTCGCTAGCCGTCGCCTTCGTGCTCTGGCGAGCGCGAGGTGCCCGGCGGTCGACCGCCGGTGGCACCGGGCCAGGCTAATCAGCCTGGCGGGCTTTCTGGGAAGACGATATGTCGATCGGCGTTCGCTTCATCGAGCGGTATCAAGCGGGCAGCAGCCTAGTCCATAGCGCGGATGCGCGACTGAAGCTGCTGCTGACGGTGGCCTACATCTTCGCGGTCACCCTCACGCCCGTGGGCCACTGGCTGGCGTTCGGCCTACTGGCGGCACCGCTGGCGATTGCTGCCGCGGCGAGCAGGCTTCCTGCTCTGCTGATCCTCAGGCGGTCTGCTCTGGCTCTGCCTTTCATTGTGGTTGCCGTGCCCCTCCTGTTCACCAAGGAGGGCGATACGCTGTTCACGCTCCAGCCCTTCGGCTGGACAGCCAGCGAAGAGGGGCTGACAGCCGTGCTCACCATTCTTACCAAGTCCTGGCTGTCGGTGGTTGCCGCCGTGGTCCTCACGGCGACGACGCCGGCGCTGGAGCTGCTGCGAGCGATGCGTGCCCTGGGCGTGCCGCGCATTCTGGTGGCCACAGTGTCGTTCATGTATCGCTACCTGTTCGTCATCGCCGACGAGGCCCAGCGCCTCCTGCGAGCGCGCGATTCTCGCAGCGCCAGGCTGGAAGGCCGCAGGTGCGGCGGCAGCGTCTGGTGGCGAGCTCGTGTTCTGGGCCATATGGTGGGCTCGCTTTTCCTGCGCAGCTACGAGCGCAGCGAGCGCGTGTATGCGGCTATGCAGGCGCGCGGCTACGATGGCGAGATGCGCTTCCTGCGGGACAGCGTCTGGCGGCTGACGGAGATCGTTGTGGCGGTAGCCCTTGTCCTCTACGTGACGGGAGTGCAGGTCTATGCACGCTACTAAGGCTCGGGCGGCCGTCGATACCGCTATCGGGATCGCCGATCTGCGCTTCGCCTACCCAGACGGCGTGCAGGCTCTGAGAGGCGTCGATCTGACCATTGCAAACGGGGAGAAGGTGGCGCTGCTTGGCCCGAACGGTGCTGGCAAGACCACCCTGCTTCTGCACCTGAACGGCATCCTGCGAGGCAAAGGCGACATTCGCATCATGGGTCGACGTCTCAACAACGGAAACCTGAAGCACTTTCGGGCTCAGGTGGGTCTAGTATTCGAGAACCCCGACGATCAGCTCTTCTCTCCCACCGTCTTCGACGATGTGGCGTTCGGCCCTATTCACATGGGCTTGCCCAAGGACGAGGTGCTGGAGAGGGTGCGTCTGGCGCTGGCGCAGGTAGGGATGGCAGGCTTCGAGGAGCGTCTGCCTCACCACCTCAGCCTGGGCCAGAAGAAGCGCATCGCCATCGCTACCGTCCTATCGATGAGCCCGGCGATCCTTGCTCTGGACGAGCCATTCTCCAGCCTTGATCCGAGCGCTCGCCGTGAGCTGATACACCTGCTGCAGGCGTTGCCCCAAACAATGATCGTCTCGACCCACCATATACCGCTCATCCGGCACTTGTTCCCTCGAACGGTGGTCATGGATGACGGGCGCGTCGTCGCTGACGGCGAGACAGAGGCGATCCTAGCCGATGCGGCCCTCCTCGAGGCCCACGGCCTCGAGATCTTCTAAGCGGCCAGCCAAAGAGCCGCGAGAGGAGACCAATGCCAGGATTGGCCGCCTTGACACTCATCGGAGGCGATCCTAGAATTGGGCTGGCTGGCCGAGGTAGCTCAGGTGGTAGAGCACGTGACTGAAAATCACGGTGTCGGCAGTTCGACTCTGCCCCTCGGCACCAGCTGATGGTCACCCGATACGCCCCCAATACGGAACGAGTGCAGGTCGGAGGTCGGACATGACGAGAAGAGGGGTTTGCCTGCACTCCGGTGCAGGCAAGGAGACACTTCCAGCCCTGGACGACCCGGCGGCGATCCAGGGCCTTTCTTTTTGCCCGCGTCCTGCCGGAGTCCCGCGACGGCCGTTGGCGCTGGTCGTGGGCCTTGTGCTTCTAGGGATTGCCTTAGGCCTCGCGGCCTGCGGCGGTGATGGCGGCGAAGGCTCAGCGACGGCCACGCCGACTGGCACCCCGCTTGCCGACCTCACGGGGGGCGAGCTCCGCGACTCAACCGGCAGCGTCGTGGCCAAGCCTGTGTCGCAAGAGACGCTCGAGCCAGAAGAGTTCCTTGCTCGCGTTGAGGAAGATAGCGCCTGGAGCGATCACCTCGACCTGGCTCGCGACCTTGGCTACACCGACGTTCAGACCGCTCTTACCGTCGAGTACGACAACGGCGCGGTCGTCACCTCGGGCCTCATCGCCTCCCAGGGGATCGACAGGGTCATCCTCGTAAGCGCCACTGAGCCGCTCCAGAGCGTCTTCATCATGAAACCTACGCTGGTTGACGGCCGCGTCACCTCCATCGAAATCATCACGCATAGGGGCGTCACTACCCTCGACCTTGAGACCCGAACGGTCACCGCACAGGACATGTACAGTAGCTGCAGCTATGGGAACTGCCTGGCTGGAGCGCTCTACTTCTGGGTCGACGATGATGAGTTCTGGAGTCTCTACGGGTTCATCTGCGACGGCTGCTGGAGCTCGCAGAGCGCCATCGGCGCCGTGGTGTGCACTGCTTGCCTGGCGACGTATCCAGCCATCGCCCTCGCCTCCGCCGCCTACTGCGCGATTGAGGATGCCTGCGACTTTTGCATCAACGACAACTGTGGCCAGGACGAGCACGGCGAGCCGTTCTGCGCTGCGGGCGGTTACGGCCCGACCGGCTCGGCCGTCGTCCGCACCGTCGCAGACTACTCCTGCGTCAACCCGAAGACGCAGAACTCCCAGTGTGAACTCACTAGCACCATCCAGATTCTCGAAGAGTGCGAGTACGGTTGCGCACCGCCGCCGACCGGCGACACGGCGAGCCGCTCCTGCGTGCTGAACCGTGCCTGCAGCACGGATGCCGACTGCCCGGCCGACCGGAACGTCGGCGACGAATACTGCGCTACGTTGATCACGAATGGGGCCTGGAACGCGTCCATAGTTCAGCCGTACCGTGACTACTTCTGCTCGGCGGGAACTTGCACGTCCGCGGTTCGCTACCGCGGCACGTCATGCCCCTACGGCTGTGCGCCAGGCGGGGCGGCATGCTTCGACCCCGCCACTTGCGAGCGAGACGAAACCGTGCAGGGTAACTGTGTAGTGGGGCAGGGCGGAGATCAGGGTGACATGCTGTACGAGACCTACAAACACTACTATGCAACGGAGACTAACAGCGGCTGGATCTGCACCTCGGAAACTCGCTACCGCGAGATCGAGTGCCTATATGGTTGCGAGGCTGGCTTCCTTAACTCCAAGTGCTTCGACCCAGCGGCCTGTGATCGGGAAGAGGTCACGGGCAGAAATTGTGTGCCGGCGCTGGGTGAAGGCTGGCAGGGCGACATCCTGTACGAGACCTACAAACACTACTACCCGACGCAGAACTCGAACGAGACTTGGACCTGCGCCTCGGAGACCCTAACCCGCCAAAGCGATTGCCAACATGGCTGCGACGCCAGCCGCTCCAAGTGCTTCGACCCAGCGGCCTGTGATCGGGAAGAGGTCACGGGCAGCAATTGTGTGATCGCACAGGGAGAGGGCTGGCAGGGCGACATCCTGTACGAGACCTACAAACACTACTACCCGTCGCAGAACTCGGACGAGACTTGGACCTGCGCCTCGGAGACCCTAACCCGCCAGATCGGCTGCGACTACGGCTGCTCCACCGACGGCAAGTCCTGCGCGGAGCCGCTGCCAAGCTGTGTCTCGGCCACCTGCGAGCGAGAAGAGCCGCTGACCGACCCGATCTGCCAACTCCGACCAGACGATAACAAGTACATTATCGCGCAGGACTTCCGCCACTATTTCTGCGAGTCGCTGACCACAGGCGGTTCCACCTGCACCTCGGAGGTCATCACACGGGCGATCCAGGAGTGCCCCCACGGCTGCGCGCTTGGCGGCCAGTCCTGCGCCCAGCCGCCGCCAACCTGCGACCCCGCCGCCTGTGAGCGCGAGGAACCGGCCACAGAGCCGGTTTGCGCCCAAGCGCAGTCCGGCTGGATCATCGAGCAGATCTTCCGCCAGTACTTCTGTCGCTCCCTCAACACCGGCGGCTCCACCTGCGATTCCACCACCGTCGCTCGGACGCTGGCCAATTGCCCCTACGGCTGCGCTTCCGACGGCAAGTCGTGCGCTCAGCCGCCGCCGGGCACCGTGCCGGCGGCTCCCAGCGGCTTCCTCGCCCTCCAGCATTCTGGCGGCACCGAGTTCGAGTGGACCGACAACTCCGACAACGAGGATGGGTTCCGCGTCTACTTCGGCAGCCGCTCCCTCGGAGGACCGTCGCAGCTCATCACGACCGTCGGGCCGGATACGCAATTGGTCGATACCGACTTCGTGCGATCCGGTTCCGAAACCTGCTGGGAGGTGTATGCCTACAACGCCGCCGGAGAGTCGGCCCCAGCCTGGTACTGCCTGCCGCCGTGATGCACTAAGCCTACTCTCCTTTTTGGGCTAGCGTTGGCGGCTAGAATGCACGGTCACCCGCCGCAGCACCGGACCTTCGCCTCTCAGGGCGGCGGCTGTAGAGGCCGCGGGCGGTCGCCAGCGATGTAGCGGCGGAGCCGGTCGGCCATCTCGGGATCCCACAGGCTGGCGGCATGGAGGCGGTGCTCCAGGTCGATCCCCTCGGCCAAGGGCAGGGCGAGTCCCTCTAGAGCACATCGACGGTCATCGCGGAGAGCGGTCTGTGGGTAGGACGAGATGGCGTCGGCCACCTCGAGAGCCCGAGCTACTGCCTCTCCCTTGGGCACGAGCTCCTGGACCAGACCCATGCGCTGGGCTTGTTCGGCATCGATGAGGACGCCGGTTTCGATAAGGTAGAGGGCATTGCCCAGGCCGATAATGCGGGGCAGGCACTGGGTGCCGCCGTCCAGCAGGGGGACGCCCCAGCGGCGGTTGAGAACGCCGAACTGGGCGTTGCGGGCGGCGATGCGGAAGTCGCACCAGCAGGCGAGCTCGAGGCCGCCGGCGGTACAGTAGCCGTTGACGGCGGCAATGGTGGGTTTGGAGACATCGGTGATGCGGGTGGGACCCATCGGGCCGGACTCGTGAGAGCCGGGTCGAGAGGCCAGGCGGCCGACATCCCGCAGGTCAGCGCCGGAGCAAAAGGCGGCATCGCCGGCGCCGGTGAGGATGAAGAGGTCCAGAGAGTCATCTCCGCGGAACTGGTCTACAGCCTCGAACAATAGCTGTGCCGTGTCGGCGTCGACGCAGTTGCGCACCTCGGGCCGGTTGATGGTGACCAGAAGGGTCCGCTGATGGCGTTCGGTCAGGACCTTGGGCATGGCTTCAACGGCGATAGATTAACACAAATGGGCCGGGCGTGGGCCACACCATTGGCTTCGACACGCTGGCCGTTGACAACCTATCCTTCGGCTGCGATGATTATATTGTCCTCGTGTTTCACCTGCGTCGGCGGACGGGGAGTTGTTGGGCTAAGCGAGAGCAAGAGAAAACGATGAACGATCTGCCAGCAGTGCCTTTGGAATGTCTAGAGGGGATCATGGACGTTCTGGACGTGGCGGTTGCCTGCATGGATCTCCAGGGTCGAGTTCAGGTCTGGAACCGGGCGTCTGAGGAACTGAGCGGATGGAGCAGAGAGGAAATGATAGGCTCCACGGTGGATCGAGTGATCCCTCCAGGTGGGCGGGAGCGTAGGAAAGAAGTGCTCGCTCGCACCTTGACCGAGGGGCAGGCCGCAGGAACGTACAGCCGCGTGCGCAAGGACGGCACGATCTTCCGCATCGAGATGCGCATGCATCTGATCCGCGACAAGCAGGAAGAGCCACACTGCATCATCGTTTTCGTCGAGCCGCTTCCGGGACACGGGGTCTCCTTGACCGATAGACAGAGGGAAGTGCTGAGGTACATTGCCACCGGACGAACGAACGACGAGATTGCGAAGAGACTGGTTGTAAGTCGACGCACAGTAGAAAGGCATGTAGCGGCGATCCTCGACAAGTTCGGTGTGGAGAATAGAGCGGCTGCGGCCGCTATAGCGGTCGCAGCCGGCCTTGCGCAGCCGAAGGCTACCCCTGTCTAGGACTGTGCCGGTGGCATGCCAGAAGGCGATCGCCCGAGGGCTTCGTCAAGCCTTTTCAGCGCCACGGTCCGCAGCTTATCGGTGCTCGCGTCGAACCCCCGCAGTTCCTCGTCCGTGAGGGTAGAGAAGACCTCTTCAGCCAACCGACTGGCGACCGGCATGGCTTCCTCCCATTTGCGCTCACCCTTGGCGGTCAAGCGCACCCAGGTCTTGCGGCGGTCACGCCGGTCGAACTGCCTCTCCACAAAGTTCTGGACCTCCAGGCGGTCGACCAGACCGGTGATGGTCTGGCTGGCCTTGACCATTGCCCGACCGATCTCGCCGGTAGTAAGGATGCCCCCGCCCTGCTTCAGAACATGCAACAGGTGTAACTGCGGGAGCGACAGATTCTGAGGCAGCAGGGCTAGTTCGGTCAGCTTGAATATGGCGTTGTGGGTGTGGTAAAGCATGAACCACTCGGCCATACCTCTCGCCTTCCCTTCAACCTCCGCGTGCCTCTCAGCCCCAATCGTCATTTCACTCTCCTCCTCCGCTGCACCGCTGGGGCGGTGTTTCTCATTTGCCACTTCCATTCTCCTTCGGCGCGGGACATACCGTCTACGTCGGGGACTACCCATTTTTCTTCGCCCCAGTTTGGAACGAGTGCGATTCGCTGGGTGCCAAAGCGAGATGATCGGGGGCTGCTGCGCTCGCTCGCACGGCGCTTCCACACAACGACCGTGATGAATCTATCGCGGAAACCCCACGCTCTACTTGACCGTAAACGCTTGACAAACTCCTCGGCATTAACCTAGCGTGCGGTTGAGGTCGGGAGATTCCCGCCCCGAGCACTGAGAGAGCTTTTGTGGCCACACCCCCGAAGGCTCTCTCTTTCTTTGGATGCCATGCAGGTGCGGATGCCCCAGGACATATGAGTATTTTCCGTCTTGCTGAAGGCAATGGATTGACCGAGAATCGCGTTTGGCGTTGGGGGGTGTAGCCACCGATCCCGACGTGCTTGGGGTGGGGAGATGGTTCATCCAGGTCGGCTCTCCCCGCCCCTTTTGTGTGGAAGGCGGGTAGGAGCCAAAGGCCTCGATGGCGCCCGCAGTCACGCCTCAGCCGAGAGTGAATTAGACAAATCTCCCAAGAAACTCGGTGAAGTAGCTGTGGGTGGCGAGACTTATGGCGGTGACTGCCATCACGCCCACCATGACGACCGCAGCGAGCATCAATGTGTACTCGGCCAGGGTCTGTCCAGACTGACGCCCAATAGCGGCCAACAGGAACTTGATCCACGATTCTGCATGACCCATGGGAACCACCTCTCTTCTCTGAGCATAGCGGACGTCATTCAGAGCACGCAAGGCGGCGCAGGTTAAAGCGGGGTGAGAAATATCGTGTGAGGCGAAGGCAGAAGAGTGCCTTTCAGACGCCAAAGATCGGCGGCTTGACGGTGCGCCAGCCGAAAACTGTCAACAAGGCAGTCGAACCGTCTACCCCAAGGCAAGCCTTAAGCGTATGATAGAGAGTCGGGCTGCCTAGCACCCGAGGGTATCGACTAGTGCATACGGATCGGGAGGTGAATCATGACTCACCCCATCTGTCACTTCGAGATTCCCGTCGATGAACCGGAACGAGCCAAGAAGTTCTATCAGGGCATCTTCGGCTGGCAGATCACTGACACCGGCCAGGGAGGATACCATCTTATCCAAACCGGGGAGGGTGAGATGGCTGGAGGCATGATGAAGCGGGTGGTGCCCGAGCAACGGCCAGTGCTGTACACCCTGGTCGAGTCTGTAGATGAGTACTCGAAGAATATACAGCAGGCCGGCGGGACCATCGTCGTGCCGAAGACGGCCGTGCCGACGATGGGCTACTTCGCTCAGGCCTTTGACACGGAGGGAAACGTTTTCGCAATCTGGGAGGAGAACTCTCAGGCTCAGTAGCAGGAAACAGCATATGTCCCCCATAGGGGGAAGGAGGGATGAATTATGGCGATCGATCTCAGCTTGGTCGGTCAGAAGCTACCGCCCACGACCTTCGAATACGACGATAGAGACGTCATACTGTACGCCCTGGGCGTAGGCGCTGGCACCGACGAGCTCCAACACGTCTTCGAGAGGGGCCTCAAGGTTATCCCCACGTTCGGTGTTGTTCCTGCCTTCCCAGCTCTTATGAGCCTGGTGACTGTGGGCAAGATCAACCCGGTGATGCTACTTCACGGCGAGCAGCGCATCGAGGTGAAGAAGCCTTTCCCGGTCACAGCTAAGGTCACCACCGAGAGCACTGTCAAGGCCATATACGACAAGGGGCGCGGGGCCCTGGTAGTGGCTGACGCTGAGACGAAAGATGAGGCGGGAGAGGTCATCTGCGTCAACACCTTCGGAGCGTTCGTCCGGGGCGAAGGCGGATTCGGCGGCGACCGCGGCCCCAGCGGCCCCAAGAACGTGCCGCCAGAGCGCTCACCGGACGAGGTGGTGGAGATGCAGACCCTGCCTCAGCAGGCGGCCATCTACCGCCTCTCGGGCGACCGCAACCCGTTGCACATCGACCCCAACTTTGCCAAGATGGCTGGCTATGACAAGCCTATCCTTCATGGTCTGTGCAGCTTCGGCCATGTGGCCCGCGCCGTCATCCAGAAGTACTGCGGCGGCGACGCCGATCGACTCAAGGGGCTGGACGTCCGCTTCTCGGGTGTGGTCTTCCCCGGGGAGACGATCGTCACCGAGATGTGGAAGGAGAGCGACACCGAGATCATCCTCCAGGCCAAGACGAAGGAGCGGGGTGAGGTGGTACTCAGCAGCGCGGCGGCCACTGTAGCCGCGTAGGGATAGGCTAGCGTCTGAGCCGTATTCCCTAGGCCCCGTCGGCGCTGATTCGTTCCTAGGGGGAATGAGAATGTCTGTATTGCTCGTCTCTTCTCTGCGGCCTCTCGTGGGCAAGACGGCCGTCTCTGTGGGCATCGCCCAGCGGCTTGGGCAGGACGGCCACCGCCTGGGGCTCGCCCGACTGACAACGGCTGAGCAAGACGAGGCCGCCCAGGCCGACGCCCGCTGCTTCGCTTCTCTTTCCCTCTCCACCGAGAAGAAGGGTCGACCCCTCTTCCTGGAAGAGGTCGCTAAGCTAGTGAAGGGGACTAGCTCGTCCGATGGCGACCTCATTGTGGAGCTGCCGGTGGGCTTCTCCACCAGTGAGGCGGTTCGGACTCTGGGCGGCGTGCTGGTCCTGGTCGAACGGTCCGCCGATCTGACCGTCGGCAAGGTCACTGCCCTTCAGAAGGAGATCGGGCAGGGCTTCGTCGGGCTTGTCCTCACTGCCGTCCCTCGAGCGCAGGCGACGGCGGTTGCCGACACGCTCGCTCGGAAGGGGATCCCAATCCTGGCTCTCCTGCCCGAGGACAGATCGCTCTCGGCGCCCAGCATCGGTGAGATGGCTCAGGCCCTGCAAGCCGAGACGCTCTTCGCCAACGGTCGTACAGAAGAAGTGATCGAGCGTGTGACCATCGCCTCCATCAGCGCCGATCCCGCCCAGAGCTACTTCGCCCGTTTCGATCGCCAGGCGGTCGTCGTGCGGTACGACAAGCCTGACCTCCAGCTAGCTGCCCTGAACGCCGACAGCCGCTGTCTCATCCTTAGCGGCGGCCAGATGCCCCTGTCCTACGTCAGCGAACGGGCGGAGGCGGAGGGTGTGCCCCTGCTCATCACCGACAAGGACACAATCACCGCTGTTCAGGTCCTGGAAGATCTCTACTTCAAGAGCCGCTTCGGCCACCAAAAGGCGGAGCGCATCGGCCAGCTTGCGGCTGAGCATCTGGACTACGATAGGCTCGTGCGGGCGCTGGGGCTACGCCATAAAGGGACGAGCGGGCGCTAAGAAGAGACGGTCTCAGGGATCCAGGGAGGTCTGGGGGGAGGCAGCACGCTGCCTCTCGGCGCTCTCCGCAGCCTCTCCCACCTGCGAGGCCTCGCTCACCCTTTTCTGGACCGAGGCGCCCGCTGACTTCTGAGTCGTGCAGTAGGGGCAGGCCACCCAGTTGAAGCTCAGAGGGCGGCCGCAGTTCTTGCAGGGCTCCTTGAGCTGAGTGCGGCAGTGGGGGCAGATGACGAAATCGGCCGTCACGTAGCGCCTGCAGGAGGGGCAGATGCCCTGCTCCTCAAGCTCCTGGAGGAGAGCCTCCTCCTCCAGGGAGCGGGAATAGGCCTCGGCTAGCGTCTCGTTGGGCCGAAGGATCATGTATATGATCCAGCCCGGGATATTGAACACCAGAACGAGGAGGACAGCCACTATCTGGAAGGCAGTGTCACGGGTTCTGTCGCGGATGTCTCTATAGGTCCAGGCAATGATGCCTATCCAGAGGACCAGCACGTAGGCCCCGGCAATGGTAGCCGCCAGGGTTGCTGCGTTTTCCCAGTTGTCCATGTTCCTGCCTTCGTCTCCTAAGCTGGCCGATTATACCACGCCTTCTCTGGCACTGTCATCCTAGGATTGCTCTGGCGATGCAGCGCCTTTGAGGATAAACTGAGAAGGTCTTGCCCAGTTGTGAGCCCCATGAAAGACAGAACGAGAGCCGCTGACACTAGAGAGGCCGAAAAGCTGCGCCTGAGCCTGACCGACATGGCCTTCGAGGGTGGGGCAATCGCCCGCCACGACGGTCAGGTGGTGTTCGCCGCCTACGGCATCCCCGGCGAGGAGGCCGTGGTGGAGATCGAGCGGCGCAGCAAAGACTACCTGATGGGCCGAGTGGTGGAAGTGCTCTCCTCTTCGCCCCATCGAGTGGAGGCCCCCTGCGCCTACTTCGGCAAGTGCGGCGGCTGTCAGTGGCAGCACATCGACTATCCCTTTCAGGCCGAGCTGAAGGCCCGCATCGTCGACGAGCAGCTGCGCCGCATCGGCAAGTTCGAGAAGCCGCCGGTAGCAGCTACCCTGACGGCGGAGGAGCGCTGGCACTATCGCAATCACGCTCGCTTCAGCACCGACCGCCAGGGCCAACTGGGCTTCGTTAGTCTGCTGAGACGTCGCTTCGTTCGCATCGACCACTGCCGCATCATGCACCCCTGGATCAACAGCGTGCTGGAGCGGCTCCAGGGCAAGTGCGCCGGGCTGCACCAGGTGGCCATCCGCTACGGCGTCAGGACGGAGCAGGCGCTCATCCACCCTTCGCTGAAGGAGATCGACGATTCGATTCCGTCAGGCCAGGCCTCCTACGAGGAGGAGCTTCTGGGCAAGCGCTTCCGTGTTTCGGGCGCATCTTTCTTCCAGGTGAACACCCGCCAGGCAGAGGTTCTGATAGAGGTGGTGCGCGAGAAGCTGGCCCTGGCCTCGAACCAGCTATTGCTGGACGCCTACGCAGGTGTGGGCACCTTCGCGGTGCTGCTCGCGCCCTACGTCAAGAGGGTGATAGCCATCGAGGAGTCGCCGGCGGCGGTCGCCGATGCGGTGATCAACCAGGCGGGGATCAAGAACATTGTTTTCTATCAGGGGAAGGTGGAGCAGATCCTGCCGGAGCTGCGTCACCGTCCGCACGCCGCCATCCTCGACCCGCCCCGCGTGGGCTGCCACCCCGACACGATCGCCGCCGTCCTCAAGCGGCCGCCGGCCAGGCTGGTCTACGTATCGTGCGACCCGGCCACCCTCGCCCGCGACCTGCGCGCCCTCTGCCAGGGCGGCTATCGTCTCCAGGAGGTGCAGCCGGTGGACATGTTCCCCCAGACCTTCCACATCGAGTGCGTGGCCACGCTGGTGCGGGAGTAGATGACGCCCCAGCTCATCCTCGCCTCCCGCTCGCCCAGGCGACGCGAGCTGCTGGCCCACCTGGGCGTTCCCTTTCGGGTGGTCGTTCCCGAGGTGGAAGAGAACGCTGCGCCAGCGTCTTCGGGGCAGCCCGAGGAGCTAGCTGAAGCTCTAGCCCTGGCCAAGGCGGAGGCCGTGGCTAGGGACGAAAAGGAAGGCATTGTCATCGCCGCCGACACCATCGTCGTGGACGGCGACACGATACTGGGCAAGCCGGCGGACGGGGCAGAGGCTGCGGAGACACTGCGCCGCCTGAGGGGAAGAGAACATCGCGTGATCACTGCTCTGGCCGTGGTGGACGCGGACAGCGGCCAGCGAGCAGCATCGCACGTGCTGACGGCGGTGCGCATGCGCGACTACAGCGACGCCGAGATCGCTGCCTACGTCGCGCGCGGCGAGCCGCTGGACAAGGCGGGCGCCTACGCAATCCAGGACGAGCAGTTCCAGCCGGTCGCCTCGTACGACGGCTGCTACTGCAACGTGGTGGGCCTGCCTCTCAAGGCGCTGGTCATCCTCTTGAGGCGGGCAGGACTCGACATAAGTTCGAGTAGCCTCCAAGACTTGCCCCCTCAGTGCGCGGCGTGTCCAATGGTCGTTGAATGACCTCTGAGAGCGGTGCTAGAATGCCGTCGGGAGGGCGGATGGACATACTCAGCGGGCTGAATCCGGCTCAACGAGAAGCGGTCGAAATCGCGGAGGGACCTCTCC
>Ga0315553_10002987_pt1 | contig 13355 bp, 12 predicted proteins | sample SalMarSW160140MG_FD_203099 | JGI IMG/M metagenome (GOLD analysis project Ga0315553, IMG submission 203099) | Salt marsh sediment microbial communities from the Plum Island Ecosystem LTER, Massachusetts, United States - Salt Marsh Sediment SW1601-40 ... | reverse complement strand
CAAGTGGTGCCGGAGGCTACAGCCAAGCCAATTACTCTATCTCCCTCTTAGGGGGTGTCTCTGGTGGAACCACGGAAGGCAAAGGAAAGGCTATTGTCAGCGCCGAAGGTTATAGGTATTGGCCAAGGATTATTCACAAGAGAAGAATCCCACAGTTCCTCTACGACAAAATCCACTCAATTCCACAGATGCCGCAAAAACCACAGAAGCTAATGAATCCACGAAAACCACGGCCCATGCAGAACAATTCGAAAGCTACACAACAAGCCCCCTCTGCGATAATAGAAGAAAACGCCTCAGGAATAACAGTAAGTCAGGAGCTCTTTAATTTGGCAGGATTTGAAGCGGGCCGGCAGGTCGAGTACTTAACTATAAATTAAACTTCCTGAAGAACGGAAGCCCACAAAATAAGTGACTATGAGAACTTTCCGTGGGGGAGAAAGGAGGTCGCTGAAGAACAAACAACAAGTAGTTCTTGTTGTTCTTAGTGTCGTGATTGCTAATGCGTGTTTAGCAATTAAAAGAAACCCGGCATAGAAGAGAAAAAAGGAAAAGGAGTTTTTAAAATGCTTAGAGGATTTACACTTTCGGTAGTAATCATTTTGCTGCTATCCTCAGGTGCTTTTGCATTGATTGGGCAGTTGCAGTGTGGCGATGTAGGTTCAACTATGACTCTGGCAAGCCCCGGATGGGGAGGTATGGCAACAAGTAGCGTCATATTACCATTCGGGCAGAACCAATACAAGCACGACATGGCCAGTAACACTACAGTCTTTCAGACACAGAACGGTCTTATAGCCCAGGGCGCAACTGCTGTAGGTGGTCTTTTTGGTTCCTCCGGTGTTGTGCAGGGAGTCGAAGCTTCGGGCCTACAAGGTCAACTTGTTGCTGACCCATTGACATTGCAGGGCGAGATGATGACTGTAGGTCTTAACCAAACAGCATCCAGCCTGGGCATTGGTGACGTACAAGCCTTCCAGGCCTTCATTGGCGGACAAAGCCAGATAGTTTCTTCGCCCGCTGGAGTCAGTGCCCAAAGCCAGACCGTCGCTGCAACACAGTACTCTGCGGTTGTTGGTGGCCCATGTTCTGTTGGCGTTGCCACGAACAACATAACGGTCGACATGCTACAACTCCAGTTGTCCCAGACTCCAAGTGGGCCAGCGGGACCGCCGCCAGGCCCTAACTAATAGATGGCGACTGACGAAAAAAAAGGGAAGTTAGAAAAGACCTTTTAATCGTCTAATCATAGGGAGCTCTAAAGAGGATCTCTTGCTTTAAAGGCTGTTTATTATAGCTTTAGGGCTCCATTTTTCTCAGTGTCGGTTTGTTCCCCTCCGGCTTAGCGTTATATCCCCGCAATTTCCTACACCTTCTTCTTGATTTCTTCTTGACAATTACGTCCTATAATGTTATAATTCCTGCAACATAAGGGGATTTTGCATCTATCATAGATGCCCTCATATAAAAACCGCAAGGAGGTGTGGTATAAACGCTTGTGATACGAGACAATGGATTGTCGCCATTCTGGCTATCCTTTTAGGCTTATGCCTTAATGCCTCTGCCAACCCTGTGCGCACTTACGACGGCCAGTTCAACCTGCGAATCCCGGCTGAGCAGAACGACAGCAAAGGTTGGATGGCTGATGCAGTCATAGAAATTCCCGACCATTTCATTATCTGGGACCTTGATGTTGGCATCACTTTGACACATACCAAGGATTTCGACCTGCAGATTTATCTACAAGGTCCGGATGGAACGACACTATGCCTGAATATGTACGACCCTTCAAATGATTATTTTGAGGGCGAAGATTACACCCAGACCATTTTCGACGATGAGGCCGTGATTCCGATCGAACAGGCCCAGCCGCCTTTTACCGGCCGATTCAGGCCCGAAGAGAACTACCACCTGGCGGTCTTTGACGGCCAAGACACATATGGCCCCTGGCACCTGCGAATTTACGATGCCTTTTATGCCGACACTGGCTACTTAACCCGTTTCCAACTCACGATTACAGTTCCTGAACCCACCACAATGATACTTTTAGCTTCTGGCGGCTTATTAATGCGCTTACACAGGCGAGAAAAACTGAAGTTCTGAGAAATAAACGTCACAGGGCTCTCAATAGCCACTCAGCCATCGGTATTTGCAGTATCTAAGGGCTTCCCCACAAGCCAAAGAAAGCTAAAAAATCCCCCGCCCAGCCACTTTGGTGAAATGCAACATATGAAATACAAGACTGTGAATCTTTAATCCTTTACACAGAGAATCTCTTCGCCTTATGAGTCGTTTTCCTCAAGTAGTTTTCTGAGGTACTCGTTTTCCCGGCGTGTTGCTTCAAGGTCGAATGCCTGATATTTGATGCACACCCGTATGTAATCCAACAACTCTTGGAGACTATCAATGCTTTCTTGAAGCTTCTCATGGTTAGCTTGCGCTTGCTTGGCAAGCTTAGTCAGCTTTCTCTGTCGTGGATCGACACTCTCTCCAAACTCCTTGACCAGTTCGTTGAGTTTATCTTCCAGTCTGGTCTCGTCCATCATACCCTCCTTCAAGACGTACCCTTACTTCAATCCCCCTCCTAATTTAGACTCTTTAAACCTGCTTTTTTATGATGAGAGCAAAATTCGTACCCAAATGCCCGAGAATCTACCCTTCGCGCAATTTTAAACGCTTATCCTCCAAAAATAGCCAATCAGATGAACCTCTTCTGCTATTCTTGAGTTTTATTCGTACTTTAAGAAAGACAACTCTTGTGTGGATTAAAACTGCGCGTTGCAGAAGATAGACATTTCTGGACCACCTCAATTTTCTCACTGGAGATAAGGATTTTATCGGAAACTATTTAAGCTTGGTGTTGATTATTGTAAACACCGCCGTTGACTTCCAGCACCAAAAATCAAGGAAGGGCAAAGTGAGCGAGCTGCCATCCCCAAAATTCACATCAAGCACATATTTCACCACTGGGCCTCGATGTAAGGACCTAAGGGACCTTCCGGCTTTGGTCCGGGGCGAGACTTTAGAATCGCTTCTGCAATTGCAATATCACCCTTGTGAGTAATCTTGATATTTGAAGAGTCTGCCTCCACAATCGTAACCTCATGGCCCAGCGCCTCAACTAACTGGGAATCGTCACTGATTTTGTTCTTATCGAGATTGCCGAGGTTTTCGTATGCCTTTTTCAGCAAAGAAGCCTCAAAAACCTGCGGCGTCTGGGCCTCATAAAGACCTGTTCTGTCAACGGTTCTGATTATCCTATCCTCCCTCGCCTCTTTTATCGTCGCCGTCACAGGACAGGCTGGTATCGCGGCGCCGCTCTTGGCTGCAGCAGCAAAAACAGCATCGATTATTTTTGCTGTTACGCAGCAGCGCACAGCATCATGGATAGCAACAAGACCAATATCACCTCTGATAAGTTCAAGTGATTTACATACGGTCTCGAAACGCTCAGTGCCGCCGATACAGATTTTAACATCGAAAAACTTTAAATTGGGTCCCCATTTGACATTTACCATTTCTTCATCTTCGGGCGAGATAGCTAACAGAACTTGTTTTACATCATCGTGGTTTGCGAAAAGTTCCACACTACGCAGAAAAACCGCTCTGCCCGCCACATCGACAAACTGCTTCTTCCTTTTTCCGCCAAACCGCCTGGCAGGCCCCGCAGCACAAATAATTGCAGCAACAGCTTTAGACATAACCAAACCAGCTCCTATATTCTTTACTAGCTAAAACTCGATACCGCGTCTGGCAGCCAGCCCATTATCAAAAGGGTGCTTTATACTTCTCATTTCTGTCACCAAATCAGCCATCGCTATCAAATCTTTAGTCGCACCTCGGCCGGTCAAAACAATCTCCACCGCAGGGTCCCTCCTTTCGATAACCCCTTTGACCTCCTCCAATTTAGCCAGACCCTTCGAGATACAAAATACAATCTCATCAAGTATCAGCACATCGTAAAATCTTTTCTCCGCCGTTTGACCGATTCTTTCAAGAACTTCACTGATTGCAGCCTTCATCCTCAAGATGGCTTCTTCATCATCAAAAGATTTGGACATGTCCCACGGTTCATCGATCGTTTCGACCCTGATTCTGACTGCGCCAAGTTGCAGGGCAAAACGCTCACCGATATCAAGAGATGGTGGCTTCAGGAATTGAAAAATTAGTACCTTATTACCCTGGCCGGCCGCCCGCAGAGCAAGACCAAATGCAGCGGTGGTTTTGCCTTTGCCGTCTCCCGTATAAACCTCGACAAGCCCTTTATCTAGCATAGCAATCAACTAATGTGCTTTTTTAGTCTGTGTAATTCCATATAATCATATACCGCGAAGAAAATTATAGAAGGTTTAGCAACTGCAGAGCAAGGGAAATCTTTTCCAGAGCCTTCAGCTCTCGTGCCTAATTGTTTAGAAATTACTCCAAGGTAGCTTTGAATAGCTCAAAATATATCATCTAGCCTTTTACCTCGCGAAATGCTTCCGACCAAAATAAAGCCTTCTCTATTGAAAGTACGAAAAAAACAGGCAACAAATCGTTGCATTTATCGTCCGAAGTCTTATCCTAATACAAAATTATCTAATCCTTGCAGTAGAAAAGCTACATAACCTTCTATTGGAGCTTGGAAAATGGCCAGGCATCTTATTGTTTTTATCACTTTGTTGACCTTGTTGATTGTTACTGTCGGATGCCACCCGGCAGAAACTGGGCCTGTTGAGCCTGAAAAAAAACCACAACTTCCGAAATTCGAACCCCCAACGCCTGAACCTGAAGAGATTGAGCCCAATATTACTGAGCCAAGTAAGACTGAAATGCCGGCGGACAAACCCACTGCGACAGAACCTGAACAAACAGAGCTCAAAGAGGCAGAACCTAACGAGATTGAGCCCGATACGACTGAGCCAAATAAAACCGAAATGCCGGAAGATAAACCCGCCGTGGTAGAATCCAAACAGATAGAGTCTAACGAAACAGGACCTAATGAGGTTGCACTTACACCCGGACCCTCTTTCTATGAAAAATACGCTGACATCCTGAACACTTTCGTCGACCGGGATGGAATGGTTGACTATGACACCCTCAGGAGAAGACGGCTGGACTTGAAAAAGCTCCTCAATGAATTTGATGAATTCGACCCGAATAAATATAAGGCCTGGCCCAGAGAAGACAAGATCGCCTTTTGGATTAACGCCTATAATCTCCAAATGCTCAACATAATCGTTGATAACTACCCCATCGAAGCCTCCCGGATACTTAGTATCTTCTGGGGCCCATACAGTATCAGGCATATAAAGGGTATATGGACCGATTACAAATTCCTTGTCATGGATGAGGAGTTTACTCTTACGGAAGTCAGGCAGCGGTTCTTCAGCAAAGAATTCGACGAACCAAGAATATTTCTCGCCATATCTTATGCCTGCCTTTCCAGTCCCTTTTTGCGCAACGAGCCGTATTATGGATACAAGCTCAGTGAACAGCTGGAAGAACAAACAAAAAGATTCCTGTCCAGTCCCCTTGCCTTCAGAATCGATAGAGACAAAAAAATAGTTTACCTCTCCGCGATCTTTCAACCAAACTGGCACGGCAATGAGTTTACTGCTAAATTCGGAACAGACAAAAAGTTTAAAGACCAGCAACCGGCAACCCGCGCTGTTTTGAACTTCATTACTAACTATATTTCCGGGCGGGATGTCTCTTTCCTTGAAGTAGATAACTATTCTGTCAAATATATGAAATATGATTGGATACTCAACGATACCTCAAAAAAACGGTGACCGACCTGCTTCGGAGCTGCTTATTCGGAGTCAACTTTTCTAACTTGACTATATGCAAACATCTTTTATCATATTCCTGATTTTAACTCTCGAAAGGATAAATCAAGAATGGCAAAAAAAATAATTTCCCAAAATCAAAAACGAAAGACAGATAGATATCTCTTCACTAGCGAGTCCGTAACAATGGGCCATCCCGACAAAGTGGCTGACCACATATCCGACGCAATCCTTGATGCGATGCTTGCACAGGACCCAAAAAGCAGGGTGGCCTGCGAAACGATGGTCAAAGACGACATGGTTATAGTTGCCGGTGAAATTACATCCAAGGCGGCTGTAGACATTCCCGGCGTTGTTCGTGAAACAATAAAGGAAATTGGTTATGATAACCCTGGGTTTGGTTTTGACTACGAAAATTGTGCGATTATAGTTTCTATTGGCCAACAAAGTCCCGACATCTCACAGGGAGTAACCGCAGGCAAGGGCCTGCACAAAGAACAGGGGGCCGGTGACCAGGGAATGATGTTCGGCTATGCCTGCAAAGAAACTCCCGCTCTTATGCCAATGCCGATTCAACTTGCACATGCTATAACGATCCAACTGGCAAAAGTCCGCCGAAACAAGAAGCTGCCCTGGCTGCGACCAGATGGTAAAAGCCAGGTGACTATTGAATACGAAAACAATAAACCAAAACGCATACATACAGTCATAGTCGCCGCCCAGCATGACCCATCGATTAGCTACAAGAAGTTACGAAAAAAAATTATCGATAAAGTTGTCCTCCCTGTTCTGCCGAAGCGACTTGTCGACAAAGGCACTATCTTCCACATTAATCCTACCGGCCGATTCGTGATAGGAGGACCAAAGGGGGATTGTGGACTGACCGGCAGGAAAATCATCGTCGATACCTACGGCGGAAAAGGAAGCCATGGCGGCGGGGCTTTCAGCGGAAAAGACCCCACTAAAGTTGACAGAACCGCAAGCTATATGGCCCGCTACATTGCGAAGAACGTCGTCGCTGCCGGCTTCGCTGACTCCTGTGAAATCCAGTTATCATACGCCATTGGTGTAGCTGAGCCTATTTCTGTATTCGTGAGCACTAACGGAACCTCGCAGATCAGCGAGCAAAAGCTAAGCCAAATTATTAGAAAAGTCTTCCCGCTAACTCCGAAAGGAATGATCGACCACTTAAAACTTGCTCGCCCAATTTTCTCCGAAACCTCACATGGTGGACATTTTGGCCGAAGTCATCCCGACTTCACCTGGGAAAAAACCGACATGGTAACAAAACTCCAGAAAGCCGCAGGAATCAAACCAGGAAAAAAATAAACCTAAAAACGCACGCGGTAGCAAAATTGCTTCGATAGCCGCAAAGCAACCCAATAAACAGACATCTTCAAGGAACCGATTAAGGTGATTTCCTCCTTTTCTGTGTGCGTAGCCAGTTCACGGGCGCCCGGTCATCGGTGAGCACTTTTGCTTGTGGTTCGGGAAGTGTGTTAGGTCGTAGCTGGTTCGCTACCACAAGCATATCAAAGGCCAGATTGTGCTCATGCTGCAAAATCTTTGCCCGCTCCACAGCTTCTTTGACAGTAAGCATCGCAGCATTCGGCCCGGGCGATACCAGCATGGCATTTCCGGAAGATGTACCAAAAAACACCTGACACCGCCCGAAGACAGCTAAAAAAGTCTTAAGCTCCGCATCAAAAAGTCGGTTGGAGTAAAATACATTAGCAATGACCACCCCGTCCTCTGCGAGTACCACTTTTAGCTCCTCAAGGAACTCCTTCGTCATCAGGTGGAACGGGATATAGTCGCTGTTGAACGCGTCTAGTATAATGATGTCGTACTTCGGTACGGGGTCGAGCCGTAGCTGCTTTTTAACAAACATACGCCCATCGTCAATATGAACCCTCAGCTTATCATCTTCACGAAAGCTAAAGAACCCAGCCGCTATCGGTGGAATCTCAGGATCTATCTCCACTACATCAATTTCAAGAGCTGGTAAATAATGGCGTATCTCTCGTGGGATCACGCCGCCACCCAGCCCCAACACAAGCATCCTTTCTGGTTCTGGTTTGTAGAGCAACCCACAGAAAGCCAAATTAGTGTATTCCAACATATTCTGCCGCAAATCATTCAGATTAACCTGGCTCTGCTTCTGCACGTTTGGTCGCTGGCCAAACTGTAGAGTTACAACAGACCCATCTTTGTAAACGAATATGCGGTGATACAGTGAATCCTTCTGGTAAATCAGAGAACCAAAATCACGAGCGGCTACCACGTTGACAAACAACAGTTGACAAAAAAACGTGAAGTAAAACACCAAAGTTAGCACAGTTCTTCGCTTCGTGTTTTCCATCATCAACCCCCTACAGAGTCACCATGCTGGTTTTCTGGGACTTGTTCCTCCGTTTCCTCCCTGGCTTCATTGCTCGGGCTCTTTCTGCTCTGTGAGGCCACCGCCTGCAACAGAATCACACCACCCAGAGCCACCAAGACAATACCCGAGACACAAATCGTCCGCCACATAGAAACAAGAACAAGGTAGAATGCCGTTACCACGCACCCCGCGAAGCCAGCCACAGTGGAAAAGGCAAGCACCAACCCGGCATTAAGACCGGAATCGCTCGCTTGTGTCGTCAGCCAGCACACTGCAGCCGGTGATACCGTTCCAAGTAGCAAAGTAGGCACGCCGAACAAAACAAGAGCGGAAAGAAGAGAACCCCATTTTTCGTCCAAACCAATATTGAACATCCCTTCGCACACGGGTTCTATGAGCAATGGTATAGCACACAACCACGCGCCGGCCACCATCAGGTTCACCCCCAGCATCCGCTGGCTATTGGCCTTTCTGGAAAACCACCCGCCGAGCATGTATCCAGCCGAAAGGCTCAGCAGAAAAACCCCGATTACGCTGCCCGTCACTACATACACGGCACTGCCAAAATACGGAGCCAGCGCCCTTACTCCCAGGATTTCCAATTCCATCACAAACCAACCGCAGATGCACGCGACAAGGACGATTGCCACAGCACGGAGCTTATGGCCCTTTGACCACTCTGTGTCCCTGGAAGACTCATGCCCCATTTAATTACAACTCCTCTTTCGATAAGAAAAGTGCTCAACTGGCCCTGCTAAATATGGCTCAATTCCGACAAGAACCGGAAAAAAGCCGTGCTAAGAAATATTTTTATCCTGCCTTGTCCAGATATCCATACGAACCATCAGATGACACAACACCATAGTACTATTCCTTGAAGTTTCAAGTGTTTTACTCTGCATATAATCAGTCACAGTGGTTGCAAACTCGTTGTCAAAGCATCAAATATGTGCTAAAAATCACAAGATTCGCGGAAAATAATGGAAAAAGGATAAAATCGTAACAAAGTGGTAACATTTACCAGCCATAATTACTCTTGTTATAGCAAACATTTGAGAATCTTTTTATTGCTCCTTGTGACCCTGGAGACTCGCAAGGCCAATTAATGCTTTGCAGACAAGCTAATTGAAAATACGTTAGCGGCACAAGCAAAGAAAAAAATAGGCCTTCGTTAAACCTAATAAGATACTCAAGCTGACTGATTTTTGGTTCTTCTCTGGAAAAATTATACTTTGACTTCTTTGTACAACTTTAGTAATAATAATAAGTTACAAGATTTTATCCGTTTGGGCGTCTGTATTTTTCACAATTTAAGCCCTGTTCTTAATATAATGTAAATAAAGAAGTTACGTAAAAGGAAGGCAAGTTGAATACCTGTATGGCTGGCGATTGAGCTCGCTATCGACACTAATTTCTTTTGAGGAAGGGTCTCAGAATGAAAAAACCCCGCATCATTATTATCACGGTTATCATAACACTGGTCCTTGTTTCCGTAGCTGGGATAGTCATTAAGGCCAAAAATAAAGCTTCAAACAAGGGTACGGTGGTTCGCATCGAAAAGGGCCAGCGAGGAGAACTGATAGAGTTTGTCAGTGCTCCCGGCGAGATCGAACCGAAAACAAAAGTTGAAATAAGCGCAAAAGTCTCAGCGCGGATTACAAAACTGCCCTACGAAGAAGGAGACACCGTAACCTGCGGTGACCCGGATGCAATTCCACCGGTACCAGCCTCGGTGCTGGTCCGCCTCGACGCCAAGGATTTGGAGAGCCAGTTGCTTTCGGCCGAAGCAGGCTACGCCGCTCAGGCGGCTCAGCTTGAAGTTGAAAAAGCAAGGATTGCCAGCCAACAAGCTAATCTTCAGGGCCTCGCTGCCAAGCTAAAACAAGCCGAGCGAGACTGGGAACGCCAAAAAGAATTACTGCAATCACAAGATATTAGTCAGGCCACTTTCGACCAGAGCCAATTGACATTTGACGATATCAAATCACAATACGACTCCTCCATGCATAACCTCAATGCGGCTGAACTAAATTTGGTGGTCTTACAACACAACCTTGAAGCCGCTGGTGCCAGGGTTACCCAGGCGCAGGAAGCTCTCAGCTATACGACCATAACATCGCCTATAGATGGCGTGGTAACCAGGATTAATGCGGAAGTCGGCGAGGTTGTAATTTACGGAACAATGAATAATCCGGGAACCGTAATCCTGGAGGTGGCGGACCTCTCTGAAATGCTGGTCGTTGCGGAGGTTGATGAGGCCGATGTCGGAAAACTCGAAGTCGGCCAGAAGGCTGCCGTTAATGTGGACGCATACCCTGACGAAGAGTTCAAAGGTACGGTCGATTCCATTGCCCTGGCACATCTGATGTCACGCACCGGTACGAAATATTACAGAACGGAAATACTGCTCGAAAATACCGAAGAAACGCTGCATTCAGGTCTGAGTGCACACGTGGATATCGAAACGCGCAAACACACAGACATACTCAAGGTGCCCACTCAGGCGGTGCTTGGCCGAGAGGTCGACAATCTGCCTCTGGAAATTCGGGAAAATTGTCCTGAGGTTGATACCACCAAGACTTATGCAACTGTTGTTTACCGTTACGTGGACGGCAAGGCTGTGGCAACACCTGTGAAAATGGGCCAAAGCGACCTTACCCATACCATAATAAAGTCGGGTATTACAGAAGAAGACAAAATAGTCGTTGGCCCATATAAGGTGCTCCAGGACATCAAACACGACCAGCAATTACAGGATGAGCGCGAAGTAGAGGAAAAGAAGAAAGGTACCAAAGTTAAGGCTGATGCAAATGAGCCCAATGATGTAAACGATGTAAACGATGTAAAAAGTGATGCAAACGTCTGAAAAAGTAATAATTCGGCTTCAAAACATCAAGCGGGTTTACAAAGTTGGTGTCGAGCGCATCCATGCGCTTGACGGCATCAACCTGGAACTTGGCGAAAACGAGTACGTCGCGGTGATGGGGGCCTCCGGCTCAGGCAAGAGCACGCTAATGAATGTTCTGGGTTGCCTGGACAGAGCTACCTCAGGGTCCTATGAGCTGGATGGCCAGAACACGACCAGCATGAGTGATGCTATGTTAGCCCACGTTCGTAATGAGCGTATCGGCTTTGTCTTTCAGTCGTTTGAATTGCTCGGGCAATTAAACGCCCTTAAGAATGTCGAGATGCCATTGATTTATTCAAAAAATGGCTGGTGGTCTCGACGCAAACGCGCCAAAAACGTCCTTGAGCGGGTTGGGCTGTCAGACCGTATAAAACATAAACCCAACCAGCTCTCCGGTGGTGAAAAACAACGAGTGGCTATCGCCCGGGCACTCATCTGCAATCCGAGTATTCTGCTGGCAGATGAGCCTACCGGAAATCTTGACAGCAAAACGAGCGAAGGCATCCTTAAGCTGTTCGACCAGCTTCATCAGGAAGGCCAGACCATTGTGATAGTAACCCATGAAGAATACGTGGCGCATCATGCCAAGCGAATAATCCACATGAAAGACGGACGAATCGACAGTGACCAAAAGAATGGCCGGAACCCACGAGACAAGACCACTGCAAAAAGTAGCAAACAGGAGCAACAGAAATGATTGCTGCGACACGACTGGCTAAAGCTCTTTTATGTCTGCTCGTTCAGGGCTTGATTAGTCTGACGCGAATGTCTCTGTCCTTTTTGCGTCTTTTTTATCAGAGCGTATATCTTGCGCTGGGGCAAATCTGGGCCAATAAGACAAGGTCGATACTCACAACCATCGGCATCGTAATCGGTGTTGCCTCGGTAACTGCTGTGATTGCTGCTCTTACGGGCCTAAAAGCCAAAATTCTAACTCAGGTTGAAACCTTTGGTACTAATACAATATTTATCTCGGCACAGCGGCCCGATAAAGGGCCCATGCGCCATGTATCGTGGTCAGTGATTCGGTTTTACCCTGAACAATTTGATGACATGCTTAAGCATTGCCCTTCGGTGGCAAAATTCAGCCGGATAGCCTGGGGAGGGGAACGCACAGCTCGATATGGCGAAAACTCAGCAGAAAACGTCCAGATACGGGGTATTGAACCTGCATACCACGAAATTGAGAGCCGGCCTGTCGTGCTCGGGAGAACCTTTTCCGTCATCGATGATATGCAGGTGCGACACGTATGCCTGATAGACCCAAAATTACAGAAGGATCTTCACCTCGACAGGGATTGCATTGGACAGACAATCCGCCTGGGTTCTCATTTATTTGTTATTGTTGGGATTATAGAGCGACAGCCTCAAATGAATTTCGGGCAGGGCAATGAAGACTATTATGAAGTATTTATCCCCTTCAGAACGACTTTTAAGTTTGAGCAGACACCATGGATTTGGGCTTTTGCATCGAGCAAATCAGCCGAAGTACTGGATGAGGCCGAGGCTGAAATACGCTTTTTCCTTCGCCGCACACGCAACGTCAGGCCCACCGAACCTGACACGTTTCGGGTCGAGTCGCTCCAAAGCGCGCTTAAGACATTCAATAAAATAGCACTCGTGGTTACCATGGCAGCCGGCGGTATCGTGGGCATTTCTCTGCTGGTCGGAGGTGTGGGGATTATGAATATAATGCTTGTATCGGTCTCGGAACGCACCAGGGAAATCGGGCTTCGCAAGGCGGTCGGGGCTAAAAAGTCCGCAATCCTCACTCAGTTTATGATTGAATCAATAGTCCTATGCTTCTTCGGCGGAATTGTGGGTGTGGGTGTAGGGCAGCTTTTGACCAAGGCAATAGCCAATATCCCGAAAGTTGAACTTGACATGGCCTATATCCCCTTTTGGGCGATAGCACTCTCTTTTGCTTTTGCCGGCTCGGTGGGTATATTTTTTGGAATGTTTCCGGCAATTAAAGCCGCCAGACTTGACCCTATTGAGGCTCTTAGACATGAATAAAACATTTTCTTCGAGATTTTATTATTTTGTGGTTCTTATTGGGTTTGGACTAACCCTGTTAATTGGCTGCGAACAGTTCCCCGGCGATGAAGATTTCTATCAAATCAAGATTCCACCAGAAAAATTACGACAGATTAAAACACTTGAGCTTCAGGAGGCCCAGACCCAGGACAGTAACCATGTGGATGTAAACGAGGCCCCACCCAAAGAACTCGAGCTTTCGCTGGAACAATGTCGGGCCTTGACGTTAGAGAATAACCTTGACCTTAAGGTGCAG
>Ga0315553_10002985_pt1 | contig 13358 bp, 9 predicted proteins | sample SalMarSW160140MG_FD_203099 | JGI IMG/M metagenome (GOLD analysis project Ga0315553, IMG submission 203099) | Salt marsh sediment microbial communities from the Plum Island Ecosystem LTER, Massachusetts, United States - Salt Marsh Sediment SW1601-40 ... | reverse complement strand
ACCTCTCCCCGCCGGGGAGAGGTGAAGGGCGGCTCGCTCGACCCGTCATCGCCCGCTTGGGCTAAGCCGCCCGAAAGCGCTTTTTCCGGCGGGCGTTGATGTGCTGAAATCACGGCTAAGGGCCAGAGGGTTTCCTCCGGCACCCTGGGGAGGATGGCCGACATGGCCCACAAGGATCTGGGAGCCTTCGACTATGTGATCGTCGGCGCAGGCACTGCCGGCTGCGTGCTGGCCAATCGTCTGTCGGCCGACCCTTCCGTCACGGTGGCCCTGATCGAGGCCGGCGGCAACGACAACTGGATCTGGTTTCATATCCCGGTCGGCTATCTTTATTGCATGGGCAACCCCCGCGCCGATTGGGGCTATTCCACCGAACCGTCCGAGGGCCTGAACGGCCGTTCGCTGATGTATCCGCGCGGCAAGGTGCTGGGCGGCTGTTCGACGATCAACGGCATGATTTACATGCGCGGCCAGGCACGCGACTACGACCGGTGGCGGCAGTTGGGCAATCCCGGCTGGGCTTGGGACGACGTGCTGCCGCTGTTCCGCGCGTCCGAGGATCAGGCGGCGCTGAGCGGCCCCGCGCTCGACCCGGCCGTGCACGGCACCGGCGGCGAATGGCGGGTGGAAAAGCAGCGCCTGTCCTGGGAAATCCTCGATGCCTTCATGGCTGCCGCCCAGGACTACGGCCTGTCCCGTACCGACGACTTCAACTCCGGCGACAACGAAGGCGTCGGCTATTTCCACGTCAACCAGCGCTCGGGCTGGCGGGTGAGCACGGCCAAGGCCTTCCTCAAGCCGGTCTTGAGCCGTCCCAACCTGACCGTCTTCACCAAGGCCCACGTGCAGCGGCTGGAGCTGACCGACAAACGGGCGAGCGGGGTGATCGTGCGGCGCGACGGCGAGGACGGCCGATTGAGCGCCCGAGGCGAAGTGATCCTGACCGCCGGTTCGCTCGGCTCGCCGCAGATTTTGCAGCTGTCGGGCATCGGCCCCGGCGCCATCGCCCAAAACTTCGGCATCGCCTTGCAGCACGAATTGCCCGGTGTCGGCGAAAACCTGCAGGACCATCTGCAGGTACGCTGCGCCTATAAGGTTTCCGGCGTTACCACCCTCAATCAGCGCGCCAACTCGCTGCTGGGGAAGTTGGGCATCGGCCTCGAATATCTGCTGTTCAGAAGCGGGCCCATGTCCATGGCGCCATCGCAGCTGGGCGCCTTCCTCAAGTCCGATCCGGCCCTGGAAACACCGGACCTGGAATACCATGTGCAGCCGCTGACGTTGGAGGCTTTCGGCCAGCCCCTCCACCCTTTCCCAGCCTTTACCGCCAGCATCTGCAACCTCAGACCCGAAAGCCGCGGCTACGTGCGGCTGAAAAGTCCCGATCCCTTCGCCGCGCCGGCCATCCAGCCCAACTACCTCGCCACCGAGCGCGACCGCGCGTTAGCGGCACGGGCGATCCGCATCACCCGCGAGATCATGTCGCGTCCGCCGCTCGCCCGCTACAAGCCCGAGGAATTCAAACCCGGCCCGACTTACGGCAATTCCGATGCAGATCTGGCTCGCGCCGCCGGCGACATCGCCGGCACCATCTTCCACCCGGTCGGGACCTGCAAGATGGGCGACGACTTCGCCGCCGATCCGATGGCGGTGGTCGATGCCCGGCTGCGCGTCCATGGACTTCGGGGACTTAGGGTGGTCGATGCCTCGATCATGCCGACCATCACCAGCGGCAACACCAACTCGCCGACCATCATGATCGCCGAGAAGGCGGCGCGCATGATCGCCGAGGACCGGCGCACGACCGGCTAACGGGCTGACCGCCTGTACGACTAACTTATCGGATCGGCTCTTAGCTCTGGTTTCCGACAACGTCCTGCAGCAGCATTTCGGTGAATAACCGGCATGACGGAGAAAGCGAGCGGCCCCGTTTGGTGATCAGCGCCAGCGTCCGCGTTACTGTCGGTTCGACCAGCGGACGAATGGCGAGGGCTCGGTTGGTTCGGAGCCGGGCCAGTGTCGACGGCAGGATGGTTACGCCGAGACCGGCGCCGGCCATCCAGATCGCAGTATCGACGAATCCGGCCTCATGAGCGACATTGGGCTCGATGCCTGCCTTGAGAAGCGTGGTGTCGATCAGGGAGCGAACTCCATAGCCAGGTCGAAACGCGATCAATGGCACGCCTTTGAGCGCTGTCCAGGGCACGGCACGTTTCCGTGTCAAGGGGTGGTCGCTGGCACAAACGATTTGCAGCGCGTCCGTCAGCAGTGTCTGAGAGACGAAGTCAGCATCGTCAGCTGGCGGCATGCCGAGGCCGAGGTCCGTCCGCTCGCTCAGAATGTGCGGCAGGAATTGGTTCGGCGCGCAATCGTCGATAATAAGCTGGATGTTGGCATATCGTTTTGCAAAACGACGCACGGTTTTCGGGAGCAGCGTCAGCGCCGTGGCGGGGGTTGCCGTGAGATGGACGCGGCCGCGGCTTCCTTCGGTCAGATCACGGAAATTGCTGCCGAGTGTTGAAACGTCGCGCAAGATGCGTTCAGCAATGCCGTAAGCGTCATCGGCTGCTTGGGTACGCAACAAAGACCGCGTGGTTCGATCGAATAGTCTTGTATTGAGGATCTCCTCAATCTGACGGATCAAGACACTGACAGCCGATTGGGTTACACCCAATTCCTGAGCTGCCGCGGCGAGCTTGCCGCGCCGGTAGACGGCCTCGAAGGCCCGAAGTTGTTTAAACGTCAGTCGGTTTTCGATTTTCACTTTAACTTTCTTTATGAGTCGTTCTTAAAAATGAGATTTTATTTATTATGAAGATGGTTTTCAATCTTCGAACAAGACTGGTGAGCCCGCGGGCAAAACCGGCATCCAAGGAGGACTATCGATGAACTGGCGCCATTTCTGTGCGTTGATGCTGGCCGTGGTGTTAGGCCTAACGGCGAACGTGTCGCTTGGAGCGAACCGTTATACGCTCGGTACCAATCCGCAGGGCACCATTTACTACACCATTGGTGGCGGCATTGCCGCAGCACTGCAGAAGCGGCTCGGCACGCCGGTCACCGTGCAGCCTTTCACCGGCTCGTCCGTCTACATCCCGTTGATCGGGGCCGGCGAAGTGACGATGGGGCTCAATTCCAGTCTCGATCTCGGGGATTGGTACAGGGGCGAGAACGGGAAGCCGATAAAGAATTTGCGGGTTCTGGCGCGAATTTGGCCGCTGAGGGTCGGGTTCACCGTCCGCAAGTCATTGGGGATCTCCAAGGTATCCGAACTTAAGGGTAAGCGCGTTGTCACCCAGTTCAGCGCCCTGAAGGGCATGAGCCAATTCAACCAGGTCTTGCTGCAGCTCTCTGGGGTCGGGCTCGATGAAGTGACCCCGATCACCACCGCCGGCCTGGGGCCGGGTATGCAAGGGCTGACGGAAGGCACGCTCGATGCCACCTCCATCGCCGTCGGCATCCCTCTGACCCAACAGGCCCACGCGACGATTCCGGGCGGTATCCGCTATCTGGACGTCGACGGCAAAAAAGCGACATCCGAGGAAGCCGACAAACTCTATCCGGGCCTCTATCTTACTCAGGTTAAGCCAATCGCGCGCCTTCCCGAAGTCACCGAGCCAGTCACTGTTGGCGGCTTCGACGTTTTCTTGACGGTCAGTGCCGATTTACCTGACGAGGAAGCGACCGCCCTGCTGGAGGCGTTTTACGATAGCCTGCCTCAGCTCAAGGCAGATTATCCGCCGCTCGCCGGCGCGGCGCGGGACAAGCTCGCTCTCCCCTCCAATACCGTACCCTATCACCCTGCTGCCGTTGCCTTCTTTAAGAAGAAGGGACTTTGGACGCAAGCCAACGCCGCCCGCGATGCCGCGCTGCTGAAATAGGCGCCGGCGGCAAGAGTTCTCCGAAGGAACACCTGCGTCTCGTTGTTCAGGCTCGCGTTCGAAGCGGGCGCGCACGTAGGAGTATAGTCACGCACTTCGATACGATGCTGCAAACACAAGCTTCCAATCGCCTCGATTTCAGGACCGGTCAAGGCGCTCTCGTCGCCCAATGCAGAGCCCCAACCGTCCCGGTAACGACCATCGGCGCGGTCTAGCCTGGATGCCATCCGAGCCAGAGGCCGAAAGGAATGAAGACACGGGATCTGGCGTCAATTCTGACCATTATTGGCGTTTTGTGGTTGCTCGATGCGCCGCGCTACCTGGGTCAGGTTGTCATCACCGAACAATATCTCGCTTGGATGATCGGATTGGCGACCCTGTTCGGGCTGATCACCAAGCCACTCAAAGGCCGTTGGCAGGTTCTCGACTGGAGCTTAGGTCTCGCCGCACTTGCCTCCTGGGTCTGGCTCGCCTGGAACTATGAAGTCTGGCTGCTCGATCCGATCAATCGCGGTCCCGAAAAATGGGTGCCAGCCATCATCGCCCTGGTTGCCTTGGTTGAAGCCACGCGCCGTCACTGCGGAGCCGTGCTGGCGGGGCTTGCACTGGCTTTTGTCGCCTATGGGCTGTTTGGTGTCTACGCGCCGGGCATTTTCGCCGCCGCCAAAGTCGCGCCGGTGCGTTTCATTTTGTATCTTTACGCCGATACCAACGGCATTCCCGGCTTGGTCCTGAGGGTCGGCACCACGCAGATCCTCGGTTTTATCGTATTCGGCGCGGTGCTCAACGCCGTAGGCGGGAGCGAGGCTCTGACCAATATAGCGATGGCAACGATGGGGCATCGCCGCGGTGGCCCCGCCAAGGTCGCCATCCTCGCATCGAGTCTATTTGGCACTTTGTCAGGATCGACGGTCGCCAATGTGATGAGCACCGGCGTCGTCACCATCCCGATGATGAAGAAATCGGGGTTCCCCGCGCGCTATGCCGCCGCCATCGAGGCGGTGGCTTCCAATGGCGGACAGATCGCCCCGCCGGTCATGGGAGCCACGGCCTTTATCATCGCTGAATTCCTCCAGGTATCCTATGCGACCGTTGTTTATGCAGCGATTCTTCCCGCCTTCACGTACTACTTGATGCTTTATATCCAGGTTGACCGCTTTGCGGCGGCCCACGGCCTTAAGGGGGAAGATCCCTCCGGTCTTCCGAAGACGAGCGCGAGTCTGAAAAGGGCATGGCCGCTGCTGGCGCCCCTAGGCGTGCTGATCTACTTCTTGTTCTGGCTGGGATACGCGCCGGGCAGGTCGGCAATTTACGCCGCTGGCGTCTCTTACGGTTTGTTTTTGATCTCAGCGCCACGCCAGGCACTGCGCCTCAGTGTGCCGCGCTCCATTGCCCGCGACACGGCGGCCACGCTGATACCGATCATTCTCGTGTGCGGCATCGCGGGCATTGTAGTCGGCACGATCAACATTTCCGGGCTGGGATTTGCCTTGACCCAAGTCCTCGGTCGCGTCGCCGAGTCGGGAGGAGTTCTGCCGCTCCTTGCCGTGACTGCGTTGATCGCGATTGTGCTCGGTGTCGGAATGCCGACATCCGGCGTCTATGTGGTGGTATCGGTGTTGCTGGCACCGGCGCTGGTGAGGGCGGGCATCAGTCTGATGTCAGCGCATATGTTCATCTTCTATTTTGGCCTGTTGTCGATGCTGACACCGCCAGTGGCCATTGCCTCCTACGCGGCGGCCTCGCTTGCTCAAAGCGACATGTGGCGTACCGGACTGACCGGACTGCAGCTCGCCCTGGTCGCCTATCTGATCCCTTTCGTCTTTGCCTTCAATCCCGCCCTGCTCCTCGACGGCAGCCCTCTGGAAGTCATCGTGTCTGCGCTGAGCGTTACCCTCGCTGGCATGATTCTGGCCGAAGTCCTAGCCTGGCCAGGAGCCTATGGCGGCGGTCTAGCGCGCTGGGTCATCGGCGCCGTTGCGCTCTTTGTCGGTGCCAGCAGTGCTTTGTTCGGGCCGGCATCCCCCGTCACCATCGTCATTGTTATTTCCGCCGCCGTTATTGTCCTTGCAACGCGCCGGTTTACCGCCCGGGCCCAGCCATGCGCCACGCCCGAAATTCCTAACTGATGAGGGGGAAATCATGCCCGACCGCAACCCAAACCCGCCGTATCGACGGATCGCAACCGAAGAAGCCTGGGCGCCTCCCGAATTGGTGTCCCGCTATCTCAAGGCGCTTGAGAACAACTCAATCGCTGATCCGGGCTTCCGTTCCCTATGGGGATTCTTCGGCGGCAAGAATCCGCGCGCAGAAAACTTGGCACGGCGGATTCAAAGTCTCGATGGCGAACGCCTTGCCGACATGGACAACAGCGGCATCGACATGCAGGTCGTGTCCTTATGTTCGCCCGGAGTGCAAGTCTTCGATCCGGCCACGGCGACGTCTTTGGCTGCCCGCTTTAATGACGAACTGTCCGAAGGCATTGCCCGGCACCCCGATCGTTTCGTCGGATTAGTTGCGTTCAGCCCGTTGGATCCGCAGAATGCAGCCAAGGAGTTGGAGCGGGGGGTGAAGAAGCTTGGCCTACGCGGCGGCATTCTCAATTCGCATACGCTTGGGACCTATCTCGATGACGAGAAATATTGGGACATATTCGAGGCGGCCGAAGCGCTCGACGTCCCTATCTACCTGCATCCCAACACCCCCTCGGCGCAGATGATCGAACCATTTCTGAAGCGCGGCCTCGATGCCGCAGTCTATGGCTTTGCGTGCGAGACGGGGTTGCATGCGCTGCGTTTGCTTGTCGCCGGGCTTTTTGACCGCTTTGCAAAACTCCAGATCATTTTGGGCCATTGTGGCGAAGCACTGCCCTATTGGCTCTATCGGATCAACTATATGCACAGCCATATCTCAGTGACCGGCCGCTACCCGCATGTCAAACCGCTCAAGCGCCAGGCCAAGGATTATCTGCGCGAAAATTTCTACTACACGAGCAGCGGGGTCGGCTGGGGCCCTCCCGTCCTGTTTGTGCGTGAGGTGATCGGCGCCGACCGGATGATGTACGCCATGGACTATCCGTGGCAGTTCGAACCATCCGAGGTTGGCGAACTCGATTCGCTGCCGCTCGACGATGCAGCGAAGAAGCAATTCTTCGAAGACAATGCGCGCCGCATCTTCCGCATATGATAAACTTCCGGCCAATGCCTGCTGCCACGGGATCGCCGAAAAGGCGGCTCGCATGATCGCCGAGGACCGGCGCACGGCCGGCTAACGCGAATTCCGTTCCGGTGGAATTCGCTCTTGTTTTCCTTTAGTGGCCGCATTTTCTGCGGCGAACCGGTTCCCACTTCGCCGGAAAATGCTCTAACCGACCGGCGCTCACCGCGGCGATCATTGCGGTCTACGCCATTGCCTCCACGCGCGAGGATTCTCACCATCCAGCACGATAGCTAGAGCAAGTCCCGCGATCGCAACGACGGTCCAAACGTTGAGCCTACTTGCGTTGTATTGTCGAGATGTACTCGATGAGTTCCAGAATCCGTCGACGCGCCATCGCATCAACCACGTGATTGGCTGAATTTCCTGGCAGCCGGGATTGCACATCGCGCCTGTAGGTATCACCCCAAACGGGCATGTCCCTCGGACCATGCATCACAACGTCAAGGCTGCCGTCGATCACCTCGTAGACATGCACGAACGGAAACACGCCCTTGTTTTCTTCCGAAAGCCTCGTCAGATCAGAGGGGCGCGTCGTGAGATTTTTTCCCCGCGGCCCGTCCCCTTCGCCTGTTTTCCCGTGACATGGTTGGCACGACTTCACGTATTCATTTCGACCGGCCTCCAGTGTTTTCGCATTTACCGAGTAAATTGACGCCGCCGCGATAACGATCCCGATCCAAATTGGTCGCATCGCAATTCCTCGTAGCGCATTCAGTCGCAACAGGGGGTAGCGCAGACGAGACTGGGCGGAACAAGGAGCGAGACCGAGGAATGCGCTCCGGCTCAGCACGCCCGGCTAAAACGATGACTATTGTCCGGTGATGAAAGAACTATGACAGGCGGTGCGGCCGGTCCGGCTGCAATCCTGGGCCGGGGGTGGCGGAGGGAGAGTAACCCGCATCCAACACTCTCCGCGTAGCCCAGCGAAAATCGTCGCGTTGCCGCGAAATCTTTGCGGGCCAATTAAACGGCGGAGGGCTTGGTGCGCGAGCGGGCGGGGGCGGGGCCCCCTTTTTTGCACTTCTCAAGCCAGTTGTGCAGCACGTCGTCGAAGCCCTTTCATCGCTGCCGAGCACTTTCAGCTTTGTTTCGCCCGACTGGTCCCGCCGACGAGGAGCTTCGGCTCAAGTGTCGCCAGTTGGAATGGAGCTTGGCGGCCCGGCGCTTTCAACTCGCTTTCGCGCGCCACGCCGAACCGGCTTGACTTGCAGTCGCCGGCGGCACGGTGAGGCGCCCCAGCTTTACCCGATCGATTTTTAGCACTTTCCACGCTTGGCGAAAGAAGCTATGGTCAGAATCCTTAGAGGGCTAATAATATGCCGCAGCGGCGGACGACGCGGTCGGCATGAAACGGGGCAAGCGATCTTCGCAGTGCGGCGGGATCGATCGGCAGAATTCTCAAAACCTGGGAGCTCAGGCGCCATGCAACAGGCGAAGAAAAAGGAAAAGCTTCATTCGGAGGCGAACGCCATCACCGACCTTCGGACGACGCTCGAATGGCTGAAGTCGCAGGGCGACTTGATCGAAACCGACAAACCGGTCGATCCCGATCTGGAAGTCACCGGCTTGCAGAAGCACCTGGATGGCGGCTGTCCCGTCGTCTTCAATAATGTCAAAGGCAAGCCGAACCACCGGGTGATCACCAATCTGTTCGGCGACATGAAAGTCATCAACAAGATATTCGGCTGGAAGGACGACATCGAGCGCACGCGCAAGATCGCCGCTGCGTTCCGCAAGCCGCTCAAGCCGGAAATCATCGCGCAAGACGAGGCCCCGGTTCAGGAACATGTCATCCTCGATCCGGACGACGTCAACAAATACATGGTGCCGATCCGGCACACGGTCTACGAGAGCGAGCTCACCGTCGGCTCGGGCATCCGCTGCATCAGCTTCGATCAGTTCGATGGCGGCACCGACCTCGGCTACAACCGCATGAACTTCCGCTGGGGCAATGTCGGCACCTTTCAGATTTCCCCGGGCTCGCACATGTGGCAGGTGGCGAACAAGTACTATAAAGACGACAAGCCGATCCCGATCTCGATGTGCTTCGGCGTGCCGCCGGCCTGCACGCTGCTCGCCGGCGCCGGCTTCGACTACGCCATCCTGCCGATGGGCTGCGACGAAGTCGGTATCGCTGGCGCCGTGCAGGGCAGCCCGATCCGCATGGTGAAATGCCGCACGGTCGATGCCTATACGTTGGCCGATGCCGAGTTGGTTCTCGAAGGCTATATCCATCCGCGTGATCGCCGTTTCGAAACCAAAGAATCGGAGGACGCCGGCGTCCAGGGCCGTTTCCATTTCCATCCCGAATGGGCCGGCTACATGGGCAAGGCCTACAAGGCGCCGACCTTCCACGTCACCGCCGTGACCATGCGCAAGCCGGAGACCAAGCCGATCATCTTTGCGCTCGGCGTGCATACGCTCGACGACCACAATATCGACACTACGGTGCGCGAGGCGGCGATCTTCGAGCTGTGCGAGCGGCTACAGCCGGGCATCGTGCAGGACGTGGTGATCCCCTACTGTATGACGGACTGGGGCGGTTGCGTCATCCAGGTCAAGAAGCGTCACCAGATCGACGAGGGTTGGCAGCGCAACTTCCTCAGCGCGGCCTTGTCGTGCTCGCAGGGCATGCGGCTCGCCATTGCGGTGAGTGAGGACACCGATCCCTATTCGATGGACGACATCATGTGGTGCCTGACCACGCGGGTGAATCCGCGCGCCGACATCCTCAACCCGATCCCCGGCGGGCGCGGGCAGACCTTCATGCCCTCCGAGCGCATGACCGCGGGCGACAAGCAGTGGACCGCGTCGAACACGCAATTCGAGGGTGGCATGGGCATCGATGCCACCGTGCCCTTCGGCTACGAGAGCGACTTCCTGCGGCCGGTCTATCCGGTCGACAAGGTCAAGCCGGAGGACTTCTTCACCAAGAAGGATATCGAGAACGCCCGCTCGCGCATGGTCGGCTGGGTGCACTCGCTGGCGCGCACGGGGCGCTGAGCGGCAGCGGCGGGCGGGCACTCCTTGCCGGGTGCCCGACGCCCGCCGGGCATGTCATGTATTGGATATTGATCCCTTCTCATCTCCGGTTGCGCTTCCATGCGAGACGAGGCTGAGTTTGGACCAAACCTGCTTCGACACTGGATCGATAGCGCAGCCGCACGCGATCCGGACAAGGCCTATATCGTCTCCGTCGACGACCGGTCTTCGATCAGCTACCGGCAATTGCACCGGCTGACGCGACAGATCGCCACTTTTCTCGCCGAGCACGGGATCAAGACGAACGATCGGGTTGCCCTGCTGGCCGGCAATTCGATCGAGCATCTCGTCTGTTACCTCGGCGTGATGGCCTATGGTGCCACCATCTGCACCATCCATGTCGAAATGAACCGCAGCTATCTCACGCAGATCGTGCCGATGCTCGATCCGCGTCTTGCGGTTTTCGACACCAAATTGGAGCTCGACGAAATCCTTTCCGGCACATCGGTGCCGAGTCTGCCGTTCGGCTCCTTCGACGACCGCGGCGGCGGTGGATTTTTCGAACTCGTTGCCGGCAGCAAACCATCGGACGCAAGCACCGCGAATACGCGGCCGCAGGACGACGCCTGCATCCTGTTCACCTCCGGCACCAGCGCCCGGCCGAAGGGCGTCGTGCTGACCTTTCGCGAGCTCATGTCGAACGTCGAGCCGACGGCCGATGGTCTCGGCATGACGGCCGACGACCGCATCTACGATTTTCGCTCCTTCAACTGGTGTTCGGCTCAGGTCCTCAGCGCGCTGGCGCCGCTCAGCCGCGGCGCGACCTTGATCCTGGGGCGAAAGTTCACGCGCAGCCGCTTTTTCCAGAACGTCGTCGAGCACGGCGCAACAATGACGGCCGGCAATCCGACCACGATCAACATGCTGCTCAACGGCAACGATGCGGCGGACGCCGCGGCCTTGGCGAGCTTAAAGTTCATTGTTTCAAGCTCGGCGCCACTGTTGAGCGAAGACTGGCGGCGCTTTGAGGAGCGCTTTGGAGTCCCCATCGCGCAAAGCTACGGCTGCAGCGAGATCGGTTGGATCGCGACCAATCCCGGTGCCAATCGCCGCCTCGATACGGTCGGCAAGCCGGCGCCTTACCTCAAGCTCGCGGTCGTCGATCGCGAAGGACGGCCGCTGCGGGTCGGCGAAATCGGTCATGTCGAGGTCGGCGGCTTCGCCGACAACGACTTTCGTTCTCTGGCCGACGACGGAACCATCAAGACGCACAGCCGCGGACGTTTGCGAACGGGAGATACCGGCTTTCTCGATGCAGACGGCTATCTCCATCTCACCGGCCGTGAGAAGGACCTGATCATCCGAGGCGGCATCAATATCTCGCCGCTTGAAATCGACAGCATTCTGCTACGGCGACCGGAGGTCCTCGAGGTCGCAACGGTCGGCGTCCCCGACCGCACCTATGGCGAAGAGGTCATCAGCTTTGTCGTGGCGCGACCGGGGATCGCTTTGGACGTGGGCGACCTGCTGCGTTACTGCGGCGAAATCCTGCCGGCGTCGAAGGCTCCGAAGCAGATCGTGCTCTGTGAGCACCTGCCGAAGACCGCACGCGGCAAGCTTGATCGCCGGGCCCTGGCGGAACAATGGTCCAGCGGCAACGGCAAATTGCCGGCATAGGCAAGGCCGCGACCGGCGGCGGCTCATACCTGTTTCCCCGATCGCGGGCGCGAATTGCCCTTGGCTTCGTCGACGCGCCGCGCCAGTTCATGGGTCGAGGGAATGCGCACCCGCTTGTCAGGCCGCGCCTCGTCGCGCGTCAGATTTTCGAGCATCGTCAGCAGGACGCTGCGCATCATCGCTATGTCTTTGGGCTTGACGTTTTCGACCGCGATCCGGTTGACCTCTTCCGCGAGCGGCACCAGTTTCCGTTTCAGTGATCGTCCCTTCGGGGTGAGGAAGACGTAGACCATCTTCTTGTTGTTGGGCATCTTCTTCCGCGTCACATAGCCGAGCTTCTCCATGGCCGTGACCGCGGCAAAAGTGGTCGGTTCCATGACGCCGGCGAGCACGCTCAGCTCGCGCTGGGTTATGCCCTCCGTCTCCCACAACACGCGCAGGAACGTCCACTGGCCCAGCGAAACGGAATGTTCCGTTAGTCGCAGCTGCAGCGCCCGGAGCAATGCGCGCGTCGCGTCCTTGATGAGATGGGCCAGGCGATCTTTCGGAATGGCTTCGCGCCAATGCCTCAGGATGACATGCGTTTCGCGATCCGGCAGTTTCTTTGCTTTTTTCATTGCCACGTCCAACGACCTTCCAGGAACTTGGTATCTCAATCCATTGGCCAAGCACAATTTCTGCCAAGAACGAATTGAAGCAAGCGTCGCGCCAATTTGCCAAGCATGCATGAACACGATTCAAGCTGCGCCCGTGCCGCCGTAGCCTGAGCGCCTATTGGATGCCCTGCTCCCGCCGAGGTCGGCTCCCGACCCAGCCGCGGTTGATGGCGATCGTTACCGCCGCCACGATGAGTCCGGCCAAGGTCGAGACGAAGAACGGCGTGACCATGCAAAAGCCCGCGACCCCCACCAGGATCCGGCTCCACCATTCGGCGCAGGCCGGCTCGTATTTCTCGATCGCCATGGCGAGCAGGATCAGCCCGGCCGCGGCGGTCACAAAAGTAATCGCGCTCTGCCACAGCGGGCCCTGCCACAGGAGCTCGGGGCCGTAGACGAAGGTAAAAGGCACCACCAGGGCGGCCAGCGCGAACTTGACTGCATGGCCGGCGATGGCGAGCGGATTGTCCTCGGCGATGGAGGCGGCCGCATAGGCCGCAACCGCCACCGGCGGCGTCAACGCGCTCATCACCGCGAAGTAGAGCAGGAACATGTGCCCGGGAAGCAGTTCGATATGCATGGGTCCGAGCAGCGGCCCGATCAGCACCGCCGCTAGGATATAGGCTGACGGCGTCGGCATGCCCATGCCGAGTAGAATGGACAGCCCCGCCGCCAGCAGCAAAGTCGGGAAGACCTGCGCGCCGGTCACCAGATAGACCAGGTGGCCAAACTTGCCGGAAAGGCCGGTCATGGTGAGGCCGGCGATAACCAGTCCGGCCGCGGCGCAAGCGCCCGCCACCGGCACCATGCGCATGGCGGTCTCCGCCAGCACCCGATACGCCCGCACGACACCAATGCGGGTGTTGGCGCGTAAGGTCGCCACCACGAGCACCGACAGCGTGCCGAACACCGCGACCATGGTCGGCGTGTAGCCGGCGAGCAG
>Ga0315553_10002984_pt1 | contig 13359 bp, 12 predicted proteins | sample SalMarSW160140MG_FD_203099 | JGI IMG/M metagenome (GOLD analysis project Ga0315553, IMG submission 203099) | Salt marsh sediment microbial communities from the Plum Island Ecosystem LTER, Massachusetts, United States - Salt Marsh Sediment SW1601-40 ... | reverse complement strand
CCTCTGTATCAATATATGTAAAGAGACCTTCGGCACCATCAGAGATTATAGCCTCAATGGTTTCCATCTCCTGTGCTAAGATAGGATTTGCAGAAACATTTGTGGCCATCATTATTGGAAATCCAAGAAAAGCAATCAAGAAAATGCTTACTGTAATCTTACGGTTTAATTTCATGTTTATCTCACTCCTTTGGTCTGATTGCTGCGCCGATTATGGCTGCAATAATTACTGTTATCACTGGTATCAAGAAATACACAATCAATGGAAGAAGCAATTGCATTATCATATCAGGTCCAAAACCACCAGAACCAATGCCAGTTAACGCTCCAAGAACACTTCCAATCACATCTTGGATTAATGGGATTCCTAGGATATCAGTAATTGAGTAACCAGGTGGAATTACTAGTGTACCAAATGATATCCCTGCTTGAAATATCTGAATCACACAGAAACCAATAATCAAGAGACATGATAGCCAAGTGACTAGTCCAACCACAAATCCACCTTTCTTTGTACCTGCGATAATCCCACCAACAAGACCAGCCGCAATCCAAAGAGCTAAAGCAATAGGATTACTCATAGGATTTACAATGAGTAGATTAATCATTACAGCAGTCGGTCTCAACCAACTACCAAGCTGCGGAGCGAATACCAGAATCAAGGTCTCGTATGCAGCTGGTAATAGAAACCAACCTCCAATGAATATGATGAGTAGGGCTACTAACCATCCGAAGTATTTACTACCAAATGAAATGGGCACGACCTCCTGTAATTAAATAGAGTTTCATATTGTGGAGAGTTTCGAACGTAATTAATTCTTTGGTGAATGGAGTAAGTTGACGATAAGTAGAAATAGAGCATTTAACATTAAACTAAGATAGTGAAACGGTTCAAGGGGAGTAAAATTCAACCTTTTGAATGTGTTTCAGACAACACAAGCAAATAGATGTCCTGTTGATTCCAAATGAGTAGTGACGACAACTTACGCACAATGTATGAACTCATTCAGCTGATGTCCTCACTGAATGATACCCGAAGAGCAATACTATTAGCACTCGGACACATATATCCAAAGAGCGTAAGTGGCGTTCAATTAAGCCGTCTTATCGGCTACAGTGGTAAATCAAGAAGCCTCTACAGAGGAGTCCTATCACATTTGCAGGAGAACGATATGATACAAATCGATGAGCTTACACCCAAGCTTTACGCGATTCGAATCAATAGCGAGCACCCATTGCTTACTGTTCTTATTGAAATGTGTAAGGAATTCGGTGAGGAGTCCAAGAAGATCTACCTAAAATCACTTGAAGAAGAAGAAGAATAATGGATAAGCTACTGAATAAAGCCCGTGGTCTATACATAGACCGGCAGAGGATTGCCTTAGCTGCACTCATAGCTATGTACGCGGCTTCATTCATCTTGTTTTACTCAAATGGTATTGACTCAATTCTCAAAGATCCACCAATAGATTGGATTCCTGCAGGTTGGGCACAAGGATTTGAAGTCGTCGCATCATTCAATACTGTAGGTTTCTTTCTTGCATTCTCTGTTATGATGTTCTTCTACGCATTTTGGCACTGGGCATTTATGCCAAGCCCTGCAGTCACTTACACAATTAGCATTCTAAAAGGTGTGTTTGGTCAGAAAAGCAAGATAACCCAATCACTAGGGAAGCGCTTCAGAGTGTATGTTAGTGATACAGAGTTCATCGATGTTAAATGCAGAATCAGAGAACAAGAGTCAGGAGAATGGTTTGTATACAAACTCACATCTCCAATCATCTCTTCTGAAAAAAGAGAGGATATTGCACTAAGACATGGAATGGCAGTGAGGAACAATAGATTCACAACATGGGTTGCTCATGATGAATTACACCACAGGAGCATTCTTCTCGCGAAGGCCATATCACTTGCATCTTGATTGAATGGATGAGTGCGACAAAGGTATTTCAATGATTTTTCCAACACCATCTCGACCTTAGATGAGTATGCGAGTGAAAAGAACAATTGAGATTGCAATGTCTAATTATGAGAATATCATTGGCTCTTGTGCTTTTACGTTTGAAGGAAAAATGGCATATGCAACTGAGAACATGATGATTGAGAATGATATCTCTATGATTTTAGAGATTTGGAGAACTAGTGGACCCTCATTGATTGTAAAGGGGATCCCATTTCTTGTAGCACTTGCTGCAAAAGAAGGATTAGTGGGAATCAATCCAGATGGAGCGATAGGACTAGTTTGTGGAACTGGGAAGGGGATATGGTTCGTAGCTGCTTTCATAACAATGGACGCCGATAAAGAAGGTATTCTGAGAGAGTGTGTTCAGTCTGCAAAGAACCTAGAATCATCAGTTTCCATCTTTGAATTCTAAGATACTACTTAACCATTGGTGGCTGTTCTGTTATTGTTCGGCCAGTGATAGAGAATATGGCACCAACCCAACCGAGAGATTGTCCCACTTGAATCATTAAATCCATAACTAGTGTACCAATCATGAGTAATTGAACAAGACTCATGACAAGTCCAAGTATTCCCATACCTGTTGAGAGAAAAATAAGAATTCTACCAAACTCCACTCGTTCGGTTGTAACAATCAATCCTGCAATGATCACTCCCAAACCTCCAAGCACTGTCAATCCTGCTAGTATACCGAGAATAAGCTCTACTGTTGCTGCACCCTCAAGACCAAGGAGAGCACTCAAGTTCTCAGCAAAATTACCAATGATGCCTACTGCGCCACTAGCACCTGATGTGATTAGCAACGCTCCACCAACTATACAGAGAATCATTGAATTTCGATTATGAATTGTCATGTGCATCACTTAACGATTTTTTTCGAATTTAAAGATAATTCAAAGGTATTCATCCCTCTATAGAGCGAAAGGGATCTCTAGGATCCCCATCTTCATCCTTTCGTCTCTTTTTCATACGGTACACCTACTGCTTTTGGTGGCACAGACTTCCGAATGACTGCTAGAGCAACTACAACAAGCACAAACGGCAACATGAAAATGAAGTTGTTATATGGTTGCAGAAATGATAGCTCTGGGATAATCTGCACTGCGAAGGTAAGGCCATCAAGGAAGCCAAAGAAGATTCCAGCTAAAAGACAGCCAATCGGAGTCCAATTTCCAAATATCAAAGCTGCGAGCGCGATGAAACCCCGACCAGAAGTCATACCTTTACTAAATCGAGGTTGGAAAGATATAGATAGATAAGCTCCAGCTAGTCCTGCAAGCACACCACTCAAAATTACTCCAATATATCTCATAGTTTCAACATTCACACCAGCTGTATCAAGTGTGCTTGGGTCTTCTCCTGCAGCTCGCAAGCGTAATCCAAAGGGTGTCTTGTAAAGGACATACCAACAGATAATTGCTATTACAAACATACCGTAAACAATTGGAGATACTCCCTCAAGCACAGGACCAAGGAGAGGAACATCTGAAGCTCCAGAGAATCCTACATCTGGAATTGTTGGTACTCTATCAGAGGTACCAGGTCGACCCCAGATTACCTGTAGCATCAACGTACTTGCACCCGCTGCAAAGAGTAAAATTCCTGTACCAGACACAATGTGATTACCTTTGTATTTCACGGAAATTACTGCATGGATAACTGCTAATCCTGCACCCGCACCAACTCCAAATAGAAGACCTATCCATGGATTACCTGTGAGAAAACTGCCCGCTGCTCCAGAAGCTGCAGCAAGTAACATCATTCCTTCAAGACCAATATTCACCACGCCTGAGCGTTCTGAAAACATACCACCAAGTGCAGCCAGAACCAGTGGTACTGAAGATTCCAATGTCGCTTTCAAAAGCCAACCAATAATGTTTAGTGTGACATCAAGTCCTTGCATTATTGCTGCACCTCCATTTCATGATACTTCTGTAGCATCAAGAGCGCTATCGTGCAAATCACAATCCAGACGAAACCCATACCAAGAAAGACAAATGTCACACCAGTATCTCTCATCATTACTCCCAGAAGACCAATCATAACCCATGATATTGCTGCAAGCATTGACAAATCTGGTCCTCGTTTTTGCCTACCCAACATGGAAAGAGCAGCAATCAGACTCAGCATCGCTGCGATCCAAAGAGGACCTACAAGCATAGCAAGTTCTTCTGGTGCTGAGATAATGAATGAAAAGCTTATACCCATGGCCAATATACCCATCACCATCGTGATGAAAGGTGGAAGTGCTACCGTGGGTTTATTTCGCAACCATTTCGCATAATCAATACCCTGATCTGCCATCCATTGAATCAGTCTTGGAGCAGCCACAAATAAAACCACAAGACCTTGAATAACACCGACCATTTCAGAGGGTACATGAGCTTCTTGATGCATAGCGTTTCCACCAGCTCTAAGGAATCCAAAAAAGATAGCACCCAGAAGACACCCCCAAGGATTATTATGTCCAAGAACTGCGACTGTGATTCCATCCCAACCAAGACCAGGAGACCATTCCTTGTAGAATCGATGATATTGGCCTTGTATTTCGGAAGCACCTGCTAATCCTGCAAGTGCTCCACTAAGAGCTAATGCCAAAGCCATCCTATATTTTGGATTGATTCCTGAATACTCTGCAGCATCTACGTTAATCCCAACCGCACGCATCTCATATCCAAGCACAGTTCGATTCAACACGAACCATACAAATACGACACCGAGGATTGCGATTATGAATCCGCCGTTTAGATAATCAGAGCCAAACAAATTCCCTATAACAGCTGTAGGGTCAATCTCTGGAGTCTGAGCATTATACTGGTATGGACCAGGTTCCTTCCACAAGTCCGATGCAAGCCATGTAGTAAAAATCACTGCTGTGTAGCTAAGCATCATTGTAGTTACTACTTCGTGCGCTCCTCTGTATGACTTCAGGAGTCCTGGAAGAAGACCCCAAGCAAAGCCGCACAAAGCACCAACAGCTAAACATCCCAGAATGTGAAAAACTGCAAACCATTCTGGTGGCGTGAACCACCACCATGAAAGGGCTCCAAGTCCAGCAGCTGCAATAGATCCCATATACACTTGGCCCTCTGCACCTATATTGAAGAGACCACATTTGAAAGCTAGAGCCACTGCCAAACCAGTGAGTATTAATGGTGTAGCATAGAATAACACTCGATCAAATTGCCGAAGCGCACCTGTAGTCAATGCACTGAAAGCTACCCCTGGATCGTACCCTGCTGTTACCATAATAAGAGCACTGACAAGAATTGCGAGCAAGACTGAAACACCTGCCCATAAGATTGTCTTCCAGAAATTCCAAGAAATAAGCTTCTGAAAAGAATCCCCGAGGTATTTGGGTAAACTACCCAATGCACCCTCATCAACAGAGGCAAATCCATGACCAATTCTTGAACTTAGATATCCGAAAGTGAAGGCGTAAATAAGAAATCTACCCATCACTATTACCAAGAGAATGATACGATCAGTTGTGTCAAACACAAACAAGAGATGTGGTAAATAGAAAATAATCATCTCAAGCAATAACGAGAGGCCATGCATCGCAACATAACCGAATTTTCCAGCTTGTGGAATTTTCCATAACCGTGTTGTGAGTCCAGTGTTGATTAGTCCAAAGAAAATTATCAAGATAGCCGATAATGCTACGAGAATAGACAGAGAAGTAATTCCTATTCCAGGTGCTATCAGTGCTGTATATAATGCAGTAACGATTAGCATGAGAAGATAGAACATTGAACCTGTTACGAAATAACGAAAAATCTTGTCGATTCTAGACGGATAGATAATTTGCTCTGGAGGTGGTATATCAGATCTTACGATTGTTCTCCAAATGGATTTCATTGGTTCAGGAGTCGAACTATCTAGAGCAGTGTGAATACGTTTGAAAATCCTCTTTGCTCGAGTGTCAGACTTCTTCCTTGTGTCTGAACTGGGTAAGTGTTCTTCCATAACCATTATACAGACACCTCCGAATCTGCAGAAGCACCAGCCATCATCAGGCCAAGCTCTTGAGCATCAGTATCCTCCGGTTGCCGCATTCCCACAATTTCACCAGAATAAATCACCGCAATCCGGTCTGACAATGAACGAATTTCATCAAGCTCTGCTGAAACAAGAAGAATCGCAACGCCTTCGTCCCGTAGTCTCAAAAGGGTTCTATGGATAAACTCTGTAGCACCTACATCCAGACCTCTCGTAGGTTGAGCAGCAATTAACAATCGGGGTTTCGCTGCAATCTCTCTAGCTACAACAACCTTCTGTTGATTGCCACCGGATAGAGTACTGGCAAAACTCTCGCTGCCAGTTGTTTTTATCGAAAATTCTTTGATGAGCGAATCTGATAAATCCTCGATTGTACTTAATTCAAGAATGGGAAGTCCTTTACCTCTGGAAAATGGTTTGATATAATGACGACCTAAAACAAGATTTTCTTCCAAGGTAAATGAGAGAAGGAGTCCTCTCTTGTGACGATCTTCTGGAATGTAACTAATACCGGATCTACGGACCTGTCTTGGCTTAACACCTGTTATATCAAGCATCCAATCCTCACAGGGTTTTACGTCAGCCTGCACGATTACGATATCCTCTAGTTGGAAATGAGATGCAATTCTCTTACTCACGAATCCTATCAGTATAGAGGGGATTAACATCCTAATAATAGAATCCAACAAATCGAAAGATACGGAGTATATGAAGTATAGTTCAAGGAATACCAAAGGTAGAGACAATAGTGCAAGTGCTACAAATTGGATAATGCCTTGTAGAAACTTACTACCTCTCGATTCTTTACATTGTATCCTCCATATCGCATCTGAAAGTGAGATAGTGATAGAACCTGTTATGTATCCTAGAATAAAGATACTCACTGCTAACCCGATAAACAATGTGGTATGCACCAGTGCAAATGTTAAAAGAACCCAGAAAAACAACGCAAACAACCAGAACAATGATAACATAAGCCCATGAGTAAAATACTTGGTCAGATCTTCGTCCCAAAGTCGGCTTAAGAAACCCTTTTTCAGTGAAACTGATGGATCAGCGTTAATACACACTCTTCCAACTATGGGTCGGTTAAGACCTGTAAGTGCTTCAACAAGTTCAGTCTGCCCATTACCTTCAACTCCAGCAATTCCCAAGATTTCTCCAGCCCTTACTTCAAGAGATACTCCTTTCACAGCCATAAGACCACGATGATCTCTGACTACAAGATTATCTACAGAAAGTATGGTTTCTCCTGGATGTCCAAGAGTTTTTTCTACAGTGAAAACAACAGGACGACCCACCATCATTTTTGCTAATTCTTCTCGTGATGTTTCATCCCTATTTACAGTACCAACAAGCTCACCATCACGTAGAACACTGATTCGATCGCATAAAGCCATGGTCTCTCGGAGTTTGTGAGTGATGAGTATGATTGTCTTTCCAGAGTCCCTGAATGCTTTGAGAGTTTCAAAAAGTTCATCCACTTCTTGAGGTGTGAGGACGCTCGTTGGCTCATCCAGAATTAATATCTCTGCTTCACGATATAGTGTTTTAATGATCTCAACACGCTGTTGCAACCCAACAGATAGATCAGCAATCTTAACAGTTGGATCTATTGCAAGCCCATTCTCAATAGCAATTTGACGAATTCGTTCTTGGGCATTTTTTATGCCAATCGGAGCGAGTTGATCAATAACCTTCTTGAGAGGGGAACCTAATCTGACAAAGAAACGACCTACAAAACCTAACTTGTTCATCCAACCTCCAATCCGGTCATAGGTTAAGTATGTGAATATTGTAAGAATGATGAAAATAGCATTATAGAAAGCTGGAATCGAATAATCAACCAATGTTTCTTCTCCGACAATAACCTCAACTCCGAAAATGGTGAATGTCATCGCAATCAAATACACATAAGTCAAAAGCATAATGAAAATAGTAAAGAGGCTTATTCTTCGCCTTCTAGGTTCCATTCCCATGATTACATTTTCTGTAACGGTTAAAGGAGGAATCAGTTTGAAGTGTTGATGGACCATTCCAACACCACGCAAAATAGCGTCATCAGGTGATTTGAGAGTAACTTCCTCACCACGAATTTTTATTTTCCCAGATGTTGGATCAAGTAGACCGTAAAGAATATTCATCAGAGTGGACTTCCCAGCACCATTTTCTCCAAGCAAACCATGAACTTCTCCCTCTTTGACCCGCAATGTTATGTTCTTGTTTGCTTGAACATCACCCGGAAAAGTCTTTGAAATAGTCTCCAGTTCAACTGCATACATATTGAGTCCTCTCTTACTCTGTTATGTAACAGATTGATTTGACTCTTAGAATTACGACTATTTAACTTAAAGGGATGAAGAGAATGAAAGAAAATTAGAGAGGGGAAGATTCCCCTCAATTAATCACTGATTACCAGTAGATTGCGTCTGGAACTACCACAGTTCCACTGATGATTGCTGCCTTCAAATCCTCAACTGCAGTAATTACTGTTGGGGGTAGAACAAGTAAATCTTCGTTTATCTCGAAGTCTACACCGCCATTAGCGAGGGTGAAGAACTTCAAACCACCTGTGAAGTTACCATGAAATGTGTCAGCGATCATTTGGTATACTGCTAAGTCAACTCTCTTGAGCATTGATGTCAACATGAAAGTTGGCGCAACTGGGTTTTCAGGATCAGCCGTACCAAGGTACATCTGTGGACTGTCTACACCAATTGTCCAGATGTTGGTTGAATTTGTCTCAGCATCGATGATTGAGCTGCAACTGTCAAAGACACCAAGTCCCGAACGACCAGCAGCTGCAAAGATAATGTCTGCATCCTGAGCATACATACCATCAGCAAGAGTCTGACCTGCTGCAGTATCTACCCAATCATTGGTGTATCCGTATGTTACATTAACACCAGTATTGGTATAGTTCGCACCAAATGCGTATCCTGCCAAAAATTTGTTAATGAGTGGAATATCCGCACCACCGACGAAACCAATTTTATCAGTTTCTGTTGTTAGTCCGGCTATAGCACCTACAAGTGCTGAACCCTCATGCTCGTTGAAAAGCAGGGAAGCAACATTTGAGTAGTTAACTGGGTCAATGAACATATCGACAATAGCGAAGTGCTGGTCTGGATAATCATCAGCAACTGCCATTATCCCTTCTGCCTGATCAAAACCAATCGATATGATGAGATCATATCCATCATCATAAGCTGTATGTTCAGCATATCCTCGTATGTATCCTTCGTATTCAGTGATTGCTGTAGGCTCCACATATGTGAAGCTAATGCCAAAGTCCGTTACTGCTTCATCTGCACCAGTCTTACAACCATCATTAAACGACTTATCACCTAGACCACCGGTAGCAAAGACTATTGCTACATCATAGGGATTTGGATTCCCAGTGGTTGTAGTTGTTGTTGTCGTTGTAGTTGTAGTTGTTGGTTCAGTTGTTGTTGGGGGAGCGAACGGATTGGCAATCAATATCCAGGCACCAACAGCACCAACTGCGATAATAATAATCACGATTGCTGCCATCATGCCTCTACTTGATGAGCTCATTTTGTTATCGTTTCTCCATGGATATTGTCGTATAGATTACGCACTAAGAGCGAAACCTATTGACTTACTCTAATTATGTAACAGTACCCCCTAAAAAACCTCCCTAATCTCCCATTTAGCAAATGCAACATCTAAACTGAATAGTCTAGCATGAGTCCTCTGGAATTCAATGGAGAACGCCTGAGTTACATTGCTAATTCACTCGTTTAATGCAAGTGATCTAGCTTCAGTATATCGAATCAGGGACACTTATACTACCAGATTTAATATCAGCTTTAAAAGATTCAACTGCAGAAATTACTGAACCGGGCAATTTTAGAAGATTACTGTTAACTTCATAATCAACGCCATTATTACTTAAATTAAAGAACTTCAGTCCCCCCGTGAAGTTGCCAAGGAAAACATCCCTAATAATGTTGTAGACTGAGACATCAACTCTCTTGATCATTGAAGTTAAACAGAATGTTGGTGCAGAGGGATTTTCAGAATCAGAAGTTCCTAAGTACATTTGAGGGGTATCATAACCGATAGTCCAAATTGGTGTGGTATTTGTTTCATCTTCGATTATGGTTCTGCAACTGTCAAAAACTCCAAGGCCTGAATATAATGCAGTTGCAAAGATAATATCAATCCCTTGAGTATACATACCGTCAGCAAGAGTCTGACCTGCTGCAATATCAACCCAATCGTTGGTGTATGCATAGGTTACATTGACACCTGGATTTGTATAGTTAGCTCCGAAAGCATATCCAGCTAAATATTTGTTTATGAGTGGGATATCCATTCCACCAACAAAACCTATCGAATCAGTCTGAGTGATGAGACCGGCAATAGCACCTACAAGTGCAAATCCCTCGTGTTCAGAAAATAATAAGGAGGCAACATTAGGATACTCTGCAGGATCTATAAACATATCAACGATAGCAAAGTTCTGATTAGGATAATCCTCGGCAACACTCATGATAGCATCTGCTTGGTCAAATCCTACACCTATGATTAGTTTGTAGGGAGTTGTGTATGAGGTATGTTCAGCAAAGATCCGGTGGCATACTTCATATTCCATGATATGAGTAGGTTGAACTACATCAATTTCTAATCTGAAGTCTTGCCATGCGCTTAAAGCACCATTAAGTACACCATCATTGAATCCCTCATCTCCTGCGCCATCAGTCGTGAGTACAATAGCAATATCATATGGATTTTCAGTCCAGTATGTTGAGGTACTCCAATAGTCTGTGTACCAATATGAGGTCGTCGAATACCAATAATCTGTATAAGAGAGGTATGATGTGCTTGTAGACCAATAGTCAGTATACGAATAGTATGTAATTGTTGAAGTTGTTGGTACGGTAGTTGTGGTGGTTGGTGAAGCAGTTGTTGTGGGTGAAGTTGGAATAAAATAATAGACGAAAAAGTAGGCTCCCGCTCCCACACCGACCCCAATTAAAACGATTACGATAATTACAATGGCACTCCTACCTGTCGAACTCACATCTATTCAGTCCTTGTTAATACTAATGCGTAACTATACAGATTAATTGATTTAAATTATATGACAATTGCGAAAGTCAATAAGGGCTTTTTTAAAGGATGGAACTATGTCAGTTAATTTCGAATCAATAGGTGAGGAAAACAACATTCCCCTTGTGATGATTCATGGCGCAGGAGGGTCTTCAGCAACATGGTTTTTGCAACTGAAAACACTCTCAAATCACTTACATTGTGTAGCAATTGATTTGAATGGACATGGGAAAACAGCTGACAGGAATGAAAGCAGGACGGTAACAAGCTATCTCAAAGATATCGATGGTGTATGTGATAGATTTACCCAACCATTTCTACTAGGGCACAGTATGGGAGGCGCTCTGGCACAACTATACGCGCTTGAAAATCCTGAAAAATTAGGGGGAATTATTCTAGTTGGAACTGGTGCAAAACTAAGCGTCCATCCGATTATTTTCAATATGCTAGAGAATGACTTCGAGTCATATGTATCTGCAGTTGGTGAATATATGTTCCATGAAGGTGCAAATCCAAAGATGATAGAAGCATCTAAAGTTGAAGTCAGAAAATGCAATCCATCGGTAATCGCTAGAGACTTCCAGATGTGTAACGAATTCGACATCATAGCGAGAGTTAATGAGATCACTCTTCCAACATTGATTATTGTAGGAAAGGATGATATGATGACACCTGTAAAATACTCAGAGTATTTGCATCAAAGTATATCTGATTCTACTCTGAAAATCTTAGACAATGCAGGTCATAGTGTAATGCTTGAGCAATCAACTAAATTTAATGAAACGGTCTTGGAATGGATAAGAAATCGGGTTGCCATATAGAACACTTCATCGGATACCAAAATCATGTTTTACATTGTTGTTAAATATCAGCATGTTCTAGACATTTCCCAGAATTCATCACAGGATATGATTATTCATGGCATCAGATCAAGTGGTTCCTACTGATAGGAAAGAACGCATTGCTTGGTATCTCTATGACTTCGCAAATACCAGCTTTACAGTTCTCATGGTCACTGCTCTATTTCCAGGATTCTTTGAAGGTTTAGTAACTAGCGTTACCAACGATGGTGGTTTCCTAGGGACAGCACTTTGGGGATATGCTGGAAGTATAACAATGATAGTAATCGCATTAAGTTCACCGATTTTAGGTGCGATTGCGGATTCATCCGGATCAAAAAAGAAGTTCCTTATCTTCTATACAATAATATGTGTCTATTTCAATGCGTTACTATTCTTCACTATTCCAAATGCAATAGCATTCGGACTTCCCATATGGGTTTGGGCTTTTGTTATCTTTATTCTCGCAAATATCGGATTTCAGGGAGCACTTCCGTTTTACAATGCATGGTTACCAGAAATCAGTGATGAGAATACGATTGGGAGAATTGGAGGTATAGGATTTGCTGCAGGATACGTGGGTGCTATGCTCACAATTATCATCGCGCTGATCAGCGTTTCAATATATGGAACCGAATCCACTGTACCATTTCTATTGGGTGCTTTATTCTTCCTTGTGTTTTCAATACCAAGTATTATGGGACTCAAAGATAGACCAGCTACCAAGAAACCAGAAGAAGAGGGAATGAGCTATATCAGAATTGGATTCAGTCGTGTTAGAAAGACATTTGGAGAGATCAGAACATATCAGGGTGTACCACTATTCATGATTGCTTATTTTCTATTCAGCGATGCAATTACTACAGTCATATACTACGCAGCGTTGTTTGGTGAAAAGGTGTACGCATTTTCAACGACGGATATATTGATTTTCTTCGCAGTCACACAACTTACAGCAATTCCAGGTGCATTCATCTTCGGATATGTAGCAGACAGAATCAAGACAAAGCCGACTCTTATGATCACCTTGGTAATCTGGATTGTGGCTCTAGTAATCGCTTATTTTGGTAGTGCTCCAATCGTATGGTGGATTGTAGGACTGATTGCGGGAGTAGGTATGGGTTCTGCTCAGAGTACGGCCAGAAGCATGTTTGGTCAATACATACCTGAAGAAAAGAAATCTGAGATGTATGGTATGTATGCCCTTACAGGGAAATTTGCTGCGATCCTTGGTCCATTTGTCTACGCATCAGTACTGACATGGTCACAGGGAGCTGGGTTTGATATAATCGGAGCTCACAAGAACTCATTGCTCAGTATCATGATATTCTTCATAGTGTCTCTGATAATACTAGTCAAAGTCAGACAACCTGTCATGGGAGCATCAAAAACTGGTTTAGATGCAACTATGTCTACACTAGAAGATGATATTGTACCAGGTTCAATTTAGTGTTTACATCCTTTGAGGGGAATTAC
>Ga0315553_10002983_pt1 | contig 13360 bp, 8 predicted proteins | sample SalMarSW160140MG_FD_203099 | JGI IMG/M metagenome (GOLD analysis project Ga0315553, IMG submission 203099) | Salt marsh sediment microbial communities from the Plum Island Ecosystem LTER, Massachusetts, United States - Salt Marsh Sediment SW1601-40 ... | reverse complement strand
GTCGTAATAGAGATACTCGACCTTTGCCGTCCACGGGCCACCGAGGTCACCCTCGATTCCACCTCCGAGCGTCCAGCCAGAGCGGAAGGATGAGTTGGAGCCGCTGACCGACGCCGTATTGCAGGTTAGCAGCGCGTCACAGGCCCCGAGGATCGACACCTTGGTGTCGGCGCCGATGTAGCCCCCGGTGGCGTAGAACACCCACTGGTTCATGATCACGCCGAGCCGGCCGCGCAACGTCGTATAGAAACCGGAATCGGTCTTCGTGGACGTGTCGTACCCCAGCGGCACGTAAGTGGACGTGGCGCTGCCGCCGAGGCCCAGATATCCGAGATCGCCCTCCACGCCATAGAGCACGGGACCGTTGCGCCAGTTGTAGCCGAGCTGCAGGCCGGCAACCACGCCGCTCGGCGCGGCACTCCAGTAGTCGCTCAATGTGGTGGCGCCGCCGGTATCTTTAGCGGAAGAGCTGCCCCAGGCGCCACCCAGGTGGGCGCCGCCGTAAAGGCCTTGCCATTCGTGCAAAGCCGGCGAGTTCCCATACGAGAACCCATACTCCTGGCTCAGAGCGCGTGCGCTGATGCCGACGGTGACGCAACAGGCCACAAGAAGAACGAACGACAAACGACGCATGCACCCCTCCCTAATCGCTACGGACCGGTACTGGCACTGGGTCATCTGCCTACGCCGAAGAGGCGCCCGGGGCGACGGCGCATGCGATTCCGTCCCCGCTATCAACAGGCTGGGGTGGCTTTCCCCAAAAAGAATTGTGGGAGGTGCCGCCCAAAGCCGCTGCCTCAAGCAGCGCCTCGGCGCTGGGGTCGGCTATGGCCGCGGGGTCATTGGGCCGAACTTGGGGTCATTGAGCCGACCTTCCCGGCATTGAGGACCTGGAGCGCGAACGGCTGGAGGTCTTTTTGCCCTTTCAGGAAGTCGGTCACTTGGTTGAGCTCAGCGACAGTCGCGGACGAGTAGACGCCGACGGTGCACGTCTCGGGCGTGTAGGAGTCGGTGACCATAACCCAGTCGCCCTCGCCTTCCTTGACCGAGCACTTGCAAGTCGCCTTGCTGGGGTCGTCCTTGTCGACCACGCACTCCTTGTCATAGCAGGTCGCCCACGGCCGGTTGTTGGCGCACTGCGCATAGCTCTTGATGGGGTAGTAGCGCGACCGGATCTGCTCTCCCGCACTCGTCTTCGTGGGCTTCTGACACGGGCTGGAGCCGACCGAGTAGCCGGTGCGAACCTCGCAACTGCATTCGACCGTATCGGAACCGGCTTTGACCGGGCCGCATTTGGCGGTGGTGCACAAGGCGTACGTGCTCTTGCAGACCTGATAGTTGTCTGCGAGGGCCCCGCCGCTGCCCAGGACTGCAAGCCCCGTAACAACGATGCCAAAGAAACCCGCCTGTTTCATGCTGCAAATCCCAATTTGCGAGCCCCACTCCTGCGTCTCACTCCGCGTTGCTGAGCCCTAGGTAATCGACACGGCCTTGAGATTTGGCGCATGCCCTCTCGATGCACAGAGCAAAGTCGGGCTAGGGTTGCCCGAGGCTAAACATCACACGTCGCATGCGAGCGACCAAAGAAGGCAAACGGCAATGACCGCGTTCCGTCAAACCTTGAAGACAGCGGCCGACCTCGCGGACGCCGGGCTCATCTCGCGCGAGCGGGCGGCAGAGGTCGCGCCTGTGGCCGAGCGCTACGCGGTCGCGGTCACGCCGACGATGGCGGGGCTGATCGATCCTCGCGACGCGGACGATCCAATTGCGCGCCAGTTCATCCCCGACGCCCGCGAGCTCATGCGCCAGCCGGCAGAGCGCGATGACCCCATCGGCGACGACTTGAAAAGCCCCGTCGCAGGCCTCGTGCACCGCTACCCCGACCGCGCGCTGTTGAAGCTCGTCGCCGTCTGTCCCGTCTACTGCCGCTTCTGCTTCCGCCGCGAGATGGTGGGTCCGGGCAAGGCCACGGCGCTCTCGGACGCCGAGCTCGCCGCAGCGCTGGCCTACATCCGCGCGCACCCGGAGATCTGGGAGGTCATCCTGACCGGCGGCGACCCGCTCGTCCTCTCGGCCCGCCGAGTTGCAGAGGTCACGGCCGCGCTCGAAGAAATCTCGCACGTCAAGATCCTGCGCTGGCACACGCGCGTGCCGGTCGTCGCGCCGGAGCGGGTCACGGACTCCCTCGCAACGGCACTGCTTACCACAACAAAGACGGTCTATGTGGCCCTCCACACCAATCATTCGCGCGAGCTGACCGAGCTAGCGCGCGCGGCGTGTGCACGCCTCATCGACGCCGGCATCGCCATGGTGAGCCAGACGGTGCTGCTCAAAGGCGTCAATGACAACGCCGACACGCTGGAGGCGCTGCTACGCGCGCTGGTGGAGACGCGTGTGAAACCCTACTACCTGCACCACGGCGACTTGGCGCCGGGCACCGCGCACTTCCGCACCTCCATCGCTGAGGGGCAGGCGCTGATGCGCACGCTGCGCACCCGCCTCTCCGGTCTGGCGCTGCCGACCTATGTGCTCGACATCCCCGGTGCCTACGGCAAGGTGCCGATCGGACCCGCATACACGTCGGCAGCCGGGGGCGGGCACACGGTGAACGACTCCCACGGAGAGCCGCACACGTATGAGGAGTGTTGCGCGGGGCCGCGTCAGCCGATGACGGCGATCTTATAAACGAGCAATAGCGCTATGGTCGCCACCGTGCCGCCCATTACGAGGCGGTAGCGCCCCCAGGAATGGGCCGCAAGAGCTGCGGCCAAAACCAGCGTGGTGAAGAAGGCGCTCCCCACGTACGGCGCAACCTCCGCGATCGTGAGTGTGTCTCCCTGCACGTACTGCAACCTGAAGAACTCGCCGAGCGAGCGGATGATAATTAGCAGCAAAATGGCGACGGCATCTGCGAAAGTCGCTGCGACGAGAAACGCGTCATGGTTTCGACCCCCAACTCTGCTTGCGTGCTTCTCTGACCTGGATCAGACTGCCGCACCAGACAAGGTCCATCTCAAAGACCTCACCCATCGGGAGGAGCCCCAATGAACGAGCCGCTCAAGCGCGAGACCTTTTTCGGCGCCTGTCCCCATGACTGCCCCGACACCTGCGCCATGATTTACGAGGTCGAGGACGGCAAGCTCGTCAACGTGAGGGGCAACAAGGAACACCCGATAACGCGCGGCACGCTCTGCGTGAAGCTCAAGGACTTTCACGACCATCACGCCAACCCCGACCGCGTGCTCTATCCGCTTCGCAGGGTGGGGCCCAAAGGCAGCGGCCCCAACGGCGGCAACAAATTCGAGCGCATCACCTGGGACGAGGCGATCGCGGAGATCGGCCGCCGCTGGCGCGAGATCATCGCTGAGTACGGCGCTGAGGCGATCATGCCGCAGAGCTATCTCGGCAACATGGGCCTCGTGCAGGGCATCAACTCGGGCGATCCGTTCTTCAATAAGCTCGGCACGACGGTGAACGAGAAGACGTACTGCACCTCGGGCTCCTCGACAGCATGGCTGCTGACGAATGGTCCGACCGGCGGCGTCGATCCCGAGAGCTTCGTGCACGCGAAGTACATCGTCATCTGGGCCTGCAATTCGATCTCGACCAACCTCCACCACTGGCCGTTCGTGTTGGAAGCGCAGAAGCGCGGCGCCAAGGTCGTCGTCATCGATGCCTACCGCTCGCGCACGGCCAAGGCGGGCGACTGGCACATCTGTCCGAAGCCCGGCACCGACGGCGCGCTTGCCATGGGCTTCATCAATTCGATGATCGAACAAGGCCTCGTGGACCAGGACTGGGTCGACAAGCACACCGTCGGCTTCGCCCAGCTCAAAGAGCGCGCGAAGGACTTCACGCCCGAGTACGTCGAGAAGGTCACCGGCGTGAAGGCCGCCGACGTCACCAAGTTCGCGCGCGAGTTCGCAACGAGCCAGCCGTCCGCAATTCGCATTGGCGTGGCGATCGAGCGCTCGGCCGGCGGCGCCCAGGCATCGCGCGCCATCTACTGCCTGCCGGCGCTCGCCGGCTCATGGCGCCATGTCGGGGGCGGCGTGCTGCAGCTGCCGCTGTGGGAGTTCCCCGTCGACTGGGTGAAGGCCGCGCGTCCCGACTGGATCAAGCCCGGGACCCGCGTCGTCAACAATCTGCGGCTCGGCCAAGCGCTGACCGGTGCGATGAAGCTCGACCCGCCGATCAAGAGCCTGTTCGTGTTCTGCACCAATCCGGTGAGCCAGTCGCCGGAGACCAACAAGATCGTCGAGGGCCTGCAGCGCGAGGACCTATTCACGGTCGTCGCCGAGCACTTCATCACCGACACGGCAAAGTATGCCGACATCATCCTGCCCTCCGCGATGGCGGGCGAAGCCGAGGACATGATGTGGTCGTGGGGACACTTCTACTTCACCTACAATGAAAAGGCGGTGGAGCCTCCCGGCGAGTGCAAGCCGACGAGCGAGCTGTGGCGGCTGCTCGCCAGGGAGATGGGCTTCGACGACCCGGTCTTCAAAATGACCGATGCTGAGCTGTGCGAGGCCTACATCAACTGGGCCGACCCGAAAATGGGCGGCATCGACATGAACTACTTCAAGGAGCACGGCTACTTCCGCATCAACGTCGGCACGCCGGACGACCGCGCCCCGCATGTCAACGGCAACTTCCCGACCCCGTCCGGCAAGGTCGAGATGATGCTCAACGACGCCAAGAACTTCGTCGCTCCGCCGTTCCGCGCGATGTACGAAGGCGAGCAGGACGGTTCAGACATCGACCCGCTTCCCGGCTTTGTGCCGGTGCGCGAGTCGCCCGAGACGAACCCGGATCTGGCGAAACTCTATCCGCTCAACATCATCTCGCCGAAGAGCCACGGGTTCCTGAACTCGTGCTACGCGAACGAGCCGCACAAGATCAAAGGCCAGGGCGAGCAGTTCGTCATCATCAACCCGGCGGACGCGGACAAGAGATCGATCCGCGACGGCGACCCGGTGCGCGTTTTCAACGATCGCGGCGACTTCGAAGGCTTGGCCCGCGTCTCTGACGATGCGCCGAAGGGCGTCGTGGTCTCGACGCTCGGCTATTGGCGCTCGCTCAACCGCTCCGATGGCTCCGTCAACTCGATCTCGTCCGACGCCTGGTCGGGGCTGGGGCGCGCGCCCACCTTCTCCGACAACCTCGTTGAGGTCGCGCGCGTTAATTAGGGAAAAAGCGCCGGATTTCGTTCCCGCCGCAAAGCCACGTTCACAGTTTTGGGCCACAATTCGCAGCGCGGCAGCCTGGCGGCTTGACCCTGCTGCCGGATTTGACATGCTGGGCGCGTCGTTGATCGGAGCTTTGCCCTTGTCCTTGGCCCGCCAATGTCTGGCCGTTCTGATTGCAGCCGCCGTGGCGCTGGCGCCCGTCGGTGCGGCCATGGCTGCACATGGGCCGGCGCACGGCATGCACCACGCCGGCCATCATAGCCACGGTGCAATGCAGGCGATGGCAAGTCAGCAAAAGGCTGCCGAACCCTGTGCCCACAAGATGGGACGCACCTGCTGCTGTCACGACAAGGGCACCTGCACCCAGACCTGTGTGCAGAAGTGCTTCGGTCAGATGGCCGTGATGCCACCTGAGCGGACGGCGCGCCATGCATTGACGCTTCGGTTTGCAACCAATTTTGCCGAGCGGCCGCCCGGGTGGTCGTCCGCCCCGCAGCTTCCCCCTCCCAGAGCCTGACCTTCTCCTGAGATTGCGAGCGTTGTCCGCCGCGCGCGAGCGCGCGCGCCTCAAACGCATCGCCGACCCCTTTGAGAAGGATTGGAACTCATGCGTACCACACTTGGTGTGATCGCTGGCGCGTTAGCGCTGGCGGCGGCGGGTGCCGGCGGATACCGGCTCGGCACCGGCAGCTGGCCTCTGCTGAAAACGACGACGCCCTCGCAACACGCGGACCACGACGTGGCGACGGCGCCCGCGCCCGCGCCCGCGCCCGCCAAAGAGCGCAAGGTGCTCTACTACCGCAACCCCATGGGCCTCGCCGACACATCGCCAGTGCCCAGGAAGGACTCCATGGGGATGGACTACATCCCCGTCTACGCAGATGAGGCCGAGGACGCGCCGGGCACCGTCAAGATCAGCCTCGACCGCGTGCAACGCTCGGGCGTCAGGACCGAGCGCGCAGCCATGCGTCGCCTGGCGCGGCCCGTACGCGCTCCCGGCGTCGCCAAGCCGGACGAGCGCACTCTCTACTCGGTGACGCTGCGCGCCGACGCCTTCATCGAGAAGCTCTACGTGGCGGAGACCGGCGCGCGCGTGAAAAAAGGCCAGCCGCTGTTTCGCATCTACAGCCCGGCGATGGTCAACGCGCAGGTCGACTACCGCATCGGCTTGCCGTCGGATCGCGCCGCCAATCTCAAGGGCGCCGAGCAGAAGCTGCGCAATCTCGAGGTGCCTCAGGCGGTGATCGACGAGATGCACCGCTCGGGCGCGCCCGTGATGTCGTTCGACTGGCCCTCGCCGGCCGACGGCTACATCATGAAGAAGAACGCCGTCGAGGGACAGATGGTGCGCATGGGCGATGAGATCTTCCGCATCGCCAACCTGGAGAAGATCTGGGTCATCGCCGACGTCGCCGAGCAGGACATGGAGCTTGTGGCCATCGGGCAACCGGCGAAGGTGCGCTTCAAAGCCTTTCCCTCGGAGACGTTCAAAGTTCGCGTAACCTTCATCCTGCACGAGCTCAATATGGCGACGCGCACCGGCCAGGTGCGCATCGAGCTCGGCAACCCCGAGCGGCGCATCAAGCACGAGATGTATGCCGACGTGGAGATCGATACCGGCGCCGGCAAGAAGCCTCGGGTCGCCGTGCCCAACTCGGCCATCATCAACAGCGGCAACCGCCAGGTCGTGCTGGTTGCGCGCGGGCAAGGCCGCTTCGAGCCGCGCCCCGTCACGCTCGGCCTGCGCGGAGAGAACTACACCGAGATCAAAAAGGGGGTCGCCGCCGGCGAGGAGGTCGTGGTGGCGGCCAACTTCCTGATTGACGCCGAGAGCAACCTCAAGGCGGCGCTCGCGGGCTTCACCGCCGACGAGGCGACCAAGGAGACGCCGCCGCCGCCGCTGGCGGACGCGCACCAAGGCCAGGAGGGCCACCAGCCATGATCGCAGCCGTCATCCGCTGGTCGGCCCGCAACCTCGTGCTCGTAGTGCTCGGCGCCGGCTTCCTGGCCGCGGCCGGCATCTACGCCGTGCGCCACGTCCCGCTCGACGCCATCCCCGATCTCTCCGACACCCAGGTCATCGTCTACACCGAGTACCCTGGACAGGCCCCGCAGGTGGTCGAGGACCAGGTGACGTTTCCGCTGTCGACGGCGCTCTTGAGCGTGCCGAAGGCGCGCGTCGTGCGCGGCTTCTCGTTCTTCGGCGTGAGCTTCGTCTACGTCATCTTCGAGGACGGCACCGATCTCTACTGGGCGCGCTCACGCGTGCTCGAGTACCTCTCCGCCGCGCAACGCCAGCTTCCGAGCGGCGTCGTGGCGACGCTCGGTCCCGACGCGACCGGCGTCGGCTGGGTCTACCAGTACGCCGTCATGGCGGCCAAGCGCACGCTCGCGGACTTGAGAACGACGCAGGACTGGCAGGTGCGCTTTGCCGTCGCGGAAGCGGAAGGAGTTTCCGAAGTTGCGAGCGTCGGCGGCTTCGTGCGCCAATACACGGTGATCGTCGATCCGCGCCGCCTGAAGGCGTTCAACATACCGCTCACCAAGGTGCGCGAGGCCATCCGCTCTTCCAACATGGACGTGGGCGGGCGCACGATAGAGCTGGCAGAGACCGAGTTCATGGTGCGCGGGCGCGGCTACTTCCGCGGGCCCAAGGACATCGAGCAGATCGTGCTGAAGGTGCAAGACGGCGCCCCGGTTCTGCTGCGCGACGTCGGCCGCGTGGAGCTGATGCCGGATGAGCGCCGTGGCGTTGCCGAGTTGAACGGTGAGGGCGAGGTCGTCAGCGGCATTGCCGTGCAGCGCTTCGGCGAGAACGCCCTGTCCGTCATCGCCAACGTGAAGAAAAAGCTGGCGCAGATCGCGCCTTCGCTGCCAAAAGGCACAGAGATCGTGCCGGTCTACGACCGCTCCGAGCTCATCAAGCGCGCCATTGCCACACTGAAATCGACGCTCTTTGAGGAAAGCCTCATCGTCGCTCTCGTTTGCATGATTTTCCTTCTGCACGCGCGCAGCGCGCTGGTGGCGATCCTGACGCTGCCGCTCGGCATCCTCATCGCCTACATCTTCATGTACCAGCTCGGGATCTCCTCCAACATCATGAGCCTCGGCGGCATCGCCATTGCCATCGGCGCCATGGTCGACGCGGCGATCGTGATGATCGAGAACGCATTGAAGCACTTGGAGCGCGCCCCTCCCGGCAAGTCGCGCACCGAGATCCTGATCGAGGCGGCGAGCGAGGTGGGACCGGCGCTGTTCTTCTCGCTTCTGATCATTACCGTGTCGTTCCTGCCGATCTTCACGCTCGAAGCGCAGGAGGGGCGTCTGTTCAAGCCGCTCGCCTTCACCAAGACCTTCGCCATGGGCGCGGCCGCCTTCCTGTCGGTCACGCTCGTGCCGGCGCTGATGGTGATCTTCGTGCGCGGGCGCATCGTTCCCGAGCGCAAGAACCCCATCAATCGCTTTCTGATTTGGATCTACCGTCCGGTGATCAAGGGCGTGCTTCATGCCAAGACGCTGACCATTGCCGCCGCCATTGCCGTGCTCGCCGTCACCGTCTATCCCGCGCAGCGGATCGGCTCTGAGTTCATGCCCACGCTGAATGAAGGCACGCTGTTCTACATGCCGACCACGCTGCCTGGCCTCTCCATCACCAAGGCGGCGGAGCTCCTGCAGACACAGAACAAGATCATCAAGTCGTTCCCGGAGGTCGAAAGCGTATGGGGCAAGGCCGGTCGCGCAGCGACCGCGACCGACCCGGCGCCAACGGAGATGTTCGAGACCGTCATCAATCTAAAGCCTGAGAGCGCGTGGCCCGCAGGCATGACGGTCGACAAGCTCATCAACGAGATGGACAGGGCGCTGCAGTTCCCCGGCGTGTCGAATGCCTGGACCATGCCGATCAAGGCACGCATCGACATGCTGGCGACGGGCATCCGCACGCCCATCGGCGTCAAGGTGCTGGGGCGCGACCTGAAGGAGATCGAGCACCTGGCCCGCGAGATCGAAGCCGCGATCAAGACGGTGCCGGGCACCTCCAGTGCCTTCGCCGAGCGCATCATGGGCGCCAACTACATGGAGATTACGCCAGACCGCAGCGAGCTGGCGCGCTACGGCTTGATGGTCGGGGACGTGCAGCAAGTGATCGCATCGGCGTTGGGTGCCGAGCCGGTAACGACGGTGGTGGAGGGGCGCGAGCGCTACAAGGTGAGCGTCCGCTATCCGCGCGACGTGCGCTCCGACCCCCAGGCGATCGCGCGCGAGGTGCTGGTGCCGCTGCCCAATGGGGCGTCGATCCCGCTGGGCAGCGTCGCCAAGGTCGAGCTGACGCGGGGCCCCGGCGTCGTTCGCACCGAGAACGCGCAGCTTGCGGGCTACGTCTACGTCGATGCGCGCGAGCGCGACCTCGGCTCTTATGTTGCGGATGCCAAAAAAGCGGTGGCGGAGCGCGTGACGTTCCCACCGGGCTACTACGCCGTTTGGAGCGGCCAGTACGAGTACTACGAGCGCGCCAAGGCGCGGCTCGAGCTCGTGGTGCCGTTGACGCTCGCCATCGTCTTCCTGTTGCTCTACCTCAACTTCCGCCGCATCACCGAGACCCTCATCGTCATGGCCTCGCTGCCCTTTGCCCTCGTCGGCGGCCTGTGGCTCGTCTGGTATCTTGGCTTCAATCTTTCGGTGGCGGTCGCCGTCGGCTTCATCGCGCTCGCCGGCGTCGCCGCCGAGACGGGCGTCGTCATGCTGATCTATCTCGATAACGCCTTGAAGGAGCGGCGCGCGCAGGCTGCCCGCGAGAACAGGGCGCTTGGCCCGAGCGACCTGCACGAGGCCATCATGGTCGGCGCGGTCGAGCGTGTGCGCCCCAAGATGATGACGGTCGTTGCCATCACGGCGGGGCTCCTTCCCATCCTGTGGAGCACCGGCACGGGCTCGGAGGTCATGCAGCGCATCGCCGTGCCGATGATCGGCGGCATGGTATCCTCGACAATTCTGACGCTGGTGGTCATTCCCGTGGTCTACGCACTCATCAAAGAGCGGGGCCTGCAGCGACAACAGACTTCGGCAGCTCCTGCGCCGCTTGCAACGCTCGAAAACGAGGAAAGCGCGCTCTGAGCCGCGCTGAGAGGAGGAAACCATGCGCATTGTAAGGATGGCGGCGGCGGCCGCCCTGCTGGTGATGGGCGGGACCGGAGCGGCTCTCGCCCACGCGAGAATGACGGCGAGCGTTCCCGAGGACGGCGCCACCGTCCCTGCGGGCCTTTCGCACATCGAGATGAAATTCTCGCATCGCATGCGCCTGGCGCTGGTGCGTGTGCGCCGTGCCGCCGATAATCAGGAGGTCGCAATCAAGGGTGGCCTGCCGAAGACCTTCGCGGATGCGGCCAAGGTGACCGTCGACGCGCTCCCCGCGGGCGCCTACCATGTCTCGTGGACGGCGGTCTCGGAGGATGGGCACGTGATAAAAGGGCACTTTGCGTTCACGGTTTCAGCATCCGCCGCGCCCGCACAATGATCGTCCCTGAGCATGCCACCGTCTTGTTGCGCGCGCTCACCTACGCGGGCACGATCACAGTAGCGGGGTCTGTGCTGTTTAACGCGAGCTTTCCGCTCGCCGGTGCGGCAATCTCCCCAGTCCTGCGGCGCCAGATCCTTGTCGGGTTCCTGCTGCTTCTCATTGTTGAGCCGCTGCGCTACGGCGTCTTCCAGCTCGCCATATCAGACAGCGACCCATCGCTCGCATTCGGGCCCGACCTGCGCTGGATGGGGATGGAAACGCCGATCGGACAGGCCGCGGCTGTTCGCCTGATGGCAGCCGTTGTCATCGTCGTCGCCGGATTGCGATGGGCTCCCGTCGGCCTCACGGCGGCCTTCGTGCTGATCGGCTCGTATCTGCTCGAAGGCCATACGGCCGCCAGCGAGGCGCGCCTGTTGGTTGCGCCCCTTCTTTTTATCCACCTGACAGCCGTGCACTGGTGGCTCGGAGCGCTCATTCCGCTGATTGCTGTGACACGCCGCGCCGATCCGGCGACCGCCGTGGCGACGATTGAATCTTTCGGGGGGCGGGCCGTCCTTGTCGTCGGCGGCTTGCTGGCAGCAGGGGCGTTGCTCGTGCTGCTGCTGACGGGCGGCATGGTCGACCTCGACACCGCCTATCAGCAGAGGTTGCTGATCAAGCTCGCCCTCGTCGCCCTGCTCTTGGTGCTTGCGGCCGTCAACAGGCTGCGCCTGACGCCGCTGCTCGCCCGAGACTATCAGCGCGGTGCCGCGCAGTTGCGCACATCGATCCGCTTGGAGATCGCAGTGGCCGTCCTCATCCTGGCAGCCACAGCCTGGCTCGTCTCAACCGCGCCCGACGCTTAGCGTGGGTTCTTGTGCGTGGCGAGCCACCATCCGACCAACTCGGCGACCGCCCAGCTCCACAGAACACCGGCAGCGATCAGCAAGGAGACGGCGAGGTCGACGGGCACGAGTCCCAAAAGCGTGCGCAAGGGCGCCAACAGAACGGTCAGCACCTGCAGCGCGATCCCGCCCAGCACCGCCACGTGCAGAAAGGCGTTGGGGCGCGGATGCAGCGTGAGGCGGCGCGAGGGGTAGGCAAACACGAGCTGCGCCATCGACTCATAGAGAAAGACGGCCGTGCGTGTCTCGAGCAGCGCGTAGCCGAAATACGGCATCAGCACCAGGAACGCGAGGCCGGCGAACGCCTTGGCGCACCCCGTCACCACGATGAAGCGCAAGGACAAGGCGTCGAGAAGCTGGGCCGTCGCGGGGCGCGGCCTCTGACGCATGACGCCGGGGTTGTGGTCAAAGGTGAGCGCCAGCGCCGGCGGCCCGTCGGCCAGAACGTTGATCCACAGAAGCTGCGCAGCGGTGAGCGGCAACAGGAACATTCCGCCTGTGGGGTCCTTGATGCCCGCCAGGAAGGAGAGGCCGAGCCCGCCCACGACCAGAATAATCAGCGCCAGATTGGTGGAGAACAACAGCCGGATGCACTTCTGGATGTTCTCATAGATGCTGCGCCCCTCCTCGATCGCAGCGACGATGGTGGCGAAGTTGTCGTCCATCAGCACGAGATCGGCGACCTCGCGCGCCACGTCCGAGCCGCGCCGGCCCATGGCGACGCCGACGTCGGCGCGCTTCAATGCGGGCGCATCATTGACCCCGTCGCCGGTGACGGCGACGATCTCGCCTTCGGCTTTCAGAGCCTCGACGAGTTTCAGCTTGTGCTCGGGCGTTGCGCGGGCAAAGACGTCGACCTCGCGCACCGCCGCGCGCAGCTCGTCGGCCGACATGCGGTCGATCTCGCGGCCCAAAAGCACGCGGCGTGGCGCAATTCCAATCGCCTCGCCGACCGTCTCGGCGGTGGCCGGGTGGTCGCCGGTGACCATGACGACGCGGATGCCGGCGGCCTGCGCCCGCTGAAGCGCATCGGGAACCTCGGCGCGCGGCGGATCCCAAAGCAATACGAGCCCCAGAAAGGTGAGGTCCGTCTCGGCTTCGCCTTCGCACCAGCCGAGCGCCAGCACGCGATACCCTTCCCGGGCCTGTCGCTGCGCCTCCTCCTCCCAGGCGAGCCGCTCGGCATCCGAGAGGCGGCTACGCGAAAGGATCACCTCCGGCGCGCCCTTCAGGTAGCTTGTCGGCCGCTCGTCCTCCAAGACGGTCACGCGCATGAAACCGTCGGCGCTGTCGAAGGGTCGGCTGGCGAGCCGCATGTGCCCGTTGCTCAGGCCGACGGTGTCGTGGCCGCGGGAGGTGGCGAAATCGAGGAGCGCAATCTCGAGCGGATCGCCCACACGCGCGCCGAACTCGGCATCATTGGCAAGCACCATTGCCTTCAAGGCACGCGCGTCATCGCGCGCGTCGAGCGCCTTCACGTGCATGCGGTTTTCGGTCAGCGTGCCGGTCTTGTCGGTGGCGATGACGGTGACGGAGCCCAGCGCCTCCACCGCGCTCAAGCGGCGCACGATGGCCTTGCGCCGGGCAAGGCTCTCCACCCCCAGCGCCAGGGCGAGAGTCATCACCGCGGGCAGCCCTTCCGGCACGGCAGCGACGGCGAGCGCCACCGAGAACAGAAGCACGTGGCCGATCTGCGAGATGCCCTCAACAACCAAGCCGCCGAGCGTCAACACGAGGCCCAAGGCGAGGATCGCGTAGGCGACCTGGTT
>Ga0315553_10002981_pt1 | contig 13362 bp, 9 predicted proteins | sample SalMarSW160140MG_FD_203099 | JGI IMG/M metagenome (GOLD analysis project Ga0315553, IMG submission 203099) | Salt marsh sediment microbial communities from the Plum Island Ecosystem LTER, Massachusetts, United States - Salt Marsh Sediment SW1601-40 ... | reverse complement strand
GATCGACCGTGACGACCCGCGCCATCGGGTCCAGCGGCGCTTCGTCGCGCAGGGCTTCACTCCGAAAGCTGTCGCGGCCAAGGAGGAGCACGTGCGCTCGATCGCCGGATCGCTGCTCGACGCAGTCGCGCCACGCGGTCGCTGTGAGTTCGTGCAAGAGGTCGCCGCTCCGTTGCCGATGATCCTCATCGCGGAGATGCTCGGCGTCCGACCCGACGACCGGCAGATTCTCCAGCGCTGGTCCGACGCGATGATCAGCGGGGCGGACGGGCCGGAGCACGTGACCGAGGAGGTTGCGCAAGCGCACCTCGACTTCGTCGAGTACACGAGCAGGGTCATGCGCGATCGTCGCCGCGCGCCCCGTGACGACCTGATCTCGGTCCTCGTGAACGAGGAGATCGAGGGCGAACGGCTCGACGACGAAGCGCTCCTCAGCGAAGCGTTGCTGCTGCTGATCGGCGGGAACGAGACGACGCGCAACGTCATCTCGGGGGGCATGGAGATGCTCGTCAGGAATCCCGAGCAGCGCCGGCTGCTCGTCGACGAACCCAATCGCATCCCGGGCGCGGTCGAGGAGTGCCTGCGGTGGGTGTCGCCGGTGCTGAACATGAACCGCACCGCGACGCGCGACGTCCAGCTCCATGGTAAGACCATCCACACCGGGGATCAGGTGCTGTTGATGTACGCGTCGGCGAATCGTGACGACCGGGTGTTCGAGGACCCGGAGCGCTTCGACGTCACCCGTGATCCCAACCCTCACGTGGCCTTCGGCTTCGGTACGCACTTCTGCCTCGGGGCCCAGCTCGCCCGGCTCGAGATCCGGGTGATGTTCGAGGAGGTGCTCGCGCGGCTGCCGGACCTCCGACTCGCGCCGGGGGCCTCGGTCGACCGCACCCATTCGTCGTTCATTCGCGGCATCCATCACATGCCCGTCGAGTTCACACCTGCGTGACGAGCCCGTGTCGCGCCACGGGCGGAGATCGAGCCGGGGACCGTCGATATCCTTCGGCACGCATGCGGCCCGCAGTCGACGTTCCCGAGGATCTCGCCAAGATCGAGGCCGATCTGCGGGCCCCGGGTGCTCCGTTCGAGACGACGACCGAGATGGTGCTCGGCGAGGAGATGGAGGTGTTCGCCCGGCGCCTCCCGTCGCTACGGGCGCTCGTCGAATCGTCGCGGGGATTCGGCGATGCCGAGTACCTCGTCTTCAGCGACGGTGAACACGACTGTCGCTTCACGTTCGCGGAACATGCCGGTCTGGTCGCAGCCACCGCGTCGGCGTTGCGCGGACGCTACGAGGTCGGACCCGGCGACCGGGTCGCGATCCTCGGCGCCAACTCACCTGAGTGGATCATCACCTTCTGGGCGACGGTTGCTCTCGGCGCCGTCGCCGTCGGGCTGAACGGATGGTGGACGGGTGCCGAGATCTGCCACGGCCTCGAAGACGCGGATCCGAAAGTCCTCGTCGCGGACCGCAAGCGCCTCGACCGGCTCGGCGGGGGCGACCCCGGTATGCCCACGATCCTCGTGGAGGACGACTTCGAGGGCATCTGGTCGGGCGCGGGCGGCGAGCTGCCGGAAGCACCCATCACCGAAGACGACCCTGCCCTCATCCTCTACACGAGCGGCACCAGCGGTCGACCGAAGGGGGCAGTCCACACGCACCGCAACGTGCTCGCGCTCCTCGGCGTCAACTTCTTCCACGGCCTGCGCGTCCTGGCACTGCATCCACCTGACCCGGACGCCCCTCCGAACTGCCAGCTCGTATCGAGTCCGCTGTTCCACGTGTCGGGTCTGCACAACGCGGCCGTCCCCTTCCTCGCGGGGGGCGTCAAGTCGGTCTGGACCGTCGGCCGCTTCGATCCGGAGCTCGTGATGCGGCTCATCGAACGCGAGCAGGTCACCGGGTGGTCGTTCACGGCCACGATGCTGAGGCGCGTGGTCGAGCACGAGCAGGTCGGTAGCTACGACCTCTCGACGTTGCGCAGCGGCGGGGGAGGGGGCTCGTTCTTCCCTCGTGCGCTCCAGCAGCGTGCCACGCGCGTGCTGCCCGGCCTCCGGGACACCATGGGAGTCGGATACGGCTGCACCGAGTGCACCGCGCTCGCCACGCTCAACACCGGCGCCGAGCTCGAGGCGCATCCGGATTCGGTCGGTCGGCCACTCCCGACGGTCGAGCTCGAGATCCGTGATCCTGTCACGGGCGTCGAAGTGCCCGAGGGAGAGGACGGCGAGGTCTGCATCCGCGGTCCGATGGTCATGCTGGAGTATTGGCGCCGTCCCGACGACACGGCCCAGGCCGTCGGACCGGGCCGCTGGCTCCGCACGGGTGACATCGGGCGACTGGTGGGGGGACGGCTGTTCCTCGCGACTCGCCGCACCGATCTCATCCTCCGCGGCGGCGAGAACGTCTACCCGATCGAGATCGAGCAGCGGTTGGAGGAGCACCCCAGCGTGGAGGAGGTTGCCGTGGTGGGTGTCCCGGACCCCGACCTCGGTCAGGTCGCCCAGGCGATCGTGGTGCCGGCCGCGGGTCACACGGTCGACCCCGAGGCGCTCGAAGCGTGGGTCGGCGAGGCGCTCGCCTACTACAAGGTCCCGGCGCGTTGGGTCGTTCGGAGCGATCCGCTCCCGCGCAACGCGGCGGGAAAGGTCCTGAAGGCCGAGCTGACGGGCGGCGAGCCCGCGCAGTTCGTCGAGGAATAGGAGCGAGCGTGCCCATCGACCTGGCCGACCTGATGAACCCTGCGCACAGCGCCTTGGTCCTCCAGGAGGTGCAGAACGGTGTCGTGGGAGAGCCGGCCGCGCTTCCCCAGCTCGCGGCCGAGGCTCGCCGGGTGGGGCTCGTCGAGCACTGCGCGGAGCTCGCGCGTGCCGCTCGCTCGGCCGGGGTACCGGTGTTCCATTGCACGGCCGAGAACCGACCAGACCGGCGCGGCGCCAACCGCAACGCGCGCCTCTTCGCGGGCGTGAAGAAGTCTCCCGTGAAGCTCGAGCCCGGAAGCGCCGCGGTCCAACCACCGGAGGAGATCGGCGTCGAGCCGGGTGACGTCGTGTTGCCTCGATACCAGGGCATCGGGCCGATGAGCGACACGCAGCTCGATCCGATGCTCCGCAACCTCGGTGTCACGACGATCGTGGGGGTGGGAGCGTCGGTCAACATCGGGGTCACGAATCTCGTCTTCGACTCGGTGAACCGCGGCTACCAGGTCGTCATCCCGCGAGACGCGGTCGCGGGTGTCCCGGCCGACTACGCCGAGGCGGTCCTGGAGCACACGCTCGGGCTGCTGGCCACCTTGTCGTCGACCCGAGAGGTCGTCAGCGTGTGGGAGCGGTGACGATGGGCACGGTGCCGCGGTCGCCGGAACCGATGCTGGCGCTGGACGACGTCACGGTTTCGTTCGGGGGGCGTGGTCACGCCGGAGGCCCGCGATGTCTTTCCCGGTCTCACCGTGGAGGAGAATCTGGCCCTGTGGTTGCGCGCGCCGGACGAGCGCGAAGAAGCGTGCACGCGCTTCCCGATCCTGGCCGAGCGACGTGGCCACGAAGCCGGGTTGCTCTCGTCCTCGAGCTCCGCGATCGGGACGTTGCGGTCCTCCTCGTCGAGGAGAAGGTACGAGAAGCGCTCGACGTCGCCGACCACGTCGCAGTCATGAGGCTCGGCCACATCACGTGGTCCGGTGCCCGCGCCGATGCAGACGCAGATCGCTTGGCCGCTGCGTATCTGGAAGTCGCCGAGGCGTAGGGTCCGAAGATGCTCGGAAGTCGGGGCGCCGTGGCTGTCGCGCTCGTCGTTCTGGTATCGGCCTGTAGCGGGGGCGGTGGAGGTGACGACGTTGCCGAGCCCCGGACCCGCACGACGACGGGCGTCACCGCGGACACGGTGATCGTCGACGGCTCGATGGCGATCGCGGGGGCGCAGATCGGCATGGCCGCGCGCTTCGCGCGCACGAACCGTGCGGGCGGTGTGCACGGCCGGCGGATCGTCTCCCAGGTCCGGGATCGCCACGACGCACCGCCTCCTGACCCGTTCGCCTGGGTCCCCGTCCTCGGACCACTGCGACCCGAGGAGCTCGGTGGCGAGTCGGTGGGGACCTTCGGCTGGGCTCCGACGACCGGGTTCTGCGATCGGGAGACGTTGTTCGCGATCAACGGCTGCCAGGCGGTCGCGAGCAGCCTCTGGGGCTCGTTGCTCCAGCTCGACGGCGTCCCGGCGGGCGCGTCGGTGACGATCGTCGGGGAGGAATCGTTCGCGCCCGATGCCGCGGTGGCGTCGTTCGAGGAGGCGGGCTACGACGTCGAGCTCGTGCTCGCGGACCGGACCGCGGACGACATCATCGCGGAGTTCGCCGACGTGGCGCGGCGTGTTCTCGCGGACCGGACCCCGGACGTCGTGGCCTACGCGGGGAATGACGACTTGGCGCTCGAAGTTGGCCGCGCGTTGGTCGGCGCGGGCTACGAGGGTCGGCACACGGCCCGCCAGGCTTACAACGCGACGTTCGCGCAGGCGGCGAGCGAGGCGGGGCTCGAGGGCCTCACCGTGCTCGTCGACTTCGCGCCCTTCGAGTCCGCGGACGAGAATCCGCAGGTCCAGCGGCTGATCGACGACGTCCGAGCGTACGAGGAGACCGAGGGTCTGGCCGAGACCCCGCTGAGCAACGACGTCGCCGCCGGGTACTGGGCCGCCGACGCGTTCGTGGCCGTGCTCGAGGCGACGGGACCGGATCTCACCGTCGAGCGCTTCCTCCAGAGCGCCAACGACGATTTCGAATGGGTCGCCGAGGGCACCGTGGGCCCTGCGCTCTGGCCCCGTGACCACGAGCAACCCGTGCCCTGCGGCGCGCTCGTCGAGGTCGTCGACGGCGGCTTCGACGTCGCCGTGCCCTACTCCTGCGGCCACGTCCTGTACTGAGCCCACGCCGGGGGACCGCCCCGCTCGTCCGGGCCCTGGCTACCGTTCCGTGTCGTGGAACAGGCGGGCGGCGTCGCGATCGCGGCCGGGTTCGTTGTCGCCTACGCCGCCGTCTCTGCTCGGCTCTCGCGGACCTGGGTCACGGCGCCGATGGTCTTCGTGGCGTTCGGGTTCCTGGTGGGCCCGGACGTCCTGGACGTCGTCCCGCTTAGCGTCGACAACGATTTCGTCCGCGCGCTCGCCGAGCTGACCCTGGTCCTGGTGCTCTTCACCGACGCGGCCAGGATCCGCCTGCGAGTGCTCCGGGACAACCGCACGCTTCCCACCCGGCTCCTTCTGATCGGGATGCCGCTCACGATGGCGGCCGGCGCGCTCGTGGCGGGCGGCCTTTTCGATCTGGACCTCTGGGCTGCGTTCCTCCTCGCCGCGGTGCTGACGCCGACGGATGCCGCCCTCGGGCAGGTCGTGGTGTCGAGCCCAGAGATCCCGGTACGGGTCCGCCAGACGCTCAACGTCGAGAGCGGTCTGAACGACGGGATCGCCGCCCCGTTCATCACCCTGTTCATCGCGGGCGCCTCCGCGACCGAGGGCTTCGGTTCGGCCGACTTCTGGGTGAGGTTCGCGGCCAAGCAGATCGGCTTCGGGCTCCTCGTCGGGATCGGTGTGGGCGTGGTCGGCGGATGGATCGTGGAGCACGCGAGCCAGAAGGGCTGGATGGACGGGATCTTCCGCCAGCTCGCCGTCCTCTCACTCGCCGTCGGAGCGTTCTTCCTCGCCGAGGAGTTCGACGGGAACGGGTTCATCGCCGCCTTCGTCGCGGGCGCGGCCGTCGGGAACCTCACGCGCACGGCCTGTGAGGGGGTCTTCGACTTCACCGAGGACGAAGGTCAGCTCCTCGCCCTGTTGACCTTCATGGTCTTCGGCGGTGCGTTCGTCGGCGCGGTCTTCCGTGACCTCACGTGGCGGGTCGCGCTGTACGCCGTGCTCAGTCTCACCGTCGTGCGGATGATCCCGGCCGCGATCTCACTCGCGGGCACGCATCTCCGTCGCGACACGGTCGCCTTTCTCGGCTGGTTCGGGCCTCGCGGCCTCGCCTCGATCGTCTTCGGGCTCGTCGTTCTCGAGTCCGCCGACGTCACGGCCCGGCACGAGATCTTCCTCGTCGTCACCTGGACCGTGCTTCTCAGCGTCTTCGTGCACGGGCTCACGGCCACGCCGCTGGCGCGCTGGTACGGACGGCGGACCGAGGAGATGGCGGAGATGCCGGAGCTGCCGGAGATGCAGGAGGTCGCGGAGCTGCGCCTCCGTTTTGTTCCGCACCATCTGCGGGAACCGGACTGAGGACCGCTACTTCCCCTCGAAACGAGGCGCGCGCTTCTCGGCCGCGGCCTAGAAGCCCTCGGGCGCGTCCTCTGAGCAGAACACGGGCGCCGCGGACGACGCCTCGAAGCGCAGCGCCTCCCAGAGCCCCTGCTCGGCCCGGTAGTTGACCGTGCGCTTGATGGCCTGCACGGCGAGCGGCGCGTTGGCGGCGATCTCCGCCGCGAGGTCGATCGCGTGCTCGACGAGGCGATCGTGGGGGACCACCTCCTGCACGAGGCCGATTCGTGCCGCGATCGAGGCGTCGATGCGGCGACCGGTGAAAGCGAGGAGCTTGGTCCAGCCCGGGCCGATCTCGGTGACGAGGCGGAGATCGGCGCCCCCGTCGAGCGAGACCCCGACGCGGACCTCCGGCAGCGCGAACGTCGCGTCCTCGGACGCGATCCGGATGTCCCCGAGCATCGCGATCTCGATGCCCGCACCCAGGCAGTAACCGTGGATCGCGACGACGATGGGCTGCGGCAGGTTGGACACGACGTGGAAGCGCTCGTGCACCCGCCGGAAGGTCTCGTAGTAGTTGCGGGTCCGGTGCGAGCCCGAGGCCCCCGTCACCCGATCTTCGGGCATCCCCAGGTCGGCTCCCGCGCAGAACGCGCGGCCGTTCGCCTTCATGACGACCGCCCGTACGGTGTCGTCTCGCCGCAGCTCCTCGCAGATGGCGACGAGTTGACGGAGCGACTCGTAGTTCCAGGCGTTCAGCTTGTCGGGACGGTCGAGCGTGATGAGCGCCAGGCGACGCGCGTCGTCGCGCTCGAGGGTGAGGAAGGGTTCCCGCGGCTCGGTCATCGGCGGTCGAGGCTAGCGGGCACTTCGATGGCGCGAGTTCCCACGTCTAGGCTGCCCTTCATGGCCGAGTTTCCGAAGATCATCTCCGTGGACGACCACGTGGTCGAGCCACCCAACGTCTGGCAGGACCGCCTCCCCGCCAAGTACCGGGACGTCGGGCCCCGGGTCGTCACCGAACCGCTCGGCGAGATGGTGTTCAAGGGCGGCAAGTTCAGCTACGAGCCCGGCACCGAGGGCCCGATGTGCGACTGGTGGTACTACGAGGACCTGCGCTGGCCCCAGACGCGCCTCTCGGCCGCGGTCGGCTTCGACCGCGACGAGGTGAAGATCACCGCCATCACGTACGACGAGATGCGCGACGGCTGCTACGACCCGAAGGCGCGTCTCGAGGACATGGACGTCAACCACGTCGAGGCGTCCCTTTCGTTCCCGACCTTCCCGCGCTTCTGCGGCCAGACGTTCCTGGAGGCCGACGACCGGGAGCTCGCCGACCTCTGCGTGAAGGCCTACAACGACTGGATGTTCGACGAGTGGTGCGCCGGTTCCGACGGACGGCTGATCCCGTTGCCCATCATCCAGCTCTGGGACGCCGAGCTCGCCGCGGCCGAGGTCCGGCGCAACGCGCTGCGAGGTGGGCACGCGGTGGCCTTCACCGAGATCCCACCCTTCCTCGGTCTTCCGTCGATCCACGATCCGAACGGCTACTGGGATCCGTTCTTCGCCGCCTGCTCCGAGACCGACACGGTCGTGTGCATGCACATCGGCTCGTCATCGAAAATGCCGTCGACCTCCCCGGATGCACCACCGGGGGTCGGCTCGGTGCTCACCTACATGAACGCCGCGATGTCCCTCACCGACTTCCTCATGTCGGGCGTGTTCGAGAAGCACCCGAAGCTCATCGTCGCGTACTCCGAGGGTCAGATCGGGTGGATCCCCTACGTGCTCGAGCGCGCGGACAAGGTGTGGGACGAGAACCGGGGCTGGGCCGGTGTGCGTGACCAGGTCCTGAAGCCGCCGAGCCAGTACTACCGCGAGCACGTCTACGGTTGCTTCTTCGACGACGCCCACGGGCTCAACAACCTCGAGGCCATCGGCGCCGACACCGTCACCTTCGAGACCGACTACCCGCACTCGGACTCGACGTGGCCCGACACGCTCGAGGTCGCCCAGCGGATCATGAAGGACCTCGACGACGAGACGATCTACAAGATCGTGCGCGGCAACGCGATCCGCATGCTCCATCTCGACCTGGACCGTTAGGGGGCGAGGGGCGTCCTCCCCGGGGCTCGACACCAGAATTAGAACACGTTACAATTCTGGCTCCACGGCAGCGGGTGACCGCACGACGGGTTCCGGGGGCGACGCGGGCAGATGGCGACGGCTCGACACGTGAGCGAGGACGGCTTCCGGCTCCTCATCGGAGCGGACTGGGTACCCGGGGGCGCGGGCACGTACGACGTCGTGAACCCCGCGACGGAGACGGTTGTCGGCGCGGCGCCCGAGGCGACGGCGGACGATGCCCGGGCCGCGGCGGCCGCCGCGCGGGCGGCGTTCGACTCTTGGTCGCGCACGAGCCCCGAGCAACGCCACGACCTGCTCCGTGCGGCCGCGCAGCGGATCCGCGAGCGGGCCGACGAGCTGCTCCCGCTGGTGATCGCCGAGACCGGTTGCACCGAGACCGTCGGACGCACGATGCAGGTCCCGGTGGCCGCGAGCCGTTTCGATCGCTACGCGCTCGGTGCGCTGGAGCCGGCGGTCGTGCCGCTGCCACCGCAGCAGATCCCGTCGACTGCACTCGCGCCCGGCGGCATCATGGGCGCGATGGCGCGACGTGCGCCGGTCGGGGTCGTGGCGTGCATCACGCCGTACAACTTCCCGATCGTCAACATGGCCGGCAAGATCGGCCCGGCGCTGGCGATGGGGAACACGGTGGTCGTCAAGCCCGCACCGCAGGACCCGCTGGCGGTGATCGAGCTGGTCGCCATCCTCGAGGACGTCGGCTTCCCTCCCGGTGTCGTGAACGTCGTCACCGGCTCCACGCCCGAAACCGGCCAGACGCTCGTGGAGTCACCGGACGTCGACATGATCAGCTTCACCGGCAGCACGAACGTCGGCGTCCGCATCGGCGAGACCGCGGGTCGGATGATGAAGCGTCTCCTGCTCGAGCTCGGTGGCAAGGGCGCCGCGATCGTGCGCGAGGACGCCGACGTGAAGAACGCCGTGAAGCAGATCGGCTCGGTGTGGGCGTTCCATTCGGGCCAGATCTGCACCGCGCCGACGCGGGCGATCATCCATCGGGACCGCTACGACGAGGTCGTCGAGGGGCTGGCGAAGATGGCCGGCGTGCTGACCGTCGGCGATCCGCTCGACGCCCAGACCGTCGTCGGTCCCCTGATCACGGCCGCGCACCGCAAGCGAGTCGAGGGGTACGTCGAGGTCGGCCGGCAGGAGGGTGCCGAGATCGTGGCGGGTGGGAGCCGGCCCGACCACCTCGACCGTGGCTTCTTCTACGAGCCGACCCTGCTGGCGGGCTGCCGTAACGACATGCGCGTCGCCCGCGAGGAGATCTTCGGACCCGTGGTCGTCGCGATGCCCTTCGAGGACGACGACGAGGCCGTGGCGCTCGCCAACGACAGCGACTTCGGCCTCTACGACTACGTCTTCACCGGCGACTCGGGGAAGGGCCTCGCCCTGTCCCGGCGGCTCCGCGCCGGCAACGTCGGGATCAACACCGTGCAGCGGAACCACGAGACGCCCTTCGGCGGGACGAAGATGAGCGGGGTCGGACGCGACGGAGGCTCCTTCGGCCTCCACGCGTACAGCGAGCTCCAGTCGGTGGTGTGGCCCGCGTGAAGGATCACTTCGACCTCGTCGTCCGGGACGGGCTCGTCGTCGACGGCACCGGCCTCTCCCGCCGGCGCGCCGACATCGGAGTGCGCGACGGCCGGGTCGCGGAGGTGGGCAACCTCGGCGGTGCGACCGCGCGCGAGGTGATCGACGCCGAGGGATGCATCGTGGCGCCCGGGATCGTCGACGCCCACACGCACTACGACCCGCAACTGACCTTCGAGCCCTACGCGACGTCGTCGCCCTACCACGGTGTCACCACCGTCGTCGCGGGCAACTGCGGCTTCTCCGTCGCCCCGACCCGCGCCGAGGACCGCGACTACGTCACGCGGCTCTTCGCCAAGGTCGAGGGAATGTCTCCCGTGGCGCTCTCCGGTGTCGACTGGAGGTTCGACTCCTTCCCCGAGTTCCTCGATACCCGGGAGGGGAGGCTCGGCGTCAACCTCGCGTGCTACGTCGGCCACTCGAGCCTCCGCCGCTACGTCATGGGGCGCGACGCCAACGAGCGCGCCGCGACGCGCGACGAGGTCGAGCGGATGCGGCGGATCCTCCGGGAGGCGCTGGAGGCGGGGGCGGCGGGTTTCTCGTCCTCCCACGCTCCGACCCAGCTCGACGGCGACGATCGTCCCGTCCCGAGTCGCAACGCGTCGCTCGACGAGCTCGTGGCCCTCGTCGAGGAGGCGGGGCGTGCGAACGCGGGCAGCATCTCGTACCTGCCGAAGTCGGCGGTGAGCGGGATCGACGAGGACGACCAGGAGCTGCTGATCGCGCTCGGTCGTAGGAGTCGCCTGCCGATCGTCATCCAGGGTCTGGGTGGTCGGTCGAAGGTCGATGCCCCCACGGCGACCTGGTTGCAGGCGAAGGCCTTCCTGGAAGACGGAGCCCGACGGGGCGCGGCGGTCTTCTCGCTCCTCCGGACCCAGCCCTTCGATCGGCCGTTCACGCTCGCGGCGGGCACCTCGCTCTACGACGGCGTCCCCGCGTGGCGCGACCTGCTCGGGCGGCCGATCGCAGAGAAGCTCGCGGCACTCCGGGACCCCGCGGTGCGCGACGAGCTCCGAGCCGCGGTCGAGCACCCGAACACGGATCCCGACCGGGGCTCGACCCTTCCCCCGCCGCGTTGGGACGTCGTGGTGGTGAGCCGCGTACGCGAGCCCGCGCACGAGAAGTTCCTCCGCCGCTCGATCGATGACATCGCCGCCGAGCTCGGCTCGACACCGGCCGACACGATGCTCGACCTGGCGCTCGCCGAGGACCTCGAGACGGAGTTCCGGTGGTCGAGCGAGACGGAGGGCTGGCTCGAGGCGGTCGAGCAGTGCCAGACCCACCCCAACATGATCGTCGGCGTCTCCGACGGCGGCGCCCACCTCGACCGGGACGACGGCTCCGAATGGAGCACCTACTTCCTCCGGAGCTGGGTGCTGGACCGCCACGTGTGGAGCCTCGAGGAGGGCATCCGCCAGATCACGCAGGTCCCCGCCGCGCTGTGCGGGATTTCCGACCGGGGCACGCTCCTCCCCGGCAACTGGGCCGACATCGTGATCTTCGACGAGGACGCGATCGGCCTCGACACGAAGGCTCTGGTCGCCGACTTCCCCGGAGGCGAGTCGCGTTTCTCGGCTCGTCCGAAGGGGTTCGGGGCGACGATCGTCAACGGCACGGTGATCGTGCGTGACGGGGAGCTCACCGGTGCCCTCCCGGGTCGGGTGGTACGACCGGTACCGGAACGAAACGGATCGAAGACGAGCTAGCTCGAATCGACATCGGCGGCCGGTGGCCACCGAGACCAGAAAGGCGAAGGATGGAATTCGCGATCTTCCACTCGGCTCACGTTCTCACCCAAGAGAACGACGAGGCGCAACGGAAATACGAGCACATGCGACTCATGGACGAGGTCGCGATCGGCGTCACCGGCGACAAGGTGGGCTTCAAGTACTCGTGGTTCACCGAGCACCACTTCCTGGAGGAGTACTCGCACATCTCGGCGAGCGAGGTGATCATGAGCTACCTCGCCGGGCGCACCGAGAACATCCACCTCGGCTCCGGTATCTGGAACCTCACCCCGCCGGTCAACGCGCCTGCCCGCACCGCGGAGCGAGTGGCGATGCTCGACCACGTGAGCGAGGGTCGATTCGAGTGGGGTGTCGGCCGAGGCTCCTCGAGCACTGAGTACAAGGGCTTCGGCATCCCGGACAGCGACACCACGAGGGCCATGGCCGACGAGGTGCTGCCTCAGGTGCTCGAGATGATGAAGCCCGGCCGCTATTCCTACGACGGCGAGTGCTTCTCGATGCCCGAGCGCATGGTGCTCCCGAAGCCGTACACGCAGCCGCATCCCCCGATCTGGATGGCGTGCGGGAGTCCGAGCACCTTCGAGAAGGCGGGGAAGCTCGGTGTCGGTGCGCTGTGCTTCGCGATGGGACCACCTTCCAAGCTGGCCCCGCTCATCGAGACCTACAAGAAGGCGATCGCGGAGTGCGACGATCCGATCGGCGGCTACGTCAACGACAACGTCGCGGCCGTGAGCCGGCTGTTCTGCTTCGAGGACGGTGACCGCGCTCGCGAGGTCGCCGCGGACGCGGGGTCTGGCTACTACCAGAGCCTCGTGTTCAAGTGGCTCGACTCGGTGGTGAAGCCCGAAGGCGTGCCCGAATGGCCCGCCCTGGTGCCCGAGCCCACGCCCGAGGAGATCAAGAAGGCGGTGGAGCTCGGCGTCCTCGTCGCGGGCACGCCGGACGAGTGCGAGATCGGTGTCCAGAAGTACGTCGACGCGGGCGCCGATCAGGTCATCTTCGGCCTCCTCAACAACAACGTTCCTCTGGAGATCGTGCAGGAGTCGGCCGAGACCTTCGGGAAGCACGTCATCCCGCGCTTCGACAAGGATCCCGTGCACTCGACCGCTCGCCAGCGCGAGGCGCAGCTCGGAAGCGCCTGAGGGGCGGGTTGCCGTGGGCATCGTGCCCGAGGGGGAGCTTGCGTGGGGCATCCAGCTGCCGGTCGTGGCGCAGAGCCGGATGATCGCGTCCCGATGGGAGCGCGACGCCGGTCCCGAGGAGCTGCTGCGCGCCGCGCGCGCGGCCGACCAGGCCGGGTGCTTCTACGTGGCGGTCTGTGACCACACGGCGATCCCGGACGCGGCGGCCGAGTCGATGTCGACGGTCTGGTACCACCCGATCGCGACGCTCGGCTACGTGGCGGCGGCCACGAGCCGCACTCGTCTGATGACCAACGTGCTCGTGGGCCCGTATCGTCATCCGCTCGAGACGGCGAAGGCGGTCGTCACGCTCGACCGCCTCTCCGGTGGGCGGGTCGTCCTCGGGTTGGGGGCGGGCCACGTCCCCGGCGAGTTCGAGGCCCTGGGCATCGACTTCGCGGCTCGGGGTCGCCTGCTCGACGAGTCGATCGACGCGCTGCGGGTGGCGCTGGCCGACGAGTGG
>Ga0315553_10002979_pt1 | contig 13368 bp, 9 predicted proteins | sample SalMarSW160140MG_FD_203099 | JGI IMG/M metagenome (GOLD analysis project Ga0315553, IMG submission 203099) | Salt marsh sediment microbial communities from the Plum Island Ecosystem LTER, Massachusetts, United States - Salt Marsh Sediment SW1601-40 ... | reverse complement strand
GGGTGCGGGGGTCGAGGGCGTCACGGAGGGCGTCGCCGAGGAAGGTGAAGCTGAGCATCACCACCGCTATGGCGAGTGTCGGCGCCAGCACCACGTGGGGATAGGCGAATATGGCCTGATAGCCGTCCTGGACCATGGAGCCCCAGCTCGGCAGCGGCGGCGCCACGCCGATACCTATGAAGCTCAGCGACGCCTCGGCGAAGATCGCCTGGGGCACGCCGAATGTGAGGGCCACTATCACCGGCCCTAGGCTGTTCGGCAGCAGGTGGCGGAAGGCGATCCGCATCCTGCCAGCGCCGAGGACGCGCGCCGCCAGGGCGAAGTCCTGCTCCTTGAGAGAGAGAAGCTGACCGCGCACCAGGCGGGCGATCATCGTCCACTGGACGAGGCCGATGGCGAGGATCATCATGAACAGCCCCCCTCCAAAGACGGAGCGCAAGAGGATGATGAAGAGAAGGTCGGGGAAGGCGCAGGCGACGTCGGTGAGGCGCATGAGGATGTTGTCCAGGTGCCGGCCTCCCAGGGCGGCGGCCGTCCCTACACCTACCCCCAGAGCGAGCACGATGAGCTGGCTCACCACCCCTACCGATAGAGATATCCGCGCGCCTTCCAGGAGCCGGCTGAAGACGTCGCGGCCGAGGGCATCCGTGCCCAGCCAGTGGGCGCCGCTCGGCCCCTGAAAGATCGCGTCATAGTCCTGGTGTGCGTAGTCGTAGGGAGCGATAAGGGGCGCGAGGAGCGCGGCCAGGGCAAAGATGAGGATGACGAGCGCCCCCGCTACCGCCAGCCTGTTGCGGCGCAGCCGCCACCAGACCTCCGACCGCGGCCCTCGCCGGGCAGCAGGCGGAAGCGCTTCAAGGGCGACCGCTGGGGCAAAGGGAGCGCTTCCCACGGCGATCTCCTAACGGTAGCGGATGCGGGGATCGACCACCGCGTATAGCAGATCGACGATCAGATTCGCGACGGCGACGAGGAAGGCGTAGAAAAGGACCGCCCCCATAATCACGCCGTAGTCGCGCGCAAACACGCCCTGGACAAAGAGCCGGCCCGTCCCCGGTATGGAGAAGAAGGTCTCGACGATGAACGAGCCCGTTACCAGGCTCACAGCGATGGGGCCGGCGACGGTGAGAATAGGGATGAGAGCGTTTCTCATCGCGTGGCGCAGGAGCACGACCCCTTCCCGCAGCCCCTTCGATCGCGCGGCGAGGATATATTCCTCGCTCAGCACCTCAAGCATGCTGGCGCGGGTAACGCGGGCGATGTACGCCAGGGGAAAGGCAGCCAGGGCTATGACCGGCATGATGGCCTGCTTCGGGCTTCCCCAGCCTCCCGTGGGCAGCCAGTGGAGGCGGACGGAGAAGAGGACAACGAGAAGGACCCCCAGGACAAAGGTGGGCATACTGGCGGCGCCGGCGGTCATGAACGAACTGGCACGGTCGAGGAGGCTGTTCCGTCGCAGGGAGGCGACTATGCCCAGAATGAGGCCCAGGCACATGGCAACCAGGAAGGAAAGCAGCCCCAAGGTGGCCGTGGTCAAGAACCCGCTCCGCAGGAGGTCGCCGACGGGGCGGCCCTGCTGGACATAGGAGACGCCCAGGTCCCCGTGAAGGGCGTTGCCAATGTAGGTCACGAACTGCTGCCAGAGGGGCTGGTCCAGCCCGTACTTGTGATTGAGGTTGGCGACCGTTACCGGGTCGAAGGGCTTATCGTGGTCCCAGGGGCCTCCCGAGACGGCGTGCATGAGCAAGAAGGTGATAAGGGCCACCGCGAAGAGGACCGGCCCCAGATAGAGGACGCGCCGGATAACATAGCCAGTCATCGTCTTTCGCGATCAGGGGAGAAAGGCCGGCCCGGCTCCTGGAACACCGGGCCGGCCCCGAAGCATCTAGTGTTCGGCTATGTAGGTCGCTGTTAGGAACAGCTCGCCGTCAAGCCCGGCGTCCATCCCCGTCAGGATGAGGTTCTTCACGTATGGCTTGACAAGGCGGACACGCTCGCGGTAGCTGACGAATATGGCGGCGGCATCGTTCACGAGGAGCTGCTGGGCCTGGCTCCACAATGCCAGGCGCTTCCCCGGGTCAGGCTCCGCGATCGCCTGCTCCACAAGCGCATCGAACTCGGCGTTGCTGTAGCCGGCAAGGTTGCTGCCGCCCTCCGACCCGAAGTTCTGAGGCAACCAGTTATCGGCGTCAGGGTAGTCCGCCCCCCAGCCTATGGGGATGATCATGAACTCGCCCTGCATGACGGTGGCGGCAAAGGCCCGCGGCTCCAGCGGCTCGAGTTTCACGCTGACGCCGAGGTTCTCCTCGAACTGCCCCTGGGCGAACTCGGCGGACAGCTGGTTGCCGCCCACGTCGGCGAACTGGATGGTCACGTCGGGAAGGTTGCCTTCACCGTAGCCGGCCTCCGCCAGTAGCTCCCTCGCCCTCTGCGGGTCATAGGCCAGCTCCTGTCCCAGCTCAGGGTCGTAGCCTACCGTGCCGGGGGGGATGAGGCTGTAGGCGACCTCGCCCACCCCAAAATCCACCTTGTTCACGAAGGAGTCGCGGTCGATCGCCATCGCGAACGCCTGGCGGACCTTCGGATCGTCGAACGGCGCCACCTGGACGTTGAATTCATAGGCATTGGTGCCCATGTCCACGGAGCGCACAATCTGCTGGCTGAGGTTGGAGTCCTCCTCAACAGACTTGATATTGGCGGGCGGGACCGCCACCACGTCCAATTCGTCGTTGAGGTAGGCAGCATAGGCCGCGTTGGGGTCGCCGATCATCTTGAGTACAAGCTTCTGGAGCTTGGGCTGCTCGCCGTACCAGTAAGGGTTGGGGGTGAGGGTCATGTGGTCGTTGTGGGCCCACTCGCTGAGGACAAAGGGCCCGCTGCTCACGTTGTTCCCCGGCTCCGTCCAGGTGTCTCCAAACGCCTCTACGATGTCCTGGCGAAGGGGATATATGGGCCAGATCGCGGCGAGATAGACGAAGGTGTAGCGCGGTTGGACGAGGGTCATGCGCAGGGTGTGCTCGTCCATCGCTTCGACGCCGACGGTGTCCCTCAACTGAGAGAGGGTGGCTTCATCAACAGGCGTGGGGTCCTCGGGGTCACCCATCGCCATCGTGTACTCGGCCGCCCCCTGGATATCGAAGTAGACGGGGGCATAAGCAGAGCCGATCTCCGGGTCGAGAAGACGCTTCACACTGTACTCGACATCGGCGGCGGTGATGGGCTGACCGTCGCTCCACTTGGCGTCCTCGCGCAGCTTGAACGTGTAGGTTAGCCCATCCGCAGAGATCCCCCCGTTTGACTGCGATGGGACCTCGCTCGCCAGCGCCGGCACCAGGTTAAGGTCCTGGTCAAAGGTGAGGAGGCCGCTGTAGAGCTGTCGTACGACGCCGATGGAATCGCTGTCGAATGCTAGGTTGGGATCGATGGTCTCCGGCTCGGCCACAAGGTTGAGCCGCAGCTCTTGGACGGGGGCCATCTGCCCGCTGGAGGACTTCGTCTCTCCGCCATCCCCACAGGCGGAGGCAAGCACCGCAGCCAGCACCGCGGTCACTCCTACTAGCAACAGCCAGAGCTTTGATTTCGACGGCATGTTCGTACTCCTCCTTCTTGGCCCGGCGAGCAAGAGCGGGCCAGGCTTCCTTATCGGTCGGCACGGGCGCCGCCGGCGGCTGAAGCCGGCAGAAGCGCCCTCAGCGCTCGCTGCGCTTGCCTACAGCGGCTGTCATCTGCCAACAGCTGCGACTGAATCTGCAAGCCCGTTTCCAGGGCCAGTATCAAATCGGCTATTACCTCTGGGGTAGCCGCTGAACCGCCAGTTTCTCCCGCGGCCTGCCGCAATCCCTCACGGCGGCCCGCGTAGTACTCCGCCAAGCGCTCTCTGATATGCGGTTTGCGGCAGGCATGGCCCCAAAGCTCCGTCAGCAGGCCGCTAGACCAGCCTCCGCCGAGGGGCGCCGCATCCTCTGGGCCATCTACCAGCCCTTCGACGAGGTGGAGGAATACGTCCTCTTTCCCCCGAAAATGGAAATAGAACCCACCCTTGGAGTAACCGGCCGCGCGACAGATATCCTCCACGCTGGTGCCCTCAAACCCCTTGCGAGAGAGGACCCCCAGCGCGGCCTCCAGCAGTCTCGCCCGGCCCTCCTCATGCCTCTGATGTCTAGAAAGGCGCTGGCTCTCCATTTAGTAGACCGTCCACTACTGTTATCGTCGCGGCGAGGGCTAACTTTAGCGCTCCGGCGCAGCGAGCACCGTCGCGATCCCAAATGCAGATTGCGAATCGCTGGGGGTTGACATAGGCCGGAGGAGTGAGATAATACATACCGACGGGTCGGTATCCTGACGAGGCAAGCAGAGAGGGAAACTAGCTTACATAACCCGAACCCAGGTCGTATGGAGGCGTAACGTGAAGAAATTGCTAGCTATCGCACCGGCTGCTCTGGTTATGGCGGCGGTGGCCGCCACCCAGGCCCTACCGCTTCTGAGAATCACCTGGAGGTGGTAGCAGGGGAAAGCTCGTAGAGCACCCCATTTGTTCGCCGCCGCTGCGGATACTTCCCACTCTCTAGTGGGAGGCCCAAGGCGGCCGCGGAAAACAGCGAAGATACCGAGCCGTCTCGACATCCCCCAGTGTAACTGGTCCCATCTCCACTAGGTGGTAGTTGCTTTGGGGGATCGTATCGTACTCTCTGTCTTGCCTCGTTGGTTTCTCTCGTTCCGGGAGCGACGCTGCCCCGGAGCGCGGCTGTTGGGCTTGCCGCCGCAGGGTTGTGCCTAAGCTGCCGCCTTCTGCTCCTCCAGTTCCTCCCTCCAGGCATCAGCGCACTTCACGAAGGCCTCCACCACCCTGGGGTCGAACTGGACGCCGCTGTTGGTCAGGATCTCATCGCGGGCCTTCTGCCAATCGAGGGCGCGCCTGTAAGGCCGGTCAGAGGTCATGGCGTCGAAGGCGTCGGCGACGGCGAATATGCGTGAGCCGAGCGGTATCTCATCGCCCTTGAGCCCCTTGGGATAGCCTTTGCCGTCGTACCTCTCGTGGTGGGAGTAGACGATCTCGGCGGCGGCCGACAGGAACTCGACGTCTTTCAGCATCTCGTAGCCGGTGGCGGGATGCTTGCGCATCTCCTGCCACTCCTCGGCCGTCAGGGGACCGGGCTTGTTCAGAATGGAGTCGGGGACACCTATCTTGCCCACGTCATGGAGGAGGGACGCCCGCTCAATGTCCGCCCAATCCGCGCTGTCCTTCCTGATGCCGAGGCAGCGGGCCATTTCCATCGTGTAGACGGTCACCCGGCTGGAGTGACCGCCGGTGTCCCTGTCACGAGCGTCCAGAGCGGCGGCGAGGGCCTCCAGGGTAGCGTCGTATGTCTCCCTGAGCCTCATGCTCATGGCCAGGATTTCGCGGTTGGCCCGCTCCAGTTGCTCGTTCTTCCCCTTCAGCGTGGCGACGTGGCGGGATGTCTTGTCGACGTACTGCTTTATGGCGAGGCGCATCATGAAGGGCGGCGCCACAAACGCCAGCAGGCCGGTAACGCCCAGGGCCTGATAGGCCAGCGCGCACGCCAGGCCGAGCAGCCCAAAGACCATGTAGTGCGGGAAGAGCCACTGGAAGCTCTCTTGCCAGACAGCCCAAGGGCTCTGGCTCGTGGCCAGGCTGGCGACGTTGGTGACCAAGAAGCTGCTCACGCCGTAGCTGACGCCCGCCGCTAACAGGGAGGCGGCAACGAGCTGCGGAGTGACCTCGATGTTGTTGGGATCAATCAGCGCCCAGAGGACGGCGGCGGCAGAGACATCAGCGAGAATGCCGCTGCCCGTATTGAACAGGAAACGGAAGGAGAGGACGTTCCGCGGCAGGTATGAGGCCAGGGTGACAAAAGGCGAGGCGACAGCCACCCCGGCCGGTCCGTAGAGCACGGCGATGGCGAAGATGCAGATGAAGCTGACGGAGACGTTGCTGTCGCTGTAGACCATGATGCGGAGGCGCTCGGCGATGGCGGCGAGGAGCGCCAGCAGGACCAAGCCCACCAGGCCGGAGAGGGGGAGTTGCGGAGCATAGACGACGAAGACCATCGCTCCAATGAGGAAGGTAACGATGGAGAAGACGGCGGCCGACCGGGGCAGGACGCGGGGAAGCTGGCTCTCATCCTGCGGATCGTGCTCCGGCAGGTGAGTTCCTGCCCCTATCTCTGGGTGCACAGCGATGAGATGCGGTCGTTCAGGGGTGAGGCCGTTCTCAATCTCGGGCTGCTCTGCCATGTCCCGCATAGGCAATCCTGCGGCAGTCCAGACGCCTTGTCAGGCTGCCGTGCTCGCATCAGCGCAGCACCCGTGCACTGCCGGCAGGCATGGGTGCCGCAGAGGTCGTCTGACTATGATCTCCGCCGTGAACACCGCTCTCCGGAGTATTATCGGCAGATGCGGGGAGGCAAACAGGGCCACCGGCTCAGATTCCGCCGAACGCTAGGCGGCTTCCTCGAGCTGAGGCTGAAGATCGCGGCGGAGCAGAGCGATGATCCGCTTGTGGAGCTGGCAGACCCGCGACTCGGAGAGTCCCAGAACCCGGCCTATCTCGTGGAACGGCCGCGATTCCCCGTAGCGGAGATGAAGGATAGCCTTGTCTCGCTCTTCCAGGCTATTGACGGCCTCAGCCAGGAAGGTCAGGGCGGCCCGCTGTTCAGCGGCCCGAGCGGGGTCCGCCAGCACATCCTCGTCGACCAGGTCCCAGCCGTGATTGCCGTTCGTGCTCGGCCGGTCCGCCAGCGAGTACTCTAGAGATACCACCCGCGAGTTGGAGCGCCACAGGAGGTGCTGGAGCCGCGACGGGCTGATGCCCATCCGAAAGCCGATCTCCTTTTGGGTGGGCCAGCGACCGAGTTGGGCGGCCAGCTCCTGCGACACGTGCTCGATCTCCTTCGCGCTCTTCCGCAACGAACGGGAGAGCGGGTCCTGCTTGCGCACGGCATCGAGAATGGCGCCGCGGATGCGCCGGATGGCGAAACTGGCGAAGGTGGTGCCCCGTTCGGGGTCGTAGGCATCCACGGACTGGATGAGCCCCTCGACGCCGTAGCCGATGGCGTCATCCTTGTCGACCCCGACCGCGCCGCTGCCGTCGGTAGACAGGCGGCTCACCACAAAAGCCACTAAGGGCAGATGCTTCACTATCATTTCATCGCGGTTCTCGATCATTTCCGTCCCTCCGATACCAATCAGTGCGTGCCAGAGCAAGAAAAAGCCGTCGTCGGAAGGGCACCGACGACGGCTTGCTGTCTAGTACTGGGCCGAAGAGGTCTCACGATCGCTTCGGCGAAGGCCTTCGGCAGCCCGGCAACCCTAGCTCCTGCTTGTTGAGTCAGCGCTTTAGGTCAAGGGCTTTGCGCCCCCCTCTTTCGAGGGGTTTGCCTTTGTCGGTGCCTCTATTGTGTTGGCCAATGTGCTCACCAGCCACCTGGGCTGGCGGGTGAACCTATTCCGGTTACCAATGCAATAACGGGGCGAGGCCCAAAACATAACAGCAACGGCCAGAGAATCCGGCAAGAGCGGCACGAGAGGCAGTCAGCGCGCGCCCGGAACGGCGGCCACCGCCTCTTGGCGAAAAAGGAGAGACCTGCTATTCTCTACTCTGCGGAGGTGGACTCTTGGCGCTTTGGCTAGCATCCAGGGTAACCAGTGGCCCGATGAGCCCCCGTACACCGGCCTCGAAGCGATAGCCAGCCTGGGGGGCGCGTCCGGTCCTGAGTTTGTCCGCCACTGGTTACCTTCAGCCCTCAGCGCCTCCCACAGCGAGTGGCCGGCCGCGCTGTCCGCTGACCTCGCCATCACTGAGTATCCAGCTCGCGGACTGCGGTGTCTGGCATACCCAGGTGATCTCGCACAGACGAGGTCTGGCGCAACGCGCTTGCCGGTCGACAATAATGTGGGGTGAACAGCGTTGAGAAAGACGATCCCAGCAAAGCAGCAGCAGAAAGAGCAGACGCGTACGCGTCTCGTCGGGGCCGCCCTCCGTGTCTTCGCCCTCCAGGGCTACGACCACGCCACTGTCGAGGAGATATCCCTGGCGGCCGGGCACTCCAAGGGCGCCTACTACTTCCACTTCGATTCGAAAGAGGGGATATTCCTGGAGTTGCTGTCGACCTGGATCGAGGAGCAGACGCGCCGGCTGCACGCGTCCGGAGCCGCTTCCCCACCCCCCGCCGTCGCCCTAATCGAGACCCTGGCATCCTTCCTTCGCTACGACGACAGAGACCCCCACTGGGCATCCCTGCTCCCCGAGTTCTGGGCGCAGGCCCACCGCAACGATAAGGTGCGCGGCCTCCTCCAAAAGGCCCATGAACGCTGGCTCCCCCTTCTCAAAGAGGTATTCGAGAAGGGAGAGAGGGAGGGAATCATCTCCCTGACGGTGCAACCAGAGGTCGCGGCAAGCCTTCTCCTGGCCACCCACGACGGCCTCGTGGCGCATCAGGGCCTGCTGACCGCGGAGAGCAAACCGCCGACGCTTCCCCAGACACTGGGCGCTCTCATCTCCATGCTGACGGCGGGGGCGAAGAGCGAGACCCCGCCACAGATCACCCCACCGCTTACAAGGCGCACGGCAAGGCGCCAGCGCTAGCAAGCGCCCCCCACAGCCTCACCGGCACGCCAGAGCCTCACCTGGGTGGACTGAGGGCGAAAGCCGCTCTATAGTTGGGCTTGGCTCCCGTTCACCGCGACTCCGGATGAGCGAGCGCGCCGGCTCCATCAGAAAGGACGATAAGGGATGGCCCGCGGACAGCTACCAGGTCATGTTGAGGCGCTCCTATCGCCCTCCGCCTATCCCCATCCGGTCGAGATGGTAGAGCTCATCCAGACGCACATCTCCTACGTCCTGCTGGCCGGGGACTACGTCTACAAGGTCAAGAAGCCGGTCGACCTCGGCTTTCTCGACTACTCGACGCTGGAGAAGCGCCGCTTCTACTGCGAGGAAGAGGTGCGCTTGAACCGGCGGCTCTGCCCGGACGCCTACCTGGAGGTGGTGCCGATTACCTCCGAAGGTGCGTCGGTGGCGCTGGCCGGGACGGGAGAGGTCGTGGAGTTCGCCGTGAAGATGAAGCGGCTGCCCCAGGAGCGGATGATGGAGGCGCTGCTGGAGAGTCATGCCGTGACCAGCGACATGCTGACGGGCCTGACCGGGAAGCTGGCGGCGTTTCATCAGAGTTCTGAGAGAAACAGGCGCATCGACTCCTTCGGCGGCGAGGAGACGATCAGGGCCAACTGGCAGGAGAACTTCGAGCAGACACAGCCCTACATCGGGCGGACCATCTCCCAACAGCAGTGGGAGGCAATGGAGGGCTACGTGCAGGCGTTCCTGGAGAACGAGCGCGACCTGCTGCGGCAGAGGGTCTCCGAGGGCCGCATCCGCGACTGCCACGGCGACCTGCGGGCCAACGCCGTCTGCTTCGAGGACGGCGTCTGTATATTCGACTGCATCGAGTTCAACGAGCGCTTCCGCTACGGCGACGTCGCCTCCGACCTCGCCTTCCTGGCGATGGACCTCGATTTCCAGGGCCACCGCGCCCTGTCGGACGAGATGGTGGGGCTGTACCTGGCGCAGTCGCTGGACACAACCCTCCCCCTGGTCTTGCCCTTCTACAAGTGCTACCGCGCCTTCGTCCGCGGCAAGGTCGACGGCTTTCAGCTCGACCAGCCGGAGATACCGGCGGGGCAGCGGGCAGCCGCTCAAGCGGGAGCGCGCCGCTACTTCGACCTGGCGGAGCAGTACACCCTTCACCGCTGCCCGCCGACGCTCATCGCTATGATGGGCGCCACCGGCAGCGGCAAGAGCTACCTCGCCCACGCCCTCGCCGGCCGCTTGGGCGCGCCCGTCATATCGTCCGACGTCGTCCGCAAGGGGCTGGCCGGCCTCGATCCCACCCACCCCCAGGCCGAGCCGGTGGGCGCCGGCATCTACTCCCCCGATGCGACCGCCCGCACCTACGACGAGATGCGCCGGCGGGCACGCCCCTTCCTGGAGCGCAGATGCCCCGTCATTCTCGATGCCACGCACCTGAAACGGGAGCAGCGGCAGAAGGCCAAGGAACTGGCCCAGACCACAGGCGTCCCCTTCCTGGCCATGGAGTGCGTCGCGACGGGGGAGACTGTGCGGGAGCGCCTGCGGCAGCGGGAGAGCGCGGTGTGGAGTCCCTCCGACGGTCGCTGGGAGGTGTACGAGGCCCAGACGGCGGGGGCGGAGCCGCTGTCAGAGCTGCCGGAGGGGGAGCGGCTGACGCTGGACGGCTCGCTGCCGCTGTCGGAGCAGATCGAGCGGGCGCTGGCACGGGTGGGAGCCTAGCGGCGGGAATCCCGCCCCTGAAACGACTCCCCATAGCTGTCCAGCCTCCGGTAGGCCTCGTCCAGAAGCTCGACCACATGCGCCACCTGCGGCCCGCGGGGCCCATATCGCCGCAGACCGGCCTCCAACTGCATCATGCAGCCGGTGTTCGCCGTGGCAACGATGCTCACCTTCGTGCGGGCGATGTCCCGCATTTTCTCCTTCAGAAGACGCCACGACATCTCCGGCTGGGTCAGGTTATAGACCCCGCCGCTTCCACAGCAGCGCTCGGGGTGGGCCATCTCCACCAGCTCGAGGCCGGGGATGGCCTGCAAGATGACGCGCGGCTGGAGGCGGGCGCCCTGGGCGTGGGCGAGGTGGCAGGAGTCCTGATAGGTCACGCGCCCGCCCATGCGTCCCATCTCCGGGTCGAAGGGGAGGGAGACCAGGAACTCGCTGATATCCCTGACGAGGGCGGAGAAGGCGGCGGCCTTGTCGGCGTAGTCGGGGTCGTCCTTGAGGAGCTGACCATACTCCTTCAAAGCGGCGCCGCAGCCAGCGGCGTTGGCGATGACGGCCTCCACATCAAGGGGGAGGAAGACATCTATGTTCCGGCGGGCGAGGCGGCGGGCCGTCTCGAGGTCGCCGGCGTGGACAGAAAGAGCGCCGCAGCAAGTCTGCTCCGGCGGCACCAGCACCTGACAGCCGTTGCGGGCGAGGACGCGTACGGTGGCCTCGTGGAGGTTGGGGTAGAGGAGCGGCGTGACGCACCCCGAGAGCAGAGCGACCCGACGCGGCGGGTCAGCGCTGCGGGTGGGCTCGGTGACGGGCACCAGCGCGAGGACGCTCCCCGGCAGCAGCGTCAGGAACTGCTCAATGTCGTACAAATGCCCGGGGAGCAGCTTGAGGAGGCGAGTGCTGCGCACCAGCCTCTGGAGCCCGAGGCGCTGATACAGGCGCAGCAGGCGGGCGACCAGGCGCAGGCGGCCGGGGTACGGGAGAAGCAGCGCTGCCAAGCGGGCGCGGAGCCGCCAACGCCGCGGCAGCGGCTCGCTCTGCTGCAGGACCAGGGCGCGGCCGTGCTCCATTATCCGGCCGAAGGGTACCCCCGACGGGCAGGCGGGCTCGCAGGCGCGACACTGCAGGCAGAGATCAAGATGGGTCAGCAGCTCCCGACTCGCCGGCACGCGCCCTTCGGTCAGCGCTTGGATCAGGTGCAGGCGACCGCGGGGCGACTCCGTCTCCAGCCCCGTCTCGAGATAGGTGGGACACTCGCAGAGGCAGTAGCCGCAGCGCACACAGCGGCCCAGGTCCCGCAGGTCGGGAGCGTCGGCGAACCCCTTTGACCGTACGTCAGCGCTCACCCTCTATATCCTTCCCCCAAGGCGACCGGGGCTCAACGTCCCCCGCGGGTCTAGCTGCTCCTTGACGCGCCGCATCAGCGATTGGCCGCCCGGCGGCTCGCCCCAGACATCGATCTGCCGCTTGAGATCGGCCGGGCACCCCTCGACGATAACCGCGCCGCCCTGCCTACCCGCCAGCCCGCGCAGCGCCGCCACGAGGCCGGCGCCCCGCTCCCGCAAGTCAGCCTCGGCCTCCCGCCAGACGCCGTACACCGTCCCCAGCGCGACATGAGAGGCCGCTTGCACCACCAAGTCGTGCTTCCACGCCAGCGATTCGAGGGACTCCAGGAAGGCGGCGACCTGCGACGGTAGCAGCCCTGCCCGCGTGAGGAGCCGGTCGTCCTCGTGGGGCGGCAGCAGGAGACGGCGCACGCCATCCCACAGCGCCAGGCCTTCGTTGTCCGAAAGGCGCCGCCAGGCGATGCCGTCCCGAGCTTCGCAGACCGCTTCGGCCTCTGCCAGCGAGCGTTCGACGGCCGCCGCCACGCCCGCCGCCGCCACCAGCAGCGCCCAGACGGACGGGGGACGCTCGACGCCGACGGCGGCGAAGAGATCGTCGCCGCCTGGGCCGACGACCGTCAGCGACCGCAGGCTCAGGTTGCGCTTGTCGATCGCCAGAGCGGCCTCGGCGGCCGCGCCCGCTGACTTGAAGAAGGCCACGCCCGTCGCGCCGGCCTCTGGTAGCGGAATCACCTTGAACGCCGCCTCGACGATGACGCCGAGCGTGCCGAACGAGCCCAGGTAGAGCTTCGTCATGTCATAGCCGGCGACGTTCTTGACGACGCGGCCGCCGGCCCTGGTCACGCTGCCATCGGCGAGGGCGACCTTCAGCCCCAGCGCCCAGTCGCGGGGCCAGCCGTAGGCGTGCCGCCAGGGCCCGCCCGCGTTGCTGGCCAGCATGCCGCCGATGGTCGCCGACTGCGGCAGCGGCGGGTCGAGGGGGAGATACTGTCCGCTGCCGGCGAGGTAGTCCTGCAGGTCCTGGAGGCGGGCACCGCCCTGGACGACGACGGTGAGGTCGGCGGGCTCATGCGCGACGACCTGATTCAGGCGGGTGACGTCGAGGGCGACGTCATAGCGGCGCGGCGGGTTGCCGCTCGCCATGCTCGTGCCACCGCCCCACGGTATGACGGCCGCCTCCTCCTGCGCCGCCGCCGCGAGGACGGCCGCCACCTCCTCCGCCGTGCCCGGGGAGACGGCGATCTGGGGCGTCAGGCCGTCGACGGTGTAATGCGTCAGCCGCTCCGACGGCGCGACGGCGTCGCGCGCGACGAGCGAGCGTATCGATTCCAGGAGCGCAGAATCATTCGCCAAGCTAGCCGCCCTCCGTAGTCGAGGGGAAGAGCTTCCCCGGATTGAGCTTCTCGCCGCCGAAGGCTGCCCTCACTTTCGTCATGGCGGCCAGATCGCCGTCGTTGAACATCAGGCGCATGTGGTCGCGCTTCTCGAAGCCGACGCCGTGCTCGCCGGTGATGCTGCCGCCGGCCTCCACGCACAGCCTCAGGATATCGCTCCCCGCCGCCAGCACGCGCTCCGTCTCGCCGGGGTTGGCGGAGTCGAAGAGGAAGTTGGGGTGGAGGTTGCCGTCGCCGGCGTGGAAGACGTTGACGACGCGGAGGCCGTATCCCGCCGCGATCTCATAGACACCCTTGAGGATCTCCG
>Ga0315553_10002976_pt1 | contig 13371 bp, 13 predicted proteins | sample SalMarSW160140MG_FD_203099 | JGI IMG/M metagenome (GOLD analysis project Ga0315553, IMG submission 203099) | Salt marsh sediment microbial communities from the Plum Island Ecosystem LTER, Massachusetts, United States - Salt Marsh Sediment SW1601-40 ... | reverse complement strand
GCCGCCGAGCACTGTCTTTACCCTCACGCGCTTCGCTTGGTCGCTTCGGGTGCGGTGCGAGTCGAAGGCGAAACTGTGGCGGGTTTGACGCGGGTCAAAGATAAGGCCCCACAAACGCCGTTATTCTCGCCCCCTTTAGATGAAGGGCTTTGATCCAGCGTGTTAACGGTCGTAGAATCGGGCCCTGGACGGGGCGGCATGTCGCACCCACAATATGCGCGGTGCCGCTCATGGACATTGCCAGCGGCCGGATGCTAGAGACTGGCTATATTCAACGCAGATCGGGTCTGTTTTCCCTGCAAAGGCCGCTTTTCGTTTCTAGGTAGCGGGCGCCAGGGTTAGGCCAATGGCCCCCTAAACCAATGACAGGGACACAAGCAAAGGCATCAATGGCGGATATGACAGTCGCCTATTCTCCGTCGCACGGGCTCGGCGAGGAGCAGAGCATCTGGTTCAAGCTGACGCCGCTCCTGAACCAGGAGAACCCTATGCAGGTTCTCATGGCGCTGAGCGACAAATATGGCGGCGTGGTTCCCATCAACCTTAAGAACCAGCGCATTATGCTGTTGTCGGAGCCGGCGCATGCCGAGCGCGTGCTGGTCACGAACGCCGACAATTACGTCAAATATTTCGACGGGCTGCGCCCGATCTTCGGCCGGAGCATGATCACCGTGGACGGCGCGCTGTGGCAAAAGATCCGCGCACCGCAACAGCCGGCCTTTCATCCTCAGATGTTCGAGGACTATTTCCCCTATTTGATGTCGGCCATCGATTCCAAAATGGCGCGCTGGGCCAATTTCGCCTCGACCGGCGAGACCATCGAAATGGTGGAAGAGACCTGGACCCTTGCGGCCGAAATGGTGTGCAAGGCGCTGTTCGACCGCGAGATGCCGTTCAACCCGCATTTCGTGTTCGGCCAAGTCAAAACCTATACCAACGTGATGAATCACAAATCGATCAGGCTCAAGAATGTGCGCGGCGAGCTTGAAGAGATCACAGGGGAAGACGCCGCCAAGGCCATGGAGGTGTGGGGTCAGATCCCGGAGACCGTGATCGGCGCGAACGTCATCGATCATCGCGAAAAGACCTTGCTCAAGATGCTGGAGGCGGCCGAGGCCGATCCCAACTTCCCCGAATTCGATCGCCAGCAGGTGATCGATGAAATGAAGCAATATCTGTGGGCCGGGACCGAGACCACCGCGCTCACTCTGGCCTGGTCGCTCTATCTCCTCTCGCGTCACCCCGAGGCGCTTGAGCGCATCAGGGCGGAAGCGCGCGCCGTCTGCGGTGAGCGCGATCCGCAATGGAACGAGATCCAACAGCTCTCCTACACGCGTATGGTGATCCAGGAGACCATGCGGCTATTCCCGCCGATTTGGGCTCTGATCAGGGTTGCGGCCGCCGATGACGAGATCGGAGGCCACAAGATCAAGGCCGGCGACAAGGTGGTGATCCTCGCCTATGTCATGCATCACAGTCCGAAATATTGGGACGAGCCGGAAAGTTTCGATCCGGAACGCTTCGCGCCCGAGCGCGCCAAGAAGCGCGTCAAATACAGCTACCTTCCCTTTGCTGCCGGAAAGCGTTCGTGCATCGGCGGGGCGCTGTCGCAGATCGAGAACACGCTTGCTTTGGTGCAGTTGCTCCGCCGCTTCACGCCGGAATATGCGGGTCCGGTGCCGGCGAAGATCCATGCGACCGTGACGCTCTGCCCGAAAGGCGGACTTCCCTTCCGCATCCGCGCATTGAGCTAACGCGCCGGTCTCTGCAGCTAAGCGCGGCTTAGCCCACGATTTCGCTTCTCTTGAAGCAAAGCGCGATCTCGCGCTTGGCCGAGGCGACACTGTCAGAGCCATGCACCGAATTTTGCTGCAGGCTTCTCCCGAAATCCTTGCGGATCGAGCCAGGCGCGGCCTCAGCCGGATTGGTCTTACCCATCACTTCGCGGTTCCGAGCAATCGCGTTCTCGCCCTCAAGCACCTGCAGCACGATGGGCCCCGAGGTCATAAACTCGATCAGACCCTGGAAGAAGGGCTGGTCCTTGTGGACTTCGTAGAACTTCTTTGCGTCCTTCTTCTTCCATCGCACGCGCTTTTGCGCGATGACCCGCAGGCCCGCAGCCTCGAGCCGCGCGATGATCTGCCCGGTAATGTTTCTCTCTGTCGCGTCGGGCTTGATAATCGAAAGCGTGCGCTCAATGGCCATAAGTATCGCGTCCCTCTACTCGAATCTGCGGCTTATAGCCGTCACTTACGATAGCCACAAGGCGAATGACGGGCGGGCGCGATTTGTCTCATGATTTTTCTTGCCAGCGGCCATTGGCGTCCTGTTGCCAATAGCTTACGGCGTCGCCCCGCGCTTTGGCGTCCTGCCAGGTTTGGCGCGCCTGTGCCACTGCGTCCTGGTCGCGGCCGTCGAATACATAGGCCACTCTGAGATAGGGCGAGGGATCGGCGAGCACGGCACCATCGACAAGGAAGCGCACTTGCGCCGCGTTGGGGTTGTCATCGTCCACGGTCAGATAAATCGGTTGCGACGGGGCGCGGCCGTCATGAGCCGTCCCATGCGGAAGAAAGCTCTCTTCCCGATAGATCCATAGCAGCGTATCGAGCGCTGCAACCCTCTCCTCGCTCGTGGCCTGGACAGCGGCGCGCCAGCCGCGTTTCAGCGACAGCTCAAGCAATGTCGGCAGCACATCATCGAGCGTTCTTCGCTCAAGATGATAGAAATAGACTTCGGTGCCGCTTTCCTCGCCCATCGCCGATCCCTCAGGCATACGGATTGTCGCCTTTGCGCAAGTTCAATCTAATCGGAACTCCCGGCATGTCGAAACTGTCGCGCAAGGAATTCACCAAATAGCGCGAATAGGATTTGGGCAAGGCCTTCGGTTGCGAACAGAACAGCACGAAGGTCGGCGGCCGGGCATTCGCCTGGGTGATGTATCTGAGCTTGATGCGCCGTCCGGAGACGGCCGGAGGCGGATGCGCTTCAACCATCTCTCGCAGCCATTCATTGAGCGTACGCGTCTGGAGTCTCCGGTTCCACTGGGCGTCGGCTGCAAGGACTGCCGTCATCAACTTATCGAGTCCCAATCCGGTCTTGGCCGAAATCGGGACCAGAGCGACGCCTTTGATTTGCGGCAGGAGTCGCTGGCAGGTTTCGCGTAACGCCGCAAGACGCTTGTCGCGGTCGTCGGCCAGGTCCCATTTGTTGACGGCAATGACCAGAGCACGCCCCTCCTCGGCGATCAAATCCGCGATCTGAAGGTCTTGTTTCTCGAAGGGATGCTCGGCGTCGAGCAGGAGAACGACGGTCTCGGCGAAGCGGATCGCCTTGAGCGCATCGCCGACCGAGAGCGTCTCGGCGCGCTCTGTCACGCGCATCTTGCGCCTCAGGCCTGCGGTATCGAACAAAAGCAAAGGGCGCCCGTTCCATTCAAACTCTGAAGCGATGGCATCGCGGGTGATCCCGGCCTCAGGGCCGGTAATCATACGCTCCTCGCCGAGCAAGGCATTGATGAGGGTCGATTTGCCGACATTCGGCCGCCCAACAATGGCGATCCGCAACGGACGCGGGGCTTGAGCTTCGGTAGGCTCCTCTTGCGGCGCCTCTGGAACACCCTCCTGTTCGCGACAGACCCGTTCGATCGCCTCGCTGAGATCGCCGATGCCAAGATCGTGCTCAGCTGAGATCGGCAGCGGGTCGCCGAGGCCTAATGCGTAGGCCTCATAGGCCGCAAGTTCAGCGGCGCGCCCCTCGCATTTATTGACCGCGAGAACGACCGGCTTGCCTGAGCCACGCACAAGGTCGGCAAAGATTTCATCGGCCGGGACCACCCCGGCGCGCGCGTCTACAAGAAAAAGCACGAGATCGGCGCGGGCGATGGCGGTTTCCGTTTGCTTGCGCATCCGCCCGGTCAGTCCGTCATCGCCGGGCTCGAGCCCGGCGGTATCGATAAGCCTAACGGTCAGCGGCCCAAGGATCGCTTCGGCCTCGCGCAAGTCGCGTGTCAGTCCCGGCTGATCGTCGATCAGCGCAAGCCTCTCGCCTGCCAGCCGGTTGAACAGGGTGGACTTGCCGACATTCGGCCGTCCAACGATGGCGACGGTGAAGATCATGGAGGGCCTGGCCATGGACGCCTGCGCTCGAAACCGGATTCTGGCGCCGGCCTAATTGAGGGCTATCAGAGACGCGTTGTCCGCCAGGATATACATGCGCCCGCCGGCCACAACAGGCGCCACGAAGACTTCCGTGCCGAGATCGAGCTGAGTCACGAGTTGCCCGGTCCTCGCATCGGCACCGATCAAGAGCCCCTCACTCGAGGCGAGCCAAAGCCTGCCGCCGGCGAGCACCGGCCCGCTCCAGCCCTGGCCGGCCGGAAGGTCCGACACCCATTGCACTTTACCGTCGGCACGGGCGAGCGCGACGAGCTTGCCCCGAAGATCGACCACATAGACGGTGTCACCCGCGACCCACGGCATCTGCGTGCTGCCGAGATTTTGCGACCATAACCGCTCGCCTGACGATTCCGAAACGGCCATCATCTTGCCGCCGTGGCTGATCACGAACACCACCCCGCGATCGATGACCGGCCGCGCCGGATCGCCGAGAACGGATGCAGCCGACGTCTCGCTCGACCGCGCGAGTGAATCGCGCCAGGTGATCTTGCCGCTGCCGGTGTCATAGGCCACCACATCGCCGGCAGGAAACGGTGCAATGACAACGCCGCCGTTGACCGCGGGACTGGCATTGCTCAGAAGCGTCGCCGATTGCGGTAGACCGCGCGAAGTCCACAGCTCTTGGCCGTCTGCGTCGGAGAGGGCGTAGAGGACATTGTTGGCCGACACGAAATAGATTTTGCCTCCGGCCGCCGTGGGCGCGGCGCGAATGGGCTCGCCGATGCGCTTGGACCACAATATGGCGCCGTTGCCGGGATCGATGGCAACGACAGTGCCGAACCCGGTTGCCGCGTAGAGCCGGCCGCTGTCCAAGGCAAGCCCTCCGCCGAAACCTTCTCTCCGCTTCTCGTTTTCGGGGGTCAGGTCGATCGACCAGACCCGCTGGCCGCCTCCCGTGGAAAAGGCCGACACTTTACCGCCGGCGTCGAGAGTGAAGACCTTGCCCCCCGCCACCAGCGGAACGGCGCTCAGGCGCCCGCTCGACGACGACCCGGTTCCGGCATCGGCCGACCACGCTTTCCGCACCTCGCCACTCAGGGCGAGATGACCGGGATTGTTGGAAGGCGACCCGCCCGGTTGCGACCATGACGCGTTGGCCCGGGGTGCAGGGAGCTGAACCGGCCGCGCCGCTTGGGTTGGAGCAAGACTAATTGTGTTCGGATCGGTAATGACGGCAATGCGTTCGCCCGGCAGGGGCTTTTCTTTTTTGGAAAATGGATTTGAAAGCTTGTTCTGGATCGAGTTGAGCGACGTGCCTCCGCAGCCGGCAAGGCTCAGAGCCAACGCTGCGGCGAACCCAGCGCCGAGGAGGCGAAAATTCATTTCCCGTGTTCGACCCGAGCGCAACTTCGAGCCACCCTTCACTACGCGTTAGCTATTCTGCCTTGGTGGTGCTCACGGCCTGCGGCGCCCCAACGATCAGCGCAAGCATCATCGTGGCACGCTCCCGCAAATTTGGCGGCGTCGACTCGTTCCCCAACAGCGCGCTGAACTGCTTCTCAGCCTCGTGCATATTCTTGAGCCGATAGGCCGACAATCCCAAAAGTTCCTGCGCGGAAAAGCGCCAAGCACTCTCAGAATCGATGAGACCCTTGAGACGCTGCTCCATTTCCGCGTAATCGGCTTTGTCCAATCTGAGCGACGCCGCCTGAAGCGTGGCGTGGTCCCGTAAGATGGCATCGACCCCCGGATCCTTGGCAAGGGCGTCGTACTCGGCGACCGCCTCGTCGGTCTTTCCTTCTTTCGCCTTTGCCGCGGCAAGTTGGAAACGGGCCAGCACGCGGTAGCCCTTCGGGCCCTGCGTCGTTAAAGCGGTCAAGATCTCGTGGGCTTTCGCTGCGTCGGCACTTTCCTCCAGGCGCAAGGCTTCCGAGAACTGCGCTCCGGCATCGGCCGCCCTCTTCTGCTGCCAAAATGTCCAGCCTTTGTAACCCGCAACGCCCAGGACCACCGCCGCAGCGGCGCCTAGCACATAGACACCGTATTGGTCCCAGAGCTTCTTGTATTTGTCTTGGCGGACGGCTTCGTCCACCTCGCGAAAGAAATCACGGTCGCTCATTGGCAGACGACTCTTCCTGTTTTGCTCTATGCGAGACCAGAGGGCGCGCCCTTTGTCGGGCGCCAAACCTTCTGCCGCCGTATAGTGAAGGCGCCTAGGGCACGCAAGTTAAAGAGGCTCCAGCCCTCCCCGCGCGACACGCCATCGACAGTCCGAATATTGGCTAACTGCCTGTCATTTTGGTCTTTTTCGTGACTTCGGCGTCGTCTTCATACATCGGGTAGGTGTGTTCCGCTGAAGGAAATGTCCGGGCGCGAACCTCGCTGGCGTAAGCTTCAACCGCACCCTCGATGCTCGCGCCGAGTTGGGCGTATTCCTTGACGAATTTCGGCACCCGGGGCGACAGCCCAAGCATATCCTCGAGCACCAGGATCTGTCCGTCGCATTCCACCGAAGCCCCGATGCCAATAGTGGGGATTTCGATCTGCTTGGTGATGCGCGCGGCGAGGAGCTCGGCAAGAGCTTCGAGCACGACGGCGAAGGCGCCGGCCTCGGCGACCGCTTTGGCATCTGCCTCGAACGCCGCCCACTCGGAACGCCGCCGCCCGCGCGGCGAGAAACTGCCGATCGTGTTGATTGCCTGGGGTGTCATGCCGATATGGCTCATCACGGGGATGCCGCGCTCGGAGAGATAGCGGATGGTCTCGGCCATTTGCAGGCCGCCTTCGATTTTGACCGCGCCGCAGCCCGTCTCCTTGATCACGCGTGAGGCGTTGCGGAAGGCAACCGGCGGGCTCTCTTCGTAAGAGCCGAACGGCATATCGACAACGACGAGCGCGCGGGTCGAGCCGCGCACCACCGCTTGTGCATGCATGATCATCAACTCAAGCGGCACCGGTACCGTCGTTTCGTAACCGTGCATGACCATGCCGAGGGAATCGCCGACGAGCAGCATGTCGACATGAGGGTCGATAAGGCGCGCGGTATGAGCGTGATAAGCGGTCAGCGCCACGATCGGCGCGCCGCCCTTGCGGCTGCGAATGGCCGGTGCGGTCAGTCGTTTCGGGTCAAATTCCTGCGACACCTTGCTCGGCTCCTCCAAGACACCCTGGCATCCCGGTCTTATGACAGAAATTTAGCAGTTTGTGCAGTGCAAAAACAGGCGAAATGCCCGCTTTCAGCGCGCCAGAGGCGCCGTTCCGATCAGAAGCGGATGCAGCCACACCAAAAAGACAACGTAAAGCGCCGCGCCGAGCACAACCGCGATGATGTCATTTTGCCGCTTCGAGGGTCCCTGAGCCTCGACGAGACCGGTCGGCTGGCGCGATTTGAGGGCAATGCGGTCATACACGGCATAGGCGAGAAACGAGCCGAACAGGATGATGGAGGCAAGCCCGCCATTGGCGATCAGATGGGCGAATGCCCAGGTCTTGATGGCAACCAGGAACGGATGCTTGAGCCGCGTCTTGATCTGTCCCGGGAGGTAGGCGGCCACCAGGAAGATAAAGGCAGGCAGCATCAGAACGATCGCCACCCAGCGCGTCCAGCCAGGCGGCGACCACACCTGAATGAAAGGCGCCTTAGCGAAGCCGTAGATCAGAAGCGCGAGGCTCGCGAGCGAAAGCAGCGAAAACAGGATCTTGTACCCGTTTTCGCCAAAGCGCCCGACCAGCCGCTCGCGCAAGCCGGGCACGGTCGGCAGAAGATGAAAGCCGAAAAAGACGACGATGCCGATGATGAGGAGTGCCATGGTTTGCCCCCGTTCGTCCGAATCAGTCCGATGTTACCGCTCGTCGCGTCTCGGTCTAAGTGTGGCAGACGACCTTTAGCTCGCTCGCGCCTTCGGAGGGCGGCGTTGTTCCGTGATCGGCGTGTGAGTCCTGGTCGGGCGCAAATAGCGCTTGAACACGCGAAGCAGTGACTCGGTGGGCTCGAGCTTACAACTCTCTAAGAAATCGAAGACCGCGCTCAGCGCCCTCGCCTCGGCTTTCGCGTCGACCAGCTTGTGCGAGTCCTCCCGGCCGGCAAGTTCCGACTCATGATCCTCCTCGATGGCGGCCAGCTTGGCCTCCAGAATTTCGAGAGCGTCCTGCTTCCGCATCGTTACGCACCAACCAAATGAGCTATCGCGTCCAATTGACATTATAGGCGGGATCGGCCCGAAATTGGCGGGAAAACATGGCCACCCCGCCTCCTGTTCCCACGCAAAGAAAAATCAGCTAGCGGATCTTGCCCATAAGCGCCCTACTCCCACTCGATGGTGCCGGGCGGTTTCGAGGTGATGTCGTACACCACGCGGTTGATGCCGCGCACCTCGTTGATGATGCGCCGCGCCACGGCGCCAAGAAACTCGTGAGAGAAATCGTAATAATCGGCGGTCATGCCGTCGGTCGAGGTCACGGCGCGAAGCGCGCACACATAATCGTAGGTGCGCGAATCCCCCATCACGCCGACGCTTCGCACCGGAAGCAGAACCGCGAAAGCTTGCCAAATCTTGTCGTAGAGCCCGTTTCGCCTGATCTCGTCGAGATAGATGGCGTCGGCCTGGCGCAGGATTGCAAGCTTCTCCTCGGTGACGTCGCCCGGAACACGGATGGCAAGGCCTGGTCCTGGGAAGGGATGGCGATTGACGAACGCGTCGGGAAGTCCCAGTTCGCGCCCAAGCGCGCGCACCTCGTCCTTGAACAGCTCACGCAACGGTTCGACCAATTTGAGCCGCATGCGCTCAGGCAGACCGCCGACATTATGATGCGACTTGATCGTGGCCGACGGGCCGCCTGTCGCCGAAACGCTCTCGATCACGTCGGGATAGAGCGTCCCTTGCGCGAGAAATCCGACTGCGCCGATCTTGTCGGCTTCCTCCTCGAACACATCGACGAATAATCTGCCGATCGTCTTGCGCTTCGCTTCGGGATCGGTGACGCCTTGGAGTGCGTCGAGGAAGCGTTCGCTCGCATCGACCGCGATGAGCGGGATGTTGTAGTGGCCGCGGAACAGATTGACGACCTCCTTCGCCTCGCCTTGGCGCAGCAGGCCGTGATCGACAAAAATGCACGTCAGCTGGTCGCCGACGGCCTCGTGAATAAGCAGCGCGGCGACCGCCGAATCGACTCCGCCTGAGAGCCCGCAAATGACTTTGCCGTCTCCCACCTGTTGGCGGACGCGGGCGGCTTCGCTCGCCCGGAAATGCGCCATGGTCCAGTCACCGGTACAACCGGCAATGGTCCGGACAAAATTGGCGAGCAGCGCCGCGCCTTTCGGCGTGTGAACCACTTCGGGGTGAAACTGAACGCCATAGAGACGCCGTGAGTCGTCGGCGATCGCCGCAAACGGCGCCCCGGTCGAGATTGCGACGGCGCGGAACCCGGGCGGAAGCTTTGTCACCCGGTCGCCATGGCTCATCCATACCGGCGCACGCTCGCCGACCTCGAACACGCCGTCGAACACCGGCGTGTCATCGATGATTTGAAGCTCGGCACGGCCGAACTCCCGCTCATGGCCGGCTTCGACCGCGCCGCCGAGCGCCGCCACCATCGCCTGCTCGCCATAACAAATGCCGAGGACCGGTACGCCGGCCGAGAACAGCGCTTGCGGGGCCTGCGGCGTTCCCGCCTCGTGCACGCTCGCCGGACCGCCTGAGAGAATGATGGCTTTGGGTAGAACGGGCCCGAGCCCGTCTTCAGCCCGGTCGTAGGGAACGATCTCGGAATAGACGCCGGCCTCGCGCACGCGCCTGGCGATGAGCTGGGTATATTGCGCGCCGAAATCGACGATCAGCACCCGCTCTTCCGTCAGCCCCTCGGCCTGTCCCGCGTCCCCGGCCTCCTTGATGGCTGCGATCTCATCCGTCATGGCCGGTGGTTATAGCAGCGTGCTCAGCCAGGCAAGTCGCAGCGTTAATCCGAGCGTTGCATCACGGCGACAAAGAAGCCGTCGGTGCCGTGGTCGCGCGGCGTCATCAGGAGCGTCTCGCCTGAGCCGTCCGCCGACGGGACCGGCGCCTGATCCGGCAAGGACTGCTCCCATAGCTTTGGCCACGGGATGAGCGTGAATTCGGGATGGCGGGAAAGGAACCCATCCACTTGGTCGCGGTTCTCCGATGGCAAGACGGAACAGGTGATATAGGCAAGACGCCCGCCGGGCTTGACCAGCCCGGCCCCCTGTTCGAGCACAGCCATCTGCTCGGCGCGCCGCGCTTCAACCATTGCCGGTGAGAGCCGCCATTTGGCATCGGGCCGCCGCCGCCACACCCCCGAGCCCGAACAGGGCGCATCGATCAGGACGAGGTCCATCTTGCCCGTGAGCGCCGTAAGCGCTTGAAGATCGCCCGGCGGCAGCACCTGAATGTTCCGCACACCAGCCCGCTTCAGCCGCTCGAAGATCGGCCTGAGACGCAAGCGATCGGTATCGAAGGCATAGAGCTGGCCGGTATTCTCCATCAGGGCGGCAAGCGCCAAGGTCTTGCCGCCCGCTCCAGCACAAAGATCGAGAACCTGCTGGCGCGGGCGCGCACCCGAAAGGAGCGTGGCAAGCTGCGACCCTTCGTCCTGAACCTCGTACCAGCCTTTGCCGTGACCCGGCTCTGCCTCGAGATGAGGGCTCCGGCCAGGCCCCGGCGCCTGCTCGACACGGATGCCGGCCGGCGAATGCGGCGTTGGCTTCGGCTCGAACCGGCGCAGCGCTTTCAGCACCTTCTCGCGATCGGCCTTCAGCGTGTTCACCCTGAGATCGACCGGCGCGCGCCGGGCGAGCGCCGCCCCCTGCCCGGCCGCGTCTTCACCGAAGGCCCGCTCGAATTCGGGTTCGAGCCACTCGGGGTAATCGCCTCTCACATGAGCGGGAGCATCGGCCGGAAGGTCACGTCTGAGCCCCGCCACTTCCGTTTCGGTAAGTGGAGCGAGCGCATAGCGGCTGCCGTCGGCAAGGGCGGCGACCTTGTCCGGCGCGAGCAGCCACCGGTCCACAAGCGTGCGCAAGATAAGCGCGCGCGGGCTCCCCTCGCCCATGGCGAAGGCCGCCGATGCGCGCCCGCGCAAGCAATCGAACACGAGATTTCCGATCGCCGCCCGGTCGCTTGAGCCTGCGAAGCGGTGCGACAGGCCCCAGTCCTTCAAGGCTTCCGCCGCGGGACGGTTGCGGGCGTCAATATCGGTCAACACCTCGACCGCAGCAGCCGCACGCGCTCCTGGCGTCATCAGGCCGAAAGGAAGCGGCCGATCACGATCAACCACATCAACAGAAGGGCGATGGCGCCGACGCCGAACACGCCGGTACGGCGATCGAGGCGGTTGGTCGTCACATGGACGTAAGCGTGGGCGAGCCGTGCCAGCACGAACAGCCAGCTGAGAACCAGCAGCACCACGTCGAGCGTCCTGGTCATAAACGCGAGCAGGACGACCACGTAGAACAGCACCGGCAGCTCCAGCTGGTTATGGTAGGCGTTGGCGACCTGAAGCACCCGTGGCGGCCAATTGGCCTCGCGCAACAGAACTTGATGGGCGTTGACCTCGCCTCGGCGAATGGCGCGCATACGCAGCGCCCCCATCCAAAACAGGAGCACAAAGGTGAGCCCCACCTGCACGAACATCGGTATCAAGATTGCCTTGATTGACATGGCGCCCCCTATCCTTCCCTAACTTCGCTTGCTCGATGGGCATACGCCGAAGGAGCTAGAGCAATGTCAACGCCTTTAGGCAAGTCAACCACTCCGCTAAGCTCCTGAAATCAGACGATTTCTATGCCTAAACGGCCCCGTAATGATGAACGGAAGTTCAATTGACTGCATAGGGACGCGATTCTAAAGCTACCCCGAAAGACCGCGTATCCAGAAGGAGAAGTTCATGCGCTTTCGCGCCCCTTACATTGTTTTCTTGGCAGCCCTTGCCGGTGTGCTCGCCCCGTCGGCCTGGCTTAGCCCGGCTCGCGCCGAGGAGAACCCGTGTTTCACCGGGGATGGCTCCGTTAAAGAGGTGCTCGACGCTTGCGCCGCCTATATCGGCTCGAACCCGACCGACAAGGACAAGCTCATCAAAGCCCATAGCGTGCGTGCCATGGCTCTCTCCGCCATTGGCGACCTTAAGCAGGCTCTTGTCGAGTTGGACGAAGCCATCAAGATCGATGAGACCAGGCCCAATTCTTATTTCATGCGGGCCGCGGCGCTTAACGCCGTGAGGGAGTATGACAAGGCTCTTGCCGATCTCAACGAGGCTATCCGCATCGATGCCAAGCACGGCGATTACTTTATGTTGCGCGGCATCGTCTACCGCCAGAAAGGCGATCTCGACCAGGCGCTCGTCGAGTTCAACGAGAAGGTCAAGCTCGATCCGGACGCATCAATCGGGTACTCCAAACGCGGAGACCTTTACCGCAAACGCAAGGAGTATGATCTCTCCCTCGCCGACTACGACCGGGTGATCGAAATCGAGCCCGAAGGCGCCCAAGGCTATATCGATCGTGGATGGGTGTTTGTGCTCAAGGACGATCTGGACAAAGCAAAAGCCGATTTTGACAAGGCGCTCGTGCTGCATGAGAACGATCCGTCGGCGCTTGTCGGCCGTGGTGTGGTGAAAAGCCGCCAAGGAAATCCCACCGACGGCAGCGCCGATCTTGCGCTTGCCCAGAAACTCGAGCCGGGGATTTTCGACGAGATCCGAAAACTCGGAGTCCGGTAGTCCAGCGCATACCGGCGGCGCAAGTTCAGCGTATCTGCCCGCCTACCCCTCGCGCGGGTAGTTGGGGGATTCGCGTGTGATCGTCACGTCGTGAACGTGGCTCTCGTGGAAGCTCGCCGCGGAAATGCGGATGAATTCGGCGCGCGACTGGAACTCTTGAAGGTTCCGCGCACCGGTATAGCCCATCGAGGCGCGCAAGCCGCCGATCAGCTGGTGTAACACGCTGCCGACCGGTCCTTTATACGGGACCTGACCCTCAATCCCTTCGGGCACAAGCTTCAGAGCGTCCTTGATCTCTTGCTGGAAGTAGCGGTCGGCCGATCCCCGAGCCATGGCGCTGATCGAGCCCATGCCGCGATAGGCCTTGTAGGACCGCCCCTGAAACAGAAACACCTCGCCCGGGCTCTCGTCGGTGCCGGCAAGCAGAGACCCGAGCATTGCGCAATCGGCGCCGACGGCAAGCGCCTTGGCGAGATCGCCGGAATATCTGATGCCGCCGTCAGAGATCACCGGGACATCGTTC